>Ga0182748_1000047_pt1 | contig 169029 bp, 149 predicted proteins | sample eDN3rd37CKraftOP_FD_128877 | JGI IMG/M metagenome (GOLD analysis project Ga0182748, IMG submission 128877) | Enriched Organic Plus compost microbial communities from Emeryville, California, USA - eDNA 3rd pass 37_C Kraft OP (version 2) (version 2) ... | reverse complement strand
TTTTTTTCTTTTCTCTTTCCGGTTTCCGCGTTCAGCTACCGTTGAACCCTTCTTTTTTCATGGCTGCTTCTTCCGGAGCAGCCCGCCCTCCCTTGCGGAGTGGTGCAAAGATAGAAACTTTTGGAACAAACTTCCAAGACTTTTGTTTATTATTTTTCGATATAGAACCTAACTTCCTGTATTCTTGGCGAAAGTATTTTCAGTATACCACTGATACAGCTAGGCAACACCCACATATTCGCACAATTTCCTTGAAAACCGACTGCGGCTAGGTTATTCTCCGGGTAAACGATCTTCCATCAATAACTAGGTGAAACCAACAATACTATTATCAAAAAAAAGGGTTCAAGTATACACTTGAACCCTCTATATTAAGATAATCTATCAAGCAGATTAATCTTCTTCTTTCGAAGCTAACAATTGATCATATTCTTCACGGGAACCAACGATTAAGTTGCTATATTGGCGAATACCTGTACCAGAAGGAATCAAGTGACCAACAATTACGTTCTCTTTCAAACCTAACAGATTGTCACGTTTACCTGCGATAGCAGCTTCGTTCAACACCTTCGTTGTCTCCTGGAAGGAAGCCGCCGAGATGAACGATTTCGTACCCAATGAAGCTCTAGTGATACCTTGTAACAATGGGCTTGAGGTCGCCGGAATTGCTTCACGAACTTCTACAAGTTTCAGGTCACGACGTTTTAAACTAGAGTTCTCTTCTCTCAACTTACGTAAAGAAACGATTTGTCCTGGACGCAAGTTGTTAGAGTCTCCGGCGTCAACAACGACCTTTTTGTCAAATAGCGAATCATTCTCTTCCATGAAATCCCATTTATTTACGGCTTCTTTCTCTAAGAAACGTGTATCTCCTGGGTCTTCAATATTGACTTTCTGCATCATCTGGTGAACAATCGTTTCGAAGTGCTTGTCATTGATCTTCACCCCTTGCAGACGGTATACTTCTTGGATACCATTGACAATGTAGTGCTGAACAGCCGCCGGTCCTTTGATAGCCAAGATATCCGCTGGCGAAATTGAGCCATCTGACAACGGCATACCTGCTTTCACGAAGTCATTGTCCTGAACAAGGATATGCTTTGAAAGTGGCACCAAGTACTTCTTGATCTGACCATCGCGAGACTCGATAGATATTTCACGATTACCGCGTTTAACACCACCTAATGAAACCACACCGTCAATTTCAGTAACAACAGCAGGGTTCGATGGATTACGCGCCTCAAACAATTCAGTCACACGTGGAAGACCACCCGTAATATCTCGTGTCTTACCTGTTGAGCGTGGAATCTTAACTAGGATACCACCTTCTTTTACTGTAACACCATCAGCGACTGCAACGTGTGCTCCAACCGGTATGTTATACGTACGAATAACTTCTCCTGACTTATCTAAAATCTTGATAGATGGGTTTTTCGTTTTATCACGTGTCTCAATAATTACTTTCTCTTTGTGACCGGTTTGCTCATCAGACTCTTCACGATAGGTTACACCTTCGATAATTGCATCAAATTCCACCTTACCGGCAAATTCAGAGATAATGACAGCGTTATATGGATCCCATTCCACCAATTTATCGCCCTTAGATACTGTGCTGCCGTCTTCTACGAACAACTGCGAACCGTACGGGATATTCTGTTGGAAAACAATTTTATTATGTGCATCGATGATTTTAACCTCACCAGAACGTCCTAAGACAACTTGATGTGTGCCGTTCTCACCTGTCTGCGAAACCGTACGTACGTTTTCAAATTCGATTCTACCATCGTATTTAGAAATGATGCTCGAGTCGGCGGCGATGTTAGATGCCGTACCCCCTACGTGGAACGTACGAAGTGTCAACTGTGTACCCGGCTCACCGATAGACTGTGCAGCAATAACGCCGACAGCTTCACCCAGTTGAACGCGTTTACCAGAAGCTAAGTTACGACCATAACAACAAGCACACACACCACGCTTAGATTCACAAGTCAATACTGTACGAATCTCAACTCCTTCGATGCCAACTTTCTCAATTGTATCCGCGATCTCTTCAGTGATATCCTCATTTGCAGCAACAATTAATTCCCCAGTATCCGGATGCACCACGTCGTGCAAAGGTGTACGTCCTAAAATACGATCGTATAATGGCTCAACGATATCGTCATTGTCTTTTAATGCCGTTGTATAAATACCACGTAAACCTCCACAATCTTGCTCCACTACAATCATATCCTGCGCTACGTCATGTAAACGACGCGTTAAGTAACCCGCATCCGCCGTTTTCAGCGCCGTATCGGCAAGACCTTTACGCGCACCGTGGGTAGAGATAAAGTACTCCAATACGGACAAACCTTCTTTAAAGTTTGACAAGATCGGGTTCTCGATAATTTCACCACCTGAGGTACCAGACTTCTGAGGTTTAGCCATCAAACCACGCATACCACATAACTGACGAATCTGCTCTTTCGATCCACGGGCTCCAGAATCCAACATCATATACACAGAGTTGAACCCTTGGTTATCGTTGGAAAGAATATCCATTACGTGTGCAGTTAATCGGTTGTTGATACGTGTCCAAATATCGATGATCTGGTTGTAACGTTCGTTGTTGGTAATGAAACCCATGTTATAGTTATTCATTACCTCCTCAACTTCATTGGTCGCCTGAGCAATCAACTCAGCTTTCGCAGCAGGAATATTCAAATCTTCCAAGTTGAACGAAAGTCCGCCTTTGAACGCCGTTTGATAACCTAATTCTTTCATATCGTCCAAGAACTGTGCAGCACGGGCCATACCCGTAGTCTTCACGATCTCACCGATAATATTACGTAAAGATTTTTTAGTCAGCAATTCGTTGACAAAGCCCATTTCATCAGGAACAACCTGATTAAAGATCACACGACCTACTGTTGTCTCCAATAAGGTATCAACGATGCTTCCATCTTTTTGTCTAACTTTTGTTTTGACTTTAATCCAAGCATGAAGGTCAATTTTTTTCTCGTTTAGAGCAATAATTACCTCTTCTGCTGAATAGAAAGTCATATCTTGACCTCTCACGATATGGTCACCTGCACTTCTGCGGCCTTTAGTGATATAATAAAGACCCAATACCATGTCTTGAGATGGTACAGTAATTGGTGATCCGTTCGCTGGGTTCAAAATATTGTGTGAAGCCAACATTAAAATTTGAGCCTCCAAAACAGCAGCATTACCTAAAGGTAAGTGAACCGCCATCTGGTCACCGTCAAAATCCGCGTTAAATGCTGTACACACGAGTGGGTGCAATTGAATAGCTTTACCCTCGACCAAAGTCGGTTGGAAAGCCTGGATACCCAAACGGTGAAGCGTAGGCGCACGGTTAAGTAATACAGGGTGGCCTTTCAATACATTTTCAAGGATATCCCATACGACAGGATCTTTACGGTCAACGATTTTTTTAGCGGATTTTACAGTTTTTACAATACCACGCTCAATCATCTTACGGATGATAAATGGCTTGTACAACTCCGCAGCCATATCTTTCGGAAGACCACATTCGTGCAATTTCAAATGCGGACCTACAACGATTACCGAACGAGCCGAATAATCCACACGCTTACCCAATAAGTTTTGACGGAAACGTCCTTGTTTACCTTTCAAAATATCAGATAAAGACTTCAATGCACGGTTCCCTTCTGTCTTAACAGCGTTCACTTTACGTGAGTTGTCAAACAAAGAGTCTACCGCTTCTTGAAGCATACGTTTTTCGTTACGTAAGATAACTTCAGGAGCTTTGATTTCGATCAAACGTTTCAGACGATTGTTACGGATAATCACACGACGATATAAGTCGTTCAAATCCGAAGTCGCGAAACGCCCCCCATCCAAAGGCACTAAAGGACGTAATTCCGGTGGGATAATCGGAACAATTTTCACAATCATCCATTCTGGACGGTTCTCGATATTCTCACGTGAGCTCCGGAAAGCTTCAACAACATGAAGACGTTTTAATGCTTCATTTTTACGTTGTTGTGAAGTCTCATTGGCAGCTTGGTGACGTAAATCGTATGACAATTGATCCAAATCAATACGTTTCAACAAATCTTCCAATGCCTCAGCACCCATCTTAGCAACGAATTTTTGAGGATCGTTGTCGTCTAAATATTGATTTTCTTTTGGTAAGGTATCTAAAATATCTAAATATTCTTCTTCCGTCAAGAAGTCCATAAAGTTGATACCGTCTTCTTCCTTGATACCAGCCTGGATAACCACATAACGTTCGTAGTAAATGATCATATCCAATTTCTTGGTAGGAAGTCCCAATAAATAACCAATTTTATTAGGAAGAGAACGGAAGTACCAGATATGCGCGACAGGAACCACCAAGTTGATGTGTCCCATACGCTCACGACGTACTTTTTTCTCAGTTACCTCAACACCACAACGGTCACACACGATACCTTTGTAACGGATACGTTTGTATTTACCACAGTGACATTCGTAGTCCTTTACCGGACCGAAAATACGCTCACAGAATAAACCGTCACGTTCGGGTTTGTAGGTACGATAGTTAATCGTCTCTGGTTTTGTAACTTCACCACTTGAGCGTTCCAAAATAGTCTCTGGAGAAGCCAAGCTGATCGTAATCGAAGTGAAGTTGCTTTTAATTTTATTATCTTTTTTGTAAGACATACTTATACAAAAGTTAAAGCTGTATAAAGAAGCTTTGAAGGACTGGAGCCCTTCAAAGCCCTAATTGCTTAATTAATCCAATGTGATATCTAGACCCAATCCGCGCAACTCGTGTACCAATACGTTGAACGATTCTGGTACCGATGGCGTTGGAAGATTGTTGCCCTTAACGATCGCTTCGTAAGTTTTGGCACGACCAACCACATCATCCGATTTCACGGTCAAGATCTCTTGAAGGATGTTAGATGCACCGAATGCTTCCAATGCCCAAACCTCCATCTCACCGAAACGTTGACCACCGAATTGTGCTTTACCACCCAAAGGTTGTTGTGTGATCAATGAGTACGGACCGATTGAACGTGCGTGCATTTTATCATCAACCATGTGACCTAATTTCAACATGTAGATAACACCCACTGTTGTCGGTTGATCGAAACGGTCTCCTGTCAATCCGTTGTACAAATAAGTACGTCCAGATTTTGGTAAACCTGCTTTCGCCACCCAATCTTGTACCTGATCCATTTCAGCACCATCAAAGATAGGCGTCGCAAACTTAACACCTAATTTTTGACCAGCCCAGCCCAATACGGTTTCGTAGATCTGTCCCAAGTTCATCCGTGAAGGTACCCCCAGTGGGTTCAACACGATATCAACTGGTGTACCATCTTCTAAGAATGGCATATCCTCATCACGTACAATACGTGCAACGATACCTTTGTTACCGTGACGACCGGCCATTTTATCCCCTACTTTCAACTTACGTTTCTTAGCAACGTAAACTTTGGCCATCTGCACAATTCCTGATGGAAGTTCATCACCCACAGACACGGCAAATTTATCACGTTTGAACGATCCCAACTCTTCATTAATTTTGATATTGTAGTTATGAAGAGCCATTTTGATCAGCTCGTTTTTATCTTCGTCAGTTGTCCATCCCATTGGGTTGATGTTGTTATAATCCAATTCTGCTAAGATTTTTTGTGTAAATTTAGCACCTTTAGCTACCAACAACTCTTTATATACATTGTATACCCCTTGGCTTGTTTTACCATTCACGATGGTGAATAACTTTTCAACCAAACGATCTTTCAAGGATTTAACGGCTCTGTCGTGAGCAACTTCCAATTTCTCTAGAGTCTTACGCTCAACTTCTTTGGACATTTTTTTCGCACGGGAGAATAACTTGGTATCGATCACAACGCCTTTCAATGAAGGCGGAGTTTTCAATGAAGCATCTTTTACATCGCCGGCTTTGTCACCAAAGATTGCGCGTAATAATTTCTCCTCTGGAGAAGGATCAGACTCACCTTTCGGCGTGATCTTACCGATTAAGATATCACCACCACCAACTTCTGCACCGATACGGATAATACCGTTTTCGTCCAAGTCTTTTGTCGCTTCTTCAGATACGTTAGGAATATCCGCTGTTAATTCTTCTTCACCACGTTTGGTATCCCGAACCTCAAGTTCAAATTCCTCAATGTGAAGAGAAGTAAACCAGTCTTCTTTTGCAACACGCTCAGAGATTACGATCGCATCCTCAAAGTTATATCCTTGCCAAGGCATGAATGCTACTTTCAAGTTACGACCCAGCGCCAATTCACCATTTTCAGTAGCATACCCCTCACACAATACTTGTCCTGGCTCCACTCGCTGACCTTTCTTAACGATAGGTTTCAAGTTCATACAAGTATTTTGGTTGGTCTTCTTGAATTTGATCAATTTATATGTTTTGACATCATCATCAAATGATACGAGACGATCATCATCAGTTCTGTCATAACGGATCTTAATTTCGTCAGCATCTACGTATTCTACCACACCGTGACCTTCGGCATTGATTAACGTACGTGAGTCTTTCGCTACACGGCCTTCAAGACCAGTACCTACGATAGGCGCTTGCGGACGCAATACAGGTACAGCTTGACGTTGCATGTTCGAACCCATCAACGCACGGTTGGCGTCATCGTGCTCCAAGAAAGGAATCAATGATGCCGCAATAGAGGTAATCTGGTTTGGCGCGACGTCCATATAATCAAGCATTTCCGGCTCGATAATTGGAAAGTCACCTTCATATCTCGCTTTAACTTTCGCATCTTCGAAATTACCTTTGTCATCATACAAAGCATTCGCTTGTGCGATTGTTTTTCCATCTTCATCTTCCGCTGATAAATAAACCACAGGCTCGTCAACCACCACTTTACCATCCTTCACTTTACGATAAGGAGTTTCAATAAAGCCCAAATGGTTGATTTTCGCGTGCACTGCCAAGGAAGAAATCAAACCGATGTTTGGTCCCTCCGGTGTTTCAATCGTACAAAGACGGCCATAATGTGTGTAGTGAACGTCACGCACCTCGAAACCTGCGCGCTCACGGGAAAGACCACCTGGACCCAAGGCTGACAAACGACGCTTGTGTGTGATCTCAGCAAGTGGATTGGTTTGATCCATAAACTGAGATAACTGGTTTGTTCCGAAGAATGAATTGATTACCGACGACAAAGTACGTGCGTTAATCAAATCCGTAGGTGTAAACACCTCGTTATCGCGAATATTCATGCGTTCACGGATAGTACGGGCCATACGAGATAGACCTACACCAAACTGCGCATATAATTGTTCGCCCACAGTACGGACACGACGGTTCGATAAGTGGTCAATATCATCCACCTCAGCTTTAGAATTGATCAAATTGATCAAATACTTCACAATTGCAATGATATCTTCGCGTGTTAAAACTTTGATATCGTCCGGTGTATCCAGTTTCAACTTACGGTTGATCCGATAACGGCCCACATCACCTAAGTCGTAACGCTTATCAGAGAAGAATAAACGATCGATGATACCACGTGCTGTTTCCTCATCTGGTGGTTCAGCATTACGCAATTGACGATAGATATGCTCTACCGCTTCTTTCTCCGAGTTAGAAGTATCTTTTTGTAAAGTGTTATATATAATAGAATAATCTGCATTATTTGACTCATCGTCCTTCGCTAGGATAATAGACTTAACACCAGCTTCAATGATCAAATCAATGTGATCTTCCTCTAGAACAGTTTCACGCTCAAGGATAATTTCGTTACGGTCAATCGATACTACCTCACCAGTATCCTCATCCACGAAATCTTCTACCCATTTTTTCAATACCCTAGCCGCTAAACGACGGCCAACATATTTTTTAAGACCAGATTTACTAACTTTTACTTCATCCGCCAAGTCGAACAACTCCAAGATATCTTTATCTGAATCGTAACCTATAGCACGCAATAAGGTAGTAACTGGGAATTTCTTTTTACGATCGATATATGCGTACATAACGTTATTAACGTCTGTTGCAAATTCGATCCAAGATCCTTTGAAAGGAATTACCCTTGCAGAATAAAGTTTAGTACCATTTGTGTGTCTACTTTGACCAAAGAAAACGCCTGGTGAACGGTGTAATTGCGACACAATTACGCGTTCTGCACCATTTACCACGAAAGTACCTTTAGGAGTCATATAAGGGATAGTCCCTAAATACACATCCTGAACAATAGTTTCGAAATCTTCGTGTTCTTCATCATTACAAGATAACTTTAACTTAGCCTTTAACGGAACGCTATAAGTCAGGCCACGCTCGATACACTCTTGGATATCATAACGGGGAGGATCAATGAAATAATCCAAAAACTCTAGCACAAAAATGTTTCTTGAATCAGAAATAGGGAAGTTTTCCGAGAATACCTTGAACAGCCCTTCCTGATGGCGGTTGTCAGAAGTAGTTTCTAATTGAAAAAACTCCTTGAAAGATTCCAATTGCACATCTAAGAAATCCGGATAATCCAAAACTTTCTTACTTGTCGCAAAGTTTATTCTTTCTTGTTGAATATTATTGTTTGCCAAGGGAATATGAATTTTAGTTTTAAAAAAACTGCGCTTACATGTATGCTGTAAACCACGTGTCCACTGTGCCCAGCATATACACAGCATAGTGGCGTATTGATATAAATAGGAATAGACTCTGACGAAAAATCGTCAGAGTCTAAACCTTTTAGGGCTAATTAATTGAGATTATTTAATCTCAACAACAGCACCAGCTTCTTCTAATTGTTTTTTCAAAGCTTCTGCCTCGTCTTTAGATACACCAGCTTTTAATTCTTTAGGTGCTCCGTCAACTAAATCTTTAGCTTCTTTCAAGCCTAATCCAGCTAAATCTTTAACCAATTTAACTACAGCCAATTTTTGACCACCAGCTTCTTTCAAGATAACGTCAAATGAAGTTTTCTCTTCAGCAGCAGCAGCACCACCTTCAGCTGGAGCAGCAGCTACAGCAACAGCAGCAGCAGCAGGCTCGATGCCATACTCGTCTTTTAAGATATCAGCTAATTCTTTAACCTCTTTTACTGTTAAGTTAACTAACTGTTCAGCAAGTTGTTTTAAATCTGCCATTTTATTTTGAATTTTTGAATGTTCTTTATTAAATATTGTTAATTAAATTGTAACGAATGTTTATGTTCGAGAGGATTCGTTAACCTCTCTCTTCTAAAGCTTTTACTAAACCTGAAATCGTATTTCCTCCTGATTGAAGAGCTGAAATAACATTTTTCGCAGGAGATTGAAGCAATGCGATAACGTCTGCGATAAGTTCGTTTTTAGATTTAAGATTAACTAGTGTAGTCAATTGATTATCTCCAACGAATGCAGTTGAATCGATATAAGCTGCTTTCAACACTGGTTTGTCACCAGATTTACGCAACTCTTTGATTAATTTAGCAGGTGCATTACCTGTTTCAGCGAACATCAATGTTGACGCACCCTTAAGTGTATCAAATAACTCCTCTGAATCAACACCAGCTTCAATTAACGCTTTCTTGATCAACGTATTTTTTACCGCTTTGATTTCGATACCTTGCTCAAAACATTTGCGACGAATGCCATTCACTTTCTCAACGCTCAAATCAGCAGTATCGGTAATATAGAAGTTACCGTAAGATTTAATCTGTTCGGCCAAAGCTTGAACAATTTCTTGTTTTTCTTCTTTTCTCATGATTAAATACCTGCTACTGATTTAGTCTCAATATGAATACTAGGACTCATGGTTGAGGAAATGTGAATACTTTTAAAGTAAGTTCCTTTTGCTGCAGATGGTTTCAAACGAGCTAGAGTTTGTAATACCTCTAAGGCGTTATCATATATTTTATCTGCATCGAACGACGCTTTACCAATAGAAGTATGGATGATACCGGTTTTGTCAACTTTGAAATCGATCTTACCACCTTTTACATCTGTTACAGCTTTACCAACTTCTGTCGTAACTGTACCAGTTTTAGGGTTAGGCATCAAGTTTCTTGGACCTAAAATACGACCCAATTTACCAACTTTAGCCATAACACTAGGCATAGTAATAATGATATCAACGTCAGTCCAACCACCTTCAATTTTGCTGATGTAATCATCTAAACCTACGTAGTCCGCACCTGCCGCTTTAGCTTCTTCTTCCTTATCAGGCGTACATAAAACTAAAACACGAACAGTTTTACCAGTACCGTGAGGTAATGTCGCAATACCACGAACCATCTGATTAGCTTTACGAGGATCTACGCCCAAACGAACGTCGATATCCACAGAAGCATCAAATTTGGTCAATGAGATTTCTTTAACTAAAGCCGAAGCTTCTTTCAAAGAGTATGCTTTACCAGCTTCAATTTTGGATAGTGCCGCTTTTTGATTTTTTGTTAATCTAGCCACTTTTCTTAAATTGATTTCTTAATTAATTGTTCCAAGGAGCATTACCTGATACAGTAATACCCATACTACGTGCTGTACCAGCTACCATTCGCATAGCAGCCTCTACAGTAAATGCATTTAAATCAGGCATTTTATCTTTAGCGATTGTCTCAACTTGTTCCCAAGTGATAGCCGCAACTTTTTTACGGTTAGGCTCGCCAGATCCACTTTTCAATTTAGCAGCGTCTTTCAACTGAACTGCTACCGGTGGAGTCTTGATGATAAAATCAAATGACTTATCCGCATAAACTGTAATGACAACAGGCAATACTTGACCTGGTTTGTCTTGCGTACGAGCATTGAACTGCTTACAGAAATCCATGATATTCACACCTTTAGCACCTAATGCAGGTCCTACTGGAGGTGAAGGATTCGCAGCTCCGCCCTTAACTTGTAATTTTACTAACGCACTGACTTCTTTTGCCATTTTGTTTTGAATTTAATATGTTAAATGTCTGTTAGTAAGTTGGAAGCAAATAACGTAACATTTATCGGCGCGACAGCATAACTATCAACAACCGAGGTGCAAAGTTAACAAGAAGATTTGAATCCTGCAAGTATCTAACTTTTAATTTTTCAGGAATTTATGATTTTTCCTCACGGATATGCTAACCGGTATTCCAATATGCTAGAATCATCCCGTTTTCACATAGGACAATGTTTTTAATTGACCGCCGTCACAGTATATCCGTTGTTACGAAGTAGTGAGATCAAACCCTTTTCACCAGACAGGTGTCCAGCTCCTACAGCAACGAAGCAGCTTTGTTCCTTGATTAAATCCGGAATAATCGTTGTCCAGTTTACATTCCGTCCTGCCAAGAGCTTTTCTTTCTGTTCAGCCGTCATCCAAGTCGGATCCTGAATCAATTCCGTTAACTCAGTTAAGTTTTCATTCTTATAGGCCGCTACCATCTTAGCTGTCAGCGCAGGATACTTATCCAACTGAAACACGGACTCCATAAATAACTTTGGCGTAATCAAATCTTTCAATAGATTGAATTGAAAATCAGGAGTTTCAAGCTCACCAACAGCCTTTCCCTGCGCTTTTGCCAGCGCAGCCAAGTCCATTTCATAGGATTTCATTTTGGTTGGATCAGGGCAGTTAAAACCTTTCATCGCGAATAAAGACATGGCAGTCACGGGTGACATATAGTCCAATAGCTTAATAGAAAGCTGTTGAGACACCAAGATGCTATCCATTTTTTTCACATCTGCTTCTTCAAACTGTTTCACAAAATCAGGGTCCGGAGCAGCGAAAGCCTGCACGACCTGTATGTTTTCAGGTTTTGACAGATCAACTTCAAAAACGATTTTTTGACTCGAATTAATGGCATCCAGGCATTTCTGTTTAATTTCAAAATCATCGGGGCACAGCATATGGATCGTTCCGAACAAATAGGAGTCTTGTTTAAGTCCATTCCCAGAAATTTTCCATAGCATCGAATTGCCCTGAGCAAAGCCACCAAAAGTGACAAAAAAGAAGAGTAATAGAAGAATAAAATGTTTTTTCATGTATATTAATTATAAGGTTCTTATTAGTTTCTGCCCGCGTTAAAACCATCCTCAAATCCTCGAATAATCTCACCGACATTAGATAAAAGATATACACAAACGCTAAAACAGCGATTATAGCTACAATTTTTTAGGTCCATATTTAAATTTAGTAACTCCTTAAAAATAGAAAATATGAATCATATATACCACAACCTCGAGTTATATATTAAACAAATACCGTATCTGCTCCACGAACAACATCATCCACGCGAGGTACCGACACGACGTCTCGGATTTCCCTCCTGTCGTTTCCCTTCAAAATTGGCAGTATGGCTCTACATCCATCCCCCTCAGTCTCCAACGCAAATGGGATTTCTGCAATCTAAGCACCGGAAGCTATTTTGCCACTGTAACGATTAGCAGCCGCTCCGATTTTCTCACCAACTATAATGGCCTGCATTCCGTCCGCTGGCCTTTTCATTAGCCTAAGAAACAAAAAAAGCCTTTCAATTTTCATGAAAAGCTTTTCTCTATCGTTAATTACTAATCTTATTCTTTTTCGACTTGCATATAGTTCAATTCGAGAGGAGTCTTCCGGCCAAAAACCTTCACCATGACGATCAACTTCTTTTTATCCTCATGTACCTCTTCAATTTCACCTGTGAAACCATTAAACGGACCATCGTTTACTTTTACAGTCTCACCCACATAGTAAGGGACATTGATGGTTTCACCTTGCTCTGCCATCTCATCCACTTTACCTAGAATGCGGTTTACTTCAGATTGGCGCAAAGGCACAGCATTACCCGCCTTATCACCCAAGAACCCAATAACGCTATTGATATTTTTGATGATGTGTTCTAATTCACCATCAAGAGCGGCCTCTAACAACACATATCCAGGATAGTAGTTACGTTCTTTGGCAACCTTCTTACCATCGCGCATCAAGTAATATTTTTCCATCGGAATCAACACTTGAGGAACCAAGTGCTCAATACCTAAACGACTAACCTCGGCATCAATATATTGCTTTACTTTCTTCTCTTTCCCACTTACAGCACGAACTACGTACCATTTTAAACCTTGATCTGCCATAAATATTATTGAAAATTAAGAAGCAATACCGTACAAGAACTCTAACCCTACACTCGATGCTTTATCCATCACAAAGACAACCAATGCAATAAGAAGAGACGCAACAAGCACAATAACAGCTGAGCTTTGCAACTGTGACCATGTAGGCCAAGTCACTTTCTCAGTGATCTCTACATAAGAGTCTTTAAAAAAATCAAGTACTTTTGCCATTTTAGTTTATCTGTTTATTAAGCACGGGCACCAGGACTCGAACCCAGACCAAAGGTTTTGGAGACCTTCGTTCTACCTTTAAACTATGCCCGTGTATTTCTTATTTTGTGTTGCAAATATAGTGTTTTAAACTATCTAACACAACTTTTTTTTATCTTTTTTTTATTAAAAATCAACAAAAATTTCGTTGAAAAAAATAAGCTAATCAACCACAGTCGATTAGCTTATTTTGTATTTAGAATAATCGATAGATTACGCTAAGATTTCAGTTACCTGACCAGCACCTACTGTACGACCACCTTCACGGATAGCGAAACGTAGACCTTTTTCCATCGCGATAGCGTTGATCAACTTAACAGTGATTGTAACGTTATCACCTGGCATAACCATCTCAGTACCTTCTGGTAAAGAGATCTCACCAGTTACGTCAGTTGTACGGAAATAGAACTGAGGACGGTATTTGTTGAAGAAAGGAGTGTGACGACCACCTTCAGCTTTTGACAATACATAAACCTCAGCTTTGAAATCTGTGTGAGGAGTTACTGAACCTGGTTTACAGATAACCATACCACGTTTGATATCAGTTTTCTCGATACCACGTAATAATAGACCTACGTTATCACCAGCTTCACCGTAATCTAAGATTTTACGGAACATCTCAACACCTGTTACAGTAGATTTCAAGTTCTCAGCACCCATACCTAAGATCTCAACTGGATCACCAGAGTTGATTACACCTCTTTCGATACGACCTGTAGCAACTGTACCACGACCTGTGATTGAGAAAACGTCCTCGATTGGCATCAAGAAAGGTAAATCAGTCAAACGTGGAGGAATTGGAATGTAGTTATCAACAGCATCCATCAATTCCATGATTTTATCAACCCACTCAGGCTCACCGTTCAATGCACCTAAAGCAGAACCTTTGATTACAGGAATGTCATCACCAGGGAATTCGTAGAATGATAACAACTCACGAACTTCCATTTCAACTAAGTCTAACAACTCAGGGTCATCAACTAAGTCAGTTTTGTTCATGAATACTACTAACGCAGGAACACCTACCTGACGAGCCAACAAGATGTGCTCGCGAGTTTGAGGCATAGGACCATCAGTCGCAGCAACTACGATGATAGCACCGTCCATCTGAGCAGCACCAGTTACCATGTTTTTAACGTAGTCAGCGTGACCTGGACAGTCAACGTGTGCATAGTGACGGTTAGCTGTAGAATATTCTACGTGTGCAGTATTGATTGTGATACCACGCTCTTTTTCTTCAGGAGCAGAGTCAATTGAATCAAATGAACGAGCTTCTGACAAACCTTTATCAGCCAATACTTTAGTGATAGCAGCTGTAGTTGTAGTTTTACCGTGGTCAACGTGACCGATAGTACCAATGTTTAAGTGTGGTTTACTACGGTCAAATTTCTCTTTTGCCATGTTTATGCGAATTAGTAATTATAAATTATTTCTATTTGTTATATACTCTTGCTTAACTTACACAAGTACGAGCCAAAGATGGGATTTGAACCCACGACCTCTTCCTTACCAAGGAAGTGCTCTACCCCTGAGCTACTTCGGCTTACTAAAAAACCTCATTTACGTATTAATGCCCCCACCTTTAGATACATTATTATCAAAGAAGATAGAGACTAAATTTAATACTTGAAAATTTTGAGCGGAAGACGAGGTTCGAACTCGCGACCTATAGCTTGGAAGGCTATCGCTCTACCAACTGAGCTACTTCCGCTTAACAACTAGAAACTAGAGTAAATCTAAACTCCAATTAAAAAAAGTGTGGAGGGAGAAGGATTCGAACCTTCGAAGCCGAAGCAACGGATTTACAGTCCGTCCCATTTGACCGCTCTGGAACCCCTCCAGACCTGTAGCTTTCGCTACACTTGGAGCCTCTTATCGGGATCGAACCAATGACCTACTGATTACAAGTCAGTTGCTCTACCAGCTGAGCTAAAGAGGCTTCTAATATCTTTAAAAACTTACGTTCTATCAACACCTAGTCAGACGATTTATCTTTTCAGCGAGTGCAAATATCGAATTTACTTTTGACGTTTGCAAGTTTATTTTTTACTTTTTTTTCATTTAAAGAACTAAGCAAACTTTGTTGTGATGAACCGTTGTTCCCTTGTTTGCTGATGCAAAGATAGACACAAAACTCACTTTACAAAAATATTTCTCAAAAAAAAGCGACACTTTTCAGCAATTATACTGATACGCAGCACAATAATTTTTCATTGCATATTTACCTATTTTGGTTATTTGCCTAATATACTATCTTTGGGCATGCAAATTTTATCCCAATCACTTTCAAAGCTGACCCGCTATACCGCGGTGTTGACACTGCTAATAGCTGGGGCAGGCGATTTGAAGGGTCAAAATATTATTCAAAGACTGAGTAAAAAATTCCTTTCAGCAGAGAAAGATTCGACGCGTTCGGGCAGTTTCATGGTTTTGCCTGCTGTTGGATATGCACAGGAGACTGGTGTGGAATACGGACTGTCGAGCTCCTATAATTTTTATCTCGACAAGTCGGACCCCCATATACGCACCTCCACGATGTTGCTCATGGGGACATTTACTTCCAAACACCAATCCAACTTCAAATTTCAAACCGATCTGTGGACAAAAAATAATGACTATCATTTTATCAGCGAAATCCGCTACCGCGACTGGCCCTTCAATTATTACGGGATCGGCATGGATACTTGGAAAGCAGACGAAGAGCGCATCGCGCAAAAACTGTTTCGGATCAAGTTGGAAGCAGAGAAAAAAGTGGGAAAAAACCTGTATTCGGGCCTCAATGTTCAATTCGATGATTTTAGCATTCGCAGTGATAGCAATGATTACATATTTAATCAGTCCGGACTCATTGGGAAAAACGGCGGACAGCAGCTGCTCCTAGGTGTTTCGCAGCTATTTGATAATCGCGACAATGTCTCTTACAGCACCCGCGGCTATTATGCGAAATTGCGTCTTGCCTATGCTCCCAAATTATGGACCAGCGCAGATTTTAACGGTTTCAACTTGGATATAGACCTCCGCGGCTTCATTCCCCTGCATCGGCAACTTACATTAGCAGTACAGGGAATTTTCCGCTCCACATTTGGTAAAACAGTACCTTTCTATAACTATCGTGAACTTGGCGGCGACATGATCATGCGGGGCTACTATTTGGGTCGTTATCGCGACAAAAATTACTTGGCTTCGCAGGCCGAACTACGTTACCGCTTCCACCCGCGCTTTGGTATCGTGGGTTTTTCTGGGCTTGGTTCCACCTTTTCCAAAGAAAACAGCAGCCGCTATGTACCCAGTTATGGTGGCGGGCTACGCTACTTCTTCAGCCTTGAACATAACAGCAGCATCCGATTTGATTATTCTTATGGTGAACGGCGAGCCGGAGAGAAACGTCAGTCCGGATTCTATCTATCCTTAAGTGAAGCATTTTAATTAAACACTATCTTTAACAAGCCTGTCTAGGACCATGACAGGCTATTATGATTGTATAATAAAATTATTTGATTCTCAAATGAGGGCCACAAGCTTTAAGCCTCTCAGGCAGCTAAAATCTGATGAAGAAGTTTTCCTTCCGTTGTCCCGCTCTAAAGAAAACGAGTCCCAAATGGTAGAGATCGACCGTCACTACGACTCTGTCGTCAACCTTTAACTTATTCCAATAAAGCTCCCGCGCAGTGTTCAAATGGGGCTCATTGACAATAAGCATATCACGGTCCCTGGCCGCTGCGACAAAATCCGTTACCGGATTATCCTGGTCTATGTAAGAGATGTTGCGGAACGAATAGTTTCCACATTGTCTTTCAAACAAATCCCGGTAATCTACTGCATCCTCATCAACCATTAGCGCGAACTGATCATAAGCAAAGGCTTTTAACAGGCGGCTGATCAAAAGATACTTTTTTCGCTCTACTTTACGCCAGCATTTGACCCCGGCAGGCAGTTGCAAATACGCCTCCGGCGGCTCGTCTTGGTAGATCACTTCATCTACCAGTTTGTATACGAATGGGGAATGTGTCCCATGACGACTGTGAGATAAAAAATAATGTAGCCAATACTTCAGATGGTATTTCATTGCGCTGCAAACATCGAGAAATTTGGGGTTAAATACAAACAATACCAGATCGCGTTGTTATTTCACATGGAACATAGTAATCTAAAATTGCAGGATAAACACACTCCCTGCTCCCTCCACACTATTGAGGAAAATCGTTCCTTTGTGGAGCAGCATAATTTGTTTGCTCAGGGTGAGTCCGACCCCTGTCCCTGTTTTCTTTGTGGTAAAGAAAGGTGTGAATATCTGTTCCTGCAGATCCGCTGGGATTCCGGCCCCATTATCTTCAATCCTGATCTGTATCCTGCCATCAATTTCCAGTGCCGACAGGCTAATATATCCCGCCGCTTTTGACTTGACTGCATCGATAGCATTCAGCATCATATTGATAATAACCTGCTCGATGAGATTTACGTCGGCATACAGCACAAGACGGGTGTTTTTTAAAATGATGTCCACGTCTATATTCCTCTGGATGAGCGTAGGCTCCAGCAGCTGATAAATATGTTCAAATAGCTGGGATACCTGAATTGGCGCTACCTGTGGCTGATCAACTTTATTGATCATACGATAGCTCTTTGCAAAATGAAGCAAGCCTTCACTCCGGCGCTTGATTGTGGATATGCCTGTTTTCAGGTCTTCGATATCTTCCTGTCCTCTAAAATGGTCCAGACGGCCGTTGAGTGTTTCGGCCAATGAACTGATCGGAGCAATGGAGTTCATGATTTCGTGCGTAAGTACACGCAGCAATTTATGCCAGGCCTTTGTTTCCGTCTCGTCGATAGCTTCATTGATATTCTGATAAACCACGATGCGGAAAACTGCATCTTGTGTCTCAAAACTTGAACTTTGAATCAGGAGCTTAATTTTTCCTTTGCTGGACTGAATGGATTCCATCTGTTGCTGCCCATGGTCGAGCTGCATTGTTTTCTCGTATAGATCCTGATTTTTTTTCTTTAGCCCTGCTATATTTCCAAGGTGCGGCAAATGAAAAAGCTGCTTAAAAGCGTCGTTTACCCACATCACTTTGCCTGTGCCAATTTCATAGAATATAATGGCTGAGTTCAACATATTGATCACACGGTCAAGGTATTGATGTTGTATCTCCTGTTTGATACTAATCTCCTTATACGTTTCATTGATCTGATTAAATGCAAAGAAAAGCTGTCCTTCAACAGACTTCGGATTTTTTACCAGAAACCTCCGTGTGAAATCACGGTATTTGACTGCTTCTGAAAACTCGACAAGTTGACGAACCAAAAAATTATACTGCGCATACAGACTAAAACCAAGATAAAGCATGATACAAAAAATCAGGGATGCTTGCACATATTCTCGCTTGATGCCCAAGTAAGCTACCGCAACCGAAGCGGCCAGAAGCAGAACAATCTTCATGGCATTGAATAGTTTACCCCGACTCATAGACTAGATATCATATTTTTCCAGACGTCTGTAGAGTGCGGCACGGGTAAGTCCCAGCTCTTTGGCGGCTTTGCTGATATTTCCATTGTATCGTTCGATGGCCGACTTGATTGCTTTGCGTTCCAGCTCTTCCAGATTTTGACTACCGGGCATGGTTGCAGCAACAGGCATTTCGGCCTGCTGCTCAATGGGAGAAAAAAACAAGTCATTACCAGCAATGCTGATCTGGTCAGCCATGATCACCGCCCGCTCTATACTGTATTGAAGCTCACGCACATTGCCCGGAAAATGATAAGCAAACATCTTTTTTATGGCATCCGGCTCAAAACCTTCAATTCTTTTATTGTATTTTTTTGCATAGATATCCAAAAAATATGCCGCCAGCACCTTGATATCTTCTCCCCTCTCCCGCAAGGGCGGCACCTGGATCTCCACGGTATTGATGCGATAGATCAGATCTTTTCGAAACCGGCTTTCATCAGCCAGTTGCTTGAGAGGAACATTTGTTGCCGAGATCAAACGTATATCGACAGGAATAGCCTGGTAAGAACCTAGCGGTGTGACCTGGCGATTTTGAAGCACAGTCAGTAGCTTAGCTTGTTGCTGTAGAGATATATTTCCGATTTCATCGAGAAATAACGTCCCGCCGTTTGCTGCTTCAAACCTGCCCTGACGGTCCTCGCGGGCATCTGTAAACGCTCCTTTCTTATAGCCAAAAAGTTCACTCTCAAACAACGTTTCTGTCAATGCCCCCACATCGACCTTTACGTAAACACGATCTGCACGCAGTGACCTGCGCTGGATGGCCTGAGCAATCAGGTCCTTACCAGTACCATTTTCGCCCAGAATGAGAATATTCGCATCTGTAGGTGCAATCTTCTCCAACTTATACTGCAATTCATCCATCACCGGCGAATTGCCAATAAGATCAGGGCTATTGCTAGATCTTAGTAGTGAGCTTTTATTTTTCTTCTCTTTATTTTTTGACTCCGCGAGCGTACTTTCAATTGTGTTCAATAGCTGCTCATTCTCCCATGGCTTGACAACAAAATCAGCCGCGCCCTGCTTCAGGGACTTAACAGCTAGATCCACAGCGCCATAAGCAGTGATCATAATCACATGAACATGGGGAAATTTTTCTTTAATCCGTGATAACCAATACAAGCCTTCATTTCCTGTATTGATAGTGCTCTTGAAATTCATATCCAGAAGCACGAGGTCATAAGGCATTTTGTCCAGATGTCCGATCAGATTTTCCGGATTAGTTTCCACTTGGACATGACTAACTTTGGGTTTGAGCAGAATTCTCGCTGCCGTTAATAAATCTTGATCGTCGTCGACTACTAAAATAGATGCTTTTTTCATACTCCCTGGCTTCTTTCAGACACTAAGATAACTATAAATTTAACGAGCCTGCGTAATAATCGTTGATATATTTTTGCAGCAGCCATTCATATTGCTTCACAAGCAATTGAATCTGACTACTGTCGTATTTATTTTTGGCCGTCAGAAAGATAACAGAATTACTGTTTCCCAGTTCGAATACGACTTTAGCTATGCGGAAAGATTCCGCATAATTTTCATTTTGACTACGTAATTGTGTAATCATGTTACTGGCGTTCTGCAAATTAAAAACAGCATTGGATGTGGCAGACCGTAAAATATTTGCATGAATCTCTTTTTGATACTTAGCTGCTTGTAGATCTAACTTCGCTAAACGGACGTTGTTGTAAACCTGTAAATGATTAAAAATAGGAACAGAGAGATTTAAAGAAATAGACTTTCCGACGTTATTACGCATTTGTGACCAATACGTCCCTTGAATCCCCAATTTAGAATAATTGGAGCCTAAACCAGCGCTCAAACTCAAGGATGGATAATAATATGATTTCGCAATCTTAATATTCCGCTCCGCCACTTTAATCTGATAATCCAGCGCCTGCATATCGGGCAATTGAGCAACAGCCATTTCATATAGCTGTTTCGCATCCAGTCGTTGCCCGCTTTCCTGCATTCCTAGGTTATCCAATTCTCCCAATTGATTTTCATCCATATTTAGCAAGGTGGCGAGTTTCACTCGGCTACTATAGAGTAACTGCCGGTTATTCTCAACCATATTAACATCGTTGGCCAGTTGTCCTTTCAAATCAAAGTAGTCTCCCGGGTTGATGGCACCTTCCTTATGCATCGTCTCCGCCCGGCGAACCTGTTCCCGGGTTACCTCAGTCTGCATTTCGGATTGTCTCAATATATCCTGAGCAGTCAAACTTTGGATATAGGCAGTAATAACATCCAGTTTTAAAGCATTAATCTGCGTATCAAAAGTCAATTTACCGGCAGTCTTTGCATCAGCACGCATCCGAATTTCGTTAAATAGACGAAACCCTCTAAATAGTGGAAGACTTGCATCCAAGGAAAAATTCCCTGTCGAATTGTTGGATGAAATATATTGAAGGGTAGAATTATCCTGCGATCTTCCAGATGTCAGGCTATGCTGTAGACTTGCATTTACATCGGGAAGTCTATTCGCTTTAGCTTGTGTTAAATTCACCTCTGCACGCCTCACATCCAGTTCATTCTGCAATAGGGTTGGATTGGCTTTTACAGCTAATTGTATACATTCAGCTAAAGTTCGTTTGGTCATTTGTTTATTGTCGCCCGTTGTGACTATCGATGTCCCGGTCTCTCTTTCTGATAGTCCTTGCTCAGCCTGTTGTGCTTTTGCGCTGCCATAACTCAATAAAAAACATAACGTAGTATATATATAGACTCTCTTCATATCCATGTTTTATTTTCTTGCTGACCATCGCCATGCCAAATAACTAAAACATTAAATATCAAATTAATACAAAAAATGAATTTTGAAAAATGTTCATTAATGGACAGTCGGTGTGCGTAGTTGGACAATTAGAATTCGATAGTTCGCCGCAAAAACCGAAACATCTTCATATCAACTTATATCTACCAACAATTTTCACTCATTTTTTAGACAGTGATCATTCACTAGTTGTTCAGTTTGCACTGAGTAAGCACTGAACAAGCACTGAACGAGCACTGAATAACAACTGTTTGAAAGAAGGACTTGATCACTATTTGGTCCTAATTTGCTGTAATTAAAATTACTATCCCCAAGACTTTCATATGACCCTAAAATACTTGATGTTATTAATATCCAACCGAGTAATCATCTTAAAAGATCGATAGTATACGACGAATAAGATCAGGGAAATAACCCAATAAGGATAATTGTATCAAAAACCTTTAGACCTCAGCACAGTCTGTGATTATAGTTGTTCAAAGCGTTTCAGTTACCGCAATGGATAACAAAAAAAGACAGTTGTACGTCTTCGTACAAGAAGTGTCCGCTATCGAACACCAAACAAGAAGTAAAACAAAGTAAACGACTACAAATCAATACATTAAATTATTGGCACAGCTTTCATAGTTACATACCAAATTGATATTAAATTATGGACAGACCTTTAGAAAAGAAGAAGTGGAATAGCAAACGTATCATGACCATTGTAGGAATTACGGGCATTGTTGGGTTAATAGGAGCCAGCTTTTATTTTACCTCGGGCAAGAGCAAGCTCAACGTTGAAGCTGAACGCATCTCTATCGTCGAAATAAAAAATGGAAATTTTCAGGAATTCATTCCTATCAACGGCACAGTACTTCCAATCAGCAGCATCTACCTCGACGCATCTGTGGGCGGCCGTGTGGAAGAAAAATTTGTAGAAGATGGTACTATCTTAAAGAAAGGTGATCCTATTATGCGTCTCTCCAATACGGATCAGGAGCTTACCCTGGTACAACAAGAAACACAAGTACTGAATCTCTTGACACAGTCCCAAATTGCGCAGACCAATGCACAACAAGCATCGATTAACAACCGAAACCAGATGGCTGATGTAGAACAGGCTTATCGAGAAGCTGAACGTGTCTATAACCTAAACAGAAAATTACTCACCGAAAAAGCTATTGGTACACAGGAATTCGAAAAATCTCAGAACGAATATAACTATCAAAAAGAACGGGTCAATTTGACCAAACAGATCCTCAAACAGGACGAGATCTCCAATGCGCAAAAAGCCAATCAGGATAAGCAGACCTACCAACGTACACAGAGCGCATTGGAACTGATGAAAAGAAAAATTGGTGATCTTATCGTTAGAGCGCCTGTTGACGGACAATTGACCTCCTTCGATGCAGAAATTGGACAAAACAAAAACGCCGGGGAACGGTTGGGACAAATCGACGTGCTGACTGGATTCAAAGTACGGGCCGATATTGACGAGCACTATATTAACCGCATTTTTCCGGACTTGCAGGGCGAGTTTTCCATTGGTGACAAAACCTATAAGTTACGTATCAAGAAGGTATATACCCAAGTCACCAATGGCCGATTCCAGGTGGATATGGAATTCATCAATGATGTTCCTAAGGGAATTCGTCGTGGTCAGACTTTACAGATTCGTCTGGCATTAAGCGACGAGACCAAAGCTCTGTTATTGGCAAAAGGGGGATTCTATCAGCAAACTGGTGGCAACTGGATATTCAAGCTGGATAAAAACGGAAGCACTGCTTATCGCGTGGATATCCAACTGGGACGACAAAACCCCGAATACTACGAAGTTATAAAAGGCTTACAACCAGGCGATAAAGTGGTCGTATCCAGCTATGAGACCTACGACAAAGTGCAGGAGCTAAATATTAAATGATAAAGTTAGGTTTCAACATAGGATAAAAGACGGAAATTCAGATTTCTTACAAATAAACAATGTAAACAAATAATATTAAACAGAATAATTACTGCCTAAAGCAATTGTGGCAAAAAATAACGAACGATGAGCACAAAAAATATGATTAAAATAACAAATCTTCAAAAGTATTACCGCACTGAAGAAGTAGAGACAGTCGCATTGAATAATTTGAACATCCATGTCAAAGAAGGTGAATTTGTTGCCGTCATGGGGCCTTCCGGTTGCGGGAAATCTACACTATTAAATATCATCGGCCTACTGGATGATCTGGATGAAGGCAGTTACTTGTTTAACGATATAGAAGTGGCCAAATTCAAAGAACGTGGTCGTTCAGACCTGCGGAAGCACAATATAGGCTTTGTCTTTCAGAGCTTTAATCTAATTGATGAACTGACAGTGTTTGAAAATGTCGAACTGCCACTTGTCTACACCAATGTACCTGCAGCAGAACGCAAAAGACGCGTTGAAGAAGTCCTTGAAAAAGTACAGATAATGCACCGGCGCAATCACTTCCCCCAACAGTTGTCTGGAGGTCAGCAGCAGCGCGTTGCTGTCGCCCGCGCAGTCGTAAATAACCCTAAATTGATCCTTGCCGATGAGCCTACAGGTAACCTCGATTCCAATAATGGTAATGAGGTGATGCAGCTTCTCACTGAACTCAACGAGGCGGGCACGACCATCGTAATGGTAACACACAGTGAACATGATGCCAAATTTGCCGACCGTGTCATTCGTATGCTGGACGGTCAGGTGATCATGGAAACCTCGTCCTTAAGCTAGCTAACGCAATTGATTTTAGCGGGCCTTATAGTTTAAGAACTTTGCATATTAAACAAGTTTAACATCAAAAAATGATGAAAGGTTTAAAATTAATCTGGAGACAATGGCGGCACAATCGTCTCTTTACCTTCCTAAATATCATCGGATTAGCTGTGGGGATCAGTGCATGCTGGATTGTATTTCGTATTGTCAACTACGAAATAAGTTTTGATCAGCATCATCCTGAAAAAGAACGCATCTACAAGCTATTCTCTGCATTTAAAGAAGGGGAGAATATACATCATTTCGATGGGACGCCTTACCCTTTAGCTTCTTTTCTAAGTGCTTATCTAAAGAACGAAATAACAGGGCTAGAGCTTGTTGCACCAGTTATTAACCGATCATTTGAAAGTATAAAGATACAGTCGGGTCGGGATATATTGGAATTCAATGATCAGCAGAAAATAGTATCTGTTACTGCCGATTACTTTAAACTTGTTCCCTATAAATGGCTTGTAGGAAACCCCAGTACAGCACTCAAAAATATCAATGAAATCATATTGACGGAATCAAGAGCAAAACAATATTTCAACGATACTGATCTAAAAACGCTATTGGGGAAGACCATCCTATATGACGATCAACCGCTAACGGTTACAGGTATCGTGGCTGACCTTGACTTTCCGAGCAGCTTTACCAACAAAGAATTTATTCGTGTAAAACCAAATCCTCAGGAGGTCGATAATTGGGAGAATTCAAGCTCAAATTTCCAAGTTTACGTTAAATTGGCTGACAACGGTAGGCCTTCTCAAGTAACAGCAGCAGCGACCAAGAAGGTCAAAGAGATGGTCGGCGATAAATTTAAACAATATAATATAACGCCGGGATATAAATTAGCTCCGCTCACAGATTTGCATTTCAATAAGTTTATTCAAAATAGCAGCGACAAACAGATATTACTCGGGCTTGTCGGCATCGCTGCTTTCCTGCTTACCCTCGCCAGTATCAATTACATTAATCTAACCACAGCTCGTATTCCCTCCCGGTCACGGGAAATTGGCATTCGCAAGACATTAGGCGAACAGCCAAAACATCTAATCCTCGCATTTATCAAAGAGACATTTGTCACATGCGTGTTAAGTCTGATATTCTCCTGGCCATTGGTGAGATTGTTTGAAGCCGCGTTCTATTCCTATATTCCAGTAGATATCAATACATTCTCAGATTGTCTGCCCCTTTTCATCTTTCTAGCTTTACTTATTACCGTTTTAACACTCGCTACCAGTCTCTACCCAGCTTATCTGATCAATAAGGTACATGTGGTCGATGTGATGAAAGCAAATGGAACGGACAAATTATCTTTTGGCGGACTTTCCTTGAGAAAAGTACTCATCGTGTGTCAATTCGTCATTGCTCAGGCTTTTGTGGTACTAACGATAATTATGGGTTTACAGTTGAAGCATGCACTAAACAGCGATGCAGGCTTTCAGGACGAAGCCGTTATTACCATCCCGCTTCCTTATAAAAAAGCAGAAGACTCCGGAAATAGTCCTTTCTTGCTGAAACAGCTCCTGCAAAAATATCCCGAAATCGACCATGTATCGCTAGGTCATCTTCCGATGAACAACGACCAGTGGGGGAATAATATCATCATGCAGAGTGATACCGGCGAGGTCTTGGTCAACATGCCCTTTAAATATGTCGAAGAAAATTATCTCGATGTGTTCGGTATGAAGCTGTTGGCAGGACGCGCGCTTACACGTTCCGACAGCACATCCGGAATACTTGTCAATGAAATGGCTATAAAAAAGTTTGGTTTCAAATCTCCACAAGAGGCCGTGGGTAAACATGTGTCGGTAAACGACAGACCCACTACCATTGTCGGCGTATTGGCTAACTTCCACAACTTTAATTTCCATGCGACATTGGACCCCGTAGCGATGCAGTTAACGACGAATAAAGCTATGCTGCAAAATATTAATATCAAATTAGGTACCGATTCCCGTAAATGGCCGGCAGCCTTTGCGGCGATAGAGAAAGACTGGAAGACGGTCTACCCCAAAGCGCCTTTTACCTACCAGTTTTATGATCAACATATAAAAGAACTCTATGAAGCAGATTATCGTTTATACAGAATTATTAATTTATCTACCTCAATCACCATTCTTCTTAGCTGTTTAGGTTTGATCGGGTTGGTGACATTAACGACCCATCAGCGCACAAAAGAAATAGGTATCCGAAAAATTCTAGGCAGTACAGTTAGTGGAATCATATTACTTCTATCGAAAGACTATATGAAGTTGATTATAATATCCATTTTAATAGCCACCCCGATCGCATGGCTGGCAGTCAACAGATGGTTAAGCGACTTTGCCTTCAGAATTGAGCTGAGCTGGTGGATGTTTACAATTCCGGCAATAATAACCCTTGGCATCGCATTTCTGGCCATGAGTTATCATGCATTGAGTGCAGCCCGCGCTAATCCAGTAGATAGTTTACGAGATGAATAAAAAGCTTGATAGCTTTATACGATAACTTCGACGAGACCAAAATGATACAGAATTATATAAAAATAGCATTTCGAAATATCCTTAAAAACAAAGGATATGCGGCGATTAATATCATTGGACTGGCAATGGGGCTAGCCTGCTGCCTATTAATTGTTATATATCTACAGAACGAACTATCTTACGATAGATATCATGACAACAAAGAGCGTATTTACCGCATCGTTCACGAATACAAAGATCCAAGTGGAAACGAACAGGAACAAATATGGGGTAACGCTCCTATTGGTGAGGCACTCGAATCCGATTTTCCTGAAATCGAAAAGGTGGTTCAATTTTCTGGTCAGACCTCCATCTTGCTCAGACAGGGGAACAAAAAGTTTCAGGAAGAGAACGTATTCTTCATGGATTCTACTGCCTTTGATGTATTCAGCTGGAAAGTACTTGCAGGTAATCCGCATACAGCCTTAAAAGATCCCTATACGGTGGTATTGACGGAGAGTACAGCCAAAAAGTATTTTGGAAATCAAAATCCTATCGGTAAAACTTTGGAAGGCGGGCTGGCAGCGGGCCGGGCGAATGCGGGATCATATAAAGTGACTGCCGTCATGCAAGATATACCTGCAAATTCACACTTCACTTTCGATGCCCTACTTTCCATGAGTACTTTTAGAAAGCAGCGCCCCGGCATCTTCGAAAAGGAGGGTTGGGACTATGTCGACTTTTACACCTATTTTCTGACTTCGAAGCAATTTGACGCTGGCAAGTTTAATCAAAAAATTCCAGATTTTCTTCAACGTCATCTTCCGCCGGACGGAAATACAAATGCGAGATATAATTTCCATATCGAACCCTTGCTTAGTGCTTATATGCATTCAGCGGCAGACCGGCAGCCCGGCACCACTGGCAGTTATCAAAACTTATATATATTTGGGATCATTGCCGGATTTATCCTGCTCATCGCCTGCGTCAATTTTATGAACCTAGCCACTTCAAGGTCAATGGAAAGGGCGAAAGAGGTCGGTGTCCGAAAGTACGTCGGAGCTAGCAGAAGCAGCCTGATCTTCCAGTTCATGTCCGAATCCCTTACACTTGTGCTGATAAGCGGAATGTTGGCAATAGTAATCGTTCTGGCCTGCCTCCCATTTTTAGGTGCATTCTCAGGTAAACAAATCAACTATTCAGCCTTACAGAACAGCACCACCTGGTCAATATTCATACTGACAACAATGTTCACAGGGATTTTAGCGGCAAGTTACCCAGCTTTGGTCCTCGCCAGCTTTAACCCTATAAAGGTGCTCAAGGGAACCTTTGGTAACAGTAAAGGGGGCGCCTTGGTACGCAGAGGATTAGTTGTTTTCCAATTTTGCCTTTCCATTGCATTGATTGCCGGAACAGTAATCGTCTTCTCCCAACTAAATCAACTGCAACAGCAGGATCTGGGATTCCAAAAAGAACAACGGCTTGTAATTGATTATAATTTTGACGAAAAGGTCAATAACAACCTCGAAGCCATCAAATCAATGTTTGCCAAAGATAAAGACATACTATCGGTGACCGCCTCACGTACGGTCCCCGGGACGTTTCTTCCTAATGCAGGGACGGAAATCATTTCCGAAGATGGTACAATGACCTCATTTGCCCCTTTTCTTTATGAAGTAGATGTCGACTTTATTCCAAATATCGGTGTAAAAATGGCGGCGGGAAGAGCATATTCAAGAGATTTCCCGGCAGATACTGCGCATTCTCTTGTGATCAATGAAGCCGCAGCCAAACTCTGGGGTTATAAAAATCCTCAGGATATTATCGGCAAGCAATTTCGGCAGTGGGGAAAAGAAGGAACGGTTATTGGCGTCGTAAAAGACTTCAACTACCTTTCTTTACACCGTAAAATTGAGCCGCTGGCCTTACGGCTCGAGCCCAGCAGCAGCCGATATCTCACCCTCCAAATAGGACGTGCAAATCAGTCGGAAACAATTGAACGGATAGGTAAATTGTGGACTGAACTTGTTCCGCACCGCCCCTTCTTATATAGTTTTTTGGATGAAAGTTTTAACCGGCAGTATGAGGCGGATTTCAATTTCAGGCGGCTTTTTTCCGCATTTTCTGGATTTGCTCTGTTCATCGCCTGCTTAGGACTGCTAGGGCTGGTGACCTATACAGCCCAACAGCGGACGAAAGAAATTGGTGTCCGAAAAGTGCTGGGAGCATCCATCTATAATCTGGTGCTACTCCTTACTTCAGATTTTATCAGATTATTGGTTGTAGCACTATGCATTGCAACACCTTTATCCTGGATCGCCATGAATAAATGGCTGGATAACTTCGCTTATCATATACAGCCCAAATGGTGGATGTTTGCTTTTGCAGGTTTCGCTGCAGTTGTGATTGCCTTAATTACGGTGAGCTTTCAGACCTTTAAAGCTGCAAATGCAAATCCGGTAAATAGCTTACGAGATGAATGAGTTTAACAACTTTTTTAAGAAATTAAAGATACACAGCAATGGTTAGCATTTCATTAAAGACAGCTTATCGCTTTTTGAAAAAACATAAGTTGATCACGTTTATCAATGTGCTGAGCCTAGGGATTGGTATTACAGCGACATTGGTGATTTTTTTAATGATTCAGTATGATTATAGTTTTGATCGCCATGTACCAGACCGCGATCAGATCTATCGGGTCGTCAATAATGGGGATTTTAAAAACGCGGGCGTATTCGTTCCTCTCGTAAGAACTATGGAGGACGAACTGCCAAATCTGGAAGCCGTTGTTCCGATCTACCGCAGCCCTATTTCGAAACTGAAAGTCGCATCGGCAACGGACAAGTATCAGACATTTCCGAAAGAAAAACGTATTACTTTCGTTAGCAGCCAATATTTTAACATTTTCCCTAATAAGTGGCTGTCTGGAGATGCAGAGCAACTGAACAAACCAGGAACCATCGTATTGACAAGAAAAACGATGGAGAGATTCTATGGCAGTCTCCCGCCGCTGGATGCACTAGGTAGAACAATAGTTTATGCAGACAGCATACCATTGCGGGTTGTCGGAATAATCGAAACAGCCAGACATAACTCTGACTTCAGTTTTGACAGCTTTATTTCAGTTGCCACAATTGCCCAAGATCATAACCTAAAGCAAATGTTTAATTGGGAAGCCTGGAACAGCATATCCGATGCCCACCAGGTTCTGATAAAAACAAAGCCCGGCACCTCAGCTCATGCAGTAGAAAACAACATCAATAGGCTACTTAAAAAGCACAAATATAAAATCGGCGAGAAAAATACGGATAAGTTAGAATTACAGCCATTGGCTGACGTACATTTCAACACAGCTTTTAATTATGAAGCGACCAAACCCGAAACACTTCGCAATCTGGTCCTATTGGCTTTCTTTCTCTTAGCATTAGGTGCTGTCAATTTCGTGAATTTATCCACAGCGCAGTCTATCGAAAGGGCCAAAGAAATCGGAATACGTAAAACGCTCGGAAGCCCAAAATCGACATTGGTTAAGCAATTTTTATGTGAAACATTTTTGATTACCTTGGTCGCGACCATTTTGGCCGTTGTTTTACTGCCATTGTTCCTACAGGTTTTTGAAGGATTTATACCAGAAAATTTAAGTCTGGAATTGCTGGACAAAAAAGTTATCGTTCTATTTTTGCTGGCTCAGCTTTTTGTCGTAACCCTGCTGGCAGGCTTCTATCCAGCAGGAGTGCTGACAGGATATGCTCCTGCCTTAGCGCTCAAAAACCAATTGGCCAAAAACACCAAACTATCCCGTAGTGCATGGATCCGCAAAGTGCTGACCGTCTTTCAATTTGTCATGGCTCAATCCTTTCTGATCTGTGTGCTGGTCGTGATTCAGCAGATAGATTATGTATCCCATAGAGATATGGGCTTTGAACGGAACGCTGTTCTTAATATCTACATTCCCGGAGCATTCCAAAATTCTGATAAAGGGGTGGCGCTAAAAAATGAGCTTCGAAAGCTCCCTGAAGTGAAAGCCGTCAGCTTTGGTAATATCGCCCCAGCCATGAATGGATTTATGACAACTTCCATGAGCTTCGATCAGTCTGCAGAAAAGGAGCCACTGACATTTGATAGCCGTTCTGGTGACGAAGACTACCTAAAGGTTTATAAAATACCACTTGTGGCAGGTAGAAATATTCAGCTGCGCGACTCAACCAATGAAGTTCTGATCAATCGAAAAGGACTAGCATTATTACAGATTCAAAACCCACAAGATGCCATCGGAAAAACATTTGAGAACGGTCAGAATACCATCGTCGGTGTTATGGAGGATTTTGACCTCGCATCCGCGCGCCAGGGGGTAAAACCGGTTTTATATATCGGCAATAAACAAGGTTATGTACTTCATATTGCCCTGGACGAGCAATACCCGGAAAATTGGAAAAACGCCATCGATAAAATATCGGCAAACTACAAAGTGTTATTTCCTGACGATGAGCTTGACCTCCGGTTTGTCGATGAAATAATTCAAAAGTTCTACAATCAGGAGAAGCAGCTATCCAAACTCCTGTCTTGGGCATTGGGGCTTTCGATCTTAATCGCATCTCTGGGATTATTTGGTCTTACGACTTTCACCGCAAACCAAAGAACAAAAGAAATTGGCATACGCAAAGTCCTGGGAGCCTCTGTCGCACAAATCACCTTTTTACTACTTAAAAACCTGCTCTCGCTAGTAGCCATTGCCTGCTTGATCGGGTTTCCGATCGCATATTATTTCATGCATAGCTGGCTAAATGATTTCGCTTACCGCACAACCATAAGTCCATGGACATTTGGACTGTCGGCTCTTGGGCTGATCGCTTTCGCAAGTTTTGTCCTATCAACAAAAAGTGTTTCCGCCGCAAAAGCAAATCCGATAAATAGTTTGAGAGATGAATAAATAAAGGAAATCATGGTCAGAAATTTCATCAAAACCGCATGGCGAAGTATTTTTTCCAATATGTTCTATAGCGCCATTAATATTCTGGGACTGACCTCAGGGTTAGTGGTAGGAATATTCCTACTGTTGTGGATTCAGGACGAATTATCGTTTGACAGGTTCCATAGCCAGCACCGCAATATCTATAGAATCGGCATCGAGGGCGGTACAGGAATATCCAAACGCATATTTAAGGCGATTATCGCTCCTGTGGGATCCTTGGCAAAAAAAGAGATTCCGGAAGTAGACGATGCTGTGCGTATCTTTAGAATTGGTGATGCCGCAATTAAATACAAGGACAAAAGATTCAACGAAAAAGATTTTGCTTTCGTTGACCCGAGCTATTTCTCAGTATTCGATTTTCCGTTAATTCAAGGCAATCAACAGCAACCATTTCCTGACAACAATTCTGTTGTGATTACCTCCCGCACTGCACAGCGTTATTTTGGTGAAGAAAATCCTATTGGGAAGACGATCATCATGGGCATGGAAGATTTGTGCACGGTGTCGGGGGTCATCGCTGATTATCCAGACAACTCAACATTTCAATTCCAGGTGCTCCTACCCCTATCGCGATACAATGAACAAGCATATATCAAGAACAAAACAACCTATGACAATAAAACATATTTGTCATCAATGGACGAGGACTGGTCCAACTTTGCATTCGAAACTTATCTTCGATTAAGACCTGACGCCGATGCGGTTACCGTGGCCCAAAAATTACAGAAAATTCACGGGCAGGCCAAACCTGAAGATGGTAAGGTCCCCTATATCACCCAGGAGCTTGCCAAAATGCATCTATACCAAATGGATGGTAGTGACGGTGGCATCGGGACCGTCCGCATCTTTATCGGAGTCGCCATATTAATCCTACTAATAGCGAGCATCAATTATATTAATCTCTCGACTGCGCGCTCATTGCATCGTGCCAAAGAAGTCGGCATTCGAAAGGTTATCGGAGCAGACCGAAAAGCACTCTTCTTTCAGTTCATACTGGAAACGACACTTTTATTTGCTATCGCTGCTGCGGCGGCAATTGCATTAGCTTTCATCTTTCTGCCGCTCTTTAACAACTTCTCTGGCAAACATGTGACTCTCACTCTTTCTAACATTCAGATTTGGAGCTACATACTTTTGATGCTCTTGGCCACCCTTATCCTGGCAAGTGTCTATCCTGCGCTGCTCCTTTCCAACTTCAAGCCTATCCGCGTTATAAAAGGGCGAACAAGCATAAAAAAATCAAATTTCAGGAAGATATTGGTCATCTTGCAATTTACTGTTTCGATTGTACTGGTTACTATGACTATCGTCGTCGGGCGCCAATTGGAATATATGCGCCATAGAAATATTGGCTACGAGAGAGATCATATTGTGACCGTCCTCATGGGCAAAAAGATGGCAGAACATTTTGATGCGGCCAAAGGCGAGCTTCTAAAAGCCCGAGGTGTAAACGATGTCATCCGGCTCGGCCGGGATATGGTTTATGGGGGTAGTTCCACAGGAGATAATGATTGGGAAGGCAAACCCAGCAATTCAAACCTTTGGTTCAGCATCACTTATTCTGACCAATATACGCTCGACTTCTTCAAAATCAGGTTGGCACAGGGTCGGAATTTTACAGGTTCAGCTGCAGATTCAGCACATTTTATCGTCAACGAAACTGCCGTTCGCGAGATGGGATTAAAAAACCCTATTGGTAGTAGGTTGCGCATCCGTACCATGCCGGGGACGATCATTGGTGTGGTAAAAGACTTTAATTACGCAAGCGCCCGGTACAAAATCGAACCAATGGTTTTCCAATATAGCCCCAAAGATTGCAGCATGTTGTATCTAAAGACAAATGCAGCCGACACAAAAGAGGCCCTGGCAAGTCTACAAGAGGTATGGAAAAGTTATTACGATGATATGCCCATTAGCTATAGTTTCTTGGATGAAAGCTACCAGAAGCAATATACCAATGAAGAAAAACAGGGTACATTATTCAATTTCTTTGCTTCTATAGCTATATTAATTTCCTGTTTGGGACTTTTAGGCCTCTGCACCTATACCGCACAGGTAAAAACGAAGGAAATCGGCATTCGCAAAGTATTGGGAGCGACGGTATTGAACATCATACAAATGCTGAATAAGGAGTTTTTGATATTGGTCCTCATTGCAAATATTATCGCGATCCCCATAGCGTTATACTTTACCACAAGCTGGCTTGAAGGCTTTGCATTCAGAATCACCGTACCGATAATGATCTTCTTGTTTGCTGGCAGCGCGACAATTGCCATTGCATTATTGACAGTCAGTTTTCAATCTGTTAAGGCAGCAGTCGCTAGTCCGGTTAAGAGTCTGCGAGATGAATAGAAAGAAAAAACAAGCACCATGATAAAGCTATTTTTAAAAACTGCGTTACGAAATCTTAAACGCACTCCCTTAAATACAGTCATCAATATTGTCGGACTATCCCTGGGGTTTGCAGTTGCTTTGGTGAGTACGCTGTGGATCCTGAAGCAGTTTTCCTTCAACCATTATTATAAAAACTATGATACGATCCATCAGTTGATGATGACCGGTACTTTCAACAATGAAAAATCGACAGATGGAACTTCCACTCCTATCCCCCTGGCGAAGGTTTTGGAATCGGATTTTAAAGATGAAATCCAAGATGTTACATTGATTACTGATGCGGAAAGTAAGGCCATTAAAATGGGGGACAAAAAATTGAATGCAACAGGCTTTTACGCAATGGGCAAATTTTCGGAACTATTCTCCCTTGAAGCTATACAAGGAAATATCGCTACCCCAACCGCAGCTTCCACCTTGATTATCTCTGAATCATTAGCCAACCGCTTATCGGAGACTTCAGATGTTATCGGAAAAACTATACAGCTCAACGGAAAAGAACAATATACGATACAAGGTATTTTTAGGGACATTCCCGAAAACAATACATTTCACAAACTGGAGTATGTTCTACCTTTTGTAGATTACCTCAGGAAAAATGAGGGTATCGAAAGATGGTCAAACTGTTTTTTTAGTACCTATGGCAAAATCGCGGATACCCAAAATATCCGGGAACTTGAGCATAAGCTAACCAGCATCTTTAGAACAAATCTAACTGATATAAACCCCGAGATTTTACTGCATCCTATGTCCAAGTGGAATCTATATGATTCGTTCAAGAATGGTAAAAATGCCGGGGGGCAGATTCAATATGTATGGATGTTTGCCTGGATAAGTATATTTATTCTTTTGTTGGCCAGTATAAACTTTATTAATCTCAGTACAGCCCGCAGTCTAAAGAGAGGAAAGGAGATCGGTATTCTAAAATCTGTCGGTGTGAACCGTTGGCAGCTGATCACCGGCTTTTTAGTTGAATCCATCTTATCCGTATCCTGTGCTTTTTTGATCGCAATCCTATTAAGTACTTTGCTGCTCCCATGGATTAACGCTGCAACGAATACCTCCTTAAGCATTCCATTTAATCGCGGTCAATTCTATCTGTATGCTCTATTCGGAACTTTCGTTATAGGAATCCTCGCAGGACTATATCCCGCGCTGTTCTTATCCTCTTTTAACCCGATCCTTGCGCTTAAAGGAAAAATGAATATTAGCAAAAATGGATTCAAGACTAGAAAGGGAATGGTAATCGTGCAGCTTGCTATTTCCATCTTTCTAATGATTGCTACCTATCTGGTGATAAAACAATTGCACTATACAAAAGATCGTCCGATTGGCTACAACACTTCAAACCTAGTGAACGTCAAAAGTAGCAGCGCATTAATTACCAAAAACTTTGAGGCCCTGCGAAAAGAACTGATCAATAGCCGTTTGATAGAAGATGCCTCTCTTTCTTCCAGCTCCATTAATCGGCTATCTTTAACTGGCGGTGGTTTTAACTGGCAAGGGAATGAAACAAAAGAAGGATCCATTATGGGAATTTTCACCGTAGACGAACACTTTGCCAAAACCGTACAATGGAACTTTTTGAAAGGAAGAAATTTTTCTAGGGATTTCAAAACAGATTCTACGGGTGTAATTATCAATGAAGCGGCGGCCAAATTTATGGGAGTGACGGATCTGACAAGCAAACAGCTATCCAAGAGAGGAATCAATTATACGATTATAGGTGTCATACAGAACACGCTATCAGAATCCCCGTTCAAATCCATTACACCAACCGCCTATTTTCTTGACTTTTTGCCAAAAGACAAAATAACACTTAGACTGAATGAGCAACAAGATATGAATCAAACGATGAAAAAAATCGCTCAGCAATTTAATCGCTTTGATCCAGATCTCATTTTTGATTATACATTCACGGATAAAGAATATGCTAGGCAATTTGAACAGATGGAAATCATCAAAAGCCTGACCAGTATTTTTACAGCGCTCGCCATACTGATCTCCTGTCTTGGGCTATATGCTTTGGTCACCTTCCTAACGGAACAACGGCAAAAAGAAATTGGTATCCGCAAGGTGCTCGGAGCTTCAGAAGTTGGTTTATGGAAATTGTTATGCACGGAATATATCTGGTTGACATTGACCAGTTTTCTCATCGCAGCCCCTCTTGCCTATCTGCTAATGGAAACATGGTTAGAAAATTATGTCTATCGTATTTCAATTACCTGGACTGTATTTGGCCTTACTGGATTGACGGCTCTCGGCATTACCCTGATAACGGTCAGCTATCAAGCCATTAAAGCAGCATTGGCCAATCCGGGGATCACCCTCCGGAACGAGTAATACACATGTTCGGCGACGGACAGTAGACTGTCCGCTTCCGAACATACAACAGGTTCTTAAAACATATAACATCTAATAGTCAACAAGTTATATATATGGCAAACGGATTGAATTAACGAATTATAGTATACATGATCAGCATAGCACTATCAACTAGGATAGATTGCTTGGCCAAACAGTAGATTATGAAAAAGTCAAAACCTCAATATAATGATTAAAAACCGAGCTTGCGAGCTCATCGAAGATAATTATAAATGACAGACATGAGATGACAGATCTGGGACAATAGACTAGGTTCGTAGGCTTTCGGCTTGCACAACCAAAATCTCAATGCTCAGATCTCAATATTAGAAACATGATCAAAAACTATATCAAAACCGCCGCGCGGAACCTTTGGAAAAGCAAAGGATACTCTTTTATTAACATCCTAGGGCTGGCCTTGGGGATGGCAGTCTCTTTGATAATCGCCCTTTGGATCAATTCAGAAATAAGATTTGACCGCTTCTACTCCCAAACAGACCGTCTCTATCAAGTATATACAAGAGATGTATTTGATGGTAATCAGCATACTTGGGGAGGTACCCCGCATGTACTCGGTCCTATCTTACAACAGGAACATCCTGAAATCGAACACGTGGTGCGTACCTCGAATATTAACCACCTTATCCACCACGATGCTGAACCGGGCCTCAGCTCCTCAGGGGCAGCGGTAGACGCAGCTTTTTTAAAACTTTTCGATTTCAAAATCCTAACAGGAAATTCTTCCAACCCATTATCCCGTCCCGATGCATTAGTGCTAACTGCTTCTACTGCCAAAAAATTATTTGGTACGGTAGATATCATTGGACGCCGGGTCGAGATGGACACCACTGTTTCCCTAACTGTTGAAGCAGTTATCGAGGATATTCCTTCTAATTCCAGATTCTATGGAAACGACTTTATCTGTTCTCTGGATTACATGGCCAAAACGGGCAAGACTTTTACGGATTCATGGACAGCGTATAATCATGAGACTTATGTGCTTCTAAAAGAAGGGGCACTATTGGCCTCTGTCAATAAGAACATTGGAAATCTGGTTGCTAAACATACTAACAACACCACAAAAGCAGCGATCTATCTCTACCCTGCCAGCCGTTGGCATCTCTACAACAAATCGATCAATGGACAGATGGTGGCGGGCAATATCACCACGTTGCAGCTATTTGGACTGATTGGCATACTCATTCTATTGATAGCCTGCATCAACTTTATCAACCTAAGTACCGCAGGAGCCGAAAGGCGTGCCAAAGAAATTGGCCTACGCAAAGTAGTTGGTGCATCGAAAAAATCACTTATTCAACAATTTCTATTGGAATCCTTTATCATAACCTTTTTAGCTGGACTATTAGCGCTGTTGATGATTCTCTTAGCACTCCCATCTTTTAACAAGCTCATCAACGGACATCTTACGATCACAGATTACCCTATATTCTTTTATTGCCTATTTCTTACCACGATTTTCTTCTGCTCCCTCTGCGCAGGATTATATCCAGCTTTTGTGCTATCAGCTTTTAATCCGGTAAAAAGCTTAAAAGGGAATATTGTAACGGCCAAATCCAGTCTCCAGCCCAGAAAAATACTTGTCACTCTACAGTTTACCATATCGATAGGTCTTGGCATATGCTCTTTTATCATCGGTCAGCAGATCCGCCTTGGAGAGCATCGAGAAAGCGGATATGATCGTGACAACCTAGTATACGTACCTTTAGAGGGAAATTTAGATAAAAATTACCAAGCGTTCAGGAACGAATTATTCCAACAAAATATTATCTCGAGCATGACCAAATCTTGGGGGCGGATAAGTCGTTCGGGTAGCAATAGCTGGGGATACTCCTGGCCCAATGACCGACCAGAAGACTATGATGTCGTTTTTAACAATATGGCGACAGATGTTGATTTCACAAAGACAATGGGGGTCAAATTGATTCAGGGACGAGATATCGACATTTATACCTATCCTTCTGATTCCAGTGCCTTGCTACTTAATCAAGCTGCTGTTTCCAAAATGCGCTTATCCACGCCCCTTGGTACTCAAGTTACCGTAGCCAAGGGTACCGAGTACCAGCGTACCTATCAGGTAGTTGGTGTTATTGCGGATTTTGTTTGGCAATCACCTTATCAAGACATCGAACCAATGATGATTCAGGGCCCTATCGTTCCCGCAAATTATCTCCATATCCGACTAAACACAGCTAAAAGCTTATTGGCAAATATAGAGGCGATCCAGTCGCTACTTAAAAAGTATAATCCAGATTACACGATAGACATCCACTTTATTGACGAAGAGTATGCCTTAAAATTTGCGGGTCAAAAACGTACGATGAAGCTGACAGCTTTATTTTCGGGGCTGGCGATCCTCATCGCATGTTTAGGTTTACTGGGACTGGTCTCCTTCGCAACGATCCAGAAACAAAAAGAGATCGGTATCCGAAAGGTGCTTGGTGCATCTGTATTCGGAATTATTAAGCTACTGTCCCGCGATTTCATTAAACTCATCGGTATTGCTTTGCTCATAGCCTCACCTATTGCTTGGTGGATTATGAATCAATGGCTAGAAGATTATGTGTACCGTATCGATATACAATGGTGGATATTTGCATTAGCAGGCTGTTTAGCGACACTGATTGCTTTGTTTACGGTCAGTACATTGGCTATTAAAGCAGCAACAGCTAATCCCGTCGATAGTTTACGGGACGAATAGCAGAAAACTAAACAGCTAATACAATCCTATTATGATAAAGAACAATCTAAAAATAGCGTGGCGAAATCTAATAAGGAATTCTTCCACCTCGATCATCAATATCACCGGATTAGCCATGGGTATTGCGGTCTGTTTGCTGATAGGCCTATATGTCGCTGATGAGTTCAGTTTTGATCGTTTCAATACACATGCAGATCGCATCGTCCGTGTGATCTTCAGAGGTACAGTAAAAGGCGGAACAATGAATGAGGCTCATGTCATGCCGCCTGTCGCTGCCACAATGAAAGCTGAATTAGCCGAAGTACAAGAAACAGCACGGTTGCGACAAGGTGGCTCCCCCTTGTTTACTATCGGAAATAAAGTGTTTCGCGATGAACAAATGGCTTACGTAGATCCTTCCTTCTTCAAAATATTTACTCTCCCTTTCGTTAAAGGTAATCCTTCTACTGCTGTAACAATGCCATATACGGCTGTAATATCTGAATCTACTGCGCTCAAATATTTTGGGACTACGGATGTCATAGGACGTGATCTAACCATTAAAGATGACCAAAATATCTTAAAGATCACAGGAGTAATGAAGGATATTCCTCAAAACTCGCATTTCCATTTTGATATTTTTACATCTATGGAGGCACTGGAAGACTCCCGTTCGAAATCCTGGATGACATCCGAATATTTTACTTATGCATTGCTCAAAGAAAATACATCCCTAAAAAATCTGGAAAAAAACTTAGCAACACTATTTGACAAACATGTCGGTGCTCAGTTTATGGCTGGTTTCGGGATGAATTATATCGATTTCAAAAAGTCTGGCAATTCCATTGGTCTGTATTTACAACCGTTGACCGACATCCATTTACATTCCAATTTTGGCTACGATCTCAGTCCTTCTGGTGATATCCGGTATATCTATATCTTTAGTGCAATAGCCCTCTTTATGCTATTGATAGCAACCATCAATTTTATGAATTTATCTACAGCCAGCGGTTTCAAAAGAAGCCGTGAAGTAGGTGTACGTAAAGTCTTGGGAGCCAACAAATACAGCTTGATCCGTCAGTTTCTCACTGAAGGTATTATGCTGACCTATCTGGCCTTATTGTTGGCCATTGGTATCGTTATCATTAGCCTTCCCCTATTTAATCAACTATCCGGTAAATCCATTGAAATTCATCAATTCGATTGCACCTACATGATCCCGCTCTTACTCACATTTGGATTATTGGTCGGTTTATTTTCGAGTACGTATTCTGCACTGTACTTATCTGCTTTTCATCCTTTGACCGTATTAAAGGGGCGCTTGGTGCGATCTACACAACGGTTCAATATCAGAAGTGGTCTAGTCGTTTTTCAGTTTATTATTTCCGTGGGACTCATTTTCTGTACTGTAGTTGTCACTTGGCAACTCCGTTATATAAGACATATCAAATTAGGTTATGAGAAGGAAAATGTGATTGTGATCCAAAGTTGGCCTTTAGGTAAAAACGAAAAAAGCTATATCAAACTTCTATCAGAGGACAGCCGTGTCAAACATCTCTCCCGTTCATCCTATCTTCCCGCCGGTGAATCTGCCAACAACAACTTCTTTGTCTATCCAGACGGAAACACAGAAAAATGGGTCAAGACGCTACGCTATGACGTAGATGAAGAATATATTGATGCTATGGGCATGAAGCTTAGTAAGGGCCGAAGTTTTTCGAAAGCTTTCGGTAACGATAGTTTATCCATTATCGTAAATGAAACTGCAGCAAGAGATCTGGGCTGGAAAGGCGAAATTATTGGTCGCACATTGACCAATAAGGACAACAAAACTTATAATGTGATCGGGCTGGTCAAAGATTTTCACTTCAAATCCCTACACGAACAGATTTCACCATTGGTCATGGTACTTGGGGATCAGGCAGGAAGTCTAATTGTCAAGACATATACAAATGACACCGAAGGACTGGTCAAAAAGTTGAAAGCACTATACGATTCCTTCGCAACAGATATTCCATTCAACTATTCATTCCTCGATGAACGATATGCCCAAACCTATCAGGCTGAGGTCAAGACAGGAAGATTGTTAAGTATATTCGCTGGACTGACGATTTTTGTTGCCTGCCTCGGTCTATTTGGATTAGCTATTTTTACGGCAAATCAGCGCCGTAAAGAAATCGGTATACGCAAAGTTATTGGCGCATCCGTTTCGGGTATTACACAGATGCTTTCTGTACAGTTTATCAAACTTGTGTTTATCGCTATCCTGATTTCCTCACCCATAGCTTGGTGGGCCATGCACAAATGGTTGGAAAATTTTGCTTATCGTATTGAAATACAATGGTGGATGTTTGCTGTTGCGGGGTTACTTGCTATACTGATTGCATTACTAACGGTTAGTTCACAAGCCATTAAGGCCGCTTTAGCGAATCCAGTCGATAGCCTTCGGAATGAATAACAAAGGTTTAGCTTGATCCGCCCACTGCCCGCATCACCCGTCCGAACGGCAAGTTTTAGTGGTTTGGGAACCAAACCGTCAAAAAAGCTTCCGTCGCGGCATTGCGAAAAGTGACCAATGCCGCCCCTAACGTAGCCAATGCCACCGCCTATTTGTCCCTCATTTTTTTAGCCGATTGGCTCTATTGTCAGCGCCACATCAGTTCAAATCCAATGTTCACCTACGAACATTTACTGTTCAAAATCGGACAGACACCTCCCTCACGTGAAGACATAACCACTAACAATCAACAACTTAATTTTTTGGCCAAACATTTGGGTTATACACTAACCTCCCTATTGTTAATCTATAGTAGGTGGACGAACTTTATTACTATACTTTTTCGGTTATAATGAACTTTACCAACTTCAAAATTGCCTGGCGGAATATCAGAAAGAAAAAAATCCAAAATCTGATCAATCTCATCGGTCTGACTTGTGGCATCACTTTTATGATACTTGTCGGCGCCTACATCTGGGATGTCCATCAGGTAAATAGCAGGATAAAAAATATTGATCAACAATTTTTACTACAGAGCACCTATAAGAAAGAAGGGTTTGGGATCAATTTGACCACAATTGGTGCCCTTCCCAAGGCGTTATACGAGGAGTACCCGAATTTAGTAGCCAACTACTACCGCCTTGATGGATTGACAGGTATAGTGTCCAACGGTAACACAGTTTATGAAGAAGGTATGTCGCTCGGTGATCCGAGCCTTTTGACTATGTTTGGCTTTGAGCTCTTAGCTGGTAATGTCAATACTGCGCTGAACAACCCTTTTTCAGTTGCCATCACAGATAAAGCAGCAGTAAAATATTTCGGAAAGGTAAATGTCCTGGGTGAAAATCTACAGATTAAAAATTTCAACGGTGAGAAGCATGATTTTGCGATCACCGCTATTGTCAAAACGGATGTTCAGAATGCCATTATGGATCTAACAAAAGGTATGCATGCTGATATTTTCTTGCCTATTGCTAACGAAACCTATTTCGGACGTTCGATAAATAATTGGGACAATCCTTATATAGCAGGTTATATCGAATTAAAGCCAGGCGTAACACCTCAACAGGTAGATCAGGCTATACTGAACCTTGTCCATAAAAATAAAGATAAAGAATTTGCTGATCAATATGCGCCAAATCTAAGGCCATTAAAAACTTACTATCTCGACGACAATCAGGGCGCAATACGAAAGATGATCAAGACCTTGAGTTGGGTTGCAATTTTTATCTTGATCATGGCGATCATCAATTTCATCAATTTTAGTATTGCACAGCATATTACGCGATTAAAGGAAATCGGCATGCGCAAAATTATGGGATCATCCAGGCTGCAATTAATCGGACAATTGTTGACAGAGTATATCCTTATCGTGGCTATTGCCGCTTTGATCAGTCTACCCATCTATATCCTCGTAAGCCCGCTGTTTGCACATGTACTCATGCGTGAGCTTCCATCTTTAATCAGTCTGCCAGGTTACTTTTTCGGTTTACTGGGGCTGTCGATTTTAATGATCGGCCTACTGGCGGGATTATATCCGGCAATTAAACTGTCCAATATCAATATACTTGCTTCGGTCAAAAATCAATTCGCCGCATTGGGTGATAAGCAATTGGTTCGAAAAGTGTTATTATTTTTTCAGTTCGCCGTCGCATTACTCCTACTGGTCTGTACCTTGATAATCTCCAAACAAGTTAGTCTATTTATAACCAGCGACTTAGGATATAACAAAGATTATCTATTGACTGTACAAGCCCCCAGAGACTGGTCAGAAACTGGAATCCGGAAGATGGAAACGGTCCGGCACGAGCTATTGCAGACAGCGGCTGTCAAGTCTGTAAGCCTTTCGTATGAAACCCCGGGACTATTAGGTTCCAATATGCAAGCGGCTTTTGGCAATAATAACGATACAGAAGTACAGGTTCAACGGATTAACAGCGACAGTTACTTTCTTGAGACTTATGAAATCCCCCTATTGGCGGGCACTTTTTTACCCAGAAATACGGCGACAAATATGACCAATAGACCCGTTGTGATCAACAAGAAAGCCATGGAAGACTTTGGATTCAGCAATGCAGAAAATGCGATCGGTCAAAAGATTGCCGTAAATACTCCACAAAATAAGATGACCATCGTAGGTATCACCGATAATTTTGTCGCAAATTCTCTTCACCGGGCATCTCCAGCTATCATCTGGACGGATGTACACGACAGTTTCCAATACAGATACTTGAGCATTCGTTTAAGACCGGGACAATTGTCCAAGGCCGTACAAGGACTGGAAAAAAAATGGAAGGAATTAATGCCCGATGCGCCATTTGAGTATCAATTTATGGATGACCGGATCAAAGGCCTATACGAAACCGAACTGCAACTGCAACGTGCTGCACAGATCGCGAGTGCTGTATCGCTTTTGATTGTCATATTGGGATTGACGGGCTTAATTTCGCTATCGATTCATCTCCGTAACAAGGAAGTTGGCATCCGCAAAGTATTGGGCGCTTCATTGTCCCATTTGATGTTATTATTTTCAAAGGAATACTATGGTATATTTCTGCTAGCGGTGCTAGTCACAGTCCCGTCAAGCTATATGATCATGCAACATTGGCTGCAAAACTATGTAATCCGAATAGAAATCAACGCATTCACCTACTTGTTACCCTTAGCTATATTGCTTAGTGTATTGGGACTACTGGTTGGTGCCATCGTATTTCGGACTACCCGCTTTAATCCCGTCGAAAAATTAAGGGACGAATAAGAAAAAATAAGCCGTAGGTTGTTGAAGTCAAAAGTGCAATTTATTATTAACCGATTGGGAATGAAAGTTTATAATTGGTGTACCTACGGCTTAGGATCTTTGCAGCAATTTTTAGCTGTTTGCTGTGAACAGCTAAAAATTGCTTATTCGTTTCAGTCAATATTTCGCAGTTCGCTAAAACATAGCCGAATCGGTATCCGATAAAACAACAATATGGAACTCTTTGCATTTTCTTCTATATACCTTTATTTTTTGAATTTTCCCTGTTTGCATCATTGACACATTTAAATAATATAGATTTTCAATACAAAAGAATGGAAAATATTTCAAAAACAAAAGCAATTGTATAAATAAAAATAACATTTTATATATTTATCTATACAAATAAGAGGAAACAACATAAGCGATGACAAAACTTGGAGAATTTTTAGCGAAGAAATCTGTAAACAAAGCCCAGATTGCCCGAAAAACAGGACTTAGTAAAGCCCGCATCAATGAATTGACCATGACCGAGACATCGAAATTACGGCTGGATGAAATGTACCTTATCGCCCTTGCTATCGATACCGATCCCGCGAAAATGATGTACGAGCTCTGCGATCATCTGCAGCTCAAAGAAGTAGAACAATAAGCCAGCCTTCCAGCCCATTGCGATTTGTCTGTACGATACCGAACGGAAACTGTTCAATATCGTACAGACAAATCGGAAACAACCAAACATAAAACCACTAAAAAACAGACACTTACAATTATGGCAATGCTATTGAATGAGGTCTAGCTGTCTATTTGATCTAATCACGGTCGGTCGGACATTAATATGGTTTCTGCTATGGTAAGCAACAATTTCAAAATCGCCTGGCGTAGTATGGCAAAAAATAAGCTCTATTCTTTTATAAAGATCGGAGGTTTTGCGTTTAGTATTGCGATCTGTATTCTCATTGTACTTTTTATCAAAAGTGAGACAAGTTATAATAAATTTTATCCCGATATGGATCGGACTTACCGGCTCGTCGTACAGCTTCCGATTGAGGGCAAAATCCAGCGTTGGGTATCCCTCTCTGCTCCCGTAGCTCCTACACTGAAAGCTGAGATTCCCACGATAGAACAGTCGGGGCGCGTGCTTCCCAATCCTTTATTCGGTGCGGGCAGCAATCAGCTGTCCCTCAATGATAATCCTGAAAGCTTTCACGATGATGGGTTTGTCTACGTTGATCAATCCATTTTGGATATGTTCCCCATGCCTATGGTTTTCGGGAAACTTGCGCATGCCCTGGATAACCCCAATACGATAGTCATTACCAGAAGTAAAGCCGCGAAATATTTCAAAAATGATCCCATCGGGCAAACCATTTACCTGAATAACAACAAATCCAAAGCGTATACGGTCACCGGCGTAATCGAAGACATGCCACAAAATTCAACTTTGGCGGGTTACAGCTTCTTTATGTCACTGGCAGGCGATCCATTTTACCCGGGCGAACAGATCCAATGGCTTAATAATAATTATACCGTTTATGTTAAGCTAAGGCCAAATGTGAACCTTGAAGAGACAGAGGACGAGATCTTAAGAAACTATAAGGAGCATTATCTACCTGCATATCAAAAATCGGGACGCAAACTCAATCCTCTGTTCAACCAAGCAAAAATCAGGTTACAGAATGCACTTGACATACATCTTAAATCCGCGGATGTGGAGGACGATAAAGTCAGTACCTTAAACCGTGGCGATATTCGCATGGTCTGGACTTTCGCACTCATAGCGTTATTTATTTTATTCATTGCCTGTATCAACTTTGTCAATCTCTCGACAGCTAACGCTGCTACCAGAGCCAAAGAAATTGGTATCCGAAAGACAATTGGATCTACCAGACAAGCGTTGGTAAAGCAATTCTTATCAGAAGCTATATGGTATAGCCTTTTTTCCTTGGTCGCTGGCTTGTTCATTAGCTGGCTGCTGTTGCCCATCTTTAATGATGTCGCCAACAAATCCCTGACCATACCGTGGACTTCGCCTTACTTCTTGCTATCTCTGCTAGGGGCCATACTCTTGATCGGTGGTCTTGCCGGGATCTATCCCGCAATATATCTTTCCCGGTTCAAGCCTATCGAAGCACTGAAAAACAAAACTTCTGGTCCCAAATCATCCATGTTTAGAAATGGTTTGGTGATTTTCCAATTTGCCACCTCCATAACATTAATCATCAGCGCCCTGATCACGAATCAACAGATACACTACATTCTGGAAAAGGATCTGGGATTCAACAAGGAGCAGGTCATTGTACTACATGGCGCCGGAACGTTGTCCGACAAGATAGCCAGTCTTAAAAATGAACTAAAGTCCATAGCTAATGTTACTTCCGTATCAACAGGAGATTTTCTTCCTGTACCTATCGATGGTGCCAAAAGAAATGGCAACCCGTTCTGGAAAGAAGGCCGCCGCGAGCTGGATATGGCCATTCAGGGGCAATTCTGGGAAATAGATACCGATTATATTACCACATTCGGACTGAAATTGTCAAAGGGCCGGAATTTTGATCCCCAGATGGGCTCGGATAGTACTGCTGTCATCATCAATCAAAAATTGGCCGACGATCTGGGTTTGAAAAATCCCATCGGTGCAAAGATCACCAACGGCAGCACCTGGACCGTGATTGGTGTAGTCGATAATTTTATTTTTGAATCGTTAAAAGGTCAGGGTTTTAGTGGACTCGGCATGGTGCTGCGTGGACAGCCTTCCATAATAGCTATCAAGGTAAAACCAGAACAACTGAAACAGACGTTGGCGGAAATAACAGCCGCCTGGCACAGATTTGTACCAAATCAGCACATCAATTATACTTTTCTTGACGAAGGCTTTGAAAGTCTGTACAAGGACGTGGAACGTGCAAAAAATATCTTTTCCTGTTTTGCTGTTATCGCCATCTTTGTGGCGTCACTCGGGCTTTTCGGCCTTGCTACATATGTGACGCAGCAGCGTACAAAAGAAATCGGTGTAAGAAAAATTCTTGGTGCCAGCTCATTTAGACTTCTGAAACTGCTCTCCGGAGACTTCATAAAATTGGTGTTTGTAGCCCTGGTCATAGCTTCACCTGTTGCATGGTGGGCGATGAACCAATGGCTTACAGATTTTAATTATCGCATACATATCAATTGGCTTTACTTTATATTTGCGGGTATAAGCGCCATCCTGATCGCCCTCGTTACCATTAGCTATCAGACGTGGAGAGTCATCCGTGCCAATCCGGTAGACAGCCTAAGAGATGAATAGGTAAATTACCTTCCCCGTATGTTCGATTACGGACAGTTTGCGTCCATAATCGAACATACAACAATAGAAAAAACAATATAATTCATTCATAATAAAGAGATTACAACATTGGCAAGGGGATTGTTTTTCCTAACCAGAAGTACTTCACAACAAGATACAGTTAAACACAAAACTCTGACAATCTGATAACATGGCAAAAAACGACCTCAACATAGCTTGGCGTAAACTGTTAAAAAATAAGGGGTTTACATGCTTAAATATTATTGGGTTAACGCTGGGTTTTACGGGTTTTATCCTCTCGTATCAATACATCAATCGGGAAGGGAGCTACGATAAATGGAATCCGCATTATAAGGATATCTATCAAATTGGACTCGAATCTGAGGGTTCATTTACAGATGAAACCTCTCCTTCCCTTGCGCCACTGTTGAAACAAAATCTGCCTGATATTGTCTATGCTGGCAGGAAAATAGTATACAATTACGGTAGTTATCCACTTTTTGGTGAAAAAACAGTCCTCATTAAAAATGCTGCACTTATTGACTCCTCGGCAGCACGAATCTTTCATATCGAAAATGCGACAGGACCGCTGTACAAAAATAGAAATCAAAAAGAGGCGAGTATGGTCAAAAAGCATGTCGCTGAACAATTATTCAAAAAAGAAGACTTAAGTTTTGACAGTCCCCATTCTATCCCAGCCTTAAGCAAGGAGCTTGGAATGTCGGAAACAATCTATGGCATAATCAGAGAGCAAGGCTTATCCATGATAGACTATGATCTCCTTTTTATCCGTGAGCCACAGGATATCTTTGCTGATAATAATCCCTTTTTGTACCAGACATTTATTCAAGTTAGGCCGGGTACAGACATAGCTAAATTGACCGATCAGATCAATACGATTTATCAAAAGGAAATTGCACTGAAAGATAAAATTCGCTCGTCCGGTTATGCCAAGGGCAAAATCTATCTGGATCCGCTGACCAACCTCCATCTACATCCCAAAACAGGAAGCAATGCTCCTTATATCATCACCTGGATTATTGGCATTCTCTCCGTTGTGATCCTCTTACTTGCCGCGTCCAATTTTGTCAACATGATCATGGCACAAGCAGATAACCGCCTTAAGGAACTCGTGCTCAAAAAAATACTGGGAAGCTCACGCTGGTCAATCATCAGGCAACTTTTATTGGAAGTATTTATTCTGACCTTCAGTGCTGCGATGCTAAGTTTTGTTACGTTGGCACTAACAGGAAATATACTCCAAAAATGGTTCAATGACGATCTCAGAAGCTATATGTTGCGTATCGATACACTCACACAGCTTTGTGGTGCCGTATTAGCGACCACCATTCTATCGGCTATATATCCAGCCATCGTACTTTCTGGCTTCAAATCTGTTCATCTCCTCAAAGGAGGACTGACGGCAATACCCAAAAAGGGGGCATTCCGCAATACCTTGCTCACTTTCCAGATCAGCATGGCGATTCTGTTTGTCTCGGGCATGCTGGTCATCAGGGCACAGTTGCAATATATGCAGGAGACAGATAAAGGATTTGAACCTGCACAGGTGGTCAATTTCAAAGGTATTGGGATGTATTACAACAAAGACACCTTTGATCAATTAAAACGACGATTAGAAAATGATCCAAGTATTGAGTCCGCCGCGTCAGCGACAAATATTCCGGGAGAGGGAGAACAGCCTCCTAAGATGGCATTTTCCTATGCGCAAAAAACTTTTTCATTTGCTCATGTCGGCGTCGATTCGCATTATTTCAAAACATTAAATATCTCCAGTAAGCAGGGTAACACAAATATCCCGATGGATCAATTACTTCGCGATTCATCAGCCCATTATGCAATTATCAACGAATCTGCAGCCAAAAGCCTGGGACTTATTAATCCTGTGGGCACTAAAATCAAGGGTTGTGATGTTAACTTTGAAATTGTCGGGCTAGTTAACGATACAAAAGCTTACGGTTTTGAAAATGCGGCTCAGCCCACCATATACTCATTAAAAAATGAATGTGGTGCCATGCGTATCCAGACAACGCTTATGGTCAAAACGAAACAAGGGTTGGTTGACAGAGCTATCAATGCGGTCAAAGAAGAATGGGAGAAAAACCCCTCCGCAAAAGACCTTCCTCTTGATTACTCATTTATGGACCAGCAGTATGCATTACAGCACAGGAAACAACAAGAACTGCAGGTCGCTTTTAACAGTTTCACAAGCCTCTCGGTTATCATCGCTGCCTTAGGTCTGTTCAGTATGGCTGCTTATCAAGCGGCATTGCGTAAAAAAGAAATGAGTATCCGGAAAGTACTAGGCGCATCGGCTCAACTACTCTTTATCCAATTGAATCGACCTTTCTTCAGACTGTTTCTGATCGGGATGGGGGCTGCGCTTCCTTTAGCCTATCTGCTTATGGACAAATTGCTTTCCAACTTTGCTTATCACGTTCAATTATCGTGCTGGTCATTTTTGATTCCGATATTTTGCATATTTATCCTCATATTGCTTTCCATTAGTTTTCAATCATTGAAACTTGCGAGAACAAATCCGGTAGACAGCCTGCGGAATGAATAAGTGGATAAAAGACCAAATAAAAAGAGATACCGGGTAAGTGCAAGGTTTATGCATCCAGAATCTCAATACTCAATACTAATATCTCAATACTAGAAAATGATACAACTAAAAAATTTATTCAAGTGGTATAACGTAGGTGGTACACGCTCATTTGTTCTCAAAGATGTAAGCTTAGATATCGCTGAAGGTGATTTTATCTCCATCATGGGGCCTTCAGGGTCGGGAAAATCGACCTTGCTGAATATTATCGGTATGCTAGATGAGCCCGACGAGGGCGATTATTACTTCATGGGAGAGAATGTACTGGAAATGAAGGCAAAAAAAAGAACACAGCTTTATCAGACACATATTGGTTATGTATTTCAGGCCTACCACCTTCTGGATGAGTTGACAGTCTATGAAAATATAGAAACACCACTGATTTATAAGAATATTTCCGGTAAGGAAAGAAAAGCCATTGTAGCGGATATGTTGGACCGTTTCGGCATCGTCGGCAAGAAAGATCTATTTCCCGCCCAATTGTCCGGCGGTCAGCAGCAGATCGTAGGCATCGCCCGTGCCTTGGCGGGATCGCCAAAATTACTGCTGGCGGATGAGCCTACAGGCAATCTCAACTCCAAACAGGGCGAAGAAATCATGGATCTCTTTAAACAGCTCAACGAGGATGGTGTCACCATTATACAAGTCACTCATTCTGAAAAAAATGCCGAATACGGAAAAAAGATCGTTAATATGCTGGATGGACAGCTCAAATAACTGAATGCCAAATTAACCTGGATATCCCTACTTAGTAACTGACTACAGTAGGGATTTTTTCTGCTCATTTGTCAAATCAATTTTATAAATTCGTTATGATGAATGAGAGAGAGTTGAAATCGCTAATATCATTGTTGGACGACACCGACCAACAGATTATTCAGGAAGTGGAACATCGATTAAAAAGCCAGGGACCTGAGATCGTACCTTATTTGGAAAAATTCTGGGAATCAAGCTTTGATCCAAAAGTACAAGGACGGCTGGAAAACATTATTCATGAGATTCAGTTTGATCAGACCAAAAATGAGCTGCAAATCTGGAACCTAAGCAATTCATTCAATCTCCTGGAGGGATTGATCATCCTCAATAATTATCAATACCCTTCTTATGAAGACCATAAAATAGTGCTGACCATAGAGGATCTCAAGACGGAAGTCTGGCGCGGTCTGCAATATGATATGAGTCCACTGGAAAAAGTGAATCTGATCAACCATGTGCTCTTTGGCTCTTTTGGGCTATCAGGTAATACAAAAGACTACCATCACCCACAAAATTCTTATATTGGACAGGTACTCGATACCAAACAGGGCAATCCCCTCACCTTATCCTGCATCTACAGTATTATTGCGCAGAAATTAGACATTCCTATTTATGGCATCAATCTGCCCAAACATTTTATTCTAGCTTACATGGATGCGGATGAGGAAGGTCATGAGGAGGTCCTATTTTATATCAACGCTTTCAACCGTGGACAGGTCATGCAAAAAAGCGATGTGCATTCATTTTTAAAGCAGCTGAACCTCACTCCCGATCGGGAGTTTACCTATCCCTGCGATAACGTGACGATTATCAGGCGCGCACTTCGGAACCTGATGTCTGCTTACGAAGAACACGAAAGTGCAAGCAAGCAACAGGAAATCAGAGAGCTGTTCGAATTGCTTGCTTAAAAGTGATTAGTTACCGAAGTTGGTCGCAGATCGGGCATCCAGGAAGATATAACTTGGGGTCAGGTTGTTATAAATTTGTGTGAGATCCGGTTTCGCGTCCCCCTGATCAGTCAGCAAAAAGCGCGAAATCTTTTTGGTAGATCGGTCAGAAACGTAGAAATACTTTCCTTCCTCTACACGGTCGTCAATCCCAACGCTTTGTGGCTGTACCAATCCCGTTTGCCCGCCGCTAATGATTTTATCCGGGGTCACCTCTTTTTCGGATGCTCCTCCAGGTTTGAATACGTTGTCAGGATCATTAAAAAACAGCACCTCACCAACCGCACTACCTCCCGAACCGCTAAAAGTTGTTACGGCCAATAATTTACGTTGGGGAGCATAGGCTATGGAACCCAGATTAGCTTTATTACCCGCTATATATACCTTTAACGCTGGCGCAAATTTCTCTGCATTCACAATGGTATCCCTGGGCCGGTCAATTAATTCTTGCTTCAAATCGGTGTAAACAGCAAATCCAGCTCCTTTGTTTGAGCCGTCGTTGTTAAATCCAACCAATAGATAGGGTTCGTTGCTGCCGTTACCTCTCAAAAGAACCATCGAAGTGGGACGGATCGCCCCCAGGTTAATTTGCTTATCAATGATTTTGGCTCCTCCTCTTGACCCCGTCTTACCCGTAGGCCTACTTATCGCATATAAGCTTGAATTAGTACCATTATTGGTCGCTGCTAACAGAAAATCCGAATTTGCCGGCGCACTTCCTGTACCTGTGGACTGCGAGAAAAGATAATAAGCCAGCCCCCTTACGTTCCTAAAACCTGTAAATCCAATATTACCGGAGGTGCCGGGGATGCCATAAATATCATTTTGGAAGGGGATGACACGAAGGAAGGTATCCTGCAGGACGGCATCATTGGCGCTCGCCTGAAAAATCGCTTTCACCCGCGGGTCAAATGTCACCGGTCCCCCGCCTTTGGATGGTGAAAGATATTGATAAATATTGGTGAGACTCGTTGTATCCGCCGGATCCACGATCATGAGGTTCTTAATGCTGGACTCCCCTCCATCCTGATAGTCCTGAAAAGAGACATACAACCTCGAAATAAGGGTTTGCCGACCACTGTCATCCGGCTCATCATCCAGTTTTTTACAGGAGACAAATCCTACCAAGCTGACAAATAATACAATAACACAGGAGTGAAGCGAAAATTTCATATATTTTTATCTAAATAGCTTATTGCGTTAAACATACAAATCTACTAATATATGAAGAATATCAATGCATTTATATGATTCTTTTGGCCTGTTGCCCTAACATCTAAAACGGAAAGATTTGCCATTTCGCTACTTTTTGATTAAAATTGCCTTTGATTTTGATATCACTTACGATTATGGAAAATAAGGAATTTGTACGGGAGAAGCTAGCATTACCGGGAGAGGGCAAGAAATTGTTGCTGCACTCCTGCTGTGCGCCTTGTTCCGGAGAGGTGATGGAAGCACTGATCGCTTCAGATATCGACTTTACGATTTATTTTTACAATCCTAACATTCATCCGCGCAAAGAGTACGATCTGCGCAAAGAAGAGAATATCCGGTTTGCCAACAAACATAATATACCATTTATTGATGCGGACTACGATGTAGACCATTGGTTTGAACTGGCTAAAGGTATGGAACACGAACCTGAAAGGGGCATCCGCTGCACCATGTGTTTTGATATGCGTTTTGAAAAGACCGCAGAATACGCCGCAGCAAATGGCTTTGATGTCATTTCAAGCTCGCTGGGTATTTCACGCTGGAAAAATATGGAACAGATCAATGACTGTGGATTACGGGCTGCTTCACGCCATGAAGGTATGGAATACTGGACTTTCAATTGGCGAAAAAAAGGAGGCTCGGCACGCATGCTGGAAATATCCAAAAAAGAAAAGTTCTATATGCAAGAATATTGCGGCTGTGCATATTCCCTTCGCGACACCAATAAATGGCGAATGGCAAATGGTCGGGAAAAGATAGAGTTAGGCAAAAATTACTATGAATAAGCCACGCTGTTGGAATGTATGAAACATTGAGCTGGAATATTTAAAAAAATATTTCTATTCTAATGAATTTATACATACCTTTGCAGGCTCAAATGCAAGATTGTGAAACATCTAAAACAATACAGAATTCCCTTTTCGGGGCTCAACGCTGGAAAGCACAATTTTGAGTTTGACATTACTAAAAAGTTCTTTGACTGCTACGAACATTCGATTGTAAAAGATGGCAATCTTAAGGTAGAAGTGGAGTTGCAAAAGCAGGAAAATCTATTGATTTTGCACTTCGATATCCAGGGTGAGATTCAGTTGACCTGCGACACCTGCCTTAGAGAATTTATGTCACCTGTTTCAATTCAGGAACGCATATTGGTCAAATTCACGGACGAAGACTGGACAGACAATACCGAAGAGGTGCTGATCCTGTCAAAAAACGATCATGAATTGGATATCGCCGAGTTGCTGTATGAGTATATCAACCTGGCTGTCCCCTATATCGTCAAATGTGAAGAGCAAGGGCAAGGCATACAGTGTGATCCTGAAATGCTGGCTTTATTTAGCAGTGAGCCGGGTTCAGAAGAACACAATGAAGAAGAAATTATCGACCCACGTTGGGAAGCATTGAGAAATATTAAAAATAACTAAAAACAAAAATACGAGATGGCACATCCAAAACGTAAAACTTCTAAATCAAGAAGAGACAAGAGAAGAACACATTATAAAGCCGAAAGACCGAGCTTGACAGTATGTAAAGAAACTGGCGCGGTTCATTTACCTCACCGCGCATACACTGTAGACGGCAATCTGTACTACAACGGTAAATTAATCATTGAAAATACAGCTGTTGTCTAAGGTAAACCTTTCATAACACCAAAACATCCCAAACAAGCAATATTTTAGAAATTTGCTTCATTTTGGGATGTTTTTTGCGTATTATTGATTTACTAAATAATAACGGATGAAGATTGGTTTAGATATTTTAGGAGGAGATTATGCTCCTAAAGCGACGATAACAGGTGCTATCGAGGCACAAAAACAGCTTACTGGAGACCAAAAAATAGTCCTTTTTGGTAATACTGAAGAGACTAAACAACTTATCGATCAAGCCGGAGGAAATTCATCTGACTTCGAATATGTGGACGCTCCAGAAGCCATTGCAATGGGTGAACATCCTACCAAAGCAATTACACAAAAGCCCAACTCAAGCATTGCGAAGGGATTTGAATATTTAAAAAACAAAGAAATCGACTCATTCGCATCTGCTGGCAATACCGGAGCCATGCTTGTAGGTTCGATGTTTAGCGTTAAAGCTATTCCCGGGGTGCTCCGCCCTGCCATAGCAACAATTGTCCCAAAATTGAAATCTGGTTTCGGAATCTTGCTGGATGTCGGCGCAAATGCAGACTGCAAACCCGAGATGCTGAACCAATTTGCAATTTTAGGAAGTCTTTTTGCCCAACATGTATTCAACGTATCCAATCCTAAAGTAGGATTATTGAATATCGGAGAAGAAGAAGAAAAAGGAAACATCCTAACAACCTCTACCTACCCCCTACTTAAAGCCAACGACAAGATTAACTTTATCGGAAATGCTGAAGGCCGTGATCTGTTCAGTGATCATGCCGACGTTTATGTCTGTGATGGATTTACAGGCAACGTCGTGTTAAAACTGGCAGAATCATTTTATGTAGTGACCCTCAAAAAAGGTTTTAAAGATGATTTCTTTGACCGATTCAACTACGAACAGTACGGTGGAAGTCCAATCTTGGGAGTGAATGCTCCTGTCATTATTGGTCATGGCATTTCAACGCCAGAGGCCATTAAAAATATGGTTTTATTTTCAAGAGATATGATCGAGTCGAAATTCATTGACAGCATCAGATCCATTTTCAATTAGAATATTTATGTCAAAGATTCATGCCGCAATTACGGCTGTACATGGTTACGTTCCGGATTACATCCTGACCAACAAAGAATTGGAAACTATGGTCGATACCAACGATGAGTGGATTGTATCGCGAACTGGAATCAAAGAGAGACGCATCTTAAAGGGCGAAGGGCTTGCTACATCTGATCTTGCTGTACCAGCCGTTCAGGGGTTATTGAAAAAGAGGGGAATTGATGCGACAGAGATCGATTTAATTATTTTTTGTACCAGTACACCGGATATGCTATTTCCGGCTACAGCCAACATCCTTGCGGATAAAATCGGTGCCACCAACGCCTGGGGATTTGACTTGCAGGCAGCCTGCTCTGGCTTCTTGTTCGGTCTGAATACGGGAACTCAGTTTATCACCGCCGGTACTCATAAAAAAGTTCTTGTAGTGGGCGCCGACAAAATGTCGTCCGTGATCAACTATCAGGACCGCAATACCTGTATCCTTTTTGGAGATGGCTGCGGCTGCGTCTTGCTGGAACCGAATGAAGAAGGTTTGGGTATTCAAGACGCCATTCTAAAGACAGATGGTTCCGGAGGGCAATACCTCAACATTAAAGGTGGCGGCTCACTCAATCCAGCAACACATGCAACCGTCGATGCCGGTCTACATTACGCTTATCAGGAAGGGCGTACAGTTTTCAAATTTGCCGTCACTAATATGGCGGATGTCGCGCATGAAGTGATGGTAAAAAATAACCTGAAATCTGAAGACATTGCCTGGCTGGTTCCACATCAGGCCAATAAACGTATCATTGACGCTACTGCTGAACGTGTGGGGCTTCCGGAAGAAAAAGTCATGGTCAATATCCAAAAGTATGGAAATACAACCAGTGGAACTATTCCCCTATGTCTATGGGAATGGGAATCCCAACTGAAAAAAGGAGACAACTTAATCCTGGCCGCTTTTGGAGGTGGCTTTACCTGGGGATCCATCTATTTAAAATGGGCATATTAATTATCCCATTTTTTCGCATAATTTATTACTTTTGACAGTTAGAATTTTTAGAAACAAACAAAACCTACAATACTATGGGTATGGATATCAAACAAATTCAGGACTTGATTAAATTCGTTTCAAAATCAGGTGTGAATGAAGTCTCGATTGAAGAGCAAGATTTTAAAATTACAATAAAGACAAATCAGGAGCCTACTTATGTAACCGCAACAGTTCCCGCCGTGGCTCCAGTTGCAGCACCTCAGGTAGCGCAGGCTGCAGCTCCAGCACCTGCGGCAACGCCTGCCGCTCCTGCTCCGGCTAATAACGAAGCGAACCTTATTACCATCAAATCACCTATGATCGGTACCTTTTACCGTTCTGCTGGTCCCGGCAAGCCTTCTTTCGTCAATGTTGGTGACGATATCAATACAGGATCTGTATTATGTATTGTTGAAGCAATGAAATTGTTCAACGAAATTGAATCTGAAGTTTCTGGTAAAATCGTTAAGATTTTGGTAGACGATGCTCAACCTGTTGAGTTCGATCAACCATTATTCTTAGTCGAGCCTAAGTAGTTTACAATAACGTAAATGAATACCATGTAGCCTACAAAGGGCTACATTTTAGCAAATTTCATAATTCAAGACAATGTTTAAAAAAATATTAATTGCAAACAGGGGTGAAATCGCCCTGCGCATTATTCGTACCTGCCGCGAGATGGGTATCAAAAGTGTGGCAGTATACTCGACCGCTGACAGAGATAGCTTACACGTTAGATTTGCGGACGAGGCAGTTTGTATTGGCCCCCCTCCAAGTAAAGATTCTTACTTAAACATTCCGAATATTATATCCGCAGCTGAACTTACAAATGCAGATGCGATTCACCCAGGATATGGTTTCCTATCGGAGAATGCACGATTCTCCGCAATCTGTGCAGAATATGGTATCAAGTTTATTGGTGCCACTGCTGAGCAGATTGAAAAAATGGGTGATAAATCACAGGCTAAAGATACGATGAAGAAGGCCGGTGTACCTACCGTCCCAGGATCTGAAGGTCTGATTTCCAATGTAAAGGAAGGTATCGCTCTCGCCAAAGAGATCGGCTACCCTGTAATTATCAAAGCGACTGCCGGTGGTGGTGGCCGTGGTATGCGCATCATCTGGAAAGACGAAGAATTTGAGCCAGCTTGGGATTCTGCCCGTGTAGAAGCTGCTGCTGCATTCGGCAATGATGGTATTTACCTTGAAAAATATGTCGAAGAACCACGTCACATCGAGTTCCAGATTGTCGGTGACCAGTTCGGCACGGTATGTCATTTATCTGAACGCGATTGCTCTATCCAACGCCGTCATCAAAAATTGATCGAGGAGTCGCCTTCGCCATTCATGACCCCCGAACTAAGAGCTGCAATGGGTGAAGCAGCAATTAAAGGTGCTCAAGCCGTGAACTACGAGGGTGCCGGTACAATCGAATTTCTGGTTGACAAACACCGTAACTTCTACTTTATGGAGATGAACACCCGTATCCAGGTGGAGCACCCTGTAACCGAAGAAGTGATCAACTTCGACTTAATCAAAGAACAAATTAAGGTTGCAGCCGGAATACCGATCTCGGGAAAGAATTACGAGCCGCAAATGCATGCAATCGAATGCCGGATCAACGCCGAAGATCCATTCAACAACTTCCGCCCTTCACCGGGTAAAATCACCAATTTCCACTCACCGGGCGGTCATGGTGTACGGGTAGACACACACGTCTACTCAGGCTATACAATCCCACCCAATTACGACTCCATGATTGCGAAGCTGATCTGTGTCGCACAGACCCGTGAAGAAGCGATCTGCACCATGGAACGTGCCTTGAGCGAGTTTGTGATCGAAGGAATCAAAACAACCATTCCTTTACACCTGAGATTGATGCGTGATCCTAACTTCAGAGCCGGCAATTTCACGACGAAGTTTATGGAAACATTTGACCTAACAGAATATCCTGTAGAAGATTAAATAAAATTATCTTTACACGTATAAAAAATACCATTCTTTACAATAAGAATGGTATTTTTGTTTTCAAACAATTTTTATGAGTACACCAAATTCGAAAGATCTAATACAAGCTATCAAAAATAAAGGGAAGAATATAGAAGCGGAGATGTCTTTCTTTGACCATCTTGAAGTATTGAGATGGCATTTGGTCCGTTCAGCAATTGCCATCTGTATTTTTGCGGGCATTGCTTTTACATTCTATGATTTTGTATTCAACGACATCATTATGGGGCCAAAAAATCTGGATTTTTGGACCTACCGTATGATGTGCAAAGCCGCAGATGCTTTTAATCTGGCTGACTTCTGTGTTAAGAAAATACCGTTCAATATCATCAATACAGAATTGGCGGGCCAATTTATGCTTCAGATCAACTCCTGTCTATTGATGGCTTTGATGATGGGCTTCCCCTATCTCCTATTTGAAATCTGGTTATTTGTAAAACCTGCTTTGACAGATATCGAGAGACGCTCTGCACGCGGATTCGTTTTCTACTCTACCGTGCTGTTCCTCCTAGGCGCGCTTTTCGGATACTTTATTGTCGTACCATTGTCCATCAACTTTTTGGCAAACGTGTCTTTGAGCGATGAGATCGTCAATCAGATTACCATTGACAACTATCTCTCTACCATTGCAACGCTGACTTTAGGCTGTGGAATCGTGTTCTTGCTTCCGATCCTCGTATTTATCCTTTCCAAGATAGGAATTATGACACCTGAATTTATGCGTGCCAGCCGCCGTTATGCTACGGTTATTATCCTCGTCATCGCAGCAGTCATTACACCTTCGGCAGATATTATCACCATGCTTACGGTCGCAGCACCTATGTTCCTGCTCTACGAAGTCAGTATCATGGTATCAGCCGATGTCAAAAGAAAAAAATTAGCACAAGAAAAATAAAATACAATAAAAATGAGCACCGTAAAGAAAATTGCAATTGGAAGTGATCACGCTGGTTTTGAATATAAGACCGCATTGGTAGACTTTTTGAAAGAATTAGGGTATGAAGTAACGGATTTTGGTACCAACACTGCGGATTCAGTTGATTATCCAGACTTTGCGCACCCAGTTGCTTCTGCTGTGGAAAACAAAACAGCTGACGCGGGTGTCTTGATCTGTGGCAGTGCCAACGGTGTTGCCATCACGGCCAATAAACATCAGAATATTCGTGCAGCCATCTGCTGGCTGGAGGAAATTGCGGCTTTGGCCCGCCAGCACAACGATGCAAACGTTGTCTGTATTCCTGCACGCTTTATCGATCTGGATCTAGCGAAGAAAATCACTTCAACATTTATGACAACGGACTTCGAAGGTGGACGCCACGCAAACCGTGTCAACAAAATTGCTTGTAGCTGATAACAAATTAACATATTTTAAGAAGCGGATGAAAGACCAAATATACTTTTCATCCGCTTTTTTAGTTATATTGTGTACGAACTGATAGTTGTCATACCGATTACGGTTAAGTTGCCGGGCAGCAAATTTAAAAGTGGCTTAAAGCCTGACAAGCGATGTGACGCTGCATGTCACCTATATATGAGAAAATAAACAGTGCATATGGATTGATCTGAGGCTATCAGCCCCAAAAGAGTCCAGAAGCGATATGAAAATAAACAGATGAAGAAGATATACAACCTATTTTGGATTGCATTCTCCCTGATGAGCTGTGCAAAGGCGCAGGACGTAAATACCAGCTACGCCAATGAAATTACAGTTGAATCGACACAGAAACACCTCCGGACACTCGCTTCCGTAGATTTTGAAGGACGTGGAACCGGGCAGAAAGGGGGCCAGCTGGCGGCAGATTATATAGCGAACGAGTTCAAAAAATATGGCCTTTCGGCTCCTGTCAATGGATCGTATTTCCAGCCGCTGCAACTGATTCACAATAGTTTTAAAGTTAGGCAATTTAAGATCAATGATAAGCCCTTTCAACACGGGAAGGACATCTTTGTGATCGGCAATAACGAAAACAAACTTTTTGAAAGCCATGAAATTCTCTTCATTGGCTACGGCATAGACGATCCCAAGTACTCAGACATTGCGGGACTGGACCTTGCCAATAAAATTGTCCTGTTACTTAATGAGAATGAACCTACCGATGATAAAGGGAATTCTTGGATCACCGGCAAAAAGACACCTTCTGAATGGTCTACAAGCCGAAATAAAAAGATCAAAGAGATTTTAAAAAAGAAACCAAAACTTGTGCTGGCCATCAATAGCCAACTTGGCGAATTATTGGAACAAGCGGGAGACCGGGCGACTGAAGGCCGTTATAATCTGGCTGTAGACCAGCCTGCACCCGAAACCTCACCGATGATACCGGTGGTCAATATCACTGATCACACGGCCAATTACATTCTCAATCTTGCGCGAACGAATCTCGCCGCCGTAGTTGGCAAGATTAACCGCTCTGGCCAGCCCAGCTCCTTTGCTATCACTACTAGTTTTAAAGCAGAATTTGGCACCAACGCAGCAACATTGTCGGATCCTAATGTACTGGGTTACCTCGAAGGGACGGACAAGAAGGATGAACTCCTTGTCATCGGAGGCCACTACGACCATGACGGCAAAGACTCCAAAGGGAACATATTCTTTGGTGCCGATGATAACGCTTCGGGTACCACCGCAGTACTCGAACTGGCGCGTACCTTCGCCAGTGCTAAGGCGGCTGGCAAAGGACCAAGACGGAGTATCCTGTTTATTACCTATGCTGCTGAGGAGAAAGGTCTGCTAGGCTCCAAATTCTATACCGAGAATCCGATATTCCCACTGTCCAGTACGGTAGCCTGTATCAATATCGACATGATCGGCCGTGTGGATGATAAGCACCTTCATGGAAACCATGACTATATACATGCTATAGGTTCGGACAAATTAAGTTCGGAGCTCTACCAAATCAACAAAAATGAAAATGATAGACATACCAAGCTGGAAATAGATTACATGTATGATAATCCAAAAGATCCGATGCGCTTATACTACCGTTCGGACCACTATAATTTTGCAAAAAAAGGCATCCCGTCGATTTTCTATTTTTCAGGCTTACATCCCGATTATCACACTCCGGCTGATACCTATGACAAAATCGATTTTCCATTGATGGTGAAGCGGGAGAAGCTGGTCTTCTATACGGCATGGGAGATCGCAAATAGAGACAGCCGGTTGGTAATTGATAATCATAAAGAATAAGGAATTAAGAATATCAGCATGTAATCTTACTCATCTTCCGCTGAAAAAAGCTCTAGCGGCTTTTGTGTACCGGAACACAGTTGTCCCGTATATGATCCAAGTTGTCGAAAAGCAGAAACATTTCTTTGCCCTTATTGTTATCTTAAAGATAAAAGAGGTTTAATTTATGGCGTTTGTAGACTACTATAAAGTGCTTGGCATTGATAAAACTGCTTCGGCGGATGATATCAAAAAAGCATACCGAAAATTAGCACGTAAATATCACCCCGATGTCAATCCCAATGACAACGAGGCGAAGCAACGTTTTCAGGAAATCAATGAAGCAAATGAAGTGCTATCTGATCCTGAGAAGCGCAAAAAATACGATCAGTACGGCGAACATTGGCAGCATGGCGAAGAATACGAAAAAGCGCAGCAGCAATATCGTAATGCCCAATCTTCTGGCGGCAATCCATTTGGCTCCGGTGGCAATCCCTTTGGCGGAAGTGGCTCGTACGAATATACAGGCAACTTCGATGATGGCCAATTTTCCGATTTCTTTGAACAGATGTTTGGCAGCCGGCGTGGCGGCGGCAGGCAGAGCACGTTCAGGGGTCAGGATTTTAATGCCGAATTGACGCTGTCCCAGCAACAAGCCTATACTACCCATCAGCAGACCTTTAGTATAAATGGTAAAAGCATCCGTATCACTATTCATGCAGGTGTGGAAGATGGCCAAAAGATCAAATTAAAAGGCTACGGGGCCGAGGGAATCAATGGAGGCCCAAAAGGAGACCTTTACATCACGATGAACATTACGCCAGACCCAAACTTCAGACGCCAGGGCAATGATCTCTATACTTCTCTGGATGTGGATCTGTATACCGCAATACTAGGGGGCGAGGCTACATTGGATACCTATGGGGGCAAAATCAAACTGAAAATAAAACCCGAAAGCCAAAACGGTTCCAGAATGCGACTCAGAGGAAAAGGATTTCCCGTATATCGCAAAGAAGGCGAGTTCGGCGATCTCTACGTGACATTGAATATCAAAATGCCAAGCAATTTATCAGATCAAGAGAGGGCATTATTTCAACAATTAAAGGATTTAAAACATTAGTCTATGGAAACGACTCTGATAAAAGTCATCGACTTCTGTCAATCCAGGAAAGTGGAAACCACTTTCCTGCAGACAATGGAAGAATATGGACTTATCCATATCATCATGCAGCAGGAAGAACAATACATTGACGAAGAAGAGCTCAAAAAACTTGAGCGTTTTTCAAATTTATATTACGAATTGGAAGTAAACCCTCAGGGAATTCAGGTCGCCAGTCACCTGCTGGAGAAAATAGAACAGCTGCAGAACGAAGTTTTGCAACTTAAGAATAAATTAAAAGCCCTGGATTACTAGATCCAGGGCTACTTCGCCGACTTCCGGCAATGCCGCTAAAATACGATATCCCGTTCCGTATTCACCTTGGTCTGCCAGACGACCCTACCGTCTAGCGTGGTATATAGTATTTCATAATCCCCTTTGCAGACGACAAATGACCCACTAAAATCCTTGGGATTCATGAGTCGGTAAACCACCAGCGTTCTCTTTCCGTTAACATTGCCGTAAGCTTTCATCAGCATATAGTCTTCCCGATTGATCTTTTTATCCGGAATCTTATAATCCAAATGCGACCGGCTTCCGTCATCCGGACACAGTATTTCCGTCCGGCTAGGGCTAAACACATAGCGGTTGCGATACATCGCAACATTAGACATCACGATATCTTTTGCCCAATTCAGGTCATTGAAATCTGCCGGAAGCAGAAAGATCAGACTGACCATCTTTTCCTGCCAGAGCCTATCATTAAAAGGAATCACAAAATGCAATACCTTTCGGTCATTTGAGGTAGACACCGAATAAAAATAACGTCCCTCCTTATTTTCCTCCCGCTGGAAAACGCTCAGATCCAACAGGTGATTCTTCCGTCCTTTGACATTTGGGTAATTGTTTACCACCGCCAATAGATCATAGTCATATTTACCTTGGAGATGTGCCGTAAATAGCACACTATAGGCTGTATCAGAATAATGTAATTGTTTGAGCAGTTTGCTAAACCTACGCCCTACCTTTGACACGTTCAATGGACTTCTGTTCTGGTTCCAGTTATTTTCCTGAAGGATATCATCCCCCAGAAATACCGTCAGCCCCTTATCGATATTGACAAAATACTCGTCCCCTTCGATCGCATAGCCATGTGGAACGACGCGGTAAGATTTGCAGGACGATAATACAGATAAAAATACCACGACATATAATATAAAACACCTTACAATCTTCGACATCTAAATTTTGTTTAAAAGTTATTCGTACGCCCCTTGCCCACCTTTACCCTTTTATTCCCATCATTTACCTTTTTCCTGTACCAAGTTTAACCTAATAGGTAAAGTGTATGCAACACGTACTTTTCTGCCGTTCTGCATTCCCGGTCTCCATTTGCTGGCGCTACGTATCAACCTTAATGCGGCCTTGCCCGTGCCATATCCTAGATCTTTCCCCACTTTAACATGAGACAAGCTACCGTCCTTTTCCACGATAAAGGAGATTTCAATGATACCTTTCACACCTCTTTCCAAAGCAGCTTTGGGATAATCATAATTGTTGGAGATCCATGTCATAAACTCTTTCATCCCGCCTATAGGTTCTGGGATTACCTCCAACTGAGTAAAAATTATAGGATCAGCAGCTATGGTATCATGCTGTGCTGGCTTGTCAACAGGGCCTCTCTTAACTATTTTATCCTTGAGCGGACTCTTTACATTATCTAACGCTCCATCAAGCTTCCGCGCTATGGAACCTGCAGCCGCCTCCGTCCCTTCAGAACCTGCAGTCGCCTGTGCAACTACCGGTACCGCGACCTGGTTAATGGACCGCTCCACATCGCTCACGAGACCCTTGGCCCGGCTTGTATTTAAAACAAGCGTCGAACCGGCAATGACCAGCACCATCGGTAGAATAGCCATATATAACAATTTATACTTTCCCGCTGATCTATTCTTAAATAACATCATGATCCGTTTCTTTAAAAATGATTGATTTGAAAACTCATGCATGAGTGGCAGCTGATTTGTCCGCAACGCATGAGCCACTAACAATTCAGCATAAGCAACCTTGTCTGACGAACAGATTTCGTCAGCGATACATTCATGCTGAAACTTTAACTCCTTTTGAAAAAAATATAAAATCGGATTAAACCAGTTGAAAATTTTCAACAGCTCCAACAGAAGCAAATCGTAAGAATGGCCCTGTTCCACATGAACCAGCTCATGCCTTTCGATGCTCTTATGATGCGCTACAGCATGGCCAATGATGATTCTGTTGAAAAATGAAAAACTATGATATCCCTGGCCATCGCGCAATTCCCGCAGTACACAAACGATACGTATAAGCAACCACACACAGCTCATCCCCACGCCCATCCAATAAACATAAGTCAGTATCTCCAGCAGATAAACAAGCTGAGTCTTCGATCCATTGATAGCAGTGTGCAGATAACCGTCCAAATCCACCATGGGAATCCTATATTCCACCATTTCGCTATCCGGAAGTTCAATAAAAATGCCGATAGGTGCCAACAGCGAAAAAAATAGCATCCCGATCAGATACATCCGGTTCCACTGGAAAAACGTCAGTTTTCGAAAAATCAGCCAATAGAGCATAAAGCTGATGGTCAATGATACATTGACAATCAATAAGTAAATCATAATCAAAAGTTTATAAAAAGGGATTGCTGTTAACTTTTATTGCGCTGAATAATGGATAAGATATCATCCAGTTCCTTCATATCCAGCTTATTCTCTTCCAAAAAATACGATAACATACGTTTTGGCGAATTATCAAAGTAATTGTTCAGCAGCTTGCCCGTAATTCCTTTTTTATATTCCTCTTTTGAAATCTTTGGCAAATACTGATGGCTTTTGCCAAAAGACTCGTGCGCCACAAAACCCTTGGTTTCGAGAATGCGCACTATCGTTGACACTGTATTGTAAGCTGGTTTAGGCTCGGGCAATCGTTCAATGATATCTTTGACAAATCCCCGCCCCATCTCCCAGAGCTCATGCATAATCTGTTCTTCCGCTTTGGTCAGCTCTTTAAATTCTTCCATAACTCCTTAAAAAATAACAGTACTGTTGTAATCGATTACATACAATTGTAAAACTAAAAAATTAGTTTTACAACTATTATTTTAGTTCAAAATACAATATCTTGATTTACTGTCACTTAATTTACAACTAACGCCTTCTATATCACCATTAGTCATCAAATTTTTTCCTCCGGGAGGCTTTCAGCTGGGATTGCTGTTTCTTGCGGTCCAGTCTCTTTAAAACACTGGAATAGGGAATTTTTGTCTTTTTTCGTGCCTTTTCGGTAACGAGCGCACCTTTCAGTAGCCGCACAAAGCGTTCGACGGCTATTTCTTTATTTCGCTGCTGCGAACGGTCTGTATCAGACTCCAGCTGCAAGATCCCCTCTTTCGTGATGCGGTTCGAAAGTTTCATCATGATCAAAGTCTTCTCTTCCTCCGAAAAGCTAGCAGACTGCCTCACGTTCCATTGCAGCAGCACTTTAGACGAAACCTTGTTGACATGCTGTCCCCCAGCTCCTCCTGATCTCGAAAACTTAAACGTCAGTTCACTTATTATTCCTTCTATATTCATCTTTTCTTAAATTCCGCTTCCATTTCTGTCATTTTTCTCAGCAAAAAACTCAGTTTTTCCACCTGTTCACGTTGCACCTCAATCCCTTCCTGTTCTTTTCTGATGATCAAATGATCGATCTTTTCATGTAGTTCCCGTATCTCAAGCTCGGCTTTGAGGTTGACCATATAATCATTTCGTGCACGTTCCCGGTCTTTATCTTCCTGTCTATTCGGGCTCATCATGATCACCGGCGCCTGTAGAGCAGCAAAGCTCTGTATAACCTGTTGGTCCAGCAAACTCAGCTGCCCCGACTCATCCTTCAGAAATTCAGTGATATAGGCCTCTTTGAACTCATTGAGCTCGGAGATCGGCATGTACTTGTCCTTGCCGAAAGCCGGATGCTCTTTTTTGATGAAATAATCCATATACCACTTAAATGTCTACTTAAAGATAATGCTTTTTAAGTACGCAAAAAATTCACAAAACTATGGCAATTGCTTTTTGTTATTTTAAGCATAAATAACCGAAATTAGCGGCACGAAAAATTAGATATTTTAAAACCGCCAAAGGCATGGTTTCTCCTTTCGGCAACACAGTATTGAATAATAACAGGGCATGCCACCCCTCAGACCCATTGAAAGATAATGGATCAGGCATTAAAAACTAAATAGATGAAAATAGGAATTGTTTGTTATCCCACCTTCGGTGGCAGCGGCGTTGTAGCAACCGAATTAGGGAAAGCGCTAGCAGCCAGCGGACATGAGATCCATTTTATAACCTACCGGCAGCCCGCGCGCCTGGATTTCTTTTCCGAAAACCTTTATTACCACGAAGTCGCCGTCTCCCAATATCCGCTTTTTGACTTTTTGCCTTATGAGTCAGCGCTCGCCAGCAAATTGGTTGACGTCGTACGTTTCGAGAAGCTCGATCTGATCCACGTACATTACGCTATCCCCCATGCTTCCGCAGCATTCATGGCAAAACAGATATTGTTGACCACCTACGGGATAAACATTCCCGTTGTGACGACACTGCATGGTACAGATATTACCTTGGTCGGTAAAGACAAAAGCTTTAGTCCTGTGGTTACATTTTCCATCAACCAGTCGGATGGCGTGACGGCCGTTTCGCAGAATCTCAAGGATCAGACACTCCAATATTTTGATATCTCCCGTGATATCAAAGTGATCCCCAACTTCATCGATCTCGACCGATTTAGCAATAAAGACCGATCGCATTTCAAAAAAGCGATCGCTCCGGGCAATGAACGCATATTGGTACATACATCCAACTTTAGAAAAGTAAAGAATACAGAGGATGTCGTCCGGATCTTTAAAAAGGTCAACGAAGTCATACCATCCAAGCTGCTGATGGTGGGCGATGGTCCCGAACGTAGAAACGCAGAAGAGCTGTCCAGAGAGCTCGATGTTTGCACAGATGTACGTTTTCTGGGCAAGCAGGATGCCGTAGAAGAAATATTATCTGTCTCAGACCTCTTCCTGATGCCCTCCAGTTCGGAGAGTTTTGGGCTGGCCGCGCTGGAAGCAATGGCCTGCCAAGTGCCCGTAGTCTCGTCCAACACCGGTGGACTGCCCGAATTGAATGAAAATGGCGTAACTGGATTTCTCAGCGATGTGGGAGATGTCAATGATATGGCCAAAAATGCAATCTACATCCTGGAAGATCATGAGCGGCTGGAAAAATTCAAGGAAGCAGCACTAAATCATGCTAAAAAATTCCAGCTGTCCAATATTATGCCACTATACGAGCACTATTATCAGGAGGTCATCAACCAGACAACAAAAGCACAATAAATATCACTTTAGGGCGTAAGGGATAAAAAAAATATTTTATCTTTGACCTTTGGAAAATTTCCAAAAAAACAATTATGAAATACAAACGTATCTTATTAAAACTTAGCGGTGAATCCTTAATGGGTGACCAAAGCTATGGTATCGATATTAACCGTGTATCACAATACGCTAATGATATCAAAGAAATTCACGATCAGGGTTTAGAAATTGCAATTGTTATCGGTGGAGGTAATATTTACCGCGGTTTAAGTGCAGAGAAATCAGGCATGGACCGTGTTCAGGCTGACTATATGGGCATGCTTGCCACTGTAATCAATAGCATGGCGCTGCAGGATGCCCTTGAAAAAGTCGGAAAAAAGACACGTTTGCTAACAGCAATTAAAATGGAACAGATCTGCGAACCATTTATTCGTAGACGGGCGGTACGTCACCTCGAAAAAGGCCGTATTGTTATTTTCGGCGCCGGTACTGGAAACCCGTATTTCACGACCGATACAGCCGCTTCGTTGCGCGCCATCGAAATCAACGCCGATGCGGTATTGAAAGGTACACGCGTAGACGGCATCTATACTGCAGATCCTGAAAAAGACCCTAACGCGACAAAATTCGAAGAAATATCATTCACGGAGGTCTATGAGAAAGGACTAAATGTCATGGATATGACGGCCTTTACATTGTGCCAGGAGAACAATTTACCAATCATCGTATTTGACATGAACAAGCCGGGCAACTTGCTGAAACTTGCCAATGGAGAACATATCGGAACTGTTGTAAAATAAATTAAATCTGTAAAAAACGTAATCTTATATGAACGAACTAATTTCAATTGAATTGGACGATTGTAAAGACAAGATGTCCAAAGCAGTTGCTTACACCGAATCAGAATTAACAAAAATTCGTGCCGGTAAAGCTTCACCGTCTATGCTAGATGGTATTTCAGTCGATTATTATGGTAGCGCCACCCCACTTTCTCAAGTGGCCAACATCAATACAACTGATGCAAGGACAATTGTCATCCAGCCTTGGGAAAAATCGCTCATCAACGCAATTGAAAAAGCTATTACAGACGCCAACTTGGGACTCAACCCGCAAAACGACGGTATTGTCATCCGTTTGAACGTCCCCCCTCTTACCGAAGAAAGAAGACGCGAACTCGTAAAAAAAGTAAAAGAAGAGACTGAAAGAGGCCGTGTAGCTATTCGTAACATCCGTAAGGAGACCAACGAATCCGTTAAAAAATTGAAAAATGACGGTGCTTCGGAAGACGAAATCAAATCTGCAGAGGGAGAAGTACAAAAATTGACCGATGCATTTATCGTAAAGGTCGACAAATTGGCTGAACTGAAAGAAAAAGATATCATGACGGTGTAAACAGCCGTGCATAAGCAATACAAAAGGTCTGATGTGTTCAGGCCTTTTTTATTCATTAAACTTACCCCGCCCTGCCTTTCGGAAAATATTCGGATAGGTTTTATTGTTTTTTTACAAAATAATTGTACATTGTACACTAACAATAATCAGTTATATGATGAACAATTCTCGCCGTCATTTTTTAAAGCAAGCTGGAATAGGTCTTTCAGCAGCTTATCTGATGCCCAACTTTATCGCTTGTCAAAATAAAGCTGCAGCTGTCAGTGACAATCCATTGCAAAATATCGGGGTACAATTGTATTCGATCCGCGATCTAATGGATAAGGATCCTAAAGGCTCTCTGGAGCAAATAGCCAAGATTGGTTACAAACATGTTGAACTCTATGGCATTGACCCCACGGCCAAGCAATTCTGGAAGCTGCCGTACAAAGAGCTGAAAAAGATTCTGGATGATAACGGGCTGAAAACCTATTCCGGGCACTACGATATGTCCAAATATTTAAGCAGAACACATACCGACAAGGAAGATCTGTCGATCTATTTTGATGCAGCAAAAGAGCTTGGACAAGAGTATGTGATAGCACCTGTAACGCCGATGTTTGATCTCAATGCGCTTAAAAAAGATGATTATCTTTACGCGGCCGAACAGCTCAATAAGGCGGGCGAACAGGCCAAAAAGCTCGGATTAAAGGTAGCTTATCACAATCACTTCTGGGAGTTCAGGGATCTGGGCAACAACACCATGGGCGAAGAGGTCATGATCGCTTTTACCGAGCCCGAACTGGTTGATTTTGAACTCGATCTCTTTTGGGCCGAAAAAGCGGGGAAAAACCCCATATCACTCTTCGAAAAGTTTCCAAACCGGTTTAAACTCTGGCACGTCAAAGACATGGACAAAACCAAATCAAATCCCATCGAATGGCCGAAAGATGGTAACCTACCGGTCGAACAGATTTTCAAAGACATCAGATATACGGAGGTTGGAACCGGAAGTATCAGCTTCCCTGAGATTGTCCAGGAAAAGGCTAAAGCCGGACTAAAATATGCTTTTGTTGAACAGGACGACATTTATATGCCCAATAAAATGGAGAGTCTCAAAAAAAGCTATGATTATGTTCAGGCCAATCTTACGAAATAAAACGGGGAGCTTTGAGCTCCCCGTTTTATTTCGTAGATAAGTTTAGAACTGCGTATCTTCAACTTCTACCGCCGTTTCGATGACCTTACGGGCCAATTCTTCTTTAAAAGCGATAATATTTTTGCTTATTTCCGCATCATGCGTTGCCAATATCTGTGCAGCCAGTATGCCTGCATTTTTAGCTGCGTTTAAAGCTACGGTCGCCACCGGAATGCCATTGGGCATCTGGAGAATCGACAGGACAGAATCCCAGCCGTCGATTGAATTAGAGGACTTTACAGGAACTCCTATAACTGGCAAATGCGTAATCGACGCCACCATACCTGGTAAATGGGCAGCACCACCGGCGCCAGCAATAATCACCTTCAGCCCGCGGGACGCTGCATTCTGCGCATAATCAAACATGCGTTGCGGTGTACGGTGGGCAGAGACAATCGTCACTTCGAATGTTACTCCAAGAACTTTCAGGACATCGATAGCATCCTGCATCACCGGAAGATCAGATTTACTTCCCATGATAATGCCTACCTGGGCCTTATTATTGATTGACATAGTTTTAATTAAGCTTTAACTTTTAATATTTCCTGTACTTTTCTCGCATTCGAAATGGCCTTCTCGCGATCATCATTAATAATGCAAACATGCCCCATCTTACGGAACGGCTTCGTATACTTCTTGCCATAGAGATGGATATAAACCCCCTCAATCGCCAGCGCTTCCTCCACACCATCATATTTAGCAAGGCCCTCATACCCTTCTTCACCCAGAAGGTTGATCATCACCGCATTGGTCCGGCATCTGGTATCCCCCAATGGCAGATTGAATATCGCTCTCAGATGCTGTCCAAATTGAGAAACATAATTTCCTTCAATCGTCTGGTGCCCGCTATTATGTGGCCGCGGCGCCAGCTCGTTGACCAGGATATCGCCATTTTTTGTTAAAAACATCTCAACGGCCAATAAGCCCACAATCTGCAGATCCTCAGCGATCTTTTTCGCAATCGCTTCCGCCCGTTGCTGTACATCAACACCATACAGCGAGGGAGCGATCAGAAACTCCACCAGATTTGCCTGAGGATTGAACTCCATTTCCACCATCGGAAATGTGGACACATCACCCCGGTCATTGCGGGCGACAATAACGGCAATTTCTTTTTCGAAATCCACCCACTCTTCAATCAGACTAGGCTCTTCGAACGCGTTCTGAATATCCGCCTCGGTGACGATCTTCTTGACACCTTTGCCATCGTAACCATCCTTACGCAGCTTTTGGATATACGGCAGGCGTAATGAAGTATTGACAAGGTTATCACGATTTGATATCAACTGAAACGCCGAGGTCGGAATATCATTCTGTTTGAAAAACTGTTTCTGCAATCCCTTATCCTGAATCAACCGAATGATACGGGACTGAGGATACACCACCACACCTTCCTCCTCCAGTTTTTCCAGCGCATCGACATTCACCTTTTCAATCTCAATAGTGATCATATCCAGATCTTTACCGAAATTGTAGACGGTCTCAAAATCCCCCAATGAACCACATTCAAATTTGTTGCACAGTTTGCGGCAGGGCGCATTCTTATCGGGGTCCAGCACATGAACGTTTACATTGTAATTAATGGCTTCCTGAATCAGCATCCTGCCCAGCTGTCCGCCGCCTAGAATACCTAATTGCAGTTCACCATAAAAATCTTTTGCCATAATTGATTCTAAAATCTTCTATTATTGTTTTTCTACGCTTGTTGATTGAACAGCTGTTCCCCCAACAAACTCTCCTTATCTATCTTTTTCTGCAGTTCAATAAATGCGCCGATCAGCGCTTCCGGCCGTGGTGGACATCCCTGTACATACACATCCACCGGAATAACCTTGTCGACGCCCTTGACGACATGATAACCATGTTGCCAGTACGGTCCCCCACAGTTGGAACAGGACCCCATGGAGATCACATATTTTGGATCAGGCATCTGTTCGTACAGCTTCTTGATGCGGTCTGCCATTTTGAAGGTTACTGTCCCGGCAATGATGATGACATCTGACTGCCGTGGCGACGGCCGTGGAAAAACTCCCATTCGGTCCAGATCATAAGTCGACGCCATTGCTCCCATCATTTCTATCGCACAACAGGCAATACCAAAACTCATGGGCCACATCGAAGAAAGTCGTGCCCAGTTAAGCAGATCATCCAGCTTAGCTACAACGACACCGTTATTTTGTAATTGACTATCTAAACTCATGCTTACTCCGGTTTCTTAAATCTTGGTTTAAAAGCAGCCTTTGGACGGGCAATCATTTCTTCTCCCACGGACGTATTCAATTCAGCATCCGCCTGCGCAAGATCCTTTACCGCATATTCCATCTTATTTAAAGCATCATAGGCACTTTGGGGAATACCAACGGGGACTTTGGGTAAGGATACCTGTGGCTTTACCCACTCCAGATCTCCTTTTTTCCAGACAAACACTAGTCCGAGAACCAAAATCCCAATAAACATGGCCATTTCAACCAACGTAAACCACCCCCAGCGTCCATCTGCAGCGATATAATCTGACTGACCAAATACAGTTGCCCACGGAAAAATAAAAATAAGCTCCACATCAAAGAGCAGAAAAACAAGCGCAATGACATAAAATCTCGGGTTAAACTGTACCCAGGACGATCCAATGGGTTCTTCACCGCATTCATAAGTACCGGATTTGATGGGATTATTTTTTTTTGGAGAGATTAGGCGTGCTAGAAAAATGGTCGCACAGACTAACAGCGCCCCTACCAATAGAATGATAAGGATTTTGCCGTATTCCGATAATTGCGCGGGGTCATCCATAATGAATACAAATTTAACAATTATTTCCTTTACTCGAGTGAGGAACTTGAAATTACGAAATATTTATCAGAAAAATAGGGCATTATATCATGATACAATGCCCTACTGAAATGGTAGTTTTGTTGCTTTTACATGTTTTACATGCGTCCGGGCATTTTAGGCATATTGCGCATTAGCTTAGCCGCCATCGCCGGATTTGACATCTGTTTCATCACTTTGCGCATATCACCAAATTGCTTCAGCAACTTGTTTACCTCATTGATATCTGTACCCGATCCTTTGGCAATCCGCATACGACGCTTTTGATCGATGACATCCGGATTCTCGCGTTCAAAAGGTGTCATGGAATCAATAATGGCTTCAATAGGCTTAAATGCATTGTCGTCCACCTCAATATCCTTCATCGCTTTGCCCACTCCAGGGATCATACCCATCAGATCCTTCATGTTACCCATCTTTTTGATCTGCTGTATCTGGGATTTAAAATCGTTAAAATCAAATTTATTTTTGCGGATCTTCTTCTGAAGTTCAGCCGCTTGTTTTTCGTCAAATTGCTGCTGCGCGCGTTCTACCAAGGATACAACGTCACCCATCCCCAAAATACGGGATGCCATACGGTCAGGGTGAAAAACGTCCAGCGCATCCATTTTCTCGCCTGTACCGATAAACTTGATCGGCTTATTGACGACAGATTTAATGGATAAAGCCGCACCACCACGAGTATCACCGTCCAGCTTGGTCAAGACTACCCCGGTAAAATCCAGACGGTCATTGAACGTCTTGGCAGTATTGACAGCATCCTGACCGGTCATGGAGTCGACAACAAACAGAATCTCATCTGGCTTTGTCGCTTCTTTGACAGCAGTAATTTCCACCATCAATGGCTCATCAACCGCCAAACGACCTGCCGTATCGATAATGACAATATTATTGCCATTTCGTTTCGCTTCCTCTACACCAGCTTTAGCAATAGCAATCGGATCAGTGGATTCCCTATTCACATATACTGGGACACCAACCTGTTCAGCTAAAACTTCCAGCTGATCGATCGCAGCAGGACGATATACGTCGCCAGCAACCAGCAAGGGCTTTTTATTTTTCTTATCTTTCAGGTACAATGCCAATTTACCAGAAAACGTAGTCTTACCTGCACCGTTCAATCCTGCAATCAGAATAACGGTCGGATTTTTTCCGGTTTCCAGCTCTGTAACAGATCCCCCCATCAGTTCTGTCAGCTCATCATTCATGATTTTTGTCAGCAATTGCCCGGGAGAAATACTGGTCAATACATTTTGGCCTAAAGCTTTCTGTTTTACATCATCCGTAAAAGTTTTGGCAGTTTTATAATTCACGTCGGCATCCAGCAATGCTTTGCGAATTTCTTTCATCGTTTCAGCAACGTTGATCTCGGTAATACTACCCTGTCCTTTTAATACCTTAAAGGCCCTATCTAGCTTATCTTGAAGATTTGAAAACATAAAATCTGAGTCTTATTCTATATAAACAGCAAAGTTAAAAAAATTGTCTGTAGTAACCTCATTAACACCCTATAAAAAATGCGACTATTCAAAATAATCGCATTTTTTCACACCTTATAAGTGAATGCCCCCAACACTTAGTCACTTCTGCGGCCACCAAATAAAATAGAAGCATAGTACAACAGGGTTACCAATGCACTTAGCGCAGCGACCACATAAGTCATTGCAGCCCATTTTAAAGCGTCTTTGGCACCTTCATGTTCTTCACCATTGTATGTAACGCCGGCATGATTCAACCAGGCCAAAGCGCGATTGGATGCATCAAATTCCACCGGTAGGGTGATAAATGAAAATATGGTTGTAATGGCCAGCGCACCGACTCCCACCGCGAGTAACCAGGGATTGCCCCCAAAAGCAAACAGCATCACACCGATCATCAACACCCATGAAGTCAGCTTAGATGCAACGTTGACCATGGGTACCATCGCCGAACGAAAACCCAGCCATTTGTAAGCTTTTGCATGTTGTACCGCGTGCCCGCATTCGTGGGCTGCTACTGCCGCCGCAGCTACACTACGCCCGCTATACACCTCCGGACTAAGGTTCACCGTTTTGTCTGAAGGATTATAATGGTCGCCAAGACGGTCTGGAATAGACAACACCTGCACATCATATATACCATTATCATGAAGCATCTTTTGTGCTATTTCAGCACCCGACATACCGTTGGATAACGGCATCTCAGAATACTTTTTAAATTTGTTTCTAAATCTTGTTTGGACGATCAGGCTCACCACCATGATTCCAATAAATAAAATCCAGTACATAGTTTCTAATTATATTTTTTTATATCAAGTACACCTTTATACATCAAAGTACGTTCCACGACGTACATTCCTGACAATTTAGCTCTTCCGACCTGCACTCGGTGCAAAAAAGCGGTCAAAACCACCCCTCGGCGCATGCTGAGATGACATTTTAACATTATAAATTTACGGAATATGGCGATCTTATACTAGCTTTTATACAGAATATTGATACTTCATATGGAAGAACCCGGTGTCAACAGTAGAAATATGGCTTAGGAAACTGCCGCTGGTCAGCAGCAAACAGCAGAGGTGTGTAGAAGGAAAGTGCATGATATGCACCTTCCTTATGGTATTCTTAATAACCCATCTGCAGGGTAAGATCGGTTCCCTCGATCATTTTTCGCAGGTTGCTCAGCGCATAGCGCATCCTGCCCAGAGCCGTATTGATACTCACCTCGGTGATTTCGGCTATATCCTTGAAGCTCATGTCACAGAAATGACGCATGATTAGAACTTCCTTCTGGTCATCCGGCAGCTTCTGGATCATCTTCTTCAGATCCACATCCACCTGTTGTTTCAGCATCTTTGACTCGGTGCTCTCATCGCTGAATTCAAGTACCTCAAAGATATCAAAGCCGTCCGCATTAACAATACTGGGGGCGCGCTTTGCTTTCCTGAAGAAGTCAACAATCATGTTATGAGCAATACGTATAGCCCATGGCAGAAATTTTCCTTCTTCATTATATTTACCGGATTTTAATGTGTTGATGATTTTGATGAAAGTCTCCTGGAAAATATCTTCAGCAAGATATTCGTCTTTCACTTTCATATATATAGAGGTATAAATTTTCGATTTATAACGATTCAACAATGCCTCAAGGCCGGACTCATGGCCATCGACATACATTTGGATCAATTCTTGATCACTCTTACTTTTCAAAAGTCTCATACGTCACTTACTTTTTTAGCAGTTCGCAAATAAAATTATCAGTTCTGTTTTAAAATGTAAATGTTTGTCGTATAGTTATCCTTTCTTATTGTAAAACAATCAATTAATGTTATTCCAAATTACCGTAAAATTATTGAGTAATCAAATTTTTACATTTTATTTTAAGATTTTTTAACATTTACAGTCCGTTCTTCCACCGATCATCACCCCCCCAGATAACCACAGCTGATGATGACTATTCTCGCGATTCATCTTGTGCCCCCTCCTGCCCGTTTACTTTATCGATAAATCCAGTACTGTTTTCTCCCGTTCCAGTACATATACTTATCAACACCTTACACGATAAGGTCCCAGCAGGCAAAAAAAAGCGGAGTCTCCTGTTCGGCGACTCCGCTGCTATGTATCTTGTATAATAAATATTTATTTATATAACGGAAACTGCGCCATCATCGCTTTTACCTTACCATGGATTTTATCCAATGCAGCGTCATCCGAAGCATTTTTCAGTGCTTCATCAATCAGCTCACCGATCTGAACAATTTCATTTTCTTTGATACCGCGTGTTGTAATCGCAGCCGTACCAAAACGAACACCCGAGGTCACGAACGGTGAACGTGTGTCGAAAGGTACCATATTCTTGTTGGTGGTGATACCCGCTTTACCCAACACCGCTTCTGCTTCTTTACCTGAAATATCCTTGTTGCGCAAATCGACTAGCATCAGGTGATTGTCAGTACCACCAGAGATAATTTTATAATCTCTGTCTACGAAAAACTTCGCTAAAGCCGCGGCATTTTTCTTCACCTGAACAATATACTCCATATAGTCGTCAGATAGCGCTTCGCCATAAGCAATAGCTTTTGCAGCGATAGTATGCTCCAGAGGTCCGCCCTGAGTACCTGGGAAAACCGCTAAATCCAGCAATTGGGTCATTGTGCGGATTTCACCTTTTGGTGTTTTGATGCCCCATGGGTTTTCGAAGTCCTTACCGACCATGATCATACCACCACGTGGACCGCGCAACGTTTTGTGTGTGGTGGTCGTGACGATGTGACAATGCGGAAGCGGATCGTTCAATAAGCCACGCGCGATCAAACCCGCAGGGTGAGAAATGTCTGCCATTAAGATCGCACCGACCTCATCGGCAACTTTACGGATGCGCGCATAGTCCCAGTCACGCGAGTAAGCCGAAGCACCACAAATGATCATTTTCGGTTTTTCACGAAGGGCAGTTTCTTCCAGCTGCTCGTAATCGATCAAACCTGTATCTTCTTTTACACCATAAAATAATGGCTGGTAGATCTTCCCGGAAAGGTTTGCGGGAGAACCATGTGTCAGGTGACCTCCATGAGATAGATCAAGGCCCAGGATTTTATCGCCCGGTTTGATAGTCGCCAAAAATACAGCAGCATTCGCCTGAGCGCCAGAGTGAGGCTGCACGTTTACCCATTCAGCGCCGAAAAGCTGTTTTGCACGGTCGATCGCAATACTCTCAATCTCATCCACAACTTCACAGCCACCATAATAGCGCTTTCCTGGCAGGCCTTCTGCATATTTATTTGTCAACACTGAACCAGCAGCTTCCATCACTTGCTTTGACACAAAGTTTTCAGAAGCAATTAATTCAATACCTTCCTCTTGGCGTTTCAGCTCATCAGCTATCAAATTAAAAATGGCTTGATCTCTTTCCATTGTTTTTAAATGTTGTAAAGTAAATTTTGTATTTTATTTTAATGCCTCAAAGATAGCATATTCCATAAAGAATATCGACAAAAACCCATATTTTATTAAATGTTCTCAATGAAAACCCCCATATTGATGCGAATCGGCTAATCAGCTGTATATCTCCCGGAAAATATAGCAACAGCTTCATGAACAGGGTTAGAACGAATGTTTTGAAAATGTCAAAAAATTCTTATACAACCAATTGCCATAAAAAATATGTATTTTTGTTATGAATTGGCTAAAACAATGATCAAGATGAGTACAGAACAGACAGCAATTGCTCCGATCTCCTTAACGCCGGGCGCAATCAAGGAACTCCATAAATTAAAGGATCAACAAGAAATTTCTGATGATTTTGGCCTACGTGTGGGCGTAGAAGGCGGTGGTTGCTCCGGCATGAATTATGTTCTTGGCTTTGACCAGAAAAAAGACGGAGACAACGAGTATGAGATCGAAGGTATTCGGATCTTCATGAATAAAGCTCATGGCTTATATTTAGCGGGCATGGAAATTGATTTCAGATCAGGACTCGACGCGAGAGGATTTACATTTAACAACCCCAACGCGACAAGTACCTGCGGCTGTGGAAGCAGCTTTTCTGCCTAAATAAGACGTATACCGTTTCAACAAATAAGAGGCCGCACTTAGCGGTCTTTTTTTTTGCAAACATTAGCTGTTTTGATCCTTCACATAATTCATAGCCTTCATTCGAAAAATGATCTTCACCGCCATTTAATGATATTAGGGCAACAAAGGCCTCTTTCTTTTTCCATCATAAATCACTAAATTAGCGACCTTTAGAAAAGAAGCATACAAGAGTCTGATGTACAAAGAATATAAGCAGTTAAATTTGCCAGAAATCGGCAAAGAGATTTTGACCCGTTGGGAACAGGAAAAAATATTCGAAAAAAGTATCCATAATCGCCCCGAAAGCAAATCCTATACATTTTATGAAGGCCCGCCTTCTGCAAATGGGATGCCGGGCATCCACCACGTGATGGCGCGTACCATCAAAGATATTTTCTGTCGTTACAAAACATTGAAAGGCTACCAGGTAAAACGCAAGGGAGGTTGGGATACCCATGGTCTACCGATTGAGCTGGCTGTGGAAAAGGCTCTCGGCATTACCAAGGAAGATATCGGCAAAAAGATTACAGTAGAAGAATATAACAATGCCTGCCGCAAGGAAGTCATGAAATATACAGATGTATGGAACGACCTGACCACAAAAATGGGTTACTGGGTCGATCTTGAGCATCCGTATATCACTTATAAAAATGAGTATATCGAAACCTTGTGGTATCTGTTAAAAGAACTGTATAAAAAAGGGCTTTTGTACAAGGGCTATACTATTCAGCCGTATTCACCTGCTGCCGGCACCGGCTTAAGTTCTCATGAACTTAACCAACCGGGTACTTACAAAGACGTCAAAGACACGACGATCGTTGCGGAATTTAGACTGATCAAGTCGCAGCTCCATCCAGCGATCGGAAAGTTGGTCGATGATGAAGACGAGGATGTCGCATTCATCGCCTGGACAACCACCCCATGGACCCTGCCTTCCAATACGGCACTGGTCGTAGGCAAGAAAATAAACTACGTAAAAGTCAGGACCTTCAATAAGTATACCGGAGCACCTGTATCCGTGATATTGGCAAAGGATCTTATCAGCAAACATTTTAAAGCCGAAGGCGAAAATGCGTCCTTCCAGGACTATAAACTGGGCGACAAAATCATCCCCTGGGAAGTAGCCGCTGAGTTTGTTGGTGAAGAACTAGTCGGTTTGCGTTACGAACAATTGCTGCCATACATTACCAATGAAGATCTGCAAAAAAATGCGTTCCGTGTCATTCCGGGGGATTTTGTGACCACCGAAGACGGAACAGGTATCGTTCACGCGGCACCTACTTATGGTGCTGATGACTTTAGAGTAGCCAAGGAACATGGTGTACCGGGGATTTTGGTGAAAGACGAAAATGGTAAAGATGTCCCAACCGTAGACCGTACCGGCCGTTTTGTGAAGGAAATTACCGACTTTGCAGGACGCTTTGTCAAAGAAGAATATTACAGTGCAGAAGAGCGCGCAAAGGAGGATTTTAAACCCACCGATGTCCTTATTTCGATCAAGCTGAAGGAAGACAACAAGGCTTTTGATGTGAAGAAATATGAACACACCTACCCACATTGCTGGCGTACCGACAAGCCTGTACTTTATTATCCCTTAGATAGCTGGTTTATCCGCACCACCGCCGTAAAAGAAGATCTGGTGGCATTAAATAAAACGATCAACTGGAAGCCTGAAGCTACAGGGACCGGCCGTTTTGGCAACTGGCTGGAAAACCTGGTGGACTGGAACCTCTCCCGCTCGCGTTATTGGGGGACCCCGTTGCCGATCTGGCGTTCGGAAGACGAAAATGAAGAAATCTGTGTCGGTTCACTGCCCGAGCTTAGATCGCTATTGGAAGCTTCCCTGACTTCGGATGTGTTATCGGAGGAAGAGAAAGCAAAAAATAAAGCATATCTGGATAAGTTCGATACCGAACATCTGGATCTGCACCGCCCTTATGTTGACGATATTATTCTGGTTTCGGATGCTGGCCAAAAATTATTCCGCGAACCGGATCTGATTGACGTTTGGTTTGATTCAGGGGCAATGCCGTATGCGCAATGGGGTCTGGATCACGAGAAACTGGCCAAAGGCGAGGAGTTTCCTTTTAAAGCAGGATTTGACCACGCTTATCCAGCAGATTTTATCGCCGAGGGAGTTGACCAGACACGTGGTTGGTTTTTTACCCTCCATGCGATATCGACTATGATGTACAAATCGGTTTCTTTCAAAAACGTTGTTTCCAATGGTCTGGTGCTCGACAAGAATGGCAACAAAATGTCCAAACGTCTGGGGAATGGCGTAGATCCATTTGCAACGATCGATCAGTATAGTGCGGATGCAACGCGCTGGTATATGATCAGCAATGCTGCACCATGGGATAATTTGAAGTTTAACATGGAAGGCCTAGACGAAGTGCGCCGTAAGTTTTTCGGCACCTTATATAATACATATGCATTTTTCGCACTCTATGCCAACATCGATAAATTCGCTTACACCGAACCAGATATTGCCTTAGAGAATCGTCCCGAGATCGACCGCTGGATTATCTCCTTATTAAATTCACTAACCAAAGAGGTGGATGAATACCTCGCGGACTACGAGCCTACCAAAGCTGCCCGGGCGATCCAGAATTTTGTTGACGAACATCTAAGCAACTGGTATGTTCGTCTCTGCCGCCGTCGTTTCTGGAAAGGCGAATATAGCGAAGATAAAATCTCTGCATACCAGACGCTTTATACCTGTCTTGATACCATCGCGAAGTTGATGTCACCGATATCACCATTCTTTTCTGACAGGCTATTTTTGGATCTAAATGCAGCGACAGGCAAAGAGCAGGTCGAATCTGTTCACCTATCCAACTTCCCAGTATACAACGAAGCTTTAGTAGACAAGGATCTCGAAGAACGCATGGCGCTGGCCCAGGACATTTCGTCCCTGACATTGTCTTTACGGAAGAAAACATCAATCAATGTACGTCAGCCGTTAAACAAAATTCTTGTTCCGGTCCTCGACAGTGCCTTTCAGGAGAAAGTTGAAAAAGTAAAAGATTTGATACTTTCTGAAACAAATATTAAAGATATCGAGTTTATTACCGACACCACAGGTATCATTAAGAAAAAAATAAAACCGAATTTTAAAGCTCTTGGCGCGAAAGTTGGTAAGGATATGAAGTTAGTCTCTTCATCTATCCAATCGTTGACGGCAGATCAAATAAGCACATTGGAATCAACTGGCGAGTTAGCTTTAGCGGGCACGCCGTATACGATCTTATTGAGCGATGTGGAAATCATAGCAGAAGATGTGGAAGGATGGCAGGTAGCAAACTTGGGTAAGTTGACCGTAGCATTAGATATTCATATCACCGAAGAATTGAAGAAAGAAGGTTTATCCCGTGAGCTGATCAACCGCCTGCAAAATCTGAGGAAAGAAAAAGGGTTTGAAGTCACAGATAGAATTCATGTAAAGTTAACAATGGTGCCCGAAGTGACAGATGCAGCCAACGAAAATTTATCGTATATTTGCACCGAAATTCTAGCCGATACATTGGTATTTGAAGATTCACTAACTGAAGGAGAGACCATCGAAATCGATGGCAAAGAACTTAAGGCATTAATCCAAAAAAATTAAATTATGGCAAACAACAACGAGAAAACACGCTATAGCGATTCAGAATTACAAGAATTTAAAGAGATTATCTTGGACAAGCTTAGAATAGCAAAAGAAGAGCTTTCCTCGTTGACCGCAACGCTCAACAACAGCAATGCGAATGGCACAGACGATACCGCAGGTACTTACAAAACGTTGGAAGACGGGTCCGCAACCTTGGAAAAAGAACAGACCAATCAGCTGGCTGCACGTCAGAAGAAGTTTATTGACAACCTTGAGGCGGCATTGGTACGCATCGAGAACAAGACTTATGGTATCTGCAGAGAAACAGGAAAACTGATTCAAAAAGAGCGTTTAAAAGCTGTTCCACACACAACGTTGAGCATCGAAGCGAAAAACAAACAATATTAATTTGATAAAAATCATATGGTCTTTGCTTGGGCAAAGACCATTTTTATAACACAATGAAGGGTTATACGAAACCAGTCGCACTGATTGTCGCGATTCTTTTAATCGACCAGCTGTCAAAAATATGGGTCAAACTCTCAATGACAATTGGGCAGAGCCATCATATTCTGGGCAAATTCTTCCAGATCCATTTCATTGAGAACAATGGGATGGCCTATGGAATGGAATTTGGAGGTGACTATGGAAAACTTTTTCTAACCGTATTCCGGATATTAGCCGTAGCCGGTATCGGATATGGACTGCACTATATGATCAAGAATAAGTATAACCGCGGCTTTATCTTAAATGTCGCGCTCATTCTTGCTGGCGCTTTGGGCAACATTATCGATTCGGCTTTCTATGGGGTCATTTTTAGTGAAAGTACCTGGTACGATAAAGCCACCTTGTTCCCAGCCGGAGGTGGTTATTCCTCCTTTCTTCATGGAAAGGTTGTGGATATGCTTTACTTTCCACTAATTGAAGGTACCTTCCCGACCTGGGTTCCTTTCTGGGGCGGCGAAGAGTTTCTGTTCTTTAGGCCAGTGTTTAACGTGGCAGATTCCGCTATATCGATAGGCGTAGTGCTGATCCTTTTGTTCCAAAAGCGGTATTTCAAAACAGAAAAAGAAGAGAAACCAAGTATTCATAGTGAAATCGTCGAAGATTAACGATTACGATCTTATAAAAGCCTTGTTAATCTCAAGGCTTTTCTTTTTTCTTACGTAATGTAGTACACAGGCTCGGTCGCAGGCGTACAAGTGCAAGTCTATCTACTAAATATCAAATCAAAAAAATGAAAAACATAAGTATGTTCCTAAGCATCTGCTGCTTTATCCTATTCAAGTCGGTGCATGCACAGCAGATTGAAATCCCGAATTTAAAAAAGCATATTTATTACCTAGCCGATGATAAGATGAAAGGCAGGGGTACAGGTAGCAAAGAGGTATTTAAAGCAGCAGATTATATTGAAAAGGAATTTAAGAAATATAAATTGCAGCCAAGAGGAGAAAAAGGTTACCGCCAGTCTTTCAAAGCGAAGGTTTGGAAAGTGAAAGTCGCGGACAGCATCCGCAATGCCGATAATATTATTGGCTATCTTGACAATGGAGCCGAGCTGACAATTGTTGTAGGTGCGCATTATGACCATTTGGGCATGGGTGGTCAAGGCAGTTCGAAAGATTCTCTAGGCGTAGGAAAAATACATAACGGCGCTGATGATAACGCTTCAGGTACAGCAGGTTTGCTAGAACTAGCCCGTTATTTTAGCAGCAATAATGTAAAGGAACCTTATAATCTATTGTTTATCGCATTCGGGGCTGAAGAACTGGGTTTGGTCGGGTCTAAATACTTTACCGAACACCCTACCCTTCCGCTGGAAAAAATCACAGCAATGCTCAATATGGATATGATCGGGCGGTACAATCCCGCCAATGGCCTTGCTGTCATCGGCTATGGCACGAGCAGCCAATGGCCGACCATATTCAATGATATTCAGGCGCCGATTAAATTCAATCTAAGCAAAGATGGTAATGGCGGTTCGGACCAAACTTCTTTTTACAAAAAGAATATCCCGGTTTTATTTTTCCACACCGGAGGCCACCCCGACTATCATATGCCGACGGATGACGCGGAAAAGATTGATTATGAAGCATTAAAGGCCATTCTCGATCTGGAAAAGGATGTGATTAACAATATCATGAAACAATCCGCCAAAATGGATTTTATCTGGACCAACTAAAGCAACTTGTATGAAAAAGATTCTCGTTACCGGTTCCAATGGATTCTTGGGCCAGAAGGTGGTAGATCTACTGTCCAAAGCCCCTCAATATGAAGTGGTCGCTATTTCAAAAAGTGCCAATAGGAACCCCAACCAGGAGGGCTATGATTTCAGCCAGGTTGATTTATTAGATAAAGACAGCGTGGATCACTTTTTATCGGCCCATGTTTTTGATGCTATCATCCATACGGCTGCTATGACCAGTGTAGAAGCTTGCGAAGCTGACAAAACAGCCTGTCAGCGGCTTAATGTGGATCTGGTTGAGACCTTGGCCAGCTATTGCGCAAAAAATAATACGCAGCTGATCCATCTTTCGACGGACTTTGTATTTGATGGTAGGAAGGGTAGCCTTTACATAGAAGATGATATTCCCAATCCGCAAAGTGAATACGGAAAAAGTAAATATGCTTCTGAGCAAATCTTATTAAAGACACATTGCCGTTTTGCCATCCTGCGCACCATTTTGGTATACGGTATCAATGCCGATCCCAATCGTTCCAATTTAGTGTTGTGGGCCAAAGGTAAATTATCTCAGGGGGAGGCTATAAAAGTAGTAAACGATCAATGGAGAATGCCTACTTTTGTAGATGATCTGGCCTACGCCTGTCAGCTGGCCATCGAAAGAAAGGCACAGGGAATTTTTCATATTTCAGGTTCCGAGCTGATGTCCATAAGCGAGGCCGTGTATCAGATCGCAGATTATTGGAAGCTGGATACGACATTGATCTCAGAAATCAGTGCGGCGAGTATCGGGCAAGCCGATAACAGACCTCGTCAGACGGGATTTGATGGCAATAAATCCAAAAAAGAATTGGGCTATGTTCCAACTCCTTTTCGTAAATCTTTAGAGATCATTGACAAACAATACAACGAATATAGAAGATAATGGCAAAAACGATATTAGAGAAATTTGCGCGGGAGTCCTACACCGAGATGAACGAATTAGTCCTGCCAAATGACACCAATACGTTCGGCAATCTAATGGGAGGCCGTCTGCTCTACTGGATGGATATCTGCTCAGCCATTGCCGCGCAAAAGCACTGTAGCAATGTAGTGGTAACGGTTTCTGTGGACAATGTTTCTTTCAAGCGATCCATCAAACTGGGAGAGGTCGTGACCATCCAAGCTCAGGTAACACGCGCCTTCAACAGTTCATTGGAGGTTAGGATGGAAATCTTCGCTTCTAATTTACCCGAGGGTACACGGGTAAAAACCAATGAGGCCTACTATACCTTTGTTGCGGTTGACGCCGATAATAATCCCAAAGCAGTACCTGCCCTGGTTCCGGAGACGGAGTCAGAACTCAAAGCTTACGAAGACGCTCTTCAACGCAGGGAGCTGCGTTTGATTCTCGCCGGTAAACTTAAACCCGAGAATGCCAAAAAGTTAAAAGCGTTGGTCAGTTTATTCAGCCAAAAGAACTAGCTTTTTAGTAATATAACAATAAAAAGTAAGGGACAAATCAAGGTTTGTCCCTTACTTTTTATGCGGCCAGCTCGTTGTGTAAAAGCTTTGCCTTATCGTTGTCGTATCTATTGGTTGCCCAAAGCCAGGATCCTATCGAACTCTTCGGGCTTCAGCGTCATGACTGACAGCCGTCCCTGTCTGACCAAGGCAATATCCTGCAATTGCTCGTCCGCTTTGATCGCTTCCAGTGTCACGGGATTTTTTAGCGTTTCGACCGGAGCAAGATCAACAACAACCCAACGCTCATCGTCAGTGGTCGGATCCTGATAGAATTCCTTCACGACTTTAGCAACCCCAACCACCGCTTTTCCTTCGTTGCTGTGATAGAAAAGAACGAGATCCCCTTCTTTCATGGCCTTCAGGTTATTTCGGGCCTGATAGTTCCGCACCCCATCCCAAAAGGTTTGCCCATCTTTATTGAACTGCTCCCAGCTATATTTAAAGGGCTCTGATTTTACCAAAAAATATTGCATAATTCGGATTTCTTAAGATAGTTATCATTTATTGTTTTGGCATTAATACTTCCATCTTATCCGCAAAATGCGCACAATAATCACGTAAATCGCCAATAACCTTTTCCGCCATGGGATCACCGCCCGAAGCACGGATGAATGAATCTCCCAACGTCTGTAAGGTCTCATAGAAGAATCTCTTCATCTCATCGTAAGGCATATCTTTGGTCCAAAGGTCGATACGCATGGAGTTTTTGTAATGTGCATCCCATAAAGCCAGGAACATCGCTTTTGCGGGCAATTCCTCAGCATTGTCTCCATCCGTGGACGACCACATAATATTCTCTGGAACGTGGTTCTCATCCAGCTCTACTTGTAGTTTTATTTCTGCTTTCTTCATTTTAGTATATGAGTCGTGCACTCTCTCTTTTATTACTTTCTAATTTATTAACTGAATGTTGCCTTGACGATCAGACACGCTATGCTGGTCAAGACCAAAAACGCCAATTGCAATATCCACATTTTTTTATTGTCTTTGATCAGAACCCTGAACAAGATGTCGACCGCCAGCAAAAGCACCAGAAGTACTAAAAAGGCGCCCCAGGTAAACAGTGCCTTTTCGTCATCTCGATTTTCCATGACAAACCAAGCCACCAAACACGCGCTTGCGATATTTAAAGGAGTAAACCGCATGCAGCACTAACGCTTTTTAGAATTACGGTTCGTACCTGACGACCTGCTTCCAGAAGACTTCCCTTTACTTTTTGCTTTGGGCTTAAAGCCCGATGAACGCTGTGCTTCCCGCACTTCTTTCTGTTTGATGACAAATTTCTTTTCGTGGAAGGCACCCTGATAGTCCGGATCATCTTTTCGCTTTTGATTGTCAATCTCGCGGGCAATATCCTGTTTCTCCTGAAACGGAGTTTTCTCAACAACAACATCCTCAGGAATTGGATACACAGGAATACGCTGCTTGATCAGTTTCTCAATCTTCCGGATGTAGTACTTTTCGGCATCATTACAAAAAGTGATCGCATCCCCTTCATTGAATGCGCGTCCGGTACGACCAATACGATGTACGTAATCTTCAATAACGATAGGTACTTCAAAGTTGATCACATGACTCACATTCGAGACGTCCAACCCACGCGCTGCCACATCCGTAGCGACTAAAATCCGGATATTTCCTTCCTTAAACGCATTGATTGAATTGATCCGCGTATTCTGCCCTTTGTTGGCGTGAATTACTCGAACGGCCTCCTGGCCATATTTACGTTCCAGGAAATGAAAAACATTATCCGCAACCTGCTTTGTTTTACAGAAAATGATCAACCGTGTGAAAGCCTCATCGTCTTTCAAGAGGTATTGCAGCAGGTTTAGCTTCGTTTTTAGATTAGGTACAAAATACAGAGCCTGGCTGACGGTTTTGGCCGGTGTCGCCTGCTCCGACACTTCGATGACCGTAGGGAAGGCCAAAAAATCACCGGCGATCTTACGCACCAGCTCGCTCATTGTCGCTGAAAACAACAGATTCTGCCGCTTGCGTGGAACGATTTCCAATACGCGATGGATTTTACTGATAAATCCCATATCCATCATTTTGTCGGCCTCATCCAAGACCAAAAACTTAAGCGATTTGACAACGATATGTCCCTCAAGATACAGGTCCAAGAACCGGCCGGGAGTCGCGACGATAATATCCACTCCTTTTTCCAATGCTTCTATCTGGGTTTTCGGTCCCAGTCCACCATATAAAACAACGGAGCGTAAATCAAGGTAGGTCGAAAACAGCTGAATGTTTTGCTCGATCTGCATCGCCAGCTCCCGTGTAGGTGTTAAAATCAAAGCGCGCGGGTCATTCCCCTGCGCATACTTCAGCTTCATTAGCATAGGCAGCACAAATGCAGCAGTTTTTCCCGTTCCTGTTTGCGCTATGCCCATCACATCCTGTCCTGCTAATATTGGCGTAATTGCCTTTTGCTGGATCTCGGTGGGTTGTTCATATCCTGCCTCCGCGATCGCATTTAAGATCTGTCTATTGAATTTAAAATTTTCAAATGATTGCTGCATCTGACAAAGATAAGGAAAAGAGTCCACTTGACTTTCCTCGGGATGCTTTAGCACACACATTTACTTTTAATTGACATAAAAATTGGGAAATAGCACATAATAAAGTCTAATATTTTGGTTTTTAATAGAATTAAAGCATTTTTGTAGGGTACAAACAAACTTTTTATCAGGTTGATATGAAAAAATTATGGATGTGCTTGTTGCTGATTACAACAAGCTTCGCTGCATTTGCCGATGAGGGAATGTGGTTTTTAATGTATCTCAAGCGTCTAAATGAGGCTGATATGCAGAAAAAAGGTCTTCGTTTAACTGCCGAAGAGATCTACAGCATTAACAATTCCAGCTTAAAAGACGCTATCGTACAATTTGGCGGTGGTTGTACTGCTGAGATTGTTTCTGATCAGGGACTGGTATTTACAAACCATCACTGTGGTTACGGCGCAATTGCCGAACTTTCCACCCCAGAAAACGACCACCTCACAAACGGTTTCTGGGCAAAAACAAAAAGCGAGGAATTAAAACCCAAGTCGTTGTCAGTTCGCTTTTTTGTCCGTATGGATGATGTCTCCAAACGCATTCTCGGTTTAGTAAACAACAACATGCCAGAAGATGAACGCAACAAGATCATCGCTGCCGAGATCGCTAAAATCCAAAAGGAAAACAGCGAAAACGGCAAATATGTTGTAGAAGTAAAATCCTTCTACCAAGGCAATGAATATTACTATTTCGTTTATCAAGATTACAATGATGTGCGCTTAGTAGGTACGCCACCCAACAGCATCGGTAAATTTGGAGGAGATACGGACAACTGGGAATGGCCACGTCATACCGGTGATTTTTCAATTTTCCGCGTTTACGCAGATAAAAATGGTAACCCTGCCGAATACTCGCAAGACAACGTGCCGTTAAAACCTAAACACTTCTTACCTGTCAGCCTAAAAGGCATACAGGAAGGCGATTTTGCCATGATCTTAGGTTATCCTGGCCGTACCAACCGTTGGATGCCTTCAGGGGGTATCAACCAGAATGTGAAGTTTGCTTATCCAGCATGGGTTGAAGCCTCTAAAACGGGTATGGATGCCATGAAAAAATTTATGGACCAAGATCAGGCTGTGAAGCTGAACTACGCTTCCAAATACTCACAGGTAGCCAATTATTGGAAAAACCGTCAAGGAATGATCGATGCGCTAAGCCTGCATAAAACGGCCGATACAAAAGCTAAGGAAGAAGCTAAATTCGACAAATGGGCAAACAAAGCGGCTAACAAAGCCGAGTATGGTGATGTGATCAAAACCATCAATGCTTATTACGCTGCGACAAACGAGAATGCCAGACACGATAACTACCTAATGGGAATGTTGCGTTCAAGTGCGATCGCTGCATTGCCTTACTCCATAGGTTCAGGATTGGAAGTATATACTGCTGGTGACGAGTCAAGAAGAAAGGAGATTCTTCCAAGATTAAAAGCAGCTATCGACGCTGGTTACGAAAAAATGTATTTGCCTTTGGAAGAGCAGGTACTGATCGATGAGTTGAATCTGTACGCCAAAAAGGCGGGCAATATCGCACCATATATTGCTGAACTGGCGGCGAAAAACAACAATGATTTTACCGCATATATCAAAGAGGCGGTGAAGAACAGTATTTTTGCATCTGCAGAACGTTTAAACAATTACCTCGAGAATCCAAATGCTACCGCCCTGGCCAACGATCCTCTTTATAAACTATCTTCAGCACTGATCGCGAAATATCGTGAAGAAGATCCGGCATTAAAAGCGCAACATGATAAATTTGAGGCAGCTTACCGTAAATATGTAGCTGGAGTACTGGCTTCAAACCCTAAAGGCAAGTTCTATCCAGATGCCAATAGTACGTTGCGCTTATCCTACGGCACGATCAAAGGCTTACCAAAGGATCCCCGAAACGATGCTGACAAAAACTATTACACCACACTTAAAGGAACAATTGCCAAGTACAAAAAAGGCGATGAAGAGTTCGATTTGCCACAGCGATTGATTGATCTGTACAATAATAAGGACTATGGCCGTTACGCTGACAAAAAGGGCTATTTACCAGTAAACTTCCTCAGTGACAATGACATAACTGGCGGAAACTCGGGCTCACCCGTTATAAATGGCAACGGCGAATTAATTGGCCTAGCTTTTGATGGGAATATTGAAGCAATGGCCGGAGATGTGATCTTCGATCACAAGCTACAACGTACAATTTCAGTTGATATCCGCTATGTCTTATTTATCATCGATAAATTTGCCGGCGCAACTAACATTATTGACGAACTTAAGATTGTTGAATAGTTTTTTTTGAGCTTTTTCGATAAAAAAAAACGAAATATATTTTCTATTTGATTCGTTTTTGTATATTTAAGGAGTGTTTGGAAAAAACCATAAAAACTAAAATTATAATTATAAAAAAATGGAAAACTACGTAAAATTAAAAGAGTTAGTAGCTTCTATCGAAGCTGATGCAGACAAGTTCTTCAACAATGGTAATTCTGCTGCTGGTACACGTGTACGTAAAGGATTACAAGAAATCAAAACCTTAGCACAAGAAATCCGTAACGAGGTTACTGCTAAGAAAAACAGCGGAAAATAATCTTTCCTGAGTTCACATAAAAAAGGCCTTTCTTCCGAAAGGCCTTTTTTATGTGAAACACACACTATTTTATGGTTTGCAACCCCAGCTTACAAATTGCCAAGCTCCATAATAAATTGCACCGTTTCCTTGTTCATGTGCTGTGAAAGTACACTCGTTAGCTGATCGGTCATCGCCTTTCTGGTCATCCGCTTCACCTTGCTGTTGTCAAACTTCTTCTTATCCATCGTCACCGCGTTGCTCAGTTCGACCTTTGTGGCAAAATAGGAAACGTGCTGGCTGGGTACGACTAGGCCTAGGATCATTCCCGGCAATCCATTGATGGATTCAGGACCACCACTAATCGGTATCTCATTGCAGTAATATCCGATGACATACACAGAGTCGGGCGTAATACCATTAGCCCTGCGGCAGTTGTACCCCGCAATTTCCCGGTATTCATCGGTAATCTTCCATTTGATCCGCTTCATCGTGTCTTCGACAATGATCTTTTCTCCGACGATATCATTATATCGCAGAAAAGAACGATCCGACAGATTTGACAAGGTAGTCGCGTCGAAATCCAGAGCGAATATCATGATATACTGTTTGACCATCTCATCCAGTTGGTCGTTTTTGATCGGTTCAAACAAGGTTTCCTGACCATTAAACTTCAGGGTTTTCTTTAAGACGGCGTTTTCCGGTAGCTTGGGTAAGATCTGTTCGAAAAAAACCTTTGAATTATTATCAGCCTTGGCAATGAATTTCTTGCTGACAATGTTTTTCATGTACATGGTTTTATCGTAGGTAATACTTCCGGAACGGCCAAATAAGGTATATTGCGCCTTGAGCCCAAGTGCCGAACAGCATAAAAAGAAAAAAAAGATATATTTTAACATTGTGCTTCAATTTATTCTATAAAAACATTTTCGTAAAATCCCAGGATAGTTTAAGCATATAATACCTGCGTATCGTATCATACCGGCGCTGTGTAAAAACGGAAGTCGAGGCCGAACGGCTAAAACCTTTGTTCTGATCAAGCACATCGTTGACCGTAAAATCCAATACCAACGACTCGTTTTTGAGGAACTTTTTGCTTACTCCCGGATGCAATAAAAACTGCTCAAATTTTTGGTCAAAAGCTTTGGTCGCCGCTTCGTAAGTATAGCTATAGTTTGTATACAGCTTGAACGTTTTGGTAATGAAATATTCCACACTACCATTTGAACCGAACACAAATCCGTTACTATTGGTCGTGGGTTCCAGACTGGATTTCATAATGCGGTATTGCGGACTAAGGTTGAGATCAAAATTGAGCCCCGTCTTCGTGTCTCTCTTGAAGTTATAAGTAAAATTAAAATTCGTCGTGTTTACCTTGTTCAGCTGTTGATTGAACATATTGTAATTATCACTCATATTCAAGTAGAACTGCGGCGAGTTGGACAATCCTAATTTCTTGCTCAGTTTAAAATACACCCCAGACCAGATATTGACCGAAGTATTCGTCTTTCCGTTCACGTTGTTCCAGGTATATGTATTGATACCGTCCAGGGTATCAATATTTTGGGTAATTGGATTCTTTTCCAGTGATACATTTCCGCCCACATAGAGATAATTGCCCGTCAGCACACGAAATGAGTTATAATTCAGATTTAATGAATTCCTAAAGGATGGTTTCAGGTTTTCATTTCCTAAATACCGGTTGATCTGATCCGAATTGTCAAGGATAGGCTGAATCTGGCTCATCGATGGCAGCTGATTTTTACCGGTGTAATTCATCCAAAGTCCTTTTGTTTTGGTAAAGGAATAGCCTGCGCTTACGTTGGGGTTGTACGTAAAATAGCTCCTCGTAAGACCCTGGCTCGTATAATTGTTGAATTGTTTGAGCTTATCGTGATTAAAATTATTTGCCACAGTAAACTTGAATTTTTCCGTGGTATGGACAATAGCCAGCTTATATCTGCTACTATTTCTGTCAAAATCGTAATCATTACTAAACAGGGAGTCTAAATCCGTATAGTTTCCATTGCCGTCCTTGTTGAGAGATTGAACCGAAGACGAACTGTTACTCTGCTCTATCCCTGTCCCTAATACAAGATTCCAGACCTTCGACAAGGGCTCCGTATAAGAAATGGAAGCTCCCCAGACCTCGCTTTGATTATCCCGCACTTTGCGTTGATCCGTCGAAACTGTTTGTCCCAGATCATATTTATGTAGCTCCGATGTCAAATGTCCCGTACCGTTTGTCTCATTTCTATTAAACTGGCCATCCAAAGTAAGCGAACGGCCTTTTTTCCTGAACTTGTGGGTATAGTAGCCGCTAAAGTTGAGTTCATTGATATTATTTTTAATGATCTCTCGCGTGTTTTCAGCCGTAGTTGTGTCGAGATTCCCCTGACTGTCCAGACGCTGTTTAAATTGAAACGCATTCCGCTCATTGTCTGACCAGAGATTTTTTCTGGAAATACCGCCCCTTACGGTCAGCATATTTAATGAATCGAACTTGAGATCATATTTTAAATTCGCCCGATGCTGATCATTTTCCGTATCCACCGTTTTTAATGAACGGTTATTGATCAGACCACTGCTGATGGTTTCGTCATTTCCATCGCTGCTCAGCCGGCCATACTTATAGTTGATGTTGACCGTATGTTTTTCCTTGTCGAATTTGTCGGAAAAATTTGCTCCCGAATTGATGGCACGGGGTACACCGATGACTCCCTGTCCGGAAAAAGGGTCGCTAAAGCTATTGATGGAAACCGATCCATCGTCGCCATAAGACACGCCTGAATCGCCACCGTACTTTTGGGCGTCCTGCCAGTTCATACTCGTTGTACCGTTATTTCCAAATAATCCGTATACCGAAATCTTCTGGGACCCTTTGAATTTATTTAACATCAACTGCCCCATATAATAATCATCCGTTCCGCCGCCGAGAAGGGCTTTACCAAACATTCCATTTTTGGAGCCGTCCTTTAACTTGACATTGATGGTTTGCTCCCGCTGTCCATCGTCCACTCCGGTCCGTTCAGCCTGCTCTGATTTCTTCTCATACACCTGCACTTTGTCCACCATATCCGAACGAATGTTTCTTGTCACCAGGGTTGGGTCATCACCAAAAAATTCTTCCCCATCCACAAGCACCTTCTTGACGGTCTTGCCCTGTGCCGTAATTTTGCCCGAAGCATCGACAGTGATACCCGGCAGCACTTTCAGCAGGTCTTCCACTTTCGCATTCTTTTCTACCTTAAAACTGCCGGCATCATACTCGGTCGTGTCTCCTTTGATGGTTATTGGAATTCTTCCGGTGACGATTACTTCTTCGAGTAGGGTCGCCGTGTTGGTCAACCCAATCGCAAGCTGTGAATAATCTCTCCCCGGCAGAATTTCTGTATAGAAGTCCCCATATTTTGGATAGCTCACAATCAACAAGTAAGAGCCCGTATCTGGCCTGGATAAGGAAAACGAACCATCTGCATCAGATCTCGTAAAACTTGTCAAAATAGAATCTTTCGCCGTCAGCAACATGACAGTCGCATCGGATAACTTTAGCTGGTCTTTTACATCACTTACTTTTCCGGCAATTCTGGATTGCCCTACTGCCAGCCCATGGGCTGCAAAGACGAAAAAGAAGAGAATTTGCAAAACTCTTTTCATAAAATTGTTAGATAGTACATGAATTCAATATAACATTAGTAGATTAAACCTATATTTTGTTACAATGAAATTAATTTTTTTTCTATAAAACCACCGACTGATAAATTGTGGTAGTATGGAAAATCAACGGTATATATCAAAGATGTATATACCGCTGGTTTTCCATAAGAATTTAATCGTTATTTTGGTAAATGGCTAGAAACCGCCAGAATTGCTGACAGAAGAAGCATATTAATATGGCAAACAATAGCTGGCAGCCTATGATCAGATAATTTTTATATGCACCTGTAATGTCTGCCACCTGCACCTTACCCATCAGATAACTATTCAGGATTATTCCAAACACCGTACCCAATAGAAAGAATAAAATCGCGTATTTTTTATTTTTTTTAGCCTGCGCCTTGACCGTATCCAGATCTTTGATGCGCGCCATAAGACGGCTTTCGAAATCATCAAATGGCATTTCGACCTTGCCCATCTGCATGAGCTGTCTGAATTTTTCTTCTTGTTTATCCATAGTATTCTGATTTCCGGATTAATTGCCCTAAAACAATTTGCATATTCTTACGTGCACGATGTAAAATCACCTTGGCATTCGCACGTGTCCATCCCATTATTTCTTCAATTTCGTCGAGAGATAGTTCTTCCAGATAAAAAAGACGCAAGGCAACTGATTCTCTTGAAGGCAAAATGGCCAGGGCATCATTGATCATTTCCTTCCTTTCGCCTGCGATGATCTCATCAAGCACCGATGCATGGTGCGCTTGATCATGATCGGATAGATCTAGATTGACAAACTCCAACTTTTTATGCCGGATACTGTTAAAAGCCACATGTACAACGATTCTGTATAACCATGTACTAAATTTTGCCCTACCTTTAAATGAAGACAGCGACTGGTAGCCTTTGATAAAAGCGTCTTGTACGACATCTTGTGCCAAATGTTCTTCCTTCACGATGGAAAGCGCAACTGAAAATGCCATATCTTTATAGGTATTGATAAAATATCGATAAGATTCCACATCTCCGGATAGTACTTTTCGAATATAGATTTCATCCATCAGTGAGTTAAATATCTTGTTTTTTATCCAGATTATGGGCAACAATCATCGCCACTCCGGCACAGATGACAACAATGCCAACCGAGATCGAATGCTGGAGCTTCACCGTATTCAGATTGTTTAGAAGGCCGACAATAAACAGGCCCAGACCAATACCCGCGACCAGAATACCTGGTTTTTGCCAATCCGAAGGTTCCTTCGTCCTTTTTTCGCTTGGAATACCTACCGAAGTACTGCGATAACGCATGATAAAATAGACACATAACGTGATACAAGTAAATAAACCGATGCAGACTACTGCTGCTACTGACCCTTTTTCCATATTTCTTTTATTTAATTTTTACATTAGTCACAGGCTTTCCCGAAAAGGTTACAACAAATTGAGTTAAATATGCCGATTTGTGTAAATTTGTTTCAAATACAAACAATATGCAAAACATTAAAGAATATGTAGAAGCAAACAAGCAACGTTTTTTGGATGAGTTGTTTGATTTATTGCGTTTACCATCGGTAAGTGCTGATCCCAAATTTAAGGGGGATGTGCAAAAGACAGCTGAGTTCGTTGCCCAGAAACTGCGGGATGCAGGTGCTGACAACGTAGAGGTTTGTGCAACCGCTGGTAATCCAATCGTTTATGGCGAAAAAATTATAGATCCTTCATTACCCACCGTATTAACGTACGGACATTACGATGTGCAGCCGGCCGATCCATATGAACTCTGGGATACTCCCCCTTTTGAACCCACTATACGCGATGGAAAAATTTATGCCCGCGGCTCTGCCGATGATAAGGGGCAGTTTTACATGCACGTAAAAGCCTTCGAATATATGATGAAAAACAATGCTTTGGCATGTAACATCAAGTTTATGATCGAAGGTGAGGAAGAAGTCGGCTCGGCCAATCTGGGCACCTTTGTAAAGGAAAATACTGAAAGACTTAAAGCGGATGTGATCGTCATCTCGGACACTTCCATGATCAGCATGGAACAACCCTCTCTGGAAACCGGTCTACGCGGACTCTCTTATGTTGAAGTGGAAGTAACAGGACCAAACAGAGACTTACACTCAGGTGTATACGGTGGCGCTGTCGCCAACCCTGCAACAGTGTTGGCCAAACTGATCGCTTCTTTGCACGACGAAAATAATCACATCGCGATCCCCGGATTTTACGATGATGTCATTGAGCTGACTGAAGCAGAACGCAAAGCGTTGAATGAAGCGCCATTCGACATCGAAGCCTATAAATCGGATCTGGGCATTCAAAATATCTGGGGTGAAAAAGGCTATACCACCCTCGAACGCACCGGCATCCGTCCGACGCTGGAAGTGAACGGTATATGGGGCGGTTATATCGGCGAAGGTGCCAAGACGGTATTGCCTTCCAAAGCTTATGCAAAAATCTCGATGCGTCTCGTTCCGAACCAAAAATCCGAACGTATTACAGCACTCTTTAAAAAACATTTTGAAGGCATCGCCCCTGATTATGTCAAAGTAGAAGTAAAACCGCATCACGGCGGCGAACCGGTCGTGACACCAACAGATAGCATAGCCTATAAAGCAGCCGAAAAAGCACTGCATGAAACATTCGGTGTTAAACCAATCCCAACGCGTGGCGGAGGTTCCATCCCGATCGTTGCCTTATTTGAAGAGGTACTGGGGTTGAAGACAGTGCTTCTAGGTTTCGGCCTAGATAGCGATAACCTGCATTCACCAAATGAGAAATATGGAATTGAAAACTACCTCATGGGGATTTCTACTATTCCTTTATTTCATAAATATTACGCAGAACTAAGCAAATAATTTAGCTTTTCATTCGACAAAGGGTTATTTTTAAAATTCAAAAATAACCCTTTGTCGTTCTATGGATTTTGATTTTCGCTTACTCGTCTTTTATACAGCTGCTCAGCATCTTAATTTTACCAAGACAGCTTCAGCACTTTTCATATCGCAACCCGCTGTCAGTAAAAATATCCAGGAACTGGAAAAGAAGCTCGGCATACCTCTTTTTGAAAGAAAAGGCAATAATCTCAATCTCACCGAATCGGGGCAGATCCTTTATAAATACGCCCAGCAGATTATCAACCTGTACAATCAGGCAGGCCAGGAAATACAGGAGCTACAGCACGGCCGCAAGGGGAATCTAGTCTTGGGCGCCAGTACCACAATCTCGCAATATATATTACCGGGCTTGTTAGCCGATTTCCTGACGCAATACCCCAACAACCGTATCCAGTCATTTCAGTCCAATAGCCGCAGCATCGAAGAGCAGCTTATGGATAAAACACTCGATCTGGGCATTACTGAAGGATCCACGGACAACAGATCCCTAAAGTATATCCCTTTTATGAAAGATGAGCTCGTGCTGGTCACAAATAGCGGCAATCCCCTGTTAAAACAGCTAAAAGATCCGATGCTCGCCGATATCACACGGTTGCCACTGGTACTACGTGAACAAGGATCAGGTACCAGAACAATTATTGAAAATGCATTAAAGGATAAGCATATAAACTTATCTGAAATCCATATCGAGATGATATTGCCCTCAACAGAGAGCATCAAAGCTTACCTGCTGCGTCGCAATAGCTTCGCTTTTCTTTCCATACACACGGTGCAGAAGGAGGTGTTGAACAATCAATTGTGTATCGTCGACATCCCCGAGTTGACCATAGATCGCTATTTCTATTTTACCCACCTCTATGGCGGACTGGCAGGTACGCCCAACCAGTTTCTTCAGTTCTGCCTGCGTCAAAATTTCAAGGTATAACATTTGGTTATATCTCATAAGTAAAGTTCGCTTTATCCAATGCCGGCATGCCGGTAGATTTGTACAAACGAACAGATGAAATGGAATACAAAAAACTAACAAATTACTTAAAGGCGTTGAGCTGGATTATTGTCGCATTGTGTATCACTTGCACCACACTCTGTATATTTCCACTCAAACATGACACCAGTAGCAGGAAGATCGACTCGCCAGCAGTTTCCAATGACTCGCTGATCACTCATGTATCCCAATTCAAAGAGATAACATTCAAAGACAATCCGGAAGGTGAAATGGCCAAGTATGGCGAAAAGTTAATAAAAAATACTTATGACTATTTTTATGATGGCCAAGTGAAGATCGGAAACAAACTGGCTTGTGCGAGCTGCCATCTCAATGGCGGAACAAAAGCCTTTGCAGCACCTTATGTAGGGCTGACCAACGTATTTCCGACTTATATTGGCCGCGAAAATAAAGTTGAATCCCTGGAGGAACGTATCAATGGCTGTTTTGAACGCAGCATGAATGGCCGCGCAATCCCAGAAAACAGCAGGGAAATGCGCGCAATTGTTACCTATATCAAAAACATCAGTGCCAATACGCTCAATAAAGGCAGATTGCCCGGACAGGGATTTGTGCAGCTCGATATTCCAGATCGGGCAGCCGATCTCAAACACGGAAAACTCGTATTTGAAGGAAAATGCATCAGCTGCCATGGAAAGGACGGACAAGGAGTTCCGCAAGCTGGGGGAAAAGGATATGTATATCCCCCGCTTTGGGGAAAAGACAGCTATAATGACGGCGCAGGAATGGCAAGACTGCTCACCGCTGCACGTTTTATTAAAGCCAATATGCCTTTGGGAGCCACCTACGACGCTCCCCAGCTCAGCGATGCCGAAGCTTATGATGTAGCCGCCTACATCAATTCCTTTGACCGTCCAAAAAAAACGAATAAAGAACTGGATTATCCTGACCTCGGCAAAAAACCAAAGGATAGCCCCTACCCCCCCTATGCCGATAACATTAGTTTAGAACAACATAAACATGGACCTTATAATTTTTAAGAAAATGAAAAAACACTTCACCATCGCCTGTATCCTGCTGGCGATAACAACCTTCAGGGCAAAAGCCCAAAGTGACAAATTACTGATTGCTAATCAGCAATATACCGGCGCTGTTGCCAAGGAACAAATATACAAAGCAATTTATCAGCTGGACAGCAATGACCCCAAAACCATTGAGAAAGCTATTCGTAACATCAACAACGTTTTGAAAGATCCTCGTTTGAAAGGTCGGTTACAGATTGAACTGGTTGCCTTTTCGGGAGGAACAGAAGCCTACCTAAAAAAGAATAGCCAATACGAACAGCCCTTAAAGGAACTGGTCAGAAAAGGCGTCATCGTAGCGCAATGCCTGAACACATTGCAAGAGAAACATATCGCAAAGGAGGAATTATTTGATTTTATTGCATATGTCCCCAGTGGCAATGGCGAACTTATTCTCCTTGCAAATGAGGGTTGGATCATTGTTAAACCATAATAGCATGAGAAAATTTGTACTATCCAGCCTGCTTCTGGCCCTCTTGCCCAACCTCCAGTTGCGTGCACAGGAACATCGTTTTGATCCACCATGGAACAATCCTCCCAAATCCGCACTCAACTTTACTGTGCCGGGGATCGATAATGTTCCCGATCTCTATGGTGATATTGAAAATCCACAGCTCACGATCTTTTTTGCCGGCAACCAATTTATGGTAGTGGATGATCTCCTAACCGCTTTCAAAAAAGAATATCCGAAGTATGAGCGTATATTTGTCGAAACCCTGCCTCCGGGAATCCTTGCCAAACAGATCAAAGGCGGCTCAGTTACCATCGGTAATCTACGCATTACCCATAAGCCTGACATCTATACCGCAAGTAAGAGGGCCATACAGGAAATGGCCGACTATTTCAGCCATACGCAGATATACTGTTACAACAACATCTGCCTGATGGTCCCCCGGGGCAACCCCGCAAATATCCAAACATTGAACGATCTAGGTAAGCCTAATGTGCGAATCAGCATGCCGAATCCCTTATGGGAAGGTATAGGAGAACAGATCAAAGCATCCTACAAAAAAGCTGGCGGCGAACAACTCGTAAAGAAAATCATGGAGGACAAAGTTCAGGATGGTCGCACTTATCTGACAAAAATTCACCATCGGGAAAGCCCCATGCGCATCCTATACAATCAGGCAGACGTAGCACCCGTGTGGACCTCCGAGGTTGTCTATCAAAAACTCATTGGTCATCCTGTCGAGGGTATTACCATCCCTGATGCGCAAAATACAACAGCAACCTATGTGGCGGCAAAACTCAAAAATGCCCCTCATAAGCAGGCAGCAGACGACTTCCTTAAATTTATGGCCTCCTCCGTGGCCAAACAGATTTACAAAAAATACGGCTTTACAATCGACTAAAAAAAGAAAATGGATATTAATATCCATTTTCTTTTTTTACTTTAGGTCAAAATTAGTCGAATTGTATGGTTCTATTGCTTAAAAAACTCCATCGTTACTGGTATTTTATAGCCGTTCTGCTTGTTTTTATCCTATTTTTCCCGTACCTCTATTTTTTAGCGCTGGAACCAAAAAAAAATTACGCCGCGATAGCACGTATGCGCCGCTGGATCTCGATCAGCGGTTCTGCATTAGCAGGAGTATTTTTTAAAGTCACCTACGAATCGCAATTTAGCTGGGACAGGTCCATGGTACTCTGCCCGAATCATACATCAGTTCTGGATATCACCGCCTTAACCTACTTGTGCCCGATTCCGTTTTCATTTATTGGCAAAGCTTCACTGCTCAAAAATCCAGTTACACGCATCTTCTTCAAAACCATCGATATTCCGGTTACCCGAAGAAGCAAAGTCTCCTCATTTAAGGCCTTTCAGCGCGCTAATGAACTGGTTCAACAGGGCCGTAGCGTGGTCATATTTCCTGAAGGAAAGATTGATGACGGATTTCCACCTCAGCTACATGCGTTTAAATCTGGTGCTTTTCGCATCGCCATCCAAAATGATGTGCCCATAGTACCGATTATTATCGAAAATGCCTGGGATATTTTCTTCGATGACGGAGCCAAACGAGGTTCGCGTCCCGGAATTGTCAACGTTCATGTTTTCAGTCCCATCGAGACCAAAGATTTTGATGACAACAATGCCTCCGAACTCGAGAAAATTGTTTACGACAAAATGCATTCTTATTGGATTATGAAGAATAAATCGTATTTTCAAAAACCAGAGAACGTCCAAAAAATATGTCAGGAAAGATATTAATCGAAATCAAGGATATTGCACGTGAATATCAGATAGGTTCAGAAACCATCCATGCACTTAGCTCCGTGACGCTCAATATTCACAAGGGAGAATTTGTTGCATTAATGGGCCCATCAGGATCAGGGAAATCCACACTTATGAATATATTGGGCTGTCTGGACACGCCTAGCAGAGGAGAGTATATCCTCAACGGTATAAACGTAAGCGATATGTCAGACGATGAGCTTGCCGAGGTCAGAAACAAAGAAATAGGCTTTGTTTTTCAAACCTTCAATTTGCTGCCCAAAAGCACAGCATTGGAGAATGTTGCCTTGCCGCTGATCTATGCCGGATATAACAAAATTAACCGTGAGCAAAAAGCCACGGCGGCCTTAGAGAGCGTAGGTTTGGGACATCGTATGGACCATAGACCCAATGAACTGTCGGGTGGCCAGCGGCAGCGCGTGGCCGTTGCGCGTGCACTGATCAACGATCCATCCATTATATTGGCTGACGAGCCTACCGGAAACCTTGACACGAAGACATCCATCGAAATTATGGGGCTGCTCGAAGAAATCCACTCCAAAGGAAACACCATTATTCTGGTTACACATGAGGAGGATATCGCACTTCATGCTCACCGTATTGTACGCATGCGCGACGGGCTAATAGAGAATGATTACGCCAATCCAGATATCAAATCCGTCTCGCCACGCCTGAATGCCTTAAAGGAAAAAGGTAGTGACTTTGAGAATATTTAAAATATTATCTATCTAATATCCAATACTTTACATTATTTACAGAAAAATAACAGCTGATTTACTTGCTTAAGTTAAATTAATTGATAGCTTTGCGAAAATAGAGAACTTAAATTGTTTTTATATGTATTGGACATTAGAATTAGCTTCGCATCTAGAAGATGCACCATGGCCAGCAACAAAAGATGAATTAATCGATTACGCTATTCGTTCGGGTGCACCAGTTGAGGTGATTGAAAACTTACAATCTCTTGAGGATGACGGTGAGCCATATGAAAATATTGAAGAAATTTGGCCCGACTATCCAACAAAAGATGATTTCTTCTTCAATGAAGATGAATATTAAGCAATAAAAAACGCCTTTTACTAAAGGCGTTTTTTATTGCTCAGATGTAAAAATACCCATTCGAAAGAGCCATTGTCGATTAATACAAACACAAATCCTTGTCTGCTGATTAATCCATTGGATGGCATATAAGTCTTATATGCATGAAATTCAAGATAAAGGCATGGCTTTTAGCCTGTATAACCCTGTTCTGCTGCTCATTATTTGCACAGCAAAGTGCGGATAACGATCCCAATGTAGCTGTGCTGAAGAACTTTGTACATCGCCTAAATGACCAAGATGTCGCAAGCGACATCATTTTGAGCCAAGATCTGTTAACCTCCAAAAATATGGATGCGGACATGCAGGAGTATCTCTTGGCCAGCATAGACGAGATTCGGATCAATATACAGAGTAAAGATAACAGTAAACTGGAATATATCAGCTTTGCCCGGGCTGGACGTAAGGAAACCAATGATATCGACCTCGAAGGAATAGACCCACGACAAGTTTATTTTGTCCGGTATCTGAAACGCTTTGTTTTCGCAGCGGTTGTCCAAGATAAAAAAATAGCTTCTTTCACCCTGGTGTCCAAAGGTGACAATAGAGCCCATTTCGTTTTTTATTGACCGCACTTACACGGACCCTCAGCACAAATTTACCGTTCGATAACCTTGTGCCTCCGTGTCCTTTAGAATGTTTTAACAACAATTTTAAGTCGAATGCTGATTTTTTAATTTTTTTTCAATAAAAAGACTTGCATTTTACAATTGTATCAACCATATTTGTAAAAACAAAAAAGAAAAATGATACTGACCGTATTGAATAAAGCTTGGTGGTGGCACGACGAATAACGTTGTGGCAAACTCCTATTGCATTATTTGATATACATCAAGATATGGTGGGCTTGCCTGAATAAGGTAAGCCCTTTTTATTTAAAATAAATATGAAAGAAATTTTAGCCCATTTGTTTGAATACAAAACTTTTTCGCGGCAGGAAGCTTACGAAATCCTGACCAACATTGCCAGAGGTAAATATGACAGTCACCAGATTGCAGCATTCATGACCGCATATGGTATGCGCAGTATCCGCGTGGAAGAACTCGCTGGATTTCGAGACGCGATGTACGACTTATGTCTCAAGCTGGACTTTGACGGTTACGATCTGATTGACCTCTGCGGTACTGGCGGCGACGGCAAAAATACGTTCAATATCTCTACAATCGCTTCTTTCGTTACAGCCGGTGCAGGTTATAAGGTTGCCAAACATGGAAATATCGGTGTATCATCCAGCTGTGGCTCATCAAATGTCATGGAACATCTGGGTTATCAGTTCAGCAACGACAAGGAAGAACTGACCCGCCAGCTCGACGAAGCCAATATATGCTTCCTCCATGCTCCGCTGTTTCACCCCGCCATGAAAACCGTTGCTCCCATCCGCCGGGCCTTGGGGGTGAAGACGTTTTTTAATATGTTAGGACCCTTAACCAACCCAGCCAATCCAAAATTTCAGTCTGTTGGTGTATTCAGCTTAGAGCTTGCACGCCTATATGGTTATCTGTACCAGCATACCGACAAGCAATACGCAATTATACATGCCCTGGATGGCTATGACGAGATATCCATGACCGGTGATTTTAAAGTCATCACCAACCAAGGTGAAAATTATTACAGTATGGAAGAACTCGGTTTTTCACCAATCCTCCCAGAGTATCTGGCTGGAGGTGACAGCGTTGCGGATGCAGCACAGATATTTTTGTCCATACTGAATAATCAAGGTACGGATGTGCAAAACAATGTGGTATTGACCAATGCCGCATTTGCCATTAAAACATTTCACCCCGAAAAGACGTTTGGCGACTGCTTTTACGAAGCGGAAGAAGCCCTGATGTCCGGAAAAGCGCTCCGAAGTTTTCAAAAAATCATTAAGCAATAAGCATGGCAGTTAAAGTAAAAGTGTGTGGGATGAAATATCCGGACAACATTGCAGAAGTAACCGCACTTGGGGTTGATTATATCGGCTTTATATTTTACGAGAAGTCCAAACGTTATGTCGGCATAGCACAAAGGGAATATATCCGCAACCTCGTGCAGCCCGCGAAAGTGGGGGTCTTTGTGAACACCGACTTGCCGGAGCTCGTTGATACAATTCATAATTTCAAGCTGGATGCCGTTCAGCTACACGGGAATGAAACAGCAGAGTTCTGCCAGGCCCTGAAAGCGGAGACATCGGCCATTGTCATAAAAGCATTCGGAGTCGATCATAGCTTTGACTGGAATCAGCTGGAATCCTACCGCGATGTCGTGGATTATTTTTTATTTGACACAAAAAGCAGCGCCTATGGTGGCACGGGTATACCCTTCGACTGGTCGCTGTTAAACCAGTATAAATTAGACTGTCCCTATTTCCTCAGTGGCGGATTAGGACCAGACAATATCGGAGAAGCCTTACAAGTCGACGATCCACGTCTGTACGCCCTGGATCTCAATTCAAAATTCGAAATAGAACCCGGATTAAAAGATATCAATCTATTAACCCAAAGCATAAACAATATTAAAAGATGAGTATATATCAAGTTAATGAGAAAGGATATTATGGGCCATTTGGAGGTGCCTATATCCCTGAGATGCTCTACCCGAATGTGGAGGAGCTTCGCGAAGAATATCTCAAGATTATCGAAGAGAAAAGCTTTCAGGAAGAATTTAACCAATTGCTCCGCGATTACGTTGGTCGCCCTTCACCATTATATCATGCCAAGCGCCTGTCTGAAAAATATGGGACGACTATTTATTTAAAGCGCGAGGACCTCAACCATACCGGAGCACATAAGATCAACAATACCATTGGCCAGATTCTTCTGGCTGAGCGTTTGGGCAAAAAACGCATTATTGCGGAGACAGGAGCAGGACAGCATGGTGTAGCCACCGCAACGGTATGTGCGCTCAAAGGCATCCAATGTGCTGTCTATATGGGTGAAATTGACATACAGCGCCAAGCGCCTAACGTTGCGCGCATGAAGATGATGGGCGCAGAAGTTATCGCAGCAACCTCCGGTTCGAAAACGCTGAAAGATGCAACCAACGAAGCGCTGCGCGACTGGATAAACAATCCTATTGATACCCATTACATCATCGGGTCGGTCGTCGGACCACACCCCTATCCGGATATGGTCGCCCGCTTTCAGTCCATCATTTCTGAGGAAACAAAAAAGCAACTGCTTGAAAAAACGGGAAAGGCAACTCCCGATATGGTGCTGGCCTGCGTCGGTGGTGGATCCAATGCTGCGGGTATGTTCTACCATTTTTTGGATGAGGAATCTGTTCAGCTTTACGCCGTTGAAGCCGCTGGTCACGGTGTTCATTCGGGAGAATCTGCTGCGACAACCGCACTGGGAAAAGAAGGTGTGCTCCATGGAAGCAGGTCCATATTGATGCAGACTGAAGATGGCCAGGTCGTTGAGCCCTATTCCATTTCTGCAGGACTGGATTATCCGGGCATCGGTCCACAACATGCCTGGTTATTCCGCTCGGGCAGGGGGAATTACGTCAGCATCACCGACGACGAAGCCATGCAGGCAGGTCTCGAACTTACGCGACTGGAAGGTATCATCCCTGCGATTGAAAGCGCCCACGCGCTGGCTTATCTGGCGAAGATTCCGTTCAAAGGAGACGAGACGGTGGTCATATGCCTGTCAGGACGAGGTGACAAGGATCTGGACAACTATATGAAATACTTTGATTTTTAAACGCATGAGAACGATTGAAAAAAAAGCGGGCAACCCCTTATTATCGATATATTTTACCGCAGGCTACCCCGAGCTGGGAAGTACAGTCCGTATAGCTAAAAAACTGGAGGAAGCTGGGGCAGATTTTTTGGAAATTGGATTTCCTTACTCTGATCCGGTCGCAGACGGCCCCGTCATCCAGCACAGTTCACAGGTGGCGCTGGAAAATGGCATGACACTTAAAAGGCTATTTGAAGAACTGCGCGAGCTCCGTCAGCACGTACACATCCCCGTCTTTTTGATGGGGTATGTAAACCCTGTGCTGCAGTTCGGAATGGACAATTTTTGCGCAGAATGCAAGAACGTCGGTGTGGACGGCGTTATTATTCCTGATCTGCCCATGTATGAATATGAGGAACTGTATAAAGAGACTTTCGAAAAAAATGGCATTGCCAATATCTTTATTGTCACGCCGCAGACTTCAACCGAACGTATCAAAAAAATAGACAGTCTTTCCCGTAGTTTTATCTATCTGCTCTCGGCCAATGCCACGACTGGCAAAACCCTGGATGTAGGTGAAGATACCCATGCCTACTTTAAGCGTATACATGATCTGCAGCTCAAAAGCCCGCTAATTGTCGGATTCGGTATTTCGGATAAAGCGACATTCCAAAAGGCTAGTACCTATACTGCCGGAGCGATCATCGGCACTGCATTTGTTAAAAAGTTAAAAGAACAGGACTACATGGATCAGATTCCTGACTTCATAAAGTCTATCAAGGACTAACGACTCCAAAATGATTCCGGTTAGCGTCTGGGATAGGTCAACTATTAAGCCTTATACCCAGACACTAACTATGGAATATGACACATGATAAACGGCCTCGCGCATCATGCTTCTGCTTAGATTTTGTTGTAAAATTGCATTGTAATTTAGTAATATTGTAAAAGAAGTATCTTTCTGGATCTCATTTGCATTTGGATAATGGGCCCCAGCAACGATATGGCATATAATCTGATTATATTCAGTTAACAACCAATTAATGTGCAATCAATAGCTTCGCGAAATGAAGAGTAATGCAGAAGGTCTGAATTATACCTCATGGATCATTCGCTTAAATGCAGGCGAAAGGGAGGCTTTTGAATGGCTGTACAACACCTATAAACACCAGCTGGCCTTCAAACTGCTCAAACTTGTGAAATCACCCGATATCGCAGAAGATATTCTCCACGATGTGTTCGTCAAGATATGGGAAAGTAGAACCAAAATAGATGCTGAACGCAGCTTTGAAGGTTACCTTTATCGAATCGCAGCCAACATGGTCGCTGACTTTTACCGCAAAGTAAGCAAAGACCGGAATTACCAAGACTACCTTGTTACAATTCAGGATGGGGCTTACCAGCATATTGATGAACTGCTGGACAATAAATATAGGAGAGAATTGATTAACCGCGCCTTATCCGAACTTCCCCCAAAATGCCGTACTGTATTTCAGCTGTGCAAAATCGAAGGTCGCAGTTATGAAGAGGTTTCTGCGCTTTTAGAGATATCTCCAAATACGATTAGCAACCATTTAAACCGTGCCAATAAGAAAATCTTACTGTTTTTGCAGAACCCTGTAAACCTGCCCTATTTCCTGCTGCTCCTGCTGACCAGATAGCAAATTTAAAAAAATAAAAAAAATAAAATTTTGTGTAGTGACTTTTTAATGCCAGAACGTAATGGTATAAAAAGGGATATATTGGAAAAGGAAATTTTGAATCGGCTCTTCCGTGATTTTATCGCCAACCGCTGTTCTGCCAAAGACATCGAACGGCTAATGCATTATTTTGATTTCCCATCATCTGCCAGCCATTTACGTCAACTGATCCAAGAACAGTTAAATATGGAGGATGCAGAAATTAACGATCCGCGCATCAATGATATCGTATCCACCGTAGACGCAAAGCTGGCATCCATGTTAGCAAACCATAAACATCCTGAAAAGCAACGAGCTGATAAACTGGTTTTCTGGAGATTTGCTGCAGCCGCAGCCGTATTGCTCTTGATCGGATTCAGCATATTCTGGTCCTTACAGATAACTGATCGATCCGTGGAAACGAACGAGACGCCCATCGCAAAAAGTAAAGAGGTAGTTCCTGGAAAAAATCAGGCCCGCCTCACGCTGTACAATGGCGAGAAGCTGGAGTTCGACAAATCGGTCGGGACCGATAAAAGCAAGTACAATGCCAGTCTGGATTATAGTAAAGGCCGCTTGGTCTATCGCGGCCAATCAGCTGAAGAAACGACGCGCTGGAACCTCCTTGAAGTTCCAAAAGCCGGAACATTTGAAATTGAATTGCCAGATGGATCCATCGTATGGATAAATGCCAATTCCAAGCTACATTTCCCAAACCGTTTCGCGGACGACGAGCGCACCGTGAAGATCGAAGGAGAGGCTTTCTTTCAGGTAAAAAAGGACAAAAACCGACCGTTTAAGGTACAGGCAGGCGAGTTGAATATTTCCGTTCTGGGGACTTCTTTTAATGTGCGCGCCTATCAGCCGGCACATATATCCACAACACTGGTAGAGGGTCTGGTACGGCTCAACTACCACGACCAGCAGTTGATCATGACGCCCGGTAAAAGAGCTTTTATTGATGCACGGCAAGTGCTACAGTTGCAGACTGTCGATCTGGAAAGCGCCACAGCATGGAAAGAAGGATATTTCTATTTTAAGGATGAATCATTATATAAAATATTACAAGATATAGCGAACTGGTACGACCTAAAGGTTAGTGTCGAAGGTAATTTGCCCAGCGGTCAATATAGTGGTAGTATGGATCGCAATGGTAAATTAACTGGTCTATTGGAGATACTCTCTTCAGTAGGCGATTTAGACTTTGAACTCAATGGCAACCAGTTAAAAGTCAAACAAAAGAAAAAATAAAATGCCTATGAACAAATATTATTAGCAAAAAAAACGGAGATGGTGGTAGCATCTCCGCGATCTATTCAAAAAAGCTGTTCAAAAAATTATTAAACAACCTTATTTTCAAAATTATGGAATATTTCTGTGATCGTAAAGGAGCTACGCGACAATTTAGCTTTTTTACGGACCATTATTTAATCTTTAGAAAAATGAAATTGACAATCATCTTCACCTTGCTTCTTTCCTTGGGATTAAATGCGAAGACGACGGGTCAACAAATAAGCTTATCGGTCAGACGGACATCGCTGGAAAACGTGCTCAGGCGAATTGCCCAGCAGACAGATTATAAGTTTTTCTATTCCAGCGACCTTATCAAGAATACTGCCCCAGTAGACCTCAGCGTTGAAAAAGCGACTTTAGACGGAACGTTAGAACAAATTCTTACACCACGGGGCCTGACTTATCAAAAAATGTCCCGTACCATAACCATTACTGCCCATAGACAGCAGCAGTTATCGATTTCGGGTACGGTCCAGGATGAAAAAGGTCCCCTTGAAGGCGTTAGCATTTATACAAAAGCGGATACCAAGATCGGGACACGAACAGATGCTCGTGGCAGGTTCTCTCTATCGGTTCCTCCCAATACAACACTTGTGTTTAGTTTTTTGGGCTATGAAAGGAAGGAGGTCGAGGTCACCGGTAAGGAACTTCATGTGACCTTAAATCCCGTAAGCAACGCCATGGCTGAAGTCGTCGTTACGGCTTTGGGTATCAATAAAGAAAAACACAAGGTAGCCTATGCGGCACAGGATGTCAAAGGAGAAAGTCTGACGGTCGCCCGTGAACCCAACGTCGCATCCAGTCTGGTAGGAAAAGTCGCCGGCCTTCAGATCAAAACAAAATCCACCTTGTTCGAAAATCCCGAGATCACCCTTCGTGGAGGAGCGGCTACTATCGTGATAGACGGTGTTCCCGCACCTGACGGCTTTGATATGTGGAGTCTGAACGCTGACGACATCGAGAATATCACCGTCCTAAAGGGAACGGCTTCCTCCGCTTTATATGGCTCCGTTGCCCAAAATGGCGCTATCATGATAACTACCAAGAAAGGCAAAGGTGGCAAAGCCGGTATTGAGCTCACTTACAATTCCAGTACCGAATTCCAGGCTGGTTTTCTACGTATTCCAAAGACCCAGCAGGATTATGGCATGGGATTTAATGGAAAGTATGCTTTCGTTGATGGAAAGGGCGGCGGTGTCAATGATGCTTATGGCTATGTGTGGGGACCAAAATTAAATCAACCTGATCCGAATACAGCGAGCGGATTTGTTGAGATACCGCAATACAATAGCCCGCTGGACCCAGGTACAGGCAAATTGAAGCCCTTGCCCTGGATCAGCCGCGGAAAAAACAACCTGAACAATTTCCTTGACAACGGCCTCATTACAACACACAACGTGAGCGTCGCCGGTACGACGGACAAATCGGATTACCGCATCTCCTTGTCACACCTATATCAGAAAGGACAGGTCCCTAACACCAAGTTGAATTCAACCACCTTAAGTTTGGCAGGCAAACTCAGACTCAACAGCAAACTCGATGCCGAGGCGACACTCTCCTACAATAAGCAATACTCACCCAATTATCCCAATAGCGGCTACTCTCCCGACAATTATCTATATAATATCGTATTATGGATGGGCCCTGACGTTGATATCCGCGACATGCGAAATTACTGGAAGCTCGGAAGAGAAGGACTCGAACAGCTAACTTACAATTACAGCTGGTACAACAATCCATGGTTTTTGGCTTACGAAAAAGAAAGAGCCTACACCAATGATGTCATTGTTTCACAGGGAAATATCAAATATACATTTAACGATAATCTAAAGTTGCTTGTACGCGGTGGTGTAACCACCAACTTCGCGAACAGCGAAAGCCGTATCCCCTACAGTTATATCAATTATGGAACGGATGCAGCACCATACGGTAACTATAGTGTTAAGCGGGACAACCGAATGCGTTTTGTCAGTGATGCATTGCTTACCTACGATAACAAGATCACCGCAGATTTTACCCTAACGGCAAGCGTGGGAGCGAGCACAAGACTGGATCAATATAACAAATTGGAATCCATGACCACGGGCGGCTTATCCGTGCCCGAGTGGTATAATCTTGACAATTCCCGTGATCCGGTACGTTCGACCAATGAGCGCGTTGAAAAACAGGTGTATGGACTATATGGTTATGTCGATCTTGATTACCGCAATATGGCTACACTTAGCTTGACTGGGCGGAATGACTGGACATCAGCGCTGCAGTCTCCTTACAATTCCTACTTCTATCCATCAGCATCCCTTAGTTTGATTGTATCCGAAATGTTAAGTTTACCTGAGGCAATATCCTATTTTAAACTACGCGGGGCTGTTACGGATGCAACCACGGATATAAATGCGTATAGCGCACTTTTAGCTTATGATATCGGAAGCCGTTGGAACGGTAATCCGTCCTTAACACTGCCCAATACGCTACGCCCTCCGGGGCTAAAGCCCAACAAAACCATTTCACAGGAGTATGGCGCCGAGCTACGGTTTTTTAAAAATAGGATCGGAGTTGACTTTACCTACTTTAACTACGATCGTACAAATAATGTGGTACAGGTTCCCTTATCTTTAGCTTCGGGATTCGCCCAGCTCCAGCTCAATGGGGATCGTTACCGACGCCGGGGAATCGAACTGGTGGTATCAGGATCGCCCATCCAGACAGAGCTCTTCAAGTGGAATACTACCCTGAATTATTCACGGTTACGCAATACGGTACTGGAGTATTATGGAGGCGAGCAAATCCGCGGTGGTGTAAAAGTAGGGGAACGGATGGATATATATAGAGGCTGGGCATGGCAGAAATCACCTGATGGACAGATCGTTCACGAAAATGGAATTCCGCAATATATTAATCAGGAAGTGAACCTGGGCTACACTCTACCCGATTGGGAATTCGGCTTCCAAAATAGCTTCCATTATAAGAATTTCGGACTCTCATTTGCCTTGGATGGGCGTATCGGCGGAAAAATATACAATGGCCTGGAAGCAAAAATGTATGAAGGTGGAATGCATCCCAGTACTGCAAACCATTATCGGGACGAAGCATACCTTGGAGAAAAGACCTATATGGCTGGAGGAGTAACCCAAACGGGTGGAGAAGTCAGCTATGATGCACAGGGAAATATCACCCATGATACCCGTACTTTCGCGCCTAATACAACACCTGTAAATTATGTGGATTGGGTATTTGCACGTTATACAAATGGAATTGATGAATCCGCATTGTATGAACGAACATTTGTCAAGTTGCGAGAGTTGACCTTTACCTATCAAATGCCGGCCAACGTGCTGTCTAAAACACCCTTTAAATCTGCGAGCTTGTCCATTGTAGGAAGAAACCTGATTCTGTGGTCCAAGGTACCTTATATGGATCCTGACGGTTATAGCGATCTACAACTTGCGGAACCAACAATTCGTAACGTCGGCTTCAATGTCAACCTCAAATTTTAAAAATGAGAATTACCATGAAAAAACTATATATCCTCTTCGTGCTCGGCATACTCAGTGTGATTACCAGTTGTAAAAAATTTGATTATTACCAAGATAATCCCAATAAGCCGACAAAAGCAACACCGGCGTTATTGATGACCTGGATCTGCCAAAATATCTTTAATAATAATCCGATCAATGCGGCCTATGCATCCAGACACCTCACCTATTATGAACGACCCAGCGAATCGATTAATTACAATTGGAACCGCGGGTCATTTGATGGTTATAATGGATTACGTCAGCTAATCAAACTGCAGCCACTCGTGACAGATAATAAAAACTTTCAAGGCCTTATTCACCTCTTTCGTGCTATTTACTTTGCGCGCATGACTGAAACCTTCGGTGACATCCCCTATAAGGATGCCTTACGCGCCGAAGAAGGAAGCTATGCTCCTATTTATGATACACAGGAAGATATATACGAAGGATTATTGCAGGAACTGGAACAGGCAAATGCGTTATTGGATGCCGCCAATGGTCCGATTGATGGGGATATCATCTTTGGCGGTGATGCTCTAAAATGGAAAAAATTCGCTAACGCCTATCGCCTGCGTCTGTTGATCCATCTGTCAAAAAAGGAAGGCCAAAGTAAGATCGCGGTCAAGAAACAATTTCAGACCATGATCGGTAACCCTGCCAGATATCCCTTAATGGAGAGTATCAATGACAATGCACAACTTGTCTTCAATACGTCGGATCCTTCCAACTATTACCCAACCGCTGGCCATCTAAGTGTGTCAACTCTCGTATCTCTTGAGCAATCATTTGTAGAAATGCTGCAACAGCGCCAGGACCCACGCTTATTCTCATTTGCAGACCCAATTGCCGGAAAGCCCTCGGGGATTTTCGGCAATTACAAAGGAGTAGATGCTGGCCTGTCTCCGGCTGACCAACAGGCGACAGCTGCTCAGTCCTCGTTAATTGCCAGGAGATTTGTCGACCTTCGTAACCCAGTGAACGAACCGATGATTTTCATGAGTTATGCAGAACAGGAGTTTCTCCTGGCCGAAGCTATTCAACGTAGCTGGATTAGCGGCGATGTGAACAGCCATTATCAAAAAGGGATAACGGCCTCCATGGCTTTCTATAAAATTACCGGAAATGTTGTAGAAGACTACCTCGCCGGAGACCTTGTCAAATTATCGAACGGAGATGCACTGACCAAAATTCTTACGCAAAAATATATTGCTTTCTATATGAACTCTGGCTGGGAGCCTTTTATCGAGCAACGCCGCACAGGCATCCCGACCCTACGCGTCGGTCCGGGCACGCTGAACGGAGGAAAAGTGCCTAAACGTTGGCAGTACCCCTTATCTGAGTCACAATACAATGAGGCCAATCTGGATGCTGCACTAAAACGGCAGTTTCCCGAAGGCGATAATGTCAACGCTACAATGTGGTTAATCAAATAAACTAAAACATGGATACCAGAAGAGATTTTTTAAAGAAAGCGGCGATGCTTGCCGGGGGAGCCTCGCTTTCTCATATTATTCCGCCGGCCATTGCCAAGGCAATGGCAATCAACCCTGCCTTAGGAAGCTCCTTTTATGATGCCGAACATGTTGTACTGCTGATGCAGGAAAACAGATCTTTTGATCATGCTTTTGGTACCCTCCGGGGAGTTCGTGGATTCAACGATCCCAGAGCCATCCGGCAGCCAAACCGCAATAAAGTCTGGTTCCAGACGCAAAAAACTGGTGAAACATACGCCCCCTTCCGGCTAGATATCAAAGATTCAAAAATCACCTGGATGGGATGTCTTCCTCATAACTGGACGGATCAGACCGACGCCCGCAATGAGGGTAAAATGGATAAATGGTTAGATGTCAAACATTCTGGATTTAAAGAGTTTGCAGACCTCCCCTTAACGATGGGCTATTATACCCGGGAAGATATACCCTTCTACTATTCACTTGCCGATTCTTTCACCATCTGCGATCAGCATTTTTGTTCCAGCATCACAGGTACCAACCCCAACAGATTGTATTTCTGGACAGCAAATATCCGCGAAAATTTAAACGGAAAGGCGCTGGTATGGAATGGTGATTCTGAATTTAGTGGAAAAGCCAACTGGAAAACCTTTCCCGAACGCCTGTCTGAGCTCGGAGTGGACTGGAAAATCTATCAGAACGAAATTTCATCCAGCAGCGCCGGTTATAGCGGTGAGGCCAATAGCTGGCTGGCCAATTTTGGATGTAATCCTATGGAATACTTTCCGCAATATGAGGTAAAATACAGCCCACGCTATCGTCAGCTGCTGCACGAAAAAAAGAAACAGCTGGAAGAAAAAATAAGTACTGCCACGACTGCAGATATGAAGCAAAAACTACAGCAGCAACTGGGACAGCTACTTGCTGAAATCGAGCAGTACAGCATGGACAACTTCGAAAAACTCGATGCACGGACAAGGGATATCCATCGGCGGGCATTTGTCAACAATAGTGCACAACCTGATTATATGCAATTGGAGACCATGCGCTATCAGGAAGGCGATCAGCAGCGGGAGCTACAGATACCCAAAGGAGATATCCTTTATCAGTTTCGAAAAGATGTTAAAGAGGGAAAGCTTCCGATGGTCTCCTGGCTGGCGCCACCCCAACTTTTCTCAGATCATCCCGACTCCCCTTGGTTTGGCGCCTGGTACGTTAGTGAAATCATGGATATCCTGACGCAAAACCCAGAGATTTGGAAAAAAACGATCTTTATTCTCACCTACGATGAGAACGATGGCTATTTCGACCATTTCGCACCTTTCACGCCGCCAAATCCGTACCGGCCAGAAAGTGGCAAAGTCTCCGCGGGGATTGACCCGACCGTCGAATTTGTCCGCCGTAATGAACAATATTATCCGGAAAGTGGACGTGAGAGCGTGATCGGCCTGGGGTATCGGGTTCCGATGATTATTGCATCACCTTGGACAAGAGGTGGCTGGGTCAATTCTCAGGTATTCGATCACACCTCCAGCTTACAATTTCTCGAAAAATTCATTAGCCATAAAATCAAGAAAGAAGTCAGGGAGACCAACATCAGCGCCTGGCGAAGGGCAGTCTGCGGCGACCTCACCTCAGCCTTCAGACCTTACCACGGCGAGCTGATCAACAAACCATTAGTATTGGACCGCGAACATTTTATAAGAGGAATCCACCAAGCCAAATATAAAGGACTTCCAATGGGCTTCAAACCTTTATCCTCAGCGGAGGTCCAGCAAATAGAGAAAAACCCTACCAGTTCGCCTTATTTTCCAAGACAGGAACCGGGGCTTCGTGACTCCTGCTTGCTCCCTTACGAATTGTATGCGGATGGTGAATACCGCCCAGAAGGAAACTATCAGATTGCGTTCGAAGTACGAAATGATATGTTCGGTGATCGAGCCGCGGGCTCTCCCTTCACTGTATATCATGCTGCCCCTTATAACGGTGAAACCGGAACCTCCCGCTGCTATGCGGTGTCTCCCGGTGACCGCATCACCGACCAATGGAATATACAATCTTTCGAAAATGGAAAGTATCAGTTTGAAGTACATGGTCCTAATGGCTTTTATCGCGAGTTTAAGGGCGGCCCCACACATCCAAAAATTAAAATCATCTGCCGCTACGAAATAGATAAAAATACCAAAACCTTCACGGGTAAATTAATCTTCAGCTGTATGAACAGCGATGAGGTAGATCATCAGCTCCTATTTGAAGATCTGAGCTACGGTCGGGGAAACACACCTCTCTCACTAAAAAGCGGGGAAACTGCGACTATTCGCTTCGACCTATCCAAACAATATAACTGGTATGACGTCCGTGTAACCTGCAAACAATATTCGGATTTTGCAGAACAATACGCCGGTCGTATCGAGACCGGAAAAAACGGAAAAAGCGACCCATTGCTAAGCCGATCATAAAAAACGGAGCTGCTTATTAAGGCGGCTCCGTTTTCATAATCAACAATCAAAGTCCATTAGCCCGCTCCCCAAAAGGAAAGCCATCAGAAACGCTTATTCCTGAATACGGCGGACAACATGATAAAATCCTTTATACAATAGCACTGCACTGACGATCAAAAGTACAGCTAGCAGATATAAACTAATGGAATTAATGAATAAAAGACACATAACATCGGTAGTTTTTGGTTATAAATTCTGCAGTACAAGTTATAACATTTATTCAAAATATTACAAAAAAAACATATAAATTTTATCTACATTTGTGTAAATGAAGAAGATCGCACTCTTTATCGGCTTATTTTTCTATCTGCTCGCAGCAAGCGGTGCGACTTTGCATCTTCATTTTTGCCAGGGCGAACCTCAGGCGCTGTCACTGTCAGAAGACCAAACGGCTCATTCATGCCCCTTATGTGCAAAATCGGATAAAAACCAGCAACATTGCCATCAGGAAGGCAGCTGTAAAGATATACGCATAGCTGCTCAAAAAGTGGATGACTTCAATCGTTTATCTCAGACTCTTAACTTCAATAGTTTCTCCCCGGCGGTTATCATACGCCATTGGATGATTAACTATTTTCAGTTTGCAGCCGAAGAAGACAGCTCATTATTCCAGGTAGCTAGTTTCGGAAACTTTATCCAAAAAGATAACCAGCCTGTCTTTATTCTTAACCAAAACTTTAGAATCTGATTCATTTCTTCATTATACTGATGTATTGATGGATTTTTTCATCGATAGGCATTGCTATGCAGCTTTTTTTAAGACCGTATACTATTAAAGAATCATGAATCAAATGTTAAAAAAAATATACACAACAGCACTAATCTTATTTATCACCATCACAACCCTTTGGGCACAGAGCGACAGTACAAAAACACTAACTGTGGCCGGCAACTGCGCCATGTGCAAAAAAAGAATTGAAACTGCAGCCAAACTGCCCGGCGTAGCTAGCGCAGTCTGGAATGCCAGCAACAATCAGCTGCTCTTAACCTACGATGCAGAGAAAGTGCAGCTGGAAACGATCAAAAAAAACATCGCTGCAGTCGGACATGACGTCGACAACCTAGTGGCAAGCGAAGAGGCTTATGCCAAGCTGCATGAATGCTGTATGTACCCACGACTGATCGACGGAAAATCACCTGAAAAACAACCTGCTACAACCGAATCAGAACATGACCACCCCCATATCATTACAGGTGTCGTGGTGGAAGAGAATGAAAAAGGTGAGCTCAAACCAATTGTAGGTGCTAACGTGCATTGGGCAAATTTACCGACAAGGAATACCAGAAGTAATGAAAACGGTGTGTTTAAGCTAGAGCACAAAGACGGTTTTGACAAACTGGTGGTTAGCTATGTGGGCATGCGGTCCGATACCATCACCATTAAAGACCCCCATGAGATTGTCATGATCACCGCCAGAGGCAATGTCCTGATGGAAGTCGAAGTTAAAGGGACACGCCGGTCAAACTATATCGACAGGATGACACCCGCCAGACTGGAAGTACTCACCGGCAAAGAACTATTCAAAGCAGCCTGCTGTGATCTGAGCGAAAGTTTTGAAACCAATGCTTCCGTGGACGTAATCAGTGCTGATGCCGTCACCGGCAGTAAACAGATCCAGATGCTAGGCCTCAGTGGAATCTATACCCAGCTGACTGTCGAAAACCTGCCAGGCCCCCGCGGCTTAGCCTCACCACTGGGCCTAAATTCCATCGCTGGCACCTGGATAGAATCCATTCAGATCGCCAAGGGGGTAGGCTCCGTCGCCAATGGCTATGAAAGCATGGCCGGTCAGATCAATGTCGAACTAAAAAAACCACAAAACTCAGAAAGGCTGTTCTTTAATGCCTATGCCAATAATATGGGGCGCACTGACGTAAATCTGAACCTTTCCCAAAAAATTGGGCACCATTGGTCCACATCGGTCTTATTACATGACAACTTTATGTATAATAAATCCATGAACTTTAGCCACAATGGCTTCCGGGATGTGCCCATCGGAAATTTATTTTCCGGGGTAAACCGTTGGTTATACGAAAACGGAAAGGGTCTTATGGTACAATTCGGCATTAAATACCTCAATGACGACCGTACCGGCGGACAAATAGATTTTGACAAGAAAAAGGATAAAGGCACGACCAATCGCTATGGACTCGGCTTTGACATCGAGCGTGTTGAAGGCTTTGCCAAAATTGGTTATGTATTTCCGGGGAATAAACATCGTAGCGTTGGCTTGCAACTGGCGGGATCCAACTATAATCAGAAAAGCTACTTTGGTCTGAACAACTACGATTCTGAACAACAAAACGGTTATGCTAACCTCCTCTTTCAGGACATCCTCGGTACCGTCGCCCACAAATATCGGGTCGGTGTGTCCGTCAATTACGACAACTATGACGAATGGTATCTCAAGGACCAGAATTTTAAACGCAAAGAGGTGGTCTCGGGAGCATTTGCAGAATATACCTTTAGTCCTTCCGAAAAATTTGATGCCGTACTGGGGTTACGCCAGGACTATAATTCATTATATGGCTGGTTTACCACACCGCGGGTGAACCTGCGCTATGCACCTATATCCGGAACGACCTTACGCGCTAGTTCAGGAAGGGGACAGCGAACAGCAAATATCTTTGCAGAAAAAACCGCTGTACTGGCAAGTAGCCGAAAACTGGTCATCCAGTCCCCTGATATTCATCAGAAAGCATATGGCCTGCAGCCTGAAGTATCATGGAATACCGGCCTAGCCCTGGACCAGAGCATGCGAATCTTCGGAAGAGAAGCCTCTGCTTCTGTCGAGTTTTTTCACAACAGCTTCTCCAATCAGGTTGTTGTCGATTACGAAAACCCAAGGGAGATCAATTTTTATAATCTAAGTGGCAAATCATTTTCCAACAGCTTACAAGCAGAGTTCCGTTTGATGCCCGCCCCACATTTTGAAACGCGTCTCGCTTATCGTCTCCTGGATGTACAGACCGATTTCGAGAGCGGCAGAAAAACCAAACCACTGTTGGCCAAACATCGTGGCTTTGTCAACCTTGCGTACAATCACCACTCGGGCTGGAGCCTGGATTACACCTTGAATGTCGTTGGACCAAAACGTATACCTTCAACGCTAGACAACCCAGTAGAATACCAGATGCCAGCAACATCCAGAACCTATGCGACAATGAATGCGCAGATCAGTAAAACATTCGGCAAAGACAAGAACTTTACGGTCTATGTTGGCGGTGAAAATCTATCCAACTATTTTCAGAAAACCCCAATCCTTGCTGCAGATCAGCCCTTTGGAAACTATTTTGACACCTCGATGCTGTGGGGCCCGCTAACAGGACGCATGTTTTATACAGGAATCCGTTATTTCATCAAATAGCGGGTGAATTGAGGCCTCATGCTTTCCAATAATCGACAGCTGGCAAAATTAGTACATGTCCTCTCCGTTAAAGATACCATAGAGCGTGCATCGATTCCTATATGAAAAAGGGAATCGATAACACAGATTGTTTTCAAAAAAAGCGGCTATACAGCCGCTTTTTCTATGTTAATCCTTTTAATTCCTGGTAGAGCTTAGCTGTTGGCAAGCCCACCACATTGTTGTATTCCCCCTCTATTTTCGCGATTCCGATCAAGCCGATCCATTCCTGGATACCATAGGATCCCGCTTTGTCCAACGGTGAAAAATTTGATACGTAGTAGCTTATTTCTTCCGAATCCAGCGGATAGAAGTGAACTGTTGTCGTCTCCACAAAAGAATGGACACTTCCTTTCCATTGGATCGCCACTGCCGTCATGACCAGATGCTTATCGGCGGACAGACTCCACAGCGTCCGTTCGGCCTCGTCCATGCTTTTGGGCTTACCCAGAATCTCCCCCGCAGCCGAAACAACAACCGTGTCTGCGCAGATCACCAGGCTGTCCGACCGGTCCGCAAAAGCCTTCAATTTTTGCAAGGCAATCTGACGGACAGCTTCTTGAGGCGTAAGCGCAGGATCCACATATTCATCTGTTTCTCTCACTTCGACCTCAAACGGAAAGCCCAAACCTGCTAATAACTGTTTTCGCCTTGGCGATTGGGAGCCTAGAATAACCGGAACATTTTTTAAATTCGCTAACATACCTATATACTCTTTATCATTTCATCCTCATACCAGTTGCCCTGTAGCTTCAAAACTTTCTCGATCAACTCGCGCACAACGCCTTTCCCGCCTTTCAATGCCGATACATAATGCGAAATTTTCTTAATGTCCTCGACAGCGTCGGCCGGAGAGACAGCAAGCCCCACAGAACGCATGCAACTGAAGTCCGGAATATCATCTCCGATATACATCAGCTGACTCAATTCTAACTGATATACATCTGCAAGCTCCCTCAACCTCGTCAGCTTGTCAGCTACCTTTAAATGAACTTCACGGACGCCAAGGCCCTTTAAACGATGTTCAACACCACGGGAAGCTCCGCCGGTAATAATAAAAATAGGGTAACCTTGCTTAATGGCCAGCTGCATCGCGTAACCATCTTTGATATTAAAGGTACGCAACTGCTCCCCGCTTTCGTTTACCTGCACTGTTCCATCCGTCAAAACACCGTCCACATCCAGTACAAACCCTTTTATCTGTTTAAATTCTGTCAATACCATCAAAATATATTTTTGTAAAAGTAAGGGATTTCGACCAATAATCCGACTGTCGGCTCTTACAGAGACGAAACGTTGACGGTCATATTTTTATTTAAATACGCCAAATATCATTTATATGTCACAACATAGTTGTATTAGCAACTTATTGTTAAAAATATTTGGAAGGAAAGGACTATTTACCGTATCTTTGTAAAAGATAATTAAAGGTTATCTCGCTATGAAAACACTAACAGAACGCTTTTAAGCACATTTATTTTAAAAGCATATATAAGATTAATAAAACAATCATTCTGGTTTTCAGGCAAAAAAAATACAGCAACTAAAGTTAATTTTAGGAGCTCTTTAGGAAGTCTTTTCATAATTTAGGTTTATAATTGGTTAGTAACAAACCCTGGTGCCCATCATCAGGGTTTTGTTTTTTAAGTATTTCACGTTTTACACCTGACTATCTTGTATTTTTCTGTATTTTAGGAATAGTAAGTTTTTTCGTTATTTTACATACATCTTTTTCCCGGTGTGATAACGGCAACTACCCGCAGAAAAATGGACATTAAACGCATTCTTGCATGGATCAAAAAAACTATAAAAAGCAGATTACCATCGGAGTAGTGATTTCTTTTTCACTAATTTTTATTTCCGCGTTGTGCTTTTTTATCTCTCTGCATCATATATTGGATAATGAACGTACGATTGTCCGGATTGCCGAAGAGCGGTTTGCTCTTATTAACCGGATCAGAACAAACGTGGATAATGTCAATGACGCCAAACTTAACTATTCTATAAAAAAGAACACCGCGCTCTTTACTCCCTATCAGCAAGACCTTAGGCGTAATGATGAACTGTTGAACGCATTTGACACCGACGATGGGTTTTATACATTCCCGGCGCAGCAGATAGCCTTACTCCGCAAGGAAATAAGGGCATTCTATGATTTTGAGCAAGATATGTACGAGATCGCGCACAATGAAGATCTTTCTAAGCGGATTAGTGTCCAAAAAACAGCCATTTTTAATCAGATTGATATACTCTCCAAAGATCTTCTCGCCCAAAGGGCTAATTTACTGGAGAAATCCGCCAACAGTCTTCAGCTTGCCCAGAACATCACTTACTTGTTTATTGCGATCGGATTAAGCGGATTTTTCTTTATTTTGGCCAAGATCTCTTCCATTTCCAAAGTACTAAGGGCGACCGTTAAAAGTCAGAAGGAATCCAATGATCAACTGCGCACACTGCAGGATCAGACCAATAGCGACAACTGGATCCTGAATGCCATCAACCATATCGACGAGCAGCTACGTGGCGATTATACAGACAAAAAAATTGCGACAATCAGCTTGGAAGCTATTATCCGTACGACCAAGGCGCTAGGTGGTACCGTCTATGTATTTGATGACAATTATCAGGAATACCAGCTATCGCACAAAGTCGGTATTTCATCTTCGCAGCAGCTCAAACAGACCTTCAAGGAAAACGATGGCATCTTAGGTGATGTGGCCTGCAAAAACCTGGTCGTAAAAATCAAAGACATCGACCATAGCCATCTGCTTCTGGAAACTTCTTTGTCCAGCAGAATCGAGGCCGAAATCTATATCATCCCTTTTACTTATGAAGGTCATTGTGTCGCAGTGATGGAAATCTGCTGTCCGATCGTTGGCGAAAAAGAGGAACAGCTTCGGCTCAAATTCCTGGATAAGGTGAAAGACAATGTTGCGGTCACTCTAAAAGTAGCTCAGACTCATGGCAAGCTTGCCGAACTTTACGAAGAACTTCAGCAGCAGACAGAAGAGCTTGAAGCCCAGCAAGAAGAGTTAAGGACAACCAATGAGGAGCTGATCCATAAAACCCATCTGCTGGAAGCCTCGGAGGAGGAATTGCGGGTACAACAGGAAGAGCTTATCCAGACAAACAATGAGCTGGATGAGAAGGCCAAACTGCTATTCTCTCAAAATGAAGATCTGGAAAAGGCACGGCTGGCTGTCGCCCAAAAGATCGAAGAAGTAGAACTATCCAGCAAATACAAATCGGAATTTATGGCCAATATGAGCCATGAACTGCGGACTCCCCTCAATAGTATCCTTATTCTGGCCAAACTGCTGCAGGACAATAAAAAGCAAAATTTACATGAGGATCAGATTAAATACGCATCTGTCATCCATAGCGCCGGTTCTGACTTGCTTCACCTCATTAATGAACTGCTGGATTTAGCCAAAATAGAATCCGGAAAAGTTGAAATACAGAACGAACCCATCAACACCGGTGATCTGATCAGCTATATCCGGGACTTTTTTCACGACACTGCCGAATCGAAACATATCCGGTTCGAATTACAGCTCGAGGAAAGTACACCGCAAGAATTCGTCAGTGACGAACAACGTATACAGCAAGTGCTCAAGAATCTCCTGTCAAATGCGTTCAAATTTACGGGCGAGAACGGTACCGTATCGCTCAAGATAGCAGCTGACAAAGAACATCTTTATTTTACGGTTAGCGACACCGGAATTGGTATAGCTCCGGACAAACAGGAACTGATCTTTGATGCCTTTAAACAAGAAGATGGCTCTACAAGCCGCAAATATGGTGGCACAGGGCTCGGCCTGTCGATATGCCGCGAAATAGCAAATCTTCTGAAGGGCAAAATTACACTCCACAGCAAAGTGGGCGAAGGAAGTACCTTTGTCTTTGCCCTTCCATTACTTTTGGATACCCAAAACGCTGTATCCACCACAGCGGACAAGCAATCGCCCATTACTCCTGTAATATCCCCAAAAATTGGGGAAGACAACGCCACTTACGCTGATGCTGCAAACAAAGCTGATGCTGCAAACAAAAACAACAGATTGCTGATCATTGAAGATGATTTCATCTTTGCGGACATCTTAAAAGATTATGCCATTCAGAACGGCTATGATGTCTACCTCAGCTACGATGGACAAGATGGGCTCAACAAAGCCCAGAACCTTCTGCCTGCAGCAATCATTCTGGATATCATGCTGCCTAAAATGGATGGCTGGGAAGTGTTGCGCAATCTGAAGAAGACTACGGCAACCAAGGATATTCCCGTTCACATGATGTCAGCGGGGACCTTCCTCCATGATGAACCTATATCCGCCGGTGCCATCAGTTTTATGTCTAAACCAGTATCGGAAGAGTCCCTGGCCGAGACCTTCCAGAAGATCAAAGCCTCCACTAGTCATCCCCTGAAAAAAATCCTCTTGGTGGAAGACCAGGAAATTCAAAGTGATTTTATAAAACAATCCCTTGAGGAGCAGCATATACAGATATTTCAGGCTTATGACGCCCAGCAGGCGCTGGATCTTCTGTCTCAGGAAAAGATATTTGACTGTATCATTATGGATCTTAATTTGCCTGACAGGTCAGGGATCGAACTGCTCAACGAAATCAAGTCCAATAGCCAGTACAAGGAGCTGCCGATCATTATTAATACAGCGATGGAGCTAAGTCCCGAACAGACTTCAGAAATCGTGCAGCATAGCCAGGCTATGGTGTTAAAATCAGCTAAGTCCAACAACCGCTTAATAGACGAAGTGAATTTATTTTTAAATAACATCCGGAGCAACAAAAAAGCATACAGTCCATCTACCCCCGGCTCATCGGTGCTGGCCGAAAATAATCTGGCGAACAAGACAGTGTTGCTGGCAGATGACGATATGCGTAATATCTTTGCGTTGAGCACCGTATTTGAAGGATATGAAATCAATGTTGAGATCGCAAATAATGGACAGGAAGCACTCGATATCCTGGAGCGAAACGAACACATAGACCTCGTCTTAATGGATATTATGATGCCGGTTATGGACGGTTATGAAGCAATTGAAAACATACGGGCCAACAAGCGCTTCGCAAACCTGCCGATCATAGCGGTAACCGCTAAAGCTATGAAAGGCGACCGGGAAAAGACCATAGCTGTCGGCGCTAACGACTACATCAGCAAACCCGTCGATGTAGATAAACTGATTTCTTTAATGCGTGTATGGTTGAGTTAAGCAGTAAAATGGCAATAATGTTAACATTCGAAGAGCTGGAGGAAATAATTGATGTGCTCAAAAACCTTCATGGTTTTGATGTGTCAGGCTATACACGGTCCTCGCTCAAAAGACGAGTAGCCAGAATAATGGAACTCAATAAGCTGAATCTGCTGGAATTAAAATCCAACTTGATCAATAAACCTGGATATAGCACCTACTTCTTACAGGAAATTACCGTCAATGTCACGGAGATGTTCAGGGATCCCGAGTTCTATAAAGCCTTAAAAGCAGAGGTGTTTCCCTACCTTGCTACATACCCGCATATTAAGCTCTGGAGTGCCGGATGCTCAACAGGCGAAGAAGTCTATTCCCTGGCCATTCTATTGAAGGAAGCGGGCTTGTACGAACGCGCATTTATTTACGGAACGGATATCAATTCGAAAGTGCTGGATAAAGCCAAAAGGGGTATCTACTCCCTGGCAAAAGTAAAAGAGTACTCAGAAAATTTTATTAAAACAGAACCAAAAAGCTCCCTCTCGGATTATTATACCGCCATGTACAATGCAGCGACTATTCATAACAGTCTAAAAAAAAATATACTTTTTTCACAGCATAGCCTCGTATCAGACGGTGTATTCAATGAGTTTCAGGTCGTCAGCTGCCGGAACGTACTGATTTATTTCGATACTGAACTTCAATCAAAAGTCCTGGATCTGTTTTACCATTCCCTCTGTCATCTCGGTTTTCTATGCCTTGGATCGAAAGAGTCATTAATCAACTACAAAAATGCGGCTAAATTTAAAGTTGTGAATAAAAAATACAACATTTACCAAAAAATCGGTTAGCCATGGAACGGAAAATTCTCTTATTGGCAGGATCTGCAGGCGGTTTTAGCGTTATCTTAAATATTCTAAAAGCTTTGGAACGACCTATACAGGTCCCTGTAGTCGTCATCGTACACCGCAATCCTAAATATGCTTCAAGCATTGAGGAGACGTTGTCGAAAGCCTTGGTACAACGCATAAAAACAGCGGATGACAAGGAGAGCATTGAAGATGGAACGATCTATTTTGCACCTGCTGGATACCACCTGCTCATTGAGCCTGATTATAGCTTTTCGTTGGACATCTCCGAACCGGTCCAATATTCCAGACCATCGATTGATGTGACATTTGAATCCGCTGCCGAAATATATAAAGAGAACTGCACCGCAATTTTGTTCTCAGGGGCCAATCAGGACGGCGCGGCAGGGCTATTAGTGATCAAACAATATGGCGGCACAACCTATGTGCAGGATCCGGATACAGCAGAAGTCCCCATGATGCCCGAGGCAGCTATACAGCTCCATGCGCACGATAAAATCCTGAGTATAGAAGCCATAAAAAACTACATTGAGCAATTCACCTAACTTGTATTTAGATTTTGATATAATGAAGAAGATTAAGATATTGATCGTCGATGATAAAATCGAAAATATCATCAGTCTCACAGCTTTGCTGGAAGATATCGAATATGTAAATATAATTAGCAGCACCGATCCCAACGAAGCCTTGAAAATATGCTGGAAAGAACAGATCGATCTGGCACTGGTTGATGTACAGATGCCCGAAATCAATGGTTTCGAATTCGTGTCCTTTCTTAAGAAAAACCCCAAGACGAACCACATTATCCCTATCATGGTCACCGCCATCTCTAAGGAGGACAAATACCTGATCCAGGGGCTCAACAGTGGTGCTGTAGACTATCTCTATAAACCGCTGAACCCCGAAGCGACCGTCGCAAAAGTCAAATCTTTTGTGCGGCAACTGCTCATACAACAGGAAATTAAAGCGAAAAATATAGAACTGGAAGAATCCAAACAAGCTATCCTGAAGGCAAAAGAAGAGGCTGAACTGGCCAGAAAATCAAAAGAGACCTTCCTGGCCAACATGAGCCATGAGATCCGCACGCCGATCAACGGTATCATGGGGATCACACAAATGTTGAAAAATTCACAGCTCACAGCCGAACAGGAAAACTGGATCAATAAGCTTGATTCAGCTTCTCAGAACTTATTGAATATTATCAATGACATTCTGGACCTCTCCAAGGTCGATTCTGGCATGATGAAGCTCAATATGGAATCTACATCGGTGCACGATATTACCGATGACCTCAACAACCTGTTTATAGATAAGGCAATTTTTAAAGGTTTACATTTTTCCATTGACATAGATAAACGGATAAACAGCTATTTTTTGACAGACCCTCTTCGGCTGAAGCAAATTCTATCCAATTTTATATCCAACAGCTTTAAATTTACCTCTACAGGTTCCGTAGCGCTAAAAATCAGCCTGCTCGATGAAACCAAACAGCAGATCAGCCTGCAGTTTCAGGTCATTGATACTGGTATAGGGATCGCAGAAGAGGCTTTGGAAAAAATATTTATTGCCTTTGAACAAGGTGAAGATAGCATCACCAAAAAATTTGGTGGCACAGGACTCGGGCTGGCTATTGTCAAGCGCATCGCAGCCCTGTTGAACGGCAAAGTATTTGCATCCAGCACATACGGCAGTGGAAGCACATTTTCCTTTGAATGTACTTTTGATAAAATAGAAGATAAACCCCTAGAAAAAGAAACCCAAGTGCTTTATACGGAATTACCTAAATTTAATTCACCTGTCATTCTGATCGCGGAAGACAACGAATTGAATAGTTTTATGTTAGCCAACATCCTGAAGAGCTGGAACTGCGAAATCGTACTGGCAACGAATGGGCAGATTGCGCTCGAGGAAATCAACCAACGTGCCATAGACCTGGTCTTTATGGATGCCCATATGCCTCTGATGAGTGGCTTTGAGGCCATCAAAGAAATCCGTAAACACAGCAGTCCTTCGATCGCAAACATGCCTATTATCTCTATTTCTGCTTCGGTATTACAGGCCGAACAACAAGAAGCCTTAGATGCTGGTGCTAACGAAGTTGTAGGAAAACCTTTCGATCCCATCAAATTACACAAAACAATTGATACTTTATTGTCAAAATTGAAATGATAATTTCTAAATATCAATGAAATCACTATTTTTAAAGAATTATAAAACACAATGATGAATCCGTCATGAACCTCCGTCCGGGTAAAAGCTCGAATGACGGAGTTCGCGGCAGCTTCATTGCCATTAAAAACAAATTATTCTAATGAAAAAATTTTTTGTGATACCAGCGGTTGCAGTTGCTTTGTCGATTGCATCATGTGGCGGAAACGCAGAGAAATCTGACAAGTCAACAAGTACAGAAACAACAACTTCAACAGAAAACCAAGCAGCAGAGACTGTTCCCGGAATTGAAAATGTTGCTATTTCGAACAGCTTGTCTTTAGAAGGTAATGACCAAATGAAGTTCGATAAGGATCTATTCCGTGTGAAAGCTGGCGAACCAGTGGAGTTAACCTTCAAAAATGCGGGAACCATGCCAAAAGAATCCATGGGACATAATGTAGTTATTCTGAAGCCCGGTGTTGACCTACCCACTTTCGGAGCAGAGGCAGCTGCGGCAGCAGCGGACGAATATATCCCTAAATCAGCTTTATCTTCGATTGTTTCCCATACCAAATTGTTAGGTCCCGGCGAAACGGATAAAATCACATTCACCCTCGAAAAAGGGGTCTATCCTTTTATCTGTAGTTTCCCTGGTCACTACGGTGTGATGCAAGGAAAAATCGTCGCAGAATAACATATAGAAAAGGATATTCAGGGTTTGAATATCCTTTTTTTATGCTTCAGCACTTCCCTCTGGGTACAAATCGTAAGTTTTGATTTCCTATCCCATTAATAATCATTAAATTTGTACTACAAAAAATTAAAACGTAATCAATGCAATACGACGTAATTGTAATCGGAAGTGGTCCAGGCGGATATGTAGGAGCTATCCGTTGTGCCCAATTAGGATTAAAAACAGCTGTTATTGAAAAATATAGCACATTTGGTGGTACTTGTCTCAACGTTGGATGTATTCCTTCAAAAGCGCTTTTAGACTCCTCAGAGCATTACCACAATGCTGCCCACAATTTTGATGCCTTCGGCATCAGCTTAAAAGACCTAAAAGTAGACATGGCAAAAATGATCGCCCGCAAAGACGATGTTATTGCCCAGAACACGGCTGGTATCACTTTCTTATTTAAGAAAAACAAAATTGACAGTTTCCAGGGTGTAGGTTCATTTGTAGACAAAAACACCATTAAGATAACAAAAGCTGACGGTACAACCGAGCAGATTACCGGTAAAAATGTAATTATCGCAACCGGCTCGAAACCAACGTCATTGCCGTTTTTGCCTGTGGACAAAAAGAGAATCATTACCTCCACAGAAGCACTTAATTTAAAAGAAGTACCCAAACACCTTATCGTCATCGGTGGCGGTGTGATCGGACTGGAACTAGGTTCCGTATATGCACGTCTGGGCTCAAAAGTTTCTGTCGTAGAATTTGCAAAATCCATCATTGGTACTATGGATGGAGGCTTAGGCAAAGAATTACAACGTGTCCTCAAAAAGTCATTAGGCATGGAATTCTATCTAGGACATAAAGTCACCGGTGCTTCGGCCAAAGGTAAAACTGTAAAAGTGACTGCGGAAGATCCAAAAGGACAAGAAATCACGCTCGAGGGAGACTACTGTATCGTAGCTGTAGGACGTACAGCTTACTCCGAAGGCCTGGGCTTGGAAAATATCGGTATCACGTTAGAAGAGAGAGGCAAGAAAATTCCGGTCAACGAGCACTTGGAAACACCTGTGCAAGGCGTCTTTGCAATTGGTGATGTGATCACAGGTGCAATGCTCGCGCACAAAGCAGAAGACGAAGGCGTATATGTTGCAGAATATATCGCCGGCCAGAAACCACATATAGACTACAACTTAATTCCGGGTGTGGTATATACATGGCCTGAAGTTGCTTCTGTAGGCAAGACTGAAGAACAACTGAAAGAAGCAGGCGTAAAATATAAAGCCGGTTCTTTCTCTTTCAAAGCGTCCGGCCGTGCAAAAGCTTCCGGCGATACGGATGGTTTTGTAAAGGTACTGGCCGATGCGGCTACAGACGAAGTCCTGGGCGTACATATGATCGGTCCGCGAGCTGCTGATATGATCGGCGAAGCCACTGTAGCCATGGAATACCGGGCTTCAGCGGAAGATATCGCACGTATTTGTCACGCACACCCAACCTATACCGAAGCGCTGAAAGAAGCCGCATTAGCAGCTACAGCGAACAGAGCAATACATGCATAATTGTTAAATCAAACATCAAAAGGGGAAAAGGAAACTTTTCCCCTTTGTTATAAATACCTATATACCGAAATGAATTTTTATACGCGAAAATGGGTTAAACCCGAAGACCTTAACCCCAATGGCACCTTGTTCGGAGGAACACTATTACGCTGGATAGATGAAGAGGCAGTCATCTATGCGATTGTGCAGCTGGGCAATCCAAAAGTAGTCACCAAGTTTATCTCCGAAATCAACTTTGTGAGTTCGGCAAAACAAGGGGATATTCTGGAATTAGGCATCGAAGCCACCAACTTCGGCACCACGTCATTGACTATGCGCTGTGAAGTGAGAAATAAAATCTCCAGAAAAACAATTCTCTCTATTGAAAAGTTGGTGTTCGTCAATCTGGACGAAGACGGGAACCCGACACCTCATGGGAAGGACAGTATTACCTACGCTTATATGGGCATCGAGAAAACAGGAAGAGATGAATAAGCCATCTCTCCTGTCTTTAAGATACTCATAATCTCTTTATAAACCATTAAGACTTCTGTCTCTTTCCTTCAATCTCCTTCTTTAGATCCAATTCAACCCAAAAGCCGAGGACAGGAACCAACGATGCCAAAAAATATTTGACGGCTTTCAGCACCGGCCATTTGTACTCGATAGTGGACATGATAAGCATCACGACGAATATCACGACAAAAAAACCATGAATGGATCCTGCAATCTTAACCGCTTCGGGAATCCCAGCGAAATACTTCAAGGGCATGGCTATAAAAAACAAGCAAATCGTGGAAATAGCCTCCCACAGCGCAATTTGTCTAAATATTCTTAACATAATGATAAACTGTGAATTGTGAATGTCAAAAATAAGACTCTCAGACGGATGTCTTATTTATTTTTTCCCCTTTTACCAAGGCGTGACATTGCCTTCCCTACAACGACAGCGTTTTATTAAAAACCGCCAATTTTACAATAAATAGTTCATTTTCATCAGAAAAATTATGTACTTTTGAATGAATATAAGGTTCACATACTTGGTATTTGAAGCTATAACACTCAACTACAGAATATTTATTTATATGAATTACGACATCATTGTAATCGGTAGTGGTCCAGGCGGGTATGTTGCTGCCATTAGAGCCGCTCAGTTAGGGTTCAAGACAGCAATTATCGAACGCGAATCATTAGGCGGAATCTGTCTAAACTGGGGCTGTATCCCTACAAAAGCATTATTAAAAAGTGCTCAAGTATTTGAATATTTAAACCATGCCGCAGATTATGGCATCAATGTTCAAGGTGGTGAAGCTGATTTTGAAGCTATTGTCAAAAGAAGCCGCGGCGTTGCTGAAGGAATGAGTAAAGGAATCCAGTTCTTGATGAAAAAGAATAAAATCGATGTCATCACCGGAACTGCTAAAATTAAAAAAGGCGGTAAAATCGAAGTCAAAGGTGCAGACGGTTCTACTAAAGAATATGCGGCTAAGCATACCATTCTAGCGACGGGAGCCCGTTCACGTGAGTTACCGAACCTACCACAAGATGGCAAAAAAATCATCGGCTACCGTCAGGCAATGACACTTCCTAAGCAGCCTAAATCTTTGGTTGTTGTTGGTTCAGGAGCAATCGGTGTCGAATTTGCTTACTTTTACAATGCCATCGGAACACAGGTTACTATCGTTGAATTTATGGATAGAATTGTTCCTGTTGAAGACGAAGAAATTTCAAAACAGTTAGAAAAAAGTTTAAAGAAACAGGGTATCAACATCCTAACCAAATCAGAGGTGCAATCCGTTGACACTGCTGGCGAGCTGAGCAAAGTTTCCATCAAAACCGAAAAAGGTACTGAAGTGATCGAAGCCGAGGTCGTCTTGTCTGCGGTGGGTATCACCCCTAATATTGAAAATCTGGGACTGGAAGAGGTTGGTGTCAAAACAGACCGCGGCCGTGTTGTTGTGGATGATTTTTACAAAACAAACATCGAAGGCGTATATGCCATCGGTGACATTGTCAAAGGACAGGCATTAGCTCACGTAGCCTCGGCAGAAGGTATTACTTGTGTTGAAAAAATTAAAGGTTTGCATGTAGAGCCTATCGATTACAACAACATTCCGGGATGTACTTATTGCTCCCCAGAAATTGCTTCTGTAGGATATACCGAAAAAGCTGCTAAAGAAGCTGGCTACGAGATCAAAGTTGGAAAATTTCCATTCTCCGCCTCTGGAAAAGCTTCAGCAGCCGGAGCAAAAGACGGATTTGTCAAGGTCATCTTCGATGCCAAATATGGTGAATTTTTGGGTGCACACCTGATTGGCGCCAATGTGACCGAAATGATTGCAGAGGTTGTCGTAGCACGCAAACTGGAAACCACCGGCCACGAAATGATCAAATCAATACACCCGCATCCGACGATGAGTGAAGCAATAATGGAGGCATGTGCTGACGCTTATGGTGAAGTAATTCATTTGTAAGAGCACGCTATACAAACAAAAAAAGGCAAATCGACGATTTGCCTTTTTTTGTTTGTATACATATATCCCTTTACATCACCAAGCGGGATTTAAAGACAATCTGTTGATCGGCAGCGTCAGGACTTTCGATACGTTCAAACAAAATTTCAGCAGCTTTGCGGGCCTGCATTCCCGGAAATTGCTCAATACGCCCCATTGGCGGGTTTTCCATATATTGCCACAACGGATAATTTGCATAGCTGATAAAGAAAATGTCCTGATTTAAAACCAGGCCCCTATGACGTGCTACCTTCATGAGATCCAAGGTGACGAAATCATTAAAAGAAATAATTGCGGAAGGCCGCTCAGGCATTGCAAAGATACTCTCCATGGCTTTTTCGTTTCCCTCTGTACTCAAATCTGTCTCAATAATATTCTTTTCGAGGATTTCCATGCCATTCCTTTTCATTGCCGACAGATAGGCGATTTTCCGGTCCTCACTCGCTGGTAAAGTTCTGGGGCCGTTCACCAGTGCAATAACCTTGTGTCCACGTGCCACAAATGCGTCCACGGCTTCGTTCATGCCTGTAGACAGATCGCTCTGCACTTTGTTGATATGCGGTAAACTGGGGACGCAATCGAAGAAAACAACCGGAATACCGGATGATTCCAGCTTCTCGATAAATTCCAGATTCGTCGTTTTCTTGCCGATAGACATCAAAATACCATCAACACGATGGTTTTTAAATGTTTTAAGGATCTGCTCTTCCCGGTCTGGATCATCCAGAGACTGCCCCATCAATACGGTATATTGATGTGCCGATGCTACATTTTCTATTTCACTGATGGCAAAAGAAAAAAATGGTTCCGATAAACTCGGCAAGATCACAGCGATGGTGAATGTCTTGCGCTGTTTAAAGAAAATTGCTGTCTGATTGGGCTCATAATTCAGTTCCTCAGCCATTTTTTTGACCCGCATTGTCGTCACCAATCCAATACTTGGATGATCATTCAATGCTCTAGATACCGTGGAAGGACTGATTTTCAGCTTCTTGGCAATTTCCTTAATCGTAGCGGGCTTATTCACTTTATTCATAATCCAAGGGCTTTCTATAAAAATAGGGCTTTTAAATCCCTAATCATAATTTTTTTCAATAATATGCGGGGGTATGTTCAACAACAACATCCAGCTGGTAGATGACACAAAGATAGTCACTGCAAAGCTAGTCCACAAATTGTATTGCAGCTGGTTCCACGGAAAATTCGTCTGCCAGATATTCCAGCGGATCTATTTGACGGAAGAGAAGTTCATCCTTAAAATAAACCTTGATCATATCAGCAAATTCACCCCAGTCCACAAATTTCACTTTATTCAATTGTTCCAAGGGATTTCCCTTCGTGAGAATACAGATCTGCTTACCCTCGTCTCTCAGTTGGGAAAATAAGGTGACGATGTGATCGAATAGATGAAGCCGCAACGGCAGCACGGCGTTCACATGCAGCCGCTCAAAATTCTCCTTGTATTTCTTATCAAACGCAAATGCCTCTTGTGTACGCTCAAACAGGAACTGCTCACCTTGCGTCTCCAGATGATTTTTCATAAATTCAACCAGCTCACCTTGAGGTGGGAAGGTCTCTGTGAATTCGATAAAATTGGCAAAAAGATAATAAACCTGCAGCAGATAGTCTTTCTTAGGAAAAATAACATCGTCTAATTCAAAGACATATACTTTCTTTTCTTTCGGAAATATCATTTATTGATAGCGTACTATTATTAATTATATGCAAAATGTAGATGTCTGCCGCAGCGCGACAGCTGTACAATTTACGACTTGGACACACAGGCCAGCGCATAATCTTGTCCCGAATCTGAGGTCACAAACAGACCATCAAGCGTCTGTTCATAATGCCCCGCTGCAAATAAGTCTTCTCCTTTATTGAGCAGCACGTATGGCAATTCAGCCGGTGGATTTTCCATCAGCGGGATATCCGCCAGTTTATCTTTATCCGGGACGAGAAGCGAGATCTGGTATTCTTCAAACAGCATTTTCGCTTCAGCCAATGGCTCCAGTTCAAAACCACCCAATGGCAGCACATAGTCGACCTGCTTGTCCAGACTCAACTTAAGAAGCTCATGGGCAAACGTGGGCTGTAATCCTTTTGGAATACGGAAATACTTTCCCGATCTTAGGAGCAACTCCGGAATCTCCTCAGAACTCGCATACAAAATCTCAAAATCTTGAGCTAGTCTTTTGGCAACACGCATGGCCAAAGGCCTGGTGCCAAAGGTGATTAATATTTTTTTCATTAAGAGATGCTATTCTTTTTTTTACTCTGTACATTACTCCACCACCAGCCCATCACGCATATGAATGGTGCGGTCAGATATACGTGCCAGTTCTTCATTATGTGTTACAATGATGAAGGTCTGCTGGAATTGATTACGCAGGTCAAAAAATAGCTGGTGCAGTGCGGCCGCGTTTTCTGAGTCCAGATTACCTGAAGGTTCGTCCGCCAAAATAATTGACGGATTGTTCATCAGTGCGCGGGCGACAGACACCCGTTGCTGCTCACCTCCCGACATCGCAGCAGGCTTATGGTCAATACGATGCGAAACCCCCAGGAGATCCAGCAGCTCTTTAGCTCTCGTTTCAGCCTCTGCCCGTCCCTGTCCATGGATAAATGCTGGAATGCATACATTTTCCAACGCAGTAAACTCTGGTAGCAGGTGATGAAACTGAAAGACAAAACCGATATGTTCGTTTCGAAAAGCGCTCAATTTCTTTGCCCGCAGTTTCTGAACATCCACGCCATGAATAGATATAGATCCCTGATCGGGCTTGTCCAGCGTACCGATAATATGCAGCAAGGTGCTTTTGCCAGCTCCCGAAGCCCCCACAATACTGACGATTTCACCTCTTTCAACAGCGATATCAACACCTTTGAGAATAGGTAATGAACCGTATGCTTTGTGAATTCCTTTGGCATGTAACATCATAGGGCAAAGATAAATAAATTTACGATATCAGGAGTTTCAATAAAAACTCCTGATGCACTTCTTCTTTATACCGGAATTGTCAAAAAATAGATAAAAGAACAATTTATTCCTTGTCTTATCCCCCAAAAAATTATATTTTTACGCCAAATATTTTGCAAATGAACATTCACGAATATCAAGGAAAACAAATACTAAAGAGCTTTGGTGTGCGCGTACAGGAAGGTATCGTAGCAGATACGCCAGAGCAGGCTGTGGAAGCGGCTAAAAAAATGAAAGAAGACTACAATTCTGACTGGGTTGTTGTCAAAGCTCAAATTCACGCTGGTGGCCGTGGTAAAGGTGGTGGTGTCAAGTTGGCTAAAAACTTGGATGAAGTCAAACAAAAAGCAACTGACATCATTGGAATGCAATTGGTAACGCCTCAAACTGGACCTGAGGGTAAAAAAGTAAACAAAGTATTGATCGCTCAAGACGTTTACTACCCAGGTGAAAGTGAAACCAAAGAATTCTACATGTCTGTATTATTGGACCGTGCAAAAGGACGTAACATTGTTATGTACTCGACAGAAGGTGGTATGGACATCGAAGAAGTTGCAGAGAAAACACCGCACTTGATTTTCAAAGAAGAAATCGATCCTAAAGTAGGGTTACAGGGATTCCAAGCACGTAAGATTGCTTTCAATCTTGGACTTTCTGGTGCCGCACACAAAGAAATGGTAAAATTTGTTGCTGCACTTTACAAAGCATATGAAGCGACTGACTCTTCGATGTTTGAGATCAATCCGGTATTAAAAACTTCAGACGACAAGATTTTAGCAGTTGATGCGAAAGTAAATCTTGACGAGAACGCTTTGTACCGTCATCCTGATTACGCGGCTATGCGCGACGTCACTGAAGAAGATCCAACAGAAGTTGAAGCTGGAGAGTCAAACCTGAACTACGTGAAATTAGATGGTAACGTGGGTTGTATGGTGAATGGTGCGGGTCTAGCCATGGCTACGATGGACATCATCAAATTAGCTGGTGGCGAGCCTGCCAACTTCCTTGATGTTGGTGGTACAGCAAATGCAGAAACTGTAAAAGCTGGTTTCAACATCATTTTAAAAGACCCTAACGTGAAAGCCATCTTAATCAATATCTTCGGTGGTATCGTTCGTTGCGACCGTGTTGCGCAAGGTGTAATCGATGCTTACAACGAAATCGGCAATATCCCTGTGCCTATCATCGTTCGTCTTCAAGGTACAAATGCCGAAGAAGCCAAAAAATTAATCGATGAGTCTGGCCTTCAGGTTTATTCGGCGATCCTATTGAAAGAAGCAGCCGAATTGGTGACTAAGGTGTTGAAAGGTTAATTCTTTCCATCCTTATAAAACATAAACGCGGGCCAGACTGGTCCGCGTTTTTTTATGGCCAGTTCCGCTTGCTTCCATTAGAGCCTCAGAGCGGGGATCCTTGCACATGAATATCTCAAATTTATAGTCAATAAGCCAAGAAAATAGCTTATTTTTGTTGCTTACAAAAGCATCTTTTACAAGTCATTCTCCAAAACTAAAATGGAACACACAAGAATAAAAGAATTATTGAATGCCACAGAATTTGGCAAAGAGGTCGTTGTTAAAGGTTGGGTAAGAACTTTCCGTAACAATCAGTTTATAGCAATCAATGACGGTTCGTCTATCAATAATATTCAAGCAGTAGTCGACTTTGAAAATACACCTGAGGATGTTTTGAAACGTATCACGACTGGAGCTGCGGTACGTGTCAAAGGTCAGCTGGTAGAATCACTGGGTAAAGGACAGAAAGTAGAAGTAAAAGCTTCTGAAGTCAGTATCATTGGCGATTCAGACCCTGAAAAATATCCCTTACAGCCGAAGAAACATAGCTTGGAATTCCTTCGCGAAATTGCACACCTGCGCTTCCGTACAGGGACATTCAACGCAGTATTCAAGGTCCGCAATGCTTTGGCCTTTGCAGTACACAGATTTTTTCAGGAAAATGATTTTGTATATATGCATACCCCTATTATCACGGGTTCGGATGCAGAAGGCGCCGGTGAAATGTTTCAGGTGACTACCTTGGATCTCAATAATCCACCACGAACTGCGGATGGAGCTATCGATTTCAAAGAGGACTTCTTTGGCAAATCCACTAATCTAACGGTATCCGGCCAATTGGAAGGTGAACTGGGCGCTTTGGCCTTTGGCAATATTTATACGTTCGGCCCCACATTCCGCGCGGAAAACTCGAACACCACCAGACACCTGGCGGAATTTTGGATGATCGAACCTGAAATGGCCTTCTACGAATTAGAAGACAACATGGACCTTGCCGAAGCATTGTTAAAATACGTCATCAAATATGCACTCGAAACATGTCCGGAGGAAATTGAGTTCTTAAAAAATCGCTTATTGGAAGAGGAAAAATCAAAACCGGCTGCAGAACGTTCGGAATTGAACTTGGTCGAAAAGCTCAACTTCGTGCTGGAAAACAATTTCGAACGTGTAACCTATACAGAGGCCATTGATATATTAAAGCGTAGCAAACCGAACCAGAAGAAGCAGTTTAAGTATTTAATTGATGACTGGGGGGCTGACCTTCAATCGGAACACGAACGTTATCTCGTTGAAAAGCATTTCAAGAAGCCGGTAATCCTTACGGATTATCCGCGGGAGATCAAGTCATTTTATATGAAACAAAACGAGCCCGATGCGCAAGGGCGTAAAACCGTCCGTGCAATGGACATCCTATTCCCCGGAATCGGCGAAATGGTTGGCGGCTCACAACGCGAAGAAAACCTGGACCGTCTGTTGGAACGCATGGCCGAGGTAGGTATCCCAGCCGAAGAAATGGAATGGTTTCTGGATACCCGCCGGTTTGGTTCCGTGCCGCATTCAGGATTTGGTGTAGGCTTCGAACGGCTCGTCCTATTTACAACAGGAATGACAAATATCCGCGATGTTATACCTTTTCCGCGCACACCGAAAAACGCAGAATTTTAACAAAAGAACAACAGCCAAAACAAAATATTTTGGCTGTTGTTCTTTTATCAGATATAGACTCCCCCGCCACTCTGGCTGGAGGAGGTATGGTTAAAACGCTATACAATTATCCAACATGCTGATCAAAATATATAACGATAACCCTAATCCAAAAGCCATTGCACAGGCGGTCGAAATTCTCCGGCGCGGTGGCGTGATCATTTATCCCACCGATACGATCTACGGAATTGGCTGCGACATCACTCAACAGAAAGCCATCGAACGCGTTTGTGAGATTAGAGGCCTAAAACCGGAGAAAGCCAATCTGTCGTTTATCTGCTATGACCTGACGGATATTTCGCAGTACACAAAATCTTTCGACACGACGGTATTTCGGGTGTTGAAAAAAGCACTTCCAGGACCTTTTACCTTTATCTTTAATGCAACGACCAAGGTTCCGAAACTGCTAAGTTCAAAAAAGAAAACTGTTGGTATCCGGGTGCCGGACAATAATATCGTCCGTGAGATTGTGAAACAGCTGGGCAACCCGATTGTTACAGCCTCCATCCATGACGAGGATGAAATCATAGAATATTCAACAGATCCGGAATTGATCCATGAGAAATACCAAGATCTCGTGGATGCAGTCATCGATGGCGGTTATGGAGATAACGTAGCCTCTACCGTTGTGGATGTCACCGACGGTGACTTCGAGATTATCCGTGAAGGAAAAGGTGACTTAGAACAGTATCTCTAATAGGGCTTAATACCTTCTTCCAACATTGGCCAAATTTCTATCTATCCAAGCTGACTTATTCACAACAACAAGCACTTATCCACATTCATAATGTGGATAAGTGCAACTGCACCTCATATTTATTCACACGCAAATGTGAATAACGTTAAAATCAGAAGGCGCTGTAGAGGAAAAATGTGCAAAACTCTTTAGTTATTCACACAAAAAATGTGAATAACAGAAATCGTTCAATGTACACTCTCCCGAATAAATGTGCATAATTCGACTATATTAACACTGTACTGTTGAAAACCCGTTCTCATTTTCAACACGTCGTTTAATAGCCAAATTGAAAAGTTCAAATCCATGAGCTGTTTCTAGCAATAGCTTTGTACAAAAAGGAATTAATATGCCGGAAAACAATTCGCCTTGAGTTAACCTAACTTGATCTGTCCCGACCTTTTCCAATAGAAAATAATGTTCCCCATCAAAAATGCCCGGCACAAGCAGATTGCCTTTCCAACGCAGTTCAACTCCGGTATCCATCCGTAGAATACGTGGATTCATCGTTATTTTAAAACCGTTGGGTTGCTCCAACATCACCTTACAACGCTGCCCCACCACCGGTTTTCGCGCAAAGTATTTTACCGTTGGACTCCATGTTGGATAGGACTCAAAATCCACCAATACTTGCCAAACTTGTTCTACAGTTCCTTTGAGTAGAATGCTTTTCTCTATACTCTTCATGATCTTAATTTTTATAAACACCATTCCGCCGATCTATTACTAAAGACCGATGGACAAAGCTAAGACATGATGAAGTGAGCGCTCTTGACTTTTATCAAGAAGTTGATTTAGCCCGGATACGGCTTAATGTTTCAGGACTCATGCCCAATACAGAAGCCACATACTGGAGCGGGACGTGTTGTAAAGTGGATTTATGCTGTTCAAAATAGTGGTGGTAACGCTCTTCTGCAGTTAGACAGATAAAGTCCGCTATTCGTTGTTCCATTGCAGTGAAGCATTTTGCCAAAAATGCTTTTTCAAATGTATTCCACTCGGGAATTTCGGATTCCAATTTTTGATATTCGGATTTAGACAAACGGTGTACGGTACAATCAGTGATACAGTGGAAATTCCATTTGGAAGGAACATTAAAGATAAAGGATGCAAGATCCGTGACAAAATGACCCGGTGAGCCAATCCATTGTGTAAATTCCCCTTTTTCACTCCATGCATACTGACGTACCAAACCAGATTCTATGACAAACAAGCTGGAGGAATAATCAGCCTCTTTAATCAGAAAATCGCCACGTTTCAACGTTATCCGTTCGAAGTTTTTAAAAAATTTGGTAGCTATGGAATCCGGTACAGGAAATAGATGCTGAAGTAATTGGTTTAACATCGGGTAACGCCGCAATTCTATAAAATGACCACTTCCTCAATGATCACATGGCCTACATATTCATTTACGCGGCCAAGGATCTGTCTTCGCATCAAGGCGAGTTCATTTTTGATCACGGCAGACTCTACGCGCACAAAGAGCTTTTTATCGCGCACATACAGCTGCTGCGTGCGGTTGGCGATCGCTTTGCCTATCAGTTGAGGCCATACCGATGCAATGGAGGTTTCGTCAAATTTTCGACGCAGCTTATAGGCTTCAAGGAGTCGCTCCACGCCCTGCTTAATGGTCATATCATCGCTAGACCGGATAAATTCTAACCCATTTTTTTTTGGTTTATTATACATTCACTTGTCCTCCTTCGATGTCAAATATACGAACAGGACGATTGATTTCATCAAAGATTCGCTGAATTCTTTTGGAGTCGGTATCCGTCAGAAAAATTTGCCCGAAATCATCCTCGGAGACCATCTGCATGAGCTTGCGGGTGCGGCGGTCATCCAGCTTGTCAAAGATATCATCCAATAGCAAGAGAGGCTTAAATCCTTTTTTTTGTTGTAAATAGGAATATTGGGCAAGCTTTAACGCAATCAAAAACGATTTTTGCTGGCCTTGAGAACCAAATTTTTTCAGCGGCATGCCACCATGGATGGTAAATATCAGGTCATCTTTATGAATTCCCTGAGTGGTACGTTCGAGAATACGGTCACGTTCGAGATTTTTTTCAAGAATATTGATAAATGAGTCGGTCATAAGTGGTGACTCATATTCCAGTTGCACAGATTCCGCCGCCTCCGTCAGAAACCGATAATGCCGGTCAAATTCGGGCTGAAATTCTTCCATGAACGACCTTCTCTTCTGAAAAATAATATTGCCTACCTCTTCAAGCTGAAAATTGAGGATTTCGACTAAGCCCAGATCCAATACGCTGGTTTGACGTGCCTGCTTCAGCAGGCTGTTGCGTTGAACGAGATACTTATTATAAGCGATCAGTGTATCCAGATATCTGTTGTCCGTCTGTGAGATGACGTTATCGACAAACTTCCGCCGTTCTTCACTACCATCCGTCACGATAATACTGTCGTTGGGCGATATCATTACCAAGGGAAATAACCCAATATGATCCGCCAAACGTTGATAATCTTTTTTATTCTTTTTGAACTGTTTCTTCTGATTCTTTTTTAGGCTACAGGATATGACATCGGAGCTGGATTCTTTATCAAATTCACCCTGCACCATAAACCAGTCATTTCCGGTTTTGATGTGCTGGGAATCGATCGGATTAAAATAACTTTTACAAAGAGATAGGTAATGGATTGCGTCCAGGAGATTGGTTTTTCCGACCCCGTTATTGCCGGTAAAAGCATTCACCCCGGGAAGGAATTCCAAAAACGATTCTGAGTAATTTTTAAAGTTTAGAACAGAAAGTTGCTTGAGCCACATGGCACAAAGATACGCTATTTAAAACGCTAAAATTATTTTATTTCCTCAAAATCCACAAACTCGCCGGCAGTCTCCGTTCCTTTACGTTCGGGAGTTTCTTTCGGTGGTATATAATCCACCTGGATTTTCCCTTCTGATTGTGGTCGTTTACTTTCCTGCTGAGTCTGCCCCCTAAATTCATAATAAAAAGTGCCGCCCTGACCTTGGCTGCTATATGCTCCCCCCTGCTGCTGCGCTTTCTTCATCAGCTTTTCAGCTGCCTTGCGCATGGCGAATGGTAAGAATAATCTAAATAAATACCTTACTATAAAGTAAACAGCGATTGTAACAAATATAAATTTCAAAAATGCCATAGTTATTTCGTTGCTATTTTCTCAAATTTAACCAATAACGAGGTAAACTGTTGTCTTTAAATTGTCAGATCCGAAATTATTAACATATTTTAAGACTTTGCCAGCCGAGCTTTCGCTTCCAGTATTGTACGATAGAGCTCTTCCTGCCGTTGTGTACCCAGTACATAGGTCAATCCATCTTTATCTGTCAGGAAAACCGCATTCTTTCCTCCTGCGTAGAATTTAATTTTCCCTTTCGTATGCAGGTTATAAACGGGATTATTAAAAAAGAAAGAGCTATACGGTGCCTTTTCGATCTTTGTTATCGAAGCCAGATCTATTTTCACAACACGGGTCGACCAGAGGCCGCTGATCAAAATATGGTCCTGAAATACTTCGGTGCGAAACAATACCATGTACATCATGACGATAGAAGTCAGGATGATCCCTACTCCCACAATAAAAAATAACTGGCTGGAGATCAGATGGTCCAGATTCAGATAAAATGCTGTAAAACAGAACAACACCAGCACTAAACGTACGCTTATCCAAACACGGTCGCGCCCGAGGTATTGGTTTTCAGAATAGAGTACACCTTCTTTCATTTCTTTTATTTATTGAGATATCAGATATGGGTATTGAGATCACAGACTAAAGTAAGGACTTTTTTTGTATTGGCGGTAATCTTATAGCGATTGTCCATACGATAATTGGCGACCCAAAGAATATCCCCATTTCCATTGACTAGGATTGGAATATTTTCCTTTTCAAAAAGACTTATTTTTTTGTTGATAAAGAAATCGCTCAATTTTTTCCGGCCTTCCATGCCCAGTGGGTAAAAGCTGTCTCCGATCTTCCATGAACGGACTGTCAGGGGAAATACCAGCAGATCATAATCAAACTTTGCCACATTCTTTGCCCTGATGATTGCAAGATCATTTGATATACTGGCATGGAAGCAATATTGCTTCCACTCTACTGTGGCCGTCTCCGAAGTGATCAATGCTTCGTCAGAAGATATAAACTCCTTCTTCCGTATAAAAAGATCTTCTCTGTCCAGCAGCATGTGATAACAATCAGACTGAAACACCCGTCCCGATTCTTTTGTCCAGGCAGCCTGCAGGTCGGCCAGCACAGTCTTGGAAAAATTAAAAGCCGAGAAAAGCTCATACAATAGGGGTAAGTTGTGAAGGTATTCCTCCAGGTCTTCCTTCCGCACAAGCCAACCTTCTGCAGTAGGCAAAAAAAGCTTTTTCCGAATAGGGTCAACAAACTGCTGCAGCAGCTGATAAGATTCTTTAAAGTGAGTGATATTCTGTTCAAATACCGCCTCAAAATCAGGCTGTAGTTTTTTGAAATGTGGAATGATATCAATCCGTATTTTATTTCGGGCATACTTTGTGGAAAAGTTGGACTGATCATCGCGATAGGCAATACCGTACTCATTGACATAATGCTCGATTTCGCTGGCCTTTAAAAATAACAAAGGCCGGATTATGCGATCCCGTAAGGGCAAGATCCCCTGAAGTCCCTGTAAGCCAGTTCCACGTGAAAGATTCAATAAAACCGTTTCGATGTGATCGTTGAGATGCTGGGCAACAGCAATCCGGTCAAACTGAAGTTCGCGTCGAAGCTGTTCGAACCAAGTGTAGCGCAGCTCCCGTGCCGCCATCTGAATCGAAATCTGTCTTTCCTTGGCATAGGCTTTCGTCTCAAAATGGTTGACATATATAGGAATACCATGTTCCTTGGCAAACCCGCGGACCAACGCCTCATCCAAATCAGAATCTTCACCCCGCAATTGAAAATTACAATGGGCAATGGCAATGTGAAAACCTGCTTTCGTAAATAAATGTGCCATCAGCATCGAATCCTTACCGCCACTTACGGTGAGCAATATTTTCTCATGAGGCATCATTAAATGCTCCTTTTCGATATAGCCCATTAATCTTTCCAGCACATTCATATAACAAAGTTACGGTATATTTTTCCGGATTGATAAATTCGTATCTTAAAATTTGTGAAATCCAATAAAGTAGCCATTAAAATCCATATTTTTGCCCTTGTGAAACAATACATTTTTACCCTTATTGTATTTATTTTAACAGGCTTTGCGGCGCGGGCGCAAAAGCAGGACGAATTGCGTCTGCTATCATCTTCCTATAGCGTATTCAATTCCAAAACAGGCAATGCCATGTTTTACCGCCCTGTCTATGAGCACCTGGGCTCCACGTTATCTTCCGATAGCGGTTACCTGCACAACGATAAAATCGGCCGGCAATTTTTCGAAGCCTATGGCAATGTGATTATCACTCAACCAGACGGCACCCAAATATTTTCCAACAAATTGCATTACGAGGCCGCCATGCAGCTCGCAACCTTGACAGGGACAGTGCGCATGGTCAGCGCCAATGGATCCACATTGACGACCGATCACCTGGTTTATAATATGCGAAGCAAAATCGGAAACTACTATAGCGGCGGCCGGATCCTGTCGGGGAGCGACACCATCACCAGCCAACGTGCTACTTATTTCGAAAATACAGGTGAGTCATATTTCAATCAGAAAGTAGTCGTCCGGTCTACCAATGTCAAAGTATACACTGACTCGATGAAATATAACGGCAACACCCGCATTACCGAATTCTATGGCCCGACCAACATAAAGGGTAATAAAGGCGAAAACTTATATACGGAAAAGGGACGTTACCATATGGCTACTGGCCAAGCTTATTTTTCGAAAAACAATCTTTATACTGAAGGAACCAAATTTCTGAAAGGCGATAGCCTTTTTTATGACCGCCAGGGCGGCATTGGAAAAGCGGTCAAGAACGTGGTCTTTGTAGACACGTTGGACAAGTTTTATGCTTATGGTGGCTATGGTCTCTATAATAGCAAAAGTGAATCCATCACGATGACCGACAAGCCGCTGGTGGTCTCTGTTGTCAAAAAAGATTCGTCCCAAAAGGATAACACAGGATCCCCGTTTTCTCCTGTACAGCAAAAAGCGGACACCACGGAAAAAAAAGAAATCAAAGCGAACAAAAAATCGGAAAAGGAACCTCAGCAGAATAAAGAAGCAGATCGCAAAACCGCAGCACCCCAGACGGCGGCTACTGACAAAACGAAAGGCACTGTTCCACGAGAAAATGATCTACCTGAAAGTTCCCAGATGGATTCGGTTTTCATGACCGCTGACACCTTATTCTCCCAGCTGATTTTGCGGAAGAACTATATTGCCCGCGATTTTAAACTGGACCGCGAAGGCGGAGCCATCGAAGACGACGATGAGGTCGACTACGGCGAAAGTGACTCCACAATGACCAGTACCGATTCGATCGGCATCAAAAATATCGCCGATAGCCTCCAAAAAAGTACAGATACCCTACTTAAAAAGGAGCTGAAAAGGCCTGCTATCGAAAAAACTGACAAAAAAACACCCGATACGATCACGGCAGGCAAAACTCGTGCTCCGAAAAAAACACCCGTAGTGGCAGGCGACCAAAACCGGATCGAGATTGAGAAAAATTTGAAAGCCGACAGCGTACTGCGCCGGAGAGCTGTAATCCCCAAAGGAGGCGAGTCCGACAAGTTAATGGGTGATGCCTTAAAAAATGCGCAAGCGGGACAACGCGATTCTGTTCCTCAGGATACCGCCAAGACAAGGATCATAAAAGCTTACTACAACGCAAGGCTATTTAAATCTGACCTTCAGGCTGTAGCCGATTCCATGTACTATGGTATGCAGGACTCCATGTTCAGACTAATGGGTAAACCGATGATGTGGGCTGAAAATTCACAGATTTCAGCCGACACGATATTCCTGCAAATAAAAAATCAGAAACTGGACAATTCCCTTCTGGTCGGAAATGCGTTTATGGTCAATGCGACCAGCGACTCTCTGAAGTTTAATCAGATCAAAGGAAGAAAGATCACCAGTTTCTTTACCAACAACCGTATGGAGCGGCTATTTGTAGATGGCAATGCCGAAAATATTTTCTACAATATCGACGAAAAAACGAATATTGCGACTGAGCTGGTCCATGATCGAAGCAGCCGGTTTAAGATCCTGATGGAGGACAATAAGCTCAAGGAATATGTTTCTATCCGGAAAGTGGACGGAAAGGTCTATCCGATCGCCGAAGTCACTGCCGACAAAGAGTTCCTGCCCAACTTCATCTGGCGGCCGGAAGATCGTCCCAAATCAAAAGAAGATCTTTTAAATAGAAAACGGGATCTCTCAAAAGCGTCCTTTACAGTTCCTACTGAAAAAGAGGGACAAGACGGTGGTAATAGTAAAGCTGAGCAGCAGGGCGGAGTCAAGGCTGGCGGCAGCGCAAGCGAGAATAAAGCCAGCAAAACAACAACAGAAGCCCCAAAACCAGCGAACGCAACGGATAATACGCCGGCAAAGCCAGCTGAAACAGTGAATAAGCCCTCAAAAAACCTCACGGCCAAAGATTCTGTAACTACCCGCCCCGCGGTCGTACCAGTCAAAGCTGATAAGCTAGGCGACGACAAACCGAAAGAAACAAAATAAAAAAAGAGCGGATCTCAGCATATGATCCGCTCTTTTTATATGCGTTGCCCTCAGCTCAACATGGTGTTATATCGTCTTCAGGAAATCGGCTAGCTTACCGACGGCTATCGCTCGATGGCTAATGGCATTTTTTTCTACAGCACTCATCTCCGCAAATGTCCTGTCATAACCTTCCGGAATAAAAATGGGGTCGTAACCAAAGCCGTCTGAACCGCGTCGGCCGTCGACGATCCTGCCTTCAATACTCCCCTCAAAAAAATGCTGCTTTTCATTGAGATACAGCGAAATCACCGTTTTGAACCGTGCTTTGCGATTGGGGTTATCGCCGAGTTTTTCGAGCACAAGATCAATATTCTTTTCCATATTGCGCGAACCCGAATAACGGGCGGAATAGACCCCTGGCTCTCCGTTTAGGGCATCAATCTCGAGACCCGAATCATCGCCAAAGCAATAAAGACCATATTTGTTGACCAAATAATCTGTTTTTTGCTGGGCATTTTCTTCAAAAGTCTTTCCGGTTTCAGGAATATCATCGTGGCAGTCGATATCATTCAGGCTTTTAATCGTAAAAGCATTGCCTACGATTGCCTGGACTTCTTCCAGTTTATGGGCATTGTTGGTGGCAAACACAAGTTCTAGCATCTTCTGATCGTCTAAAATTAAAAAAGCAATTAAGAATTAATAAATGTTTTGAATTCATTCCAGAATAGTTTCTTTTTCTGCACATCGGCAAACATTTCCTCAAAACTGAAAGTATTGAATACGGTGGCGACCCGTCCTTTCATATAGGAATTATGCGCTATGGCGGGCAGTTTCAGTGAGGTTGGCTCTACCCCTAACAAAATAATCTTCGTAGGCTGAAAAAACTGCATAATACGCTTGAAGTCATTCGGATTATGAGGATTTGCCAAATTCACGACCGCCACGGTTTCTTTTGTCAGTTTCATGGCACCGATCGTTTTTTCAAATGCATCAAGCGCTGCCGGAGAGAAGTATGGATACTGCTCGTAGCGCAGGATAAACAGTATCCCCTGCTCTTTGCTTCCCTGATAGGTAAACTCACCGCCCAGTACTTCGAGCTGATTTACCGAAGCGGTCAATGGAGCAGTCCCACCGGTTGAAACGGCTAATTCTTCACTGACGCCAACAGCAATATACGTCGTATCCTTCTTTTCCGGATCTGGCAAAGGCGACTCCTGTCCCACCGACGTGGAAGCTGCTTGTTGTACCTGTAGTTTATTTAATTCTGACCGAAAATCAAACCCACTGGTAAAAATCGTTTCGCCCATTAAAGCTTGAAGCGCTACCGGATTGTCTGTCGTTAGATTGCTCATTACTGAAAAAATATTAACGAGGGTAAAGATAAGGAACATCGTCCAAAAGAAAGAAGGAGCGATCCCTCGCTCCTTCCTGTATGTTCATCTGATTAATGTCCTAAGATGTAAGAGAAAATCAGCGGCGCGACGATCGTTGCATCAGACTCGACGATGAATTTCGGTGTATCGACATCCAATTTTCCCCAGGTGATTTTTTCATTAGGTACTGCACCTGAGTACGAACCATAAGAAGTTGTGGAATCCGAAATTTGGCAGAAATAAGCCCAGAAAGGTACTTCTTCCCATTCCAGATCCTGATACATCATTGGTACAACACAAATCGGAAAATCTCCGGAGATACCCCCAGCAATCTGGAAGAACCCTACCCCTTTGCCCCCTGAATTATTGCGGTACCACTCTGTCAGATATACCATGTATTCGATACCGGATTTAACGGTGCTTGCTTTTAACTTACCTTTGATGACATTTGAAGCAAAGATATTACCGGTGGTGGAATCTTCCCATCCCGGACAGACGATAGGCAAGTTTTTCTCGGCAGCTGCAACAATCCATGAATCTTTCGGATCAATTTCATAGTATTGCTCCAACACACCGGAATTAACAACCTGATAAAGGAATTCGTGTGGCAAATAGCGTTCTCCTTTTGCTTCAGCGGCATGCCATACATCCTCAAGATGTTTCTGCAAACGGCGAAAAGCCTCTTCTTCTGGTATACAGGTGTCTGTGACACGGTTATAATGATTATCCAGCAATTCTCTTTCCTGCTCTGCAGTCAGATCTCTATAGTTTGGGATTCTTTTGTAATGCGAGTGCGCAACAAGGTTCATCACATCTTCTTCCAAATTGGCGCCAGTACATGAAATAAAATGTACTTTATCCCGGCGGATCATTTCTGCCAAGGAAACACCCAATTCGGCAGTTGACATCGCTCCACCCAGGGAGATCAACATTTTTCCACCATCCAAAAGATGCTCCTCGTAACCTTTCGCAGCATCTACCAATGCTGCAGCGTTAAAGTGACGGTAATTATGCTCAATAAATTGAGAAATAGGTCCTTTTTGAGTACTCATGATATGTTCTAACTTTTATAAAAAAATAAGTACCGCAAAGGTACTGAATAATATCTATTTTAACTCCTTATCGGCATCAAAACAGGTCGAGGCCACCCATTTTTTAACAAATGTAAAAAGACTGACCAATTTCATTTTTTCAGCAACTTTGAAAAGAAGAAATAGGCAGCGGCCAGAAAAATTATAATAATAACGAGGACAACAACTTCCTGTGTACCGATTCCCCAACTCATACTATTCATCGTAACGTTTCATTATACTGTCCATCGTTCACATTTATCCAAAAATGAACTGCTGATATCCGCGCCTATTCCGGGCTCATCAGCAATATGGATTTTATACCCCTCATATTGTATGCCTCCGATAACAGGATCTTCGAGGTGTCCTACCATACAGGTGTCCAGGTCAAAGAACTTGACATTCGGAGCTGCATAGGCAAAGTGCACTTTGGCGGCCAGAGCCAAGCGGGACTCCAGCATGCCACCGATCATGCAGGCGATCCCATACTCCTCAGCCACCTGATTAATTTTTAGAGCTTCCTGTATCCCCCCAGATTTTGAAAACTTAATATTGATGTAATCACAGGCATCGGCTTTGCAGAGACGTTCGGCATCATGATGCGAGTACACCGATTCGTCGGCCATAAGTGGGACAATCGTTTCTGATCTGAGCTGTGGAAGCAGTGCGTCGTTCCATGTACGCATCGGTTGTTCACAAAACTGGATTTTAAACGGTTCCAGGCCTTTCAGGGCTTCCAACGCATCTTCATAGGACCAGCCCTGATTGGCGTCGATTCGGATAGGCATCTCGAAGCCCACAGCTTTGCGGATCTCACGAATACGTGCCACATCTGTGCTCGGATCTTTACCCAGCTTGACCTTCAACATTACGGCACCTTCATCCTGCAGACGCCGCGCTTTTAGCGCCATTTCTTCCGGACCTGCGATTCCTAGGGTAATATCCGTGGTGATCTCCCGGCGGCTACCTTTTAAATACTTATACAACGGAAGCCCCGCATGCTTTGCGGCCAGATCATGTAGAGCCATATCAAAAGCAGATTTGATCGTCCGGTTGCCGGCAATGTAAAGATCCAGTTCCGCGAGCCTTTCGGAAATCGCCAAAGGGTCCTTTCCTTTCCAGATCTGCGCAAAGTCGCGGGCCAGAACCAGACAGGTATCCTGTGTCTCGCCCACAATCATTGGAAAAGCCGAGCATTCCCCGACCCCATAGATAGCGGTGTCTGTATGTATACGGATGAACGTGTTCTGCGCATAATCCATTGTCCCCGTCGCAATTACAAAGGGCTCCATAGGGATGCTCAATCTGTAGATATCAATTGCTGTTATTTTCATGCGAGGAAGTTACTGAATTTCAAACACAAAGCTATATTAAAATTAGAAAAAGAACTAATCATATTATCTATGTTACTGAAAGTAAAATCACCTTCTGCCGAAAACAAATCCATAACCTACCTAGGTAAAATCTCTTATGCAACAGCAGTCGATCTATTCATCCGCTAGTCCTGCATCTTTTTTCAAGAGGAATTTGGACAGCACTGAATAGCTGATTACACTATACTGTCACGTGATGCAATAATAGGAGTACAGCGTTGACACCAAAGAAAGTCGAGAGCTTTCCCAAGACATCGTGCAAAAAACAAAGTGCACTTTTGAGTTTGACAACGAACAACAAATACAACTTCGTTAACAAAAGGATATTAAAATTAAAATACATTAAATAAAAAACAGAATATTTACAATTTTTACAAGGATTTACATTTTTTATTCCTATATTAGCAATTATAATTATTTGAAAAGGAAAGATGATCGAACAGAGACCGAAAACGGAGGGCCTTTACGACCCTAATTTTGAGCATGACGCCTGTGGGGTAGGCTTCGTCGCCCATATCAAAGGGAACAAATCACATGCACAAGTAAAAGATGCGTTGACCATGCTGGAAAACATGGAACACCGCGGGGCTTGTGGTTGTGATCCGGAGAGTGGCGATGGCGCCGGTATTATGATTCAGTTGCCACATGAGTTTTTATGGGAAGAATGCATCAACTTAGGCATACAGCTGGAAGAACCAGGATACTATGGAACCGGAATGGTTTTCCTGCCCAAGGAAGAGACCATGAATAGGATCTGCCGTGATCTGATTGAGGAAGCGACAGTGGAAAGGGGCATGAAATTCCTTGGCTACCGTCCAGTACCCGTCAATCGTGAGGGTATTGGACCGACAGCGCTCAGTGCAGAACCTGAAATCGTCCAATTTTTTGTCAGCAGACCGGATGGCGTTTCTAACACTGAAGAATTTGAACGCAAACTTTTTGTGCTACGTCGCCTGATCATCCAAAAAGTTAAACAACAACAAGAATACCCTCTCCCACTCTACTTTGCATCACTTTCTTGCAAAACAATTATCTACAAAGGACAATTAACAACATACCAGGTCGGCACCTATTATCTTGACCTGAGTGATCCACGTGTCGTGTCCGCCTTTGGTCTGGTACACTCACGCTTCTCCACCAATACCTTCCCTTCATGGTCGTTGGCACAGCCATTCCGCATGTTGGCCCACAACGGTGAAATCAATACCTTAACCGGAAACCTCAACTGGTTCTACGCCGGCATGCGCTCACTTTCATCACCCTATTTTACGGATGAAGAGATGGAAATCTTGCTGCCTGTGGTAGACCGGGGACAGTCGGACTCCGCCTGTCTGGACAATGTTGCTGAGCTGCTTTTGCATAGCGGCCGTAGCCTTACCCATGTCATGCTCATGCTGGTACCTGAAGCCTGGGATGGCAATACACAGATGGATCCGTTAAAACGTGCCTTCTACGAATACCACGCGACACTAATGGAGCCTTGGGATGGTCCAGCAGCACTTTGCTTTACGGATGGTAAGCACATCGGAGCCACATTGGACCGTAACGGGCTACGGCCGCTACGGTATGCCGTAACCTCGGATGACCGTGTGGTGGTCGCCTCCGAAGCCGGAGCTCTTCCCATTGACGAGTCCACCATCATTAAAAAAGGCCGGCAGCAAGCCGGCAAGATCTTCCTCGTGGACATGGAACAGGGTCGTATCCTGACAGACAAAGAGGTAAAAGATCAACTGATCAATCAGCAACCCTATGGCGACTGGTTGGATAATTATAAAATCAAACTGGAAGAACTTGAAGAGCCGCGTGTCACCTATACGTATCTTTCCAAAGAATCGGTTTTCAAATACCAAAAGACATTTGGCTACAGCAGGGAAGACCTGGAAACGATATTAACGCCTATGGCCTTGACAGGTTATGAACCTACCGGTTCGATGGGGTCAGACGTACCGTTAGCCATTCTTTCAGATCAGCCACAGCATATCTCCAGTTACTTCAAACAGTTTTTTGCTCAGGTGACCAACCCGCCGATCGATCCGATACGCGAGCGCTTGGTGATGAGTCTGGCTACCTTTATCGGCAATGCAGGCAATATTTTGATTGAAGATAAAAAATTCTGTCACTGTGTAACCTTGCCACATCCGATTCTAACGTCCAAGGAACTCGAAAAATTACGTTCGATAGATACCGGATTATTCCAGGCAAAGACCATTCAGTCCTACTTCCGGTCAGACGGAAAACCGGGCTCCCTGGAAGCAGGTTTGGAACGCTTGTGCAGATATGCTGACGATGCCGTACGCGACGGATTTGAAGTTCTGATCCTTTCTGACCGCGCCATTGATTCTAAACACGCCGCGATTCCATCGCTGCTCGCCGTATCCGCTGTGCATCACCATCTGATCAAAACAGGAAACCGAGGTGCCGTAGGACTTGTCGTCGAAGCCGGCGACGCCTGGGAAGTACACCATTTTGCCTGCCTGCTGGCATTTGGCGCTACGGCCATCAATCCATATATGGCCCTGGCCAGCATCCGGACCATGAAAGAACAGAACACGCTGGATACCGAACTCACATGGCCAGAACTTTCTAAAAACTATGTCAAGGCAGTAAATAATGGCTTGTTGAAGATTTTCTCCAAAATGGGAATATCAACCCTGCAATCCTATCATGGAGCACAGATATTTGAAGTACTTGGCATCGACAAATCCGTTGTCGATAAATACTTCTGCGGTGCTGTGTCCCGCATTGGCGGCATGACATTGGATGACCTTGCCAAAGAAGCACTGTCCAAACACTGGCGTGGATTCGAAAAAAGCCGGACTCCACAAAACCTGCTGCCAGAAGGTGGTATTTACCAGTGGAAGCGCCGTGGTGAAGGCCACTTATGGAACCCCGACACCATACATCTTCTTCAGCAGGCCTGCCGTACCGGCGATTATGCCACCTATAAAAAGTACGCAGCCAAAATCAACGAACAGAAAGAGCATATGTTTACCCTGCGTGGATTGCTGGATTTTGCCAAACACCGCAACTCCATTCCTTTGGAGCAGGTGGAACCGGCAAGTGAAATCCTCAAACGTTTTGCAACAGGTGCAATGTCTTTCGGATCCATCTCTCACGAGGCGCATAGTACATTGGCCATTGCCATGAACCGTATTGGTGCAAAATCCAATACCGGTGAAGGGGGGGAGGATGAACTACGTTATCAGCCACTGCCAAATGGCGACTCGATGCGTTCGGCAATCAAGCAGGTAGCTTCTGCACGCTTTGGTGTTACTGCCAACTACCTGACACAGGCCGATGAACTGCAGATTAAAATGGCCCAGGGTGCCAAACCGGGTGAGGGAGGCCAGCTGCCGGGCCCTAAAGTGGATGCATGGATTGCTAAAACCAGGCACTCCACACCTGGCGTAGGCCTGATTTCGCCACCTCCGCATCATGATATCTATTCGATCGAAGATCTGGCCCAGCTGATATTCGACTTAAAGAATGCCAACCGGCAGGCGCGGATCAATGTAAAGCTGGTTTCCAAAGCCGGCGTCGGCACAATCGCTGCCGGTGTGGCCAAAGCCCATGCAGATGTGATTCTGATCGCTGGTTTTGACGGGGGAACAGGCGCATCACCCATTAGCTCAATCAAACATGCCGGGCTTCCTTGGGAGCTCGGACTTGCCGAAGCACACCAGACGCTCGTCAAAAATAAATTGCGCAGCCGCGTTGTACTGCAGGCCGATGGTCAGGTAAAAACCGGACGCGATATTGTAATTGCCACGCTGTTAGGTGCCGAAGAATGGGGAGTATCCACTGCAGCACTGGTGGCCGGCGGCTGTATCATGATGCGTAAATGCCACCTGAATACCTGCCCTGTCGGCGTTGCAACACAGGACCCAGAACTGCGGAAATTATTCTCCGGCAAACCCGAAGACATTGTCAACTTATTCACCTTCCTGGCGGAGGAGGTACGTGAAACGATGGCTTATCTGGGCTTCCGCACGATCAATGAAATGGTCGGCCGTGCACAGTTCTTGAAGAAACGGGAAAACATCGACCATTGGAAAGCGAAGAAAATTGACTTTACGGACATACTGCACGTGGAACGTAACGAGCCGGGCCAGTCCCTGTATAATACGGAAGAGCAAGATCATGGAATGGCCATGATTCTGGACTGGGGCTTGTTAAAACAATCCAAATTGGCTCTGGAAAGCAAAACCCCTGTATTTGGTACCTTCAAAGTAAAAAATACGGATCGTACCATCGGAACGATGTTGTCCAACGAAATCTCCAAATTGTATGGATCAGAAGGCTTGCCTGACAACACGATCAATTTCAAATTTGAAGGTTCTGCGGGTCAGAGCTTCGGTGCATTTGCCACCAAGGGACTTTCATTCGAGCTGCAAGGCGAAGCCAACGACTATGTGGGTAAAGGACTATCCGGCGCCCAGTTGGCCATCTACCCCGCACCTGAAAGCTCGCTTGTACCTGAAGACAACATCATTATAGGCAACGTGGCATTATTCGGTGCCACCTCTGGCCATCTATTTGTCAACGGACAGGCTGGTGAACGTTTTGCGGTACGCAACTCCGGAGCGACAGCGGTCGTTGAGGGTGTCGGCGATCACGGCTGTGAATACATGACAGGTGGACGCGCATTGATCCTCGGCGCAACAGGTCGCAACTTCGCTGCCGGCATGAGCGGCGGTATCGCCTGGATTTACGATATCAATGACGACTTCCGTGAAAACTGCAACCAGGAAATGGTTGACCTCGATCCATTGGAAAGCGAGGACGAAACGGCAATCATCGCTCTATTGAAGCGTCATGTGCTGCTCACCAACAGCCGTCGGGCGGACTTCATCCTGCAGAATTGGAGCCGCGAGAAAAATAAATTTATTAAAGTATTCCCAAGAGAATACAAACATGTCATTCGTCAAAAATTAGTTGAAGCATAAAATAGGGAGCACAGATCATGGGAAAAATTACAGGTTTTAAAGAATTTGAGCGCGTGCTTCCACCCAAAGAAGCTGTTGAAGCCCGCGTACAGCACTTCAAAGAGTTCAATAAAGGTTATTCCGAAGACGAGCTGAACAAACAGGCTGCACGGTGTATGGATTGTGGTATTCCATTTTGTCATTCAGGATGCCCCCTGGGCAACGTAATCCCTGAATTTAACGATGCTGTTTATGACGGCAAATGGGAAGAAGCATACCAGATCCTGACCTCCACCAACAACTTTCCAGAATTTACAGGAAGGATATGCCCTGCTCCCTGCGAATCAGCCTGTGTGCTGGGAATCCATAGCAATCCGATAACCATCGAGGAAATAGAAAAACATATTATTGAGATTGCATTTAAAAAGGGCTATGTCAAACCTCATAAAAGTTATCTAAAAACGGGCAAACGTGTGGCTATCGTAGGCTCAGGCCCTGCTGGGCTTGCCGCAGCTGCACAGCTGAATAAGGCTGGCCACGATGTCGTTGTCTTCGAACGCGATGATCAGGTCGGTGGCTTGCTCCGCTATGGCATCCCTGACTTCAAGCTCGAAAAATCAGTCATCGACCGCCGTGTCAATCTGATGAAGGAATCAGGTATCGAATTCAGAGTGAATAGTGAAGTAGGCAGGGATATCAGTTTTTATGAATTGAAAGCCTATGATGCCGTCATCTTGGCCACCGGGTCTACCGTTCCATGGCACATGCAGCTGCCGGGACATGACGCCAAAGGCATACATTTTGCCATGGAGTTCCTCACCCAGCAGAACAAAGAAGTCAGCGGAATCGCTATCAGCGGCGAACGCATTCTGGCCACGGACAAGCATGTCGTCGTGATCGGCGATGGCGATACCGGATCGGATTGTATCGGGACATCCAACCGCCATCGTGCGAAAAGCATTACACAGATTGCCCGTAAACCCATGCCGTCCAAAGAACGGCTGAAAAATAATCCATGGCCATTGGATAAAGTTACTTTTGGCACCTCCTCTTCTCAGGAAGAGGGCTGTGAACGACTGTGGGCAACAGAAACACAAGAGTTTGTCAAAGATGAAAATGGTCATATCAAAGGAATCAAAATCAAGGAAGTGAAATACGAAGTGGATGACTTTGGCAGAAGAACACGTCTTGGCGAGTCCGAAGTCCGTGAAATCCCAGCAGATCTCGTCTTATTGGCTATCGGGTATCAACATACGGAGCATACGCTTCTCGAGCAGCTCGGAGTAAGAGTGGACGAAAAGGGCAATATTCTCGCCAATGACCGGGATTACCGAACCACTATTGACAACATCTTTACGGCCGGTGATTGCCGTAAAGGTCAATCTCTGGTGGTATGGGCAATTTCCGAAGGCCGTGAATGCGCAAGGAAAGTAGACGAATACCTGATGGGCTATTCTGAACTGGAAAGCAAAGACTTTCTGACCGCTCAGCATGCATAACAGATTATAAGTTGCAAAAGAGTGCTCAGGTTGTCCTGACGCTTTTCCATATGATAAAAGCACCTTAGGGTGCTTTTATCATATTCGGTCCTTCTCACCTATTCTGCTCGGGTAAACAGCCCCCATTTTAACCTAAACTCCTATCCGTTCAACACGGCCTCCTTATCGTTTGTAGCGGACTGCAGGCTTTTTACGCCAATCTCTATGCAATATGCAGCATACTGCCATTCGTCTATCACAAACGGCAAGCAGTCTAGCACATGCCCGCTGCACCTCCAACAACGTCTTTCGGAGAGTCTAATGTCTTAATGCAATTTACGAATGATGAGTTCCTTTTGTCTTTTCTCCAGTTTTGTTTTAATATACGGATAGGTGAAGACTGCCCCCAGCACAATACATGCTCCCAGATAAAATCCACCACTCATGGTTTCTTTCTGCCCAAAAATCAACACCGCCAATAGGATGCCGTAGACCGGTTCAAGGTTGGTGGTCAAGGCAACGGTAAAAGCCGAAAGTTCTTTCATTACCGCAACTCCCATCACATAGGCCACTGCTGTGCAGACCACTCCTAATAATAGCAGATAGATCAGGTCCTGCTGTCCCAACAGCATCGCCCCATTAAAGTCACCCGTATATAGCATCAGTAGGCTGATCCAGAAACATGCTCCCACCATTTCATAGAACGTGATCAGTGTGGGGCTTGACTTTTTAACCATGCGGGCATTGGCAATGGAAAATATGCTGGCACAGAAGGCGCAGCCAAGGCCGGCCATCAGACCCACCAGATAATGTGTTTCGAAGGAGAATATAGTATAAATGCCCAAAATAATGACCAGTCCAACGACAATATCAAGCAAGGCAATACGTTTTTTATTGACTATAGGTTCGAGTATTGCGGTAAATAACGTCACTGACGACAGGGTCACCAGCGTCACTGACACAGTCGATACCTTAATGGAGTAAAAGAAAAGTACCCAATGCAGGCCCACAACGGCGCCAACCATAAAAAATTGAAGCGCCTGCTTTCCGGCAACTAAAATCTGCTGCTTAGTCACTAAAAAATATACCAGCAATGAAACCGAAGCTATGGCCACACGGTACCAAACCAGATGAATGGCAGAAACAGAAATGAGGCTACCCAAAATCCCAGTGAATCCCCAGATAAGTATAGTCAAATGCAGAATTAAAACATTCCGATTTAGATGAAGTTTGGCCATTTTCCCTTAACCCTTAATATGTATATATATCGCGATCAGCGATCTTTGCTGTTATTGTATTCCCTTATGTTTTACCCTTCTGACCTGTCTGCATCCAATAGAGTTATTTCGGCGCTTTTATCGCTAGATATAGGGCCACCAGCAGAAAAGTGACGTTCGGGATTAGCACGGCAATCAATGGTGGTAATCCCCCTTTTAATGAAAACATGTTTGCAAACTGAATGAATACGATGTACGTAAAACTGAGGCCGATCCCGATTCCCAGACTTAAGCCGATTCCGCCCCGGACCTTTTTCGAAGAGAGAGCAACCCCCATAAGCGTCAGTACGAATGCCGAAAACGGGTAAATATAACGTTTGTATTTTTCCAGCAACAAATCGGTCATCACACCCGTTCCCCTGATCTCCTCTTTACGGATCCGGGTATTCAGCTCGCGGGTATCCATGGCCGTAAACATATTGTCCCGCAATTCAAAATCCGAGGGCTTCATATCCAATGTGGTGTCCTTGACCGCACCTTTGTCCATCCGCTCATGCAGACCATTGATGACCCTGTTGGTATATCCTTCAATCTTCCATTTGGTCGCCACCGAATCCCAGGTAATCCGATCCGCCATCATTTTCTCTCTGAGTGTGTCCCCCTTAAAGATTTCGAGAACAAACCCATATCCGGTCTTGGTGGTATTGTCAAAGTTATCAATATACACGTAGCTGTTTTTATCAAGCTGCATATGGGTCGAGACCCTTGAATTGTCCTTTAAAGGTTTAACATAAATGTTCTCAAAGTCCACCTTCATTTTATTCGTATGCGGAATAATAAAAATATTGAACACCAGCGAGACCGCAAAGATCAAGGTTGCCGCGATCATATACGGCCGGAGCAAGCGGTTAAAACTATACCCCGCACTCAATATTGGAACAATTTCGGTCTGATCAGCCATCTTGGACGTAAAAAAGATAACCGCAATAAAATTGATCAATGGACAGAGAAAATTGAGATAAAAGGGAATAAACCCTGCATAATACTCAAAAATGATCTTGTCCAGCGGTGCTTTGTATTTCAGAAAATCGTCTAACCGTTCGGATACGTCAAAAACAACCATTACCACGGTAAATATGGCCATGGTAAACACAAAGGTCGTCAAGTATTTTTTTATGATGTACCGGTCAATTAACGAAAGCATATATTTAGATTTGAGTATTCATCTCATTTATTTTATCCGACTCTATTACAAACGCTGATCCAGAATTTTCACCATTTTATTTTTCCAGTCATAAAATGTACCTGCTATAATTTTCTCCCTGGCCTGATTGACGAGCCAAAGATAAAAATGCAAATTATGCAATGAGGCAATCTGCGCTCCCAAAATTTCCTGTGATTTTATGAGATGGCGTAAATAAGCCTTGGTATAGAACTGATCCGCATGCAGATCACTTTCCGCTTCAATCGGCGAAAAGTCATCTTTCCATTTTTCGTTTTTAATATTAATAATACCGTTCTGCGTAAAAAGCATTCCATTTCTCGCGTTACGTGTCGGCATCACACAGTCAAACATATCCACACCCAGCGCAATATTCTCAAGAATATTGACAGGTGTACCCACCCCCATCAGGTAACGGGGTTTGTCTTTTGGCAGGATGTCACAGACCACCTCAGTCATCGCGTACATCTCCTCTGCAGGTTCGCCAACAGAAAGCCCCCCAATCGCGTTACCTTCCCGATTGAACGAAGCAATGGTTTCAGCAGATTTAATTCTGAGATCCTTATAGACTGATCCCTGCACAATAGGAAACAGGGTCTGCTCATATCCATACAATGGATCGGTGCTGTCAAAGCGGTCCACGCAACGTTTCAGCCAGCGGTGTGTCATGTCCAGCGAACGGCGTGCATAACTGTAGTCACAGGGATACGGTGTACACTCATCAAATGCCATAATAATATCTGCGCCGATAATCCGTTGCGTATCCATCACATTTTCGGGGGTAAATAAATGCTTCGATCCATCGATATGGGAACGAAATGTCACCCCTTCTTCTTTAATTTTACGGACTTCGGTCAAGGAGTACACCTGATAGCCACCTGAGTCGGTCAAAATCGGACGGTCCCAGCCGTTAAATTTGTGCAAGCCACCAGCCTTATTTAATACCTTCAGCCCCGGACGCAAGTAAAGATGATAGGTATTCCCCAGGATAATCTGGGCTTCGATATCATTTTTTAATTCGTGTTGATGGATGGCCTTTACGGTACCTGCCGTACCCACCGGCATAAAAATAGGTGTTTGGATGGGACCATGTGCAGTTTCGACAACACCTGCACGTGCTTTTGACAATTTATCTTGTGCTTGTAGCGTAAATTTCATGAATATATTCCTCTGAGACTAATTTGACTTTAACGGAAAGGTTATCCAGGACAACTTTTTCAAAACTGTCCCAAACTTCCAACAAAGGCTCACAGCAATACCTTCCCCTGCAGGTCCGATTGCTTTGTCCCAATGGCTTAGACCTATCTCCCTTAAATATGTTGCAAAAATACTATAAAAAGATTTGCAAAGAGGATGTTTCGGGAATAAATTATCATTTTCCTTTATAAAAAGATTAGGAATGCGCGTATCTTTGTGGGCTATGCTTGACCTACATGTAATCTTGGCCAATCTTCCCGATATTGCTTTTGGGATATTAGGTCTTCTCCTATTGGTACAATTATATTACATCTTATTTGTTTACAGCAAATTGAGCAGTTATCAGGTGGAGCACCACAACGAGAAGGATTCCCTTCCGCCATTGTCGCTGATTATCTGCGCCCACAATGAGGAAAATAATCTTCGTGAATATTTGCCAGCTATCCTTACGCAGGATTATCCCCAGTTTGAGGTTATTGTAGTCAACGATTTCTCTACAGATCATACCCCCTGGATCCTGCAGGAATTCAGCCAGAAGCATCCCCATCTTAAAATTGTGGATATCAAGGAGCATATCCGCCTGAAACACGGAAAAAAATTCGCCGTAAGCATGGGGATCAAAGCATCCAGATTCCAGACCCTGGTTTTTACAGATGCAGACTGTGCACCACAGTCCAATCAATGGCTGCGGGACATAGCCGGGGCTTTTACACCCGGGACCGAAATTGTATTGGGTTACTCCCCTTATTTCAAGAAAAGGGGCTTATTAAACCTTTTGATCCGGTTTGAAACCACACATACCGCCATGAGCTATTTATCTTACGCACTTAAAGGAGATGCTTACATGGGTGTGGGACGCAATATGGCATACAAAAAGGAACTCTTTTTCCGTAACAAGGGATTTGCTGCGCACATGCACATTAAGTCCGGTGACGACGACCTCTTTGTCAACCAAAATGCAACAAGGACCAATGTCAACATTGCCCTGCATCCGACATCATTTGTATATTCAGTGCCGAAGACCACATGGAAAAGCTATTACAAGCAGAAAGCCAGACATTCGGGAGCCTCCACGATCTATAAAAAACGCCATCAGCGCATGCTTGGCACGCAGCTGGTTTCGGCGGCGCTGTTTTACCTCGCTGCCCTTACCGTCGCCATTGTATTCCCTGCATTTTGGTATGTCCCCTTATCCGCATACCTACTTCGCCTGTTTGCGCAATGGGCTGTATTTAGCAACATTTATAGAAAACTGGAAGTAAAAGAACTGATTTGGTGGCTACCGTTGGTAGACTTCATCTACTATTTTTATATTTGCACCAACGGTTTGTTCAGCAGAAAAAAGAAAAAAATAAGCTGGAAATAATTTACTCTTAAATTTTTACGTTTTGAATCCTACAGTCGATATCATCTACTCTTATTTTCCGAAAATGACGGATATACAAAAAGAGCAATTTGCCCAGCTCGCTGAGCTATATACTTTTTGGAATAGCCAGATCAATGTAATCTCACGCAAAGATATTGACAGCTTATACCTTCACCATGTCCTGCATTCGCTGGGAATAGCCAAATTCGTTCAGGAGCTGGCACCAGGAACACGCATCCTTGACGTAGGCACAGGCGGGGGCTTCCCGGGGATCCCCATGGCCATCTTATTTCCTGAGGTCAGATTCCATCTGGTCGATTCGATCGGAAAAAAAATCAAAGTGGTCCGCGAAGTGGCGGCAGGACTGGCCCTCCAAAACGTTGAAGCCGATCATATCCGTGCCGAACAGCTGGATGATAAATACGATTTTGTGATTTCAAGGGCCGTAACACGACTGGGAGAATTTGCCCCTTGGATACGCAATAAATTTCAAAAAAAGGATAAAAATGGTATTCCCAACGGTATCCTTTACCTCAAAGGCGGTGACCTTAGTGAAGAGATCAAGGAATCCAGATTAAAAGCTGAACTGCATCCCTTGTCGAGCTATTTCAAAGAAGAGTTTTTCGAAACGAAATATCTGGTATATGTACCGATGTAATTAAGGTTTTACATCGCCTCCCGGTAAACTGAGGCGGCTGTGGATCAGCTCAACAGAATCAAGATAGCATTTCAGACAATGCTGTATGTAAGCTATCTTTTCGTAATTATCCTTTCCGCGCAACCATTTTAGGGTGGGCTGATAATACATCCTAAATTTGGTCAGCGAATCGCCCGAAAGGACAGTATACTCCTTGGTCAGCGCAAACCATTCTTCACGTACTAGATCCGCTTCGTATTCGCGTTCAAATTGACGCTGTAGTCTTCTGGAATGACGGCCCTTGCGACTAAATTTGTTATAAAGCTTATTGAGATTGACCGCAAGGCCACCCTGATGGGGCAAAGTTACCATGTCCTTGGTGTCCCCCCAAAAGTAAATGGACTTATACTCCGACTTCTTCTGATCGAACTTATCTTTTGCAGTTGAATTGATGCCTTTTAGCTGGACGGTATCGAGCCGCAGCGTATCCCCCTTTTTTGTAGTATCCTGTGGCATAGAGTTTCGGGAATGCGCTACAACCGATCGATCGACAGTGAAACAGAGGCCGGCAAGCAGCAAAACGAGAAAGCTAATACGTACCATGTGATAATTGATTACCCTAAAATAGTCAACTATCCATCAAGTGAGTATGGATTTAACAATCTTTAACGCCTGTTAAAATCCCAGCTCTTTCTTTATCTCTTCGCCGATCAGATTGATCTCCTCATCCATGCCAAACATGGGTAGTTCAGTCTCTGGGTTTAATTTCAGCCAGCTGGTATCGGTGTCCTTAATGATTTTCACATATTCTGTGCCGTCTTTGAAAATGACATAAGTATCCTCCTCCTCGGGGAATACAGAATAAATCACATCACCTAATTCAATATCGAAGGGTTCTTTCGTGTTCATAACATTACTTTTCTATCCACAAAGCTAGCAAATATCGCGCATCTTCCCAAGGCATGTGCATGGCCGGAGTCACTTCTGCAAGAAGCTCAACCATGCAAACCATACTAAAAAGTTATACAAGGAGTTATAATTTTCACTATCTTTAAAGTACCCAATTATGAAACTGATCTATCCCATAGCTTTGAGCAAAATCAAGGGCATTGGCCCTCGGACAGCACGGCGTATCCTTACGCATACAGAGAACCTGGAAGACCTTTTTTCGTATTCCAAAAGAGAATTAATGCAAATACCGGGCATGCGGGAATCTGCTGCCGATGCGATACGCAGCAGAACCTACCTGCAAGACTGCGAGCGTGAACTTGAATTTATTGATAAACATCAAATTCAGGCACTATGGGTCGAGGACGAACAGTATCCGCAACGGTTAAAACAATGTGACGATGCTCCCCTGCTGCTTTACTATAAGGGCAACGGCAACCTCAACGCTAAAAAGGTAATTAGCATTGTGGGTACAAGACATTCCACCCCCTATGGGCAACGGCTATGCGAAGACTTTATCCGCCAGCTGGATCAGAACGGGGATATCCTGATCGTGAGCGGTCTTGCCTATGGCATAGACGCCTGTGCGCATCGGCTTGCACTGAAAAATGATATTCCCACGGTAGCAGTGCTCGGTCACGGTCTGGACCGGATATACCCTGCCTCCCATCGTGAACTCGCGTCCAGAATGTTGAATCAAGGGGGCTTACTGACGGAATTTGCGTCCAACACATTGCCCGAGCGCACCAATTTTCCCATGCGTAACCGCATTATTGCAGGGCTTGCGGACGTCACCGTTGTTGTGGAGGCTGCAATCAAAGGCGGTGCATTGATTACCGCAGAGATCGCCAATAGTTATCATAGGGATGTCTGCGCATTCCCGGGAGCAATTTATGATAAAAGCAGCGAAGGTACCAATTACCTGATCAAGACTAATAGAGCCCATATGATCAGACACGTGCAAGATCTGGAGTATTTAATGAACTGGGACATCAGCAAAGAACAGGCCGGCCAACAGCTTGAACTGGGCTTTAAACTGGAAAAAGATCAGGAAAAAGTGCTTGCGCTGATCCATGATGCCGGACAATTGGCGATCGATCAGCTGATCGAAAAGCTCGAATGGCCTCAGAGTAAATTAGCATTGGTCCTGCTGGAACTGGAAATGCAGTCCTTGGTTCATGCCCTTCCCGGAAAAATGTATAAGTCGGCCGGACGGCCAGCGGAAGCCGCTGGACCATTGGGACGATAAGATCCAATAATGATATAAGCTATTTTATTTACATGCATAAACCAAACTAAACCCACAATTTAAATGAACGAAAACAACACAAAAAGCATTTGGAAAGTCATTGGCGCCTCCTCCATGGGAACACTCATAGAATGGTATGACTTTTTCATCTTCGGCAGCCTTTCCATCGTCATTTCAACCAAATTTTTCCCGGCTGATAACCCAACCGCTGCGTTCCTGTCAACATTGGCTACCTTTGCAGCCGGTTTTGTGGTAAGGCCCTTTGGGGCGCTCTTTTTTGGCCGCCTCGGCGATATCATTGGCCGTAAATACACGTTTATGGTGACTCTTCTGTTGATGGGAGGTGCCACCTTTCTGATAGGATGCATTCCCAGCTATGAAAGTATAGGTTTCTGGGCTCCGCTAATTGTTCTGATTTTAAGGCTCCTGCAGGGACTCGCTTTGGGCGGCGAATATGGTGGTGCCGCGACGTATGTGGCCGAACATGCACCAATGGGACAACGTGGATACTGGACCTCCTGGATACAGACTACCGCCACTTTTGGTCTATTTATTTCCTTGGTCGTTATTCTCCTGACAAAGAGTTTTCTGAGCGAAACACAGTTTGACAACTGGGGCTGGCGGGTCCCCTTTCTACTGTCGCTGGTGATGGTATACGTATCCTACCTTATCCGTAAAAAAATGAAGGAGTCGCCCGAATTTAGTAAGGCTAAAGCCGAAGGCAAAACAAGCACAAACCCCTTAAAAGAGAGCTTTGGACATCGTTATAACCTTAAATTTGTCCTACTTGCCCTCTTCGGAGCGGCAATGGGCCAAGGCGTTGTCTGGTATACCGGCCAATTCTACTCGATGAGTTTCATGAAGACCGTCATGCATCTGCAGTCGGATCAGGCTGACACCATCCTGGGGATCGCCTTGTTGCTTGGGACACCCTTTTTTGTTGTGTTTGGTTGGTTAAGCGATAAAGTCGGCCGCAAATGGATTATGTTGGCCGGAATGCTGCTCGCCGTATTGACGTACCGTCCTATTTACAAATCGATGTACCATCTCTCCGACATTCAGCATAAAACCAAAATAAACGAGACAAGCAAGCCACCACAGGCCGAAGAGGGCACAGCGGTCTCCGTCACGATAACTGACTATGACGACGGCACCCAGATGAGCAATGCTACGACATACCATCATGAGGGTGATCTTAAAGGAAAGGAGAGCGTCAAAACGACCGTCCACCTAAGCGGCAAAAATTACGTATGGTTAATTGCCCTGTTGTTCATCCAGATAATCTATATCACCATGGTGTATGGCCCCATCGCAGCTTTTCTGGTCGAACTGTTCCCGGTAAAAATCCGGTACACATCCATGTCCCTGCCATATCATGTCGGTAACGGCATATTCGGAGGTCTGCTTCCAGCGGTCTCCACCTATCTCACGACAAATGCGGAAACAGCCCATGTATCTCAGTTCTACCTGGCGGGATTATGGTATCCAATTATTATTGCGGCCGTCTGTTTCGTCATCGGAAGTCTCTATATCAACAACAAATCAACTCCTTCAAACCATGAATAACCTTAAAAAACTACTCGGAATCGTATGGATCATTTTGGCCATATACACCGCATATTTTAGTATTTTCGAACTTGCCTTACCAAAAATTTCTACAGGGCATCAGGAAGATCTGGTGTTCGGAATCATTATCCTCTGCATATTGACGCCCATTATATCACTAGGTTTAGGCCTATTTGGTTATTATTCCCTTTTAGGTGAATACGATGACAGCAAAATGTAAGAATCGTGCTGTCCAATGGCTGGCCACCTTCTTGATACACGGCTTTGTTCTGTACACAGCGTGACCCCAACGGAAGTCTTCCCATACATTCAGGATGGGAAGAGTTCTCTCTATAAAGGGTGAGATGTCCGTCATCATCGATGTTAGCTTGTGGTACAGGCGCCTGCAGACAAATTATTTCAATGGGAATCAATGAAATACAATAAAAACGCATTTTTTCTTTCCTAAAACTGTTTTTTTTTCTACTTTTGTGGCGGGTAAGTCTTCTACGACCAGCTCCCATTGACTCCCCCAGGTTGGGAACAAAGCAAGGGTATTTGGTTGAGCGGTGCGATAGGAGTAGCTTACCCTTTTTTTGTGCCCCAAAATTTAAAACACCAAACCTGAGATCTCCTGGATCATACCGAAAGTTTGGGGGGGGTAAAGACTTTTAAGCATACAATTTCATCACTCTGTACAGGAAGAATGTTGTGTCCCTTACGCCACGGAAGACACTCCTGAAAGCTTTGAGTTTTGCA
>Ga0182748_1000046_pt1 | contig 170135 bp, 135 predicted proteins | sample eDN3rd37CKraftOP_FD_128877 | JGI IMG/M metagenome (GOLD analysis project Ga0182748, IMG submission 128877) | Enriched Organic Plus compost microbial communities from Emeryville, California, USA - eDNA 3rd pass 37_C Kraft OP (version 2) (version 2) ... | reverse complement strand
TTTCTTTTCATAGCCTTTGCTATCTGTTTTAATGCCTTTATACGTTAAAAAAGCCTTGTGGCAGCCTTCTTGTATGCATTCGTATTGGTACTTTCTCTGCGTTGTATAGAAAGCCTTCTCGATCGGGTTTGTATTGAACAAAATTCGGAAATGCAAAGCATTCGCGAACTCCTTTAAAATCTTCAAAAAAGACAGTGAGCAATCCAAGCATCAATTTCTTTATCCTCACAATACTGCAAGCTCTCCCCACTGCTATAACCTGCATCGGCTATCACTTCGTCTAACTCTATTTCGTTTTGATTTAAATTTTCGATGGTTTGATCCATAATCTCTTGGAAGATTGCACTGTCCTTGCTTCCTGCTGTACTGGCACAGGCGCCTGTTATCACGTGGTGAGCATCGTCTACGGATAATTGTCCTGCATAATTGAGTTGACGTGGTTTTCCTAGTTTGGTCGAGATTTTTGCATCGGGATCCGTAGGCGAATAATGCGTATGATTACTTAAAAACTTGGGACGGATTTCTTCCCCATCTTCATCTATTTGATGCGTCTTTCTATGGCCAGGCATCCCTTGGTAGGCTTCTTTCTTCCAAGCATGGTGTTGTTCGACTTCCTTCTGCTTTTGCGGGGTAACTTGATAGTCCGAGTGCGTGTTTAATTCTTCTGTATAAGTCTTCGCATCGGCTATGATTTCTTTTTCCACCAAACTATCCATACTTGCATTGGCTTTGATAAAAGCACTATCCACACATTGACGCTTTCCGCGAACCATTCCTTTTTGAACGCATTTGCGTAAGATGTCTTGAAATAAACTTAAAAATACTTCTTCGCCATACAATTGACGCGTCCGAGAGATGGTCGAATGCCAAGGTAATTCTTCATCTAAATCATACCCCAAAAACAATCTTATACTTAAGCTGTCTGCACAGTAGCGCAATAAGGCTCTATCGCTGTTGATATTGTTGAGATAACCAACCAGCAGTATCTTAAAAAACACAACCGGATCTATGCTTTCTTGGCCTTCCTTACCGTAATACTTTGAAGTAGAAGCATACAGATAGTGTAAATCTAATTCTTGGAGTAATATCCGATAGAAATTATCCTTGGGAACCAAACTATCTAAACTGGTTTGATAGAATAATTGTGGTGAGAAATGTTTGCGTCCTTGCATATAACAAGATACACATTTTTTTTGATAATGAGGAGTTGTGCAACAGGCACATCGGCTTGGCGAAATGCGGGGTTAAGTGCAAACTTCAACATTTGTACTTTTTTAGTCGCCAATGCAGTTCGCATTGACTTTTTTGATTAACTTAGCCACTGCGAAACAGCATTGGCTTACGTCCGTGCAAAACTCGACTTTCAGTCTATTTTTGTCCCGCACTATCGCCAAGCCGTTTCACGTTATCAGCAATCCTACTGAAACCCGTCTCTAAAAGAAAAAAAACGAAAAGGTCACCATAAATAGTTTTTATGAATATTGCATATTTACAATATTTTTTGAATGAAAGCGAATGAAAAAGAGCGAACGAGATATATTAAAACGGAGCAAAGAAATTACCGAAAATTATTTTCAGTTTTTAGACAACCATATTGAAGATGTTGTTTTGGGAAAAACTGAAGAATTTATGGAAATCAATCAAATTGCCAGCGCATTATTTATTTCTCATAAACATTTAACAGATACCGTTCAAAAAGAAACTGGAAGTCATCCTTGTCATTTTTATGACCTTAAAATTCTTGATGAAGCCAAAAAAATGCTTTTAGAAACAGATAAAACTATTTCTGAAATTGCAAAAATATTGACATACGATCCATCGAATTTTTCTAAGTTCTTCAAAAAATTTATTGGACAAACTCCTGGACAATTCCGAAAAGAAAACAAAAAATAAAAACTACCGAAAAGTTCACCACGATTTATATTTTTTGCTTAGCCATCTTTGCTAAATCAATTGTATAACATTTAAAATCAAACAAAATGGCAAGAAACGATGTAAATGGAAAAGTAGTTTTAATTGCAGGTGGTGCAAAAAATTTAGGTGGCTTACTAAGCCGTAATTTTGCGGCTAAAGGAGCAAAAGTGGCTATCCACTACAATAGCGACAACACAAAGGCTGAAGCCGAAAAAACATTGGCAGATATCATAAACGCAGGTGGAGAAGCATTTTTATTCCAAGCTGATTTGACAGATGTAAAAAACATTACAAAGTTTTTTGATGCAACTATCGAAAAATTCGGAGGAATTGACATTGCTATTAATACGGTTGGAAAAGTATTAAAAAAGCCATTTATTGATACTACCGAAGAAGAGTACGACAGTATGAGTGACATTAATGCAAAAGTGGCATATTTCTTTATTCAGGAAGCGGGTAAAAAGCTGAACGATAATGGGAAAATCAATACAATTGTAACGTCTTTATTAGCTGCGTTTACGGGATATTATTCTACTTATGCAGGAGCAAAAGCACCTGTGGAGCATTTCACTAGAGCAGCTTCCAAAGAGTTTGGTTCACGTGGCATTTCTGTAACTGCGGTTGCTCCCGGACCAATGGATACACCTTTCTTCTACGGACAGGAAAGTGATGAAGCGGTAGCATACCACAAACAAGCTTCTGATTTAGGTGGATTAACCGACATCAAAGATATTGCTCCTTTGGTGGAATTTTTAGTAACCGATGGTTGGTGGATTACAGGGCAAACCATTTTTGCAAACGGAGGCTACACAACAAGATAAATAAATTTTACTATTTTTAAAAAGGCAAATGACTTAGTTTTTTGCCTTTTTTTAAATTTAAAGATTATGATTTTAAAAATTCTCAATTCAGCATTGATTTTATTTGCGGTGTTTATGGGTGCCAAGCACGGATGGAATATGCTCACTGCAAAACCAGAAATGCTCGAAATGTTTGGTAAATGGAATTTTAGCAAAAATGCTGTAATGATTAATGGTGCAGTTACCTTATTGGCATCTATATTAATCCTTTTTCCGAAAACATTCGTGTGGGGAAACTTTCTAATGGCAGCGGGAATACTGATGATTATCTGTTTGCAGTTGCTCAACAAAGACTTGAAAGGCGTGGCGATAGAAATCCCATTTCTGTTACTCAATTTAATCATCATTTATTTACAACACCCATTAAAATCGAATGTGTTATGAGAAAATTTCTAATCATTTTGTTTTCCTCTTTTTCACTTACGGCGTGTGGACAAACACAAAACACCAATCAAACAACAAATAAAAAATCAGAAAAAATGCAAGACGAAACCCTATTAAAACCAGTAAAAACTTTGATGGAAGCGATGCAAACAGAAAATGCCGAATTGATCAGAGCTCAATTTTCGGAAACAGCCACTCAAGCCTATGGTTCGGATGGAGTGATGAAAACAGCCGAAGAAACCAAAAAATGGATTGAAAGTGATATCGTGGATCGCCAGGGCAAGGTTGCCAACCCTGAATATTCTGTGATAAGTGAAAATGAGGTTGTTGTCAAAGGGCAGTATTCGAGTGTAGGTTATACAAATAAGGCTAACTTTTTATTTACCGTTGAGAACGGATTGATAACAAGTTGGAGAATGAGATATTAAGTACGATAGTTTATTACCTATAAAAGGACTGCTGATAACATCGCATTGGCAAAATGGCGGGGTAAGTGCAATCTTCAATTTTTGTGCTTTTTTATCAGCCGAATGTGTTCCACATTCAGCTTTTTTTAATAATTTAGCTTCTGTGGAAACACATCGGCTACGTTACTGCTAAATTGAACTTTCTGTTCAATTTAGACGCCACTTCGCCAATTGGCGGCCTGTAGGTGCTTACTTGGGCACATACAGGATGTATTTTTCTTCAAAATAAGGTTCAGGAAAAAGGTCTATAATAGAGGTGATATAAGGCCGGGTACCGCTCTGTTGTATTTCCAGCGCCAAATCTCCACCTTTTAAACAAATAAGGCCAGGCGCAGGGGTATCCTCACTACGTTGAGCATTGTTTTTGCTAATAATGGGTTTGCTCCATCGCCACAAATCTTTAAGTGGAGCTACCGCTCGCGACACTACATAATCGAATTTTTTATCCTTTATGGCCTCTACTCTGGTATGCTGGGTGGTTATATTTTTCAGGCCGATAGCATTAGCTACTTCCTCAACTACTTTCAGTTTTTTGGCAATGCTGTCTACCATATGAAACTGTACCTCGGGGAAAAATATAGCCAGAGGAATCCCGGGGAATCCCCCTCCACAGCCCAAATCCAACACGGTATTGCCTGCATCGAAGTTATAGGCAGCAGCAATGCTTAAAGAATGAAGAACATGCTTTTCATACAAACTACCAATGTCTTTGCGACTGATAACGTTAATTTTTTCATTCCAGTCTTTGTACAAAGCATCCAAGGCCTCCAGCTGCTTTAGCTGAGTATCGGTAAAATCAGCGAAGTATTTTAAAATAATCTCCATGAAAAGCAAAAGTATTAATATCAAGTGGATATCGGTTGCATTATGCTGTTGGCATTTTTATGTTTTACCAAGTCTTTTTTTCTTTTTTCCAGAGTGTAGGAGCGAAAAAGAGGTAGTAAAAGAACATCCATACATCCATCAGTAAAATCCAACCCTGCAAATCTGTTTCATTCAGTTTTTTCATGGCTTTAGAAAAGATAAAATATTGTATGGCCGATTTTACAATCAATATGCCTAATGCTACTTGCCAGTTGTAAAGTAGCGCCGTGGCAATAAGTAACGGATAGAATAAAAAATGCGATAGACTATATAGTCCCAATAACAACTTATGCTTGAATTTGTAATACTTTGAAGTGCTATAATGCCTGGTCTTTTGATGGCGCCATTCTTTCCATTTTTTCTTGGGAACACTGATAGTGTGGGCCTGGGGTTCAATCATAATAGCTGTATTACGACGCGTGGCGGCTTTACTTATAAATAAATCATCGTCGCCGCCGGGTATATAATTAATACTTGCAAACCCTTTATGTTTATTAAATAAAGTTTTTTTATAGCTTAGATTTCGGCCTACACCCATGTAGGGAACGCCGGCCAATGCATATGAAAGATATTGCAATGCGGAGTGAAAGGTTTCCCAACGGATGATTTTATTGAGCAGTCCCGGATGTTTTTCATAAGCGCCATAACCCAGTACAATTTCAATTTCGGATTTGTAATAAGCGCTTTGCATGTGAGCTGCCCATAATGGAGATGCGGGCACACAATCGGCATCGGTAAGCAATAAATGCTCGTTTCGGGCCTCGCGAATGCCAATGGATAGCGGATATTTTTTACCTACGCTTTCTTTGTGTTGTCTTTCAAGATTAATAACCCGTAATCTGGAATAATTGCGCGACAGCCATTGCATCACATGTTTGGTGTTATCTTCCGAATTATCGTTTACCACCAGTACTTCGTATTCATTGGTGTATTGCTGTTGCAAAAGGTGGGGTATGTTTTTCTCCAGATTATATTGTTCGTTTCTGGCACAAACTATTATTGAGTAGGGAGCAGGGGGGGGAGCCACTTCAGAAGTAGGAGTTTTGTAAAAAGCTAAGCGGGCAAAGAAAAAAAGGTAATAAAAGATCAGACAAAAACTGAAAAATGCTAATAATAGAAAAATTATATAAGCAGTAGAAAATAGCATACAAGCAAATATATAATCTAACTGTTTACTTTTGCCACAAATGGCAAGATTAAGTTTTCAAGTACAGCATACGGATAGCACTACGTCGGCCAGAGCCGGCGTTATAACCACGGATCACGGTCAGATCGAAACCCCAATATTTATGCCGGTAGGTACGGTGGGTAGTGTAAAGGCCGTTGCGCAGCAACAATTGCTGAATGACGTGAAGGCCCAAATTATCTTAGGCAATACTTACCACTTGTATTTAAGACCCGGTACAGATGTTTTGGAGCAAGCAGGAGGTTTGCACCGATTTAATCATTGGGAGCGGCCTATTTTAACGGATAGTGGTGGGTATCAGGTATTTTCTTTGGCTGGAACCCGAAAAATTAAAGAAGAAGGTGTGACTTTTCAGTCACATATTGATGGGAGTAAACATTTGTTTACTCCTGAGAGGGTGATGGATATACAACGCAGTATTGGCGGAGACATCATCATGGCATTTGATGAATGTCCCCCTGGAGGAAGTGAATATGGTTATGCCCGTAAGAGCATGGAGCTTACTCATCGTTGGCTAGACAGATGTGTAGCCCAATTCAACGCCACGCCTGATAAGTATGGTTATACGCAAAATCTATTCCCCATAGTACAGGGGGCCACCTATAAGGATTTGCGTAAGCAATCTTGTGAATATATTGCCTCCAAGGATGCTCCAGGGAACGCTATTGGGGGACTGAGTGTGGGAGAGCCCGAGCCGGTAATGTACGAAATTTGTGACTGGTGCTGTCAGTTATTACCTAAGGATAAACCCCGTTATCTGATGGGGGTTGGTACACCATGGAATATACTGGAGTGTATCGGAATGGGCGTGGATATGTTCGACTGTGTAATGCCCACGCGTAACGGGCGGAACGCCATGCTTTTTACCACTCAAGGGGTCATTAATATTGATAATAAGAAATGGGAGTACGACTTTTCCCCCATCGATGAAGAGTTGCCCTGCGAGATGAGCCGTTATTACAGTAAAGCCTACCTGAGACATCTATTTAAAGCAGGCGAAATACTGGCACTAACCATCGCAAGTGTACACAATCTATGTTTTTATTTGTGGCTGGTAGGTGAGGCCCGTAAGCATATTATTGCAGGCGACTATGCTACCTGGAAAAATGAAATGATTATTAAGCTAAAAACAAGGTTATAGATGGCGTTGAGGGGTAGCGAATCAGAGGGAAAGCTATGTCAAAGACTAAAAATTATATAAATCCATTATAAAGCATAAAATCCGTCATTACAAGTGTCGGATTTCATATATTTTTGGCAGCTGAATGAAGAAGTTAGACTGGTTTATATTAAAACGTCTGCTGGTCACGTTTGTGTTCTGCATGTTGCTGTTTACCGTTATCGCGGTAGCGGTAGATAGTAGTGAGAAGACGGACGATTTTGTAAAAACGGGTCTCAGTAACTGGGAAATATTTACACAATACTATGTAGGATTTATACCCTATATCTGGAGTTTATTATTCCCGCTTTTCGTTTTTATAGCTGTTATATTCTTTACCAGTAAAATGGCGATGCGTAGTGAGGTTATCGCCATTCTTGCAAGTGGTATTTCTTTCAATCGGTTTCTACGTCCTTATATTATTGGGGGCGTATTTCTAGCGCTTATTCTTTTTGTAGGACGTTTTTATTTTATACCGAAAGCCAATGTACTCTATACTACTTTCATGCAGGAAAAGCTGGATAAGAACAATCCCTTGAAAAACCGTCAGGAAACGAGTTGTTACAACTGTTTCTTTAAGCGGATTGACAGTACAGCCTACATGGGTGTGAAAAACTACAATGCCCAAACACGAACCAGCGGCACCTTTTTTATGAACCGCGTGCGAAATGGAAAAGTAGTGTATAACCTGCGTGCAGAGTCTATACGATGGGATACTACCGGTGGCAAGGGCAAATGGATTGGGAAGAATGTAGTAGAACGGTATGTGGACAGTCTCGGAGAAAGGGAAAAGCGGTATACTGAAAAAACAATCCAACTCAGCATTTTGCCCACCGAGCTGGTACGGGATGAGTATCTAAAAGACAAACTCACAACACCTCAGTTGGTAAAGTATATCGAAAAAGAAGAGCTGAGAGGTACGGAGGGGTTGAACTCCTTGAAAGTGGAGAGATACAAGCGTACGGCTACACCGATCACTGTACTATTGCTTACCTTTATAGGTGCCGTGGTGGCCAGCCGAAAAACACGCGGCGGAAGTGGATTGCACTTGGCATTAGGAATTGTAATTGCTGCTGCATTTATCATTGCCGACCAGTTTTCTACTGTATTTTCTGTTAAAGGAAATTTTCCGCCCTTAGTGGCCGCCTGGCTGCCCAATATAATCTTCTTTTTTGTGTCTTTAAAGCTATATAGAGATACCCCTAAATAAGCCTAACTTAGGTAAAGGCAGATACGATATAAAAGGGGATATTTTATCATAGTTTTTACATCTTGCGTAAACGTTTGCGCGGTTTTCTTGTTAAATAAATTATTATATAATTTGTTGAACCATTTGTCATTGATTATCTTTAGGGCGAACGCTTACCGTATAAAATAATAATGTGTTATGGAAATGCTGAAACAAAAGTTTAAAGCACAGGCTGATAAGCTGGGCGAGGAAATAAAACAAATACTGAAAGAGCATGGTGATACCGTTATCGGTGAAATAAAACTGTCTCAGATATACCAGGGAATGCGGGGCATGATCGCATTGATTAGTGAAACTTCTTTACTAGATGCGCAGGATGGAATACGATTTAGAAGGCATACCATAGACGAATTAAGACAAAAACTTCCCAAAGCTAAGGAAGGCGGGGAGCCATTACCCGAAGCCTTATTTTATCTGATGCTGGTAGGAGAAATTCCTACTAAGGAGGAAGTGGATACGCTGAGTGCTATTTTGCAGCGCCGTAGTCACGTGCCTATGTATGTTTATGAAACCATGAAAGCATTGCCTACCGAGACGCATCCCATGACCATGTTTGTGGTAGGTATTATGGCTTTGCAGGCCGAGAGTGTATTTGCAAAAAGATATGCAGCCGGCATGAGTAAAAAGGATTACTGGGAAGCCACTTTTGAAGACACGTTAGACTTGATTGCTCGCATCCCGCATATTGCTGCTTATGTATATCGTAGAAAATACAAGGAAGGTAAAATATTACATCCCGATGGCTTATTAGATTGGGCTGGAAACTTTGCCCACATGCTGGGATACGATGATGAAGAGTTCAAAGAATTAATGCGCCTATACATGGTTATCCATGCCGATCATGAAGGCGGAAATGTTTCAGCACACACTACACACCTCGTAGGATCTGCCCTCAGCGATCCTTACCTCAGCTATGCTGCCGGTATGAATGGTTTGGCAGGGCCGTTACATGGCCTAGCTAATCAGGAAGTGATAAAATGGATTTTTGAGATGCAGCGAGAGTTGAAAACCGAATCGCCCACATCAGAACAAATCAAACAATACGTAGAAAAAACCCTTGCCGAGGGTAAGGTCGTACCGGGTTATGGCCATGCTGTACTTAGAAAAACCGATCCTCGCTTCATTGCTCAGATGGAGTTTGGTAAAAAGCACATGCCTGATGATCCGCTGGTAAATACGGTATGGCGTATTTATGAAACCGTGCCGCCCATCCTACAATCATTAGGTAAAGTAAAAAATCCATGGCCAAATGTAGATGCACATAGTGGTGCTCTTTTAGTGCATTATGGATTGGTAGAGTATGAATACTATACTGTGCTCTTTGCTGTAAGCCGTGCCTTGGGCGTACTATCCAGCCTATGTTGGGATAGAGCGCTGGGTATGCCTATCGAACGACCCAAGTCGGTTACTACAGCAGCGGTGAAGCGTTGGCTAAACAAAGAAGTAGAAAATCTAGGTGATTAAAAGTTTTTAAGAGGCTTTTAAGATATTTTGTATCAAATATTTACATAAAAGTTTTTTTGGTACGATTTTTAGGCTTCATTATAGAAAACTATTACTTCATTCTAAAATGAACTATTATGAAAAACAGGGATAAAATTTTGCTGGGCATCGTAGGGGCTGCACTTGCCGGGGTAGCCATTGGTTTATTATATTATACCGAAGAAGGCAAAAAGGCTAGGAGAAAAATTAAAAATACCGCGTCAGAATGGGCTGATTCTCTAGGTAGCCTGTATGAGTCGGGCAAAGAAAGTCTTGCAGACTTGTCCCAAAAAGCCATCACTAAGGCAAAATCTGGTCTTAATAAAGCTAAGGAGAAAGCCGGAGAGTTTACAGGCCAAGCAGATGAATTTGCAAATAAACTGGGCTAATTAAATAGCTCGGAAAGGTTGTCAGTAGCATCAATCATGGCAAATGGGCTTATGATCTGTTGTACGGGCAGCCTTTTTTGTTTAATGATCTATAAAAACCAGTCCTATGTTTGAAATAAAAGATAAGGTAGAAGACATTGCCAGCAATGTAGAGGAAATAGCCAAAACTTACTATCGGCTTTCCGTTATACGAATTGCAGATAAAGGGAGTAGCTTGGCTGCCTCACTGCTGATTACATTTTTCGTAGCTGCTTTATTATTTTTCGCAATGTTTTTTGTATGCATGGGTGTAAGTTGGTGGATAGGACAAAAATTAGGTAATCCAACACTAGGATTTTTTATAGTAGCCGGAGGGCTTTTTGTATTGCTACTGCTTGTATTATTGTTGACGAAAAAATTGCTGCACCCATTTATCAGAAACGTCATAATAAAAGCTATTTATGGGTAAACCAGACATTAATAATTATGAAGAGTTGTTGCAGGAAAAGGAACGATTAAAAGTCCGCCTGCAAATGAGCAAAGCTAAAATTGGAGCCTCTTTTAATGCGTTAAAAGATGAGTTGAATCCGTATGCTGCCATTGGGGGTATTGCCCGCAACACTTTGAAGGGAAATACCACTAATCCGCTTGTGAAATTCGGTATTAAAAGATCGGTGGAATTTTTTATAGGCAAAGTATTGTTGAAACGTGCCGGATGGTTACCTAGACTGGTAGTGCCTTTTGTAGTGCGAGAAGCTACCACAAGAATGGTTGGCCGCAAAATAGATAAGAAATTGGCCGCTCTGTTAAGAAAAGCCGCCGCCTCTATTCGTGAGACAGAAATTCCATCTTCCATAACAAAAAAATAGAGAGCTGCTGAATTTTTTTGTTGGATAAATTGTTCGATTCCTTTAATTTCGCTCACCGTTTAAAGAGACGGCTTTAGCTCTTTATGGGGGATTAGCTCAGCTGGCTAGAGCGCTTGCATGGCATGCAAGAGGTCGTCGGTTCGACTCCGATATCCTCCACATTTCATAGATGAAACAGGTGAAGGAATTGTAAGTCTCAGTTCCTTCACCTGTTTTTTTTATGGATAAATTTTTTGTATTGACCTAAATAAAAGTTGGATAGGAGTGAAATGCATGGAAAGAGAAGAGATATAAAATAAAAGCCGCTTATCGAAGCGGCTTGGAAAATTTTGTGATCCGGATTGGATTCGAACCAATGACCTACTGCTTAGAAGGCAGTTGCTCTATCCAGCTGAGCTACCGGACCAACCGAATGAATAACTCTTTAGTTTCATTCGTTACTTTCCATAAATGGAAAGTGTTACAGAGGCGCAAATATAGAGAATTTGAAACTATTTCAAATATTTGTGCATCTCTTTTTGATAATTTATTGCCTTATTTCGGGCGGCAACAGCAAAATTTTCTTCAGATCCGGCATAAATAATATCTCTACTTACATTTACCAGTAGTCCACAGCTTGCATTCATAGCTTTCTCAGAAATCTCCTGAAGGCTTCCGCCTTGTGCGCCTACACCGGGAACCAGCAAAAAATGATCAGGGATGAGTTTTCTGATATTGATAAAGGAATCGGATTGTGTGGCACCTACTACAAACATCAAATTTTCGGGCGTACCCCATTGCGAAACGGTTTTCAATACTTTTTCGTATAGGAGTTCATCTCCGCAAGACTGCAGTTCAAAATCGGCTGCACCTTTATTAGAGGTTAACCCTAATACTATAGCCCATTTCCCTTCGTATTTCAGAAAGGGCTGTACACTGTCGCTTCCCATGTAAGGAGCTACAGTAACCGCATCGAAAGTTAGATTTTCAAAAAAAGCTTTCGCATACTGATCGGATGTATTACCAATGTCGCCGCGTTTGGCATCGGCAATTTTAAAATGTTCATTACCGATATAATGCACCGTTTTTTCCAGCGCTTGCCAACCCCTTACTCCATATGCTTCATAAAATGCAGTGTTGATTTTATACGATACACACAAATCGCGTGTAGCATCGATAATGGCTTTATTAAATTCAAATATTGCGTCGGGATGATTTCTTAAATGAGCAGGAATTTTATTAATATCCGTATCTAATCCTACACACAAATAAGATCTTTTTGTTTGAATCTGCTGAAAAAGTTCGTTTCTTGTCATTATTAAAATTCGTTTTTGAATTGCGAATATCAGCATTCCGGATGGCTTATGGGAACGTTTACGGCAAGCCCTCCGTCAGCTGTTTCCTTGTATTTAAAGTTCATGTCTTTTGCGGTCTCCCACATGGTTTTGATAACATCATCCAGCGATACACGTGCAAAGTCGGGAGTGCTTTGCAAGGCCAGCTGACTGGCGGTAATGGCTTTTATTGCTCCCATGGTATTGCGCTCAATACAGGGTACCTGCACCAAACCACGTACAGGATCGCAGGTCATTCCTAGATGATGTTCCATCGCAATTTCCGCAGCCATTAAAGCCTGTTTTTGGGTGCCACCCAATGCTTCGGTAAGCGCGGCTGCAGCCATGGATGAGGATACGCCTATCTCGGCTTGGCAACCTCCCATAGCGGCAGAAATGGTAGCTTCCTTTTTAAAGATACTTCCGATTTCCGCAGCAGTCATCAGAAAGTGCATAACCTTATCTTCTTCCGGAATTGTATTGTCCTGATGGCAGAAGATAATGTAATAGTGTAAAACAGCAGGGATGACGCCGGCTGATCCATTGGTAGGAGCAGTGACTACGCGGCCAAAGGAAGCATTTTCCTCATTTACGGCAAGTGCAAAACAACTTACCCAGTCCAGTGTGTATTGAAAATGATTGCCACCTTTGCGAATATTTTGTACCCATTCATCGTAATTGTTATACACGGCTCCCTGAAGCAATCTCTTATTTAGGTCGGCAGCCCGTCTACGCACATTCAAGCCTCCCGGCAACACGCCGCTAGTATGGCATCCGCGGTAGACACAGTCCTTCATTACCTGCCATATTTTAAGAATGTCTGTACGAATAGTTTCTTCAGTGCGCCATGCTTGCTCGTTTTCATAAACGATTTCATGAATGGCTAGTCCGGTTTTGATGCACCACTTCAAAAGATCTTCTGCATCATTAATAGGGAAAGGAGGTGTAGTTTTTTTAGCGGAAATTACTTCTCCTTCCTTTTTGACGAAGCCGCCTCCGATGGAGTAATAGGTTTCGGTTATGGTGTTCCCATTTTCAAGTGTGGCAGTAAAACGCAATCCATTGGAATGATACGGCAGTGTCTCCTGATACAAGAAAACAATATCTTCCGTTGGGTTAAATTGTATGCGGTGCGTTCCGTGTAATATCAATTGCTTTTGATCGGCGATATGTTGAATGGTAGCAGTGATTTGTGCTACATCAAAAGTTACCGGGTCAAATCCTGAAAGCCCCAGTTGTACAGCAATATCTGTTCCGTGACCAATACCTGTTTTTGCCAGCGAGCCATATAAGAAAATCTGTACACGTAGCACCTGCTGCAGCGGAGCCTGTAATTCTAATTCTTCCACAAACCTTTCAGCTGCACGCCAAGGACCCAGTGTGTGAGAACTAGACGGTCCTACGCCAATCTTCAACATGTCGAATACCGATATAGGCTCGTAATGCATAAGTGTGGTTTCTGCGGCAAATTTAAGCGAAAGCCCTGCAGTTCTTAAGCTTTAAAATAAAAAAGCCCGAAATTCATCGGGCTTTAAAAACAAATGTAATGCAGTCCTATATTTATTCCACTTCTAATAGCTCGATCGAGAAGTATAAAGGTTTGTTATGAAAGGCCGGATAGTAAGGATGGCAATCATAGGCCAGAGAAGAGGGGATAATCACTTTCATTTTCCCTCCTTCTTTGAGTAAAGGCACAATGGTTGTCCAGCCAGGGATTACTTGTGAAAGATTGAAAGACACACCGTCAGTACTTTCATCAAACTTTTGGCCATTTAAAAATCTTCCTTCATACTTCGCTTTTACAGTACTTGAACTGGTAGGCTGCGCTCCGGTTCCGGGTTCAATAATTTCATAAAGAATACCGGATTCATGCTGTTGGTAGTTGATGGAATTGTCCTCGGCATATTTTTTCATGGCCGGTAACTCTTCTTCCACCGATTTTGAAACACAGGGTTTCTCCTTTTTAGAACAGCTTCCGATAATGGCCGCAGTTAGGACCAATAACATTAAATATCTTCTCATATTCTTATGGGGTTACTGTTCCTTGGTCTACACCTGTTAAAGTAAAATCATAAATCAATTGTGCATGTGCTGGAAGAGTGTTACCGTTTTGCAGTTTTTGGTCTCTACAATCGGCACCTATGCGGGAAGGAACAATAACCTTCATTACGCCTCCTTTTCCTACTCTCTTGAGGAAGTAATATTCAAGTGTAGGGGTGGAGTTTGTGGACTTAAAGTCTGCAGGGGTGAGTTTGCCTCCTGTTTGAGGATTTAAATACAAGCTATCTGATGTAAATATTGTAGATCCATTCATCAGTTTTATAGTGTATTTAAAAGCTATCTTGGCATCGTCACTAGGAATTTGTCCATCGCCCATACTCACTATGCCGGTGTACATGTTAAAGTCAGTGTTGAAAGACATATAATGCAGCTCTTGGACATCGATGAATGAATCGATAATATGTCTATCTTGTTCTAGTGTGTAAGGCGTACATGGAGGTACATCATTACTTTTAAAGCAGGCGGCAAGAGTTATCGCCGACATGATTGCAATCGCAGGTATCCAAATCGCTTTTTTCATCAAAATGTTTTTTTAAATGATTAAAGGTTTATTTTTCTATTTATTAATTCTTGATAATAAGCTTCGTTACGATCCCATTTATGGGAAGACGAGAATATCACGGTAAATGCAACAATTATTATTCCAGCAATTAATAAAATTACTAATAAAGAAGGATCGGCATGGGCCACCATGCTAGCCCGTTTATACCATCCACTGAAAAAGTTTAGTAAAATGGCTACAAACAGAATAAGTCCTGAAGGGAGCCCCCATAGCATTGTTTTCAATAACTTCTTCTTTTTCAGTCGATTCTGTTCCCAGTATTTGATAAACTGTTCTTCTTCTTTCGTATATATGGTTTTCGAATGCATGTGAGTTCAAAGTTATAAACTTATTTGATTGAATATTTCAAATAAAATATCTTCATATTTAATATATATGCTTCTGCATTATCTGATTTTGGCATCACGCAAAAAATCTATTATATTGCGATATCGTCATTATCAATTATTTAAGAGATAAGTCGAGCCCTTTGCCAATGTTAACGGTAGAATATTCCGTATTTCTGCCGTTTTCAAATAGTCTGTAGGTGTAATAGGACATGATAATATGAGGTAATGTTATTACTTACAGCTCTTCATCTGTTAATCGAAAACCGTCCAAGAGGAAAAATTCTAAGTGGACATAAATAATTATAAGGATGAGACTTGCTCCGTTGCTAATTAAGTACTTAACCGAGAATAAAACTTTGCGCTTGCCCGGTTTGGGAATTTTCCATGCTGATAGTACCTATGATCCTGATGTCGATTATAGCAAGAAAGGCACTTCTTTGCTAAATATTAGTTTTGAACAGGCAACCGTTACTGCTTTTGATAGCGAGCTAATCGATTTTATTTCTCAGCAAACAGGTAAAATGCGCGTTTTGGCTGAATCGGATTTAGCTTCAGAGTTGGATGCTATTATTACTTTTCTGAATACAGGTAAGCCTTATTATATAGAAGGTATCGGGACAATCACCAAACGACTCGATGGAACTTTTGAATTCCATCAGGCAAAACATCAACATAATGAGAGGAAAAAAAATATCCCTATTACCGAGCGCCATTATATTCCGCAGGCATACATTGACGAGACAAGAAAACCCAGAAATAAAAAACCAGCTATAGTTATTGTCATATTGTGTCTATTAGCGGTAGCTGCTACGGTATGGTTTTATCTAAAATCAACTGAAGAAAGCCGCAGTAATTTGGAAGAAGCATCTTTTAATGGAAAGAATACTGGGGATGAGGTAGTGACGATTCTGCCATCACAGGATTCGCTCGTACAATCTTCAACACCTGCTGTTGCAACTTCGCAAGGGTACAGATTTATTTTGGAAGTTGCACAAGAGCCACGCGCATCGAAGCGATACAATCAATTGAAGAGTCTTAATTGGCCGGTCAATATTGAAACAAAAGATTCGGTGAATTATAAATTGTATATAGAGTACCAGGATACCCATATTGATACTACACGAATTAAAGATTCGCTCAGTGTATTATCTGGAAAGAAAGTGTGGATTGAATAATTTTCTATGTTGTTTCAATAGTGCTGCTCTTTGAGAGTAGTATCTAATAAAATAGTGCTATTCATAACTGGAGTATACAAAAAGAGGCTTCCTCGGTGTAGGAAGCCTCTGGCATTATATGCTGTTTTCAACATTGTCAGAATTTATTCTCGATATACAATCCCGGCACTTTTGGCCTTGGTTCTATTTGTTTCAACTCTACCAGTTTGTCTCCCACAACAGAGCGTCCTATAGTAGCGTTTGAGGAAAGGGTAGTGGGGTAGCTTCCACTTATAATATAGCTCAGTGCATTATATAAACAGGGCTCATATGTATCTCCCCAATCGTACTGCACGCCATCGGGTGCCACTTTGTTGGGTGCGAAGCCTGTGTGTGGCACCGCTGCTCCCTCAGAGTTTACAGTGCGAAATGATACCGGATATAGCGCAACCTTTTCTAATAAATTTACCGGAAAGAAGCCTACAGACTTGCCTCGGGTATTATCTCCTATAAGCTGCACATCCATCACGGGTTTCAGATTATTAATCAGTAACTCACTTGCTGAAGCTGAATTGTTAGAGACGATAAAGAATACTCTATTTAAGTTAATGCTTCCCTCTTTTCGAAACGGAAGCTTATTGGCCTCTTTGGAGAAATAGCCTCGGTCTAACTGGACCCAAAGAAATTTGGCTTTGTTTCGTAGTAGAATAAACCTATCTTCTTGTAGTAATGAGTTGAACTCATAGTAATACATGGTTTTGCCATTGGCACTGTAGGGTGCAATAAGATTGGCAAGCAAATCTTGTGTAGCGGTAGACCCACCCAGATTATTGCGCAGATCCACCACCAGTTCGTCGATACCTTGATTTTGGAAAAAATCAAATACGTTTACCAGTTCTATTCGTGATACTTCATTAAAAAATTGATTGAATACAAAGTATCCTATCCTTTTACCAGAAGTGTGAGTGTATATACGCGCAAATAATACAGAATTAGCCTGGAATGTGGTTTTGTTAACTGTAAATGTCGTATCGGGTAGCCCGAGTCTACCAAAAGTGATTTCGGCTGTAGTGGCACTGCCAAAAAGCAAATCATTCAGCTTTGCTACACTCGCGTTATCATAACCTAAGGTTACGCCGTTTAGCTTTTCGATATACCATCCTCTTCTAACACCTTTTTGGCCTGCATCGGATGCTGCATAAACGTAAGTGATAAACCATTTAATATCGTTAGCATTGGCATATCCAGCCTTGACAAAGAACCCCCAGTCCTCTCCATTGCCGGTTTGTCCCTGCTCAGAATCTTCTATGGTAGTAGCGTAGCTGAAAAGGTCGCTTACCTCTCGAGCTTTGATAGCGTCCATCACGTTTTGCGCTGTCTGAAGTTCATCAGCACCTAAAAACTTTCGTGGATTAAACGTATTGTATTCTCCCAGTTTATCATTCCATAAATAAATTTCTCTAGCATACAAGAAGGTGGAATCGGCAATCAACTCTCTGTCTGAATTTGCGAGAGGGGTTTTATATACCTGGTATGTATTGGATACGGTGTCTTTTTTACAGGCAGTAAATAAGGTGATCAGGGTTAGGACAAAGAGCAAATTTTTCATACTAGGGATGTTTTTTCACGAAAAAATGAATTGCTTTTATTTTTGTTCTTATATTCATAAAAATCTTATACAAATATTGCTATTTTGTTGCATATTCAGAAATTAATCTATACCGGCATTTATTGAATTTGCTTTACTTTTCGCCCATTTTAATAGAAGATTTATGTCAAAAAATAATCTCAGAAAAGAATTAGCCTTGGAATACCACGCTAACGGAAGGCCGGGAAAAATAGAAGTAATCCCTACCAAGAAAGCCAAGACACAGAGAGATTTATCACTCGCCTATTCTCCAGGAGTAGCGATACCCTGTCTGGAGATTGCCGCGGATAAGGAAAATGTATATAAATACACTGCGAAAGGAAACCTTGTGGCTGTTATCAGCAATGGTACAGCTGTATTAGGGTTAGGCGATATCGGCCCCGAAGCCGGAAAACCAGTAATGGAAGGCAAGGGGGTGCTGTTTAAAATTTTTGCCGATATCGATGTATTCGATATTGAAATTAATGAAAAGGACCCTGAAAAATTTGTTGAAATCGTTCAGGCTCTTGAACCCACCTTCGGAGGTATCAATCTTGAAGATATTAAAGCGCCGGGATGTTTTTACATAGAGCGTGAGCTGAAGAAACGCTTGAAAATTCCGGTGATGCATGATGATCAGCATGGTACAGCTATTATTAGTGCCGCTGCTTTGCTCAATGCACTAGAACTGCAGAAGAAAAAAATCGAGAAGGTAAAGTTTGTAGTAAATGGTGCCGGTGCTGCGGCCATGGCCTGTGTGCTACTGTATCAGCAAATGGGAGCCAAGCCTGAGAACTTTATAATGTTCGATAGTAAGGGTGCTTTGCATAAAGGGCGCACAGACTTGGACGAAATCAAAGCACCGTTTGCTACCGCTAAAAAAGATCTTTCGCTGGCCGAAGCCATGAAAGGGGCTGATGTGTTTATCGGACTAAGCACCGGTAATGTGCTAACCAAGGCTATGGTAAAAAGCATGGCAAAAAATCCTATCGTGTTTGCTATGGCAAATCCCGATCCCGAAATATCCTGGGAGGATGCAACCACTGCTCGCAAGGATGTGATTATGGCTACCGGGCGCAGCGATTATCCCAATCAGGTAAATAATGTATTGGGCTTCCCTTATATCTTCAGAGGAGCATTAGACGTAAGAGCTACACAAATAAATACCGAAATGCAACTAGCTGCTGTAAAAGCGCTAGCTGAACTGGCTAAAACACCTGTTCCTGATATCGTAAACCTAGCTTATAATCAGAAAAACCTGCATTTCGGTCCGGACTATATCATTCCCAAACCTCTTGATCCCCGACTGTTATCGACCGTAGCACCTGCAGTAGCCAAGGCCGCCATAAAAAGTGGAGTGGCTAGAAAAACGATCGAAAATTGGGATCAGTATGCACAAGAACTCAACAAGCGTCTGGGACTCGATAATCATGTATTGCGTGTACTGGGTGCTAAAGCCCGTAGCAATCCCAAACGTATTGTATTTGCGGAAGGAGAGAACCTGAATATCCTAAAAGCAGCACAGATTGTATTGGATGAAGGAATAGGCTATCCCACTTTATTAGGAAATAAAAAACAGATTGAACAGATCGCTATTGAGAATAAGATTGACTTATCAGGTATTCCCATTATTGACCCGCGCAGTGAAGAAGTGGCTGCCCGCAGAGCAGAGTATGTAAAAATATTCTATGAAAAAAGAGCACGTAAAGGCTATACCTTTAACGAAGCTGCTAAGCTAATGCAAGACCGCAACCATTTCGGTTGTATGATGGTGGAGATGTGCGATGCGGATTGTATGATATCCGGACAAACCAAAAGATACTCCGACGCTATCCGTCCTGCATTGCAGATTATCGGTACAGAGGAGGGGGTAAAGAAGGTAGCAGGAATGTATCTGATTATGACGGCTCGCGGTCCTCTGTTTCTAGCCGATACTACTGTTAATATTAATCCTACAGCAGAAGAGCTGGCAGAAATAGTATTACTTACTGCCCGAGAAGTGGCAGCGTTTAATATCACACCGCGCATTGCCATGCTCAGTTACTCCAATTTCGGAAGTAGCAATACTCCGGAAGCCAAATTAGTAGCTGAAGCCAGAAGATTGGTGAAGGAAAAATACCCCTCGCTGGTAGTAGATGGTGAGATGCAGGCCAATGTGGCATTAAATAACGAACTGTTAAAAGAAATGTATCCATTCAGCGAATTGGTTGGAAAAGAGGTAAACACGTTAATCTTCCCTAACTTAGCGTCCGGCAATATCGCCTATAATATTCTAAAGGCGATTAGTTCTACCGATGCTATCGGACCCATTCTGCTGGGGCTGAAGAAGCCTGTGCATCTGTTGCAATTGGGCAGTACCGTAAACAGTATCGTAAATATGGCTCTGATTGCTGTTATCGATGCGCAGCTGAAATGTGAGTCCAAGCAATCCGGAAAGAAGAAAAAAGCCAAATAGGTATATTCGATTAACTACAAAATACATTTTATAGTTGAGGATATTAAAGGAATTCGGACAGTATCTCGGTATGTTTCGCGGCATGTTTCGTATGCCCGAGAATAAAGCCATGTATTGGAAGCAGTTCATGCTTCAGTGTAATGATATAGGGGTGGGGTCATTGGGAATCATCAGCATCATATCCGTATTCATCGGCGCTGTATCCACCGTACAGACAGCCTATCAGCTGGTATCGCCCATTATACCAAAATCTACTATTGCTCAGGTAGTAAGAGATACTGTGATACTGGAATTCGCTCCTACGTTGAGCTGCATTGTACTTGCCGGTGTAGTGGGCAGTAAAATTGCCAGTGAGTTGGGAAATATGCGGGTAACAGAGCAGATTGATGCGTTGGAGATTATGGGTATTAATACTAAAGCTTATCTAATACTACCCAAAATTTTGGCCGGAGTCCTCACGATCCCATTGCTGATTGTAATTGCTATGATACTGGGAATATGGGGTGGGCGTTTGGCCGGTTCTACGGCAGGTATTATAGACCCCGCCATTTATGATAACGGTTTGCGGATGGATTTTAACGGCTACAATGTGTTTTTCTCACTTACTAAAAGTTTCGTTTTTGCTTTTATTATTACCAGCGTACCGTCGTTTTACGGGTATAATGTAAGAGGCGGTGCTTTGGAAATAGGGCACTCCAGTACCCGTGCCGTTGTGGTATCCTGCGTATTGTTACTGCTGGCAGACTACGTTTTATCAGCTTTATTGTTATAAGTTATTGCATCTTCAAATACAGTCCGATGATCGAAATAAAAAATCTTAAGAAGAGTTTTGGGGATAAGGTAGTACTGAAAGATGTCAGTGCTGTAATGGAACCCGGAAAATGTAATCTGATAATCGGATCGAGTGGGAGCGGTAAGACGGTGCTGATGAAATGTATTGTGGGATTGATGCAACCTACAGAAGGAGAGGTATTATACGACGGTAAAAACTACCTAACTATGTCTCTCGAAGAGAAGAAAGCTATCCGTAAAGAAATCGGCATGTTGTTTCAAGGATCAGCTTTATTTGATAGCCAGACAGTGGAGCAAAATGTCATTTTCCCGTTGGATATGTTTACCAACGATAAATATTCCGTTAAGAGGGCGCGCGTAAAGGAAGTATTAGATAGGGTAAATCTGGCGGAAGATGCCTATAAAAAATTCCCCTCGGAAATAAGCGGAGGTATGCAGAAACGTGTAGCACTCGCTAGAGCTATTGTACTGAATCCGAAATATCTTTTCTGCGATGAGCCTAACTCAGGTCTGGATCCCCAAACTTCAATTGTTATTGATAAGCTGATACAGGAGATCACTCAGGAATATAATACCACCACCATTATGAATACCCATGACATGAATAGTGTGATGGAAATAGGAGATCATATCGTGTATATGCATAAAGGGGAGAAAGAGTGGGAGGGAACCAATAAGGAAATTATTTATAGTGATAACGAAAAATTGAATGAGTTTATTTTTGCGTCGGAGTTTTTGCGTGATGCTAAAAATATGCGTACCATCCAGGAAACCGGTACCATACCTAAGGATGTAAGTGATGATGTAAAGGAAGCTTTGGAAGAAAAATTTAAGACAGATATGGATGGAGATGGTAAAATAGGATAAAAACTAGTATTCAAAACATTCGTTTTTACTCATAAAATATTAAAAAATACCCGGATAGCGTTTTGCTTTCCTTACTTTTGTAACCAATCAGAAAAAATATACAATGGCAGTTTTAGTAAATAAAGATTCAAAAGTTTTGGTGCAGGGTTTCACCGGTACAGAAGGCACGTTTCACGCAACGCAAATGATTGAATATGGTACCAATGTGGTGGGTGGTGTCACTCCTGGTAAAGGAGGAACTACTCATTTAGACCGTCCGGTGTTTAATACAGTAGCAGAATGTGTAAAAGCTACAGGTGCAAATGTTAGCATCATCTTTGTACCACCGGCTTTTGCTGCGGATGCCATTATGGAAGCTGCTGATGCAGGTGTAGAGCTGGTAGTATGTATAACAGAAGGCATTCCTGTACAGGATATGGTAAAAGTGAAAAACTATCTACAGGGTACTTCAACCAGATTAGTGGGACCTAACTGTCCGGGTGTTATAACAGCAGGCGAATGTAAAGTGGGTATTATGCCCGGTTTCGTTTTTGTTCCAGGACGCATCGGAATTGTGAGTAAATCTGGTACGCTTACCTATGAAGCGGCAGATCAGGTTGCTAAAGCTGGATTAGGTATCAGCACTGCAATTGGTATCGGTGGCGATCCTATTATTGGTACTCCCACTAAAGAAGCTGTAGAGTTATTAATGAATGATCCCGAAACTGATGCTATCGTAATGATTGGCGAAATCGGTGGCGGAATGGAAGCTGAAGCAGCTAGGTGGATTAAAGAAACCGGGAATAAAAAACCTGTGGTGGGTTTCATCGCCGGACAAACGGCTCCTCCCGGACGTAGAATGGGGCATGCCGGTGCTATTGTAGGGGGGGCCGATGATACTGCTGCAGCAAAAATGAAAATTATGGCTGAATGTGGTATTCATGTAGTGAGTAGTCCAGCAGATATCGGAAAAACCATTGCTGAAGTTTTAAAGAAATAATGAAATAATCCTCACAATACAGGTATCATATTTTTATCAATAGGCTGTCCTCAAGACAGCCTTTGTTTTTTGTATATGTAAAGAAAAAGGCTCATCTCTAATCTTATTATTATCCCTTATTTAATTAATACATCTTACTTGTAGTGAGCAATTTATCGAATTAAGTTTTTTTTATGACATTGACGCAACGCTTTTGGCATGTTTTTTTATCTATATACCCGTAATCGTGTTTAGGTAATTCAAAAATTGATTGTATGAGTATGTATAAGTGTAAATTATTGTCATTGTTTTTGGTAGTGGCTATTGTGATGGCCGCATGTACTAGTCGTAAAAAAGATCAGAATGCTGAACAGCAGGTTCAAGTGGAAGATACACTAGGACTGGCGGAATATCAACGATGGAAAATGGAAAATGAATTACGTGCAGAAATAGAAGCTGAACAGAATGCTAATGCTGCGGCGTTACAGAATAGCAGCTCTACTTCAAAAAGTAAAAGTACTAGTTCTCGTAGCAACTCCACCTATAATAGCAGCGGCACTAGCAGTAGTGGAAGCAGTGCTCCTACTTATTCAGATGCCTCAGGTTCCGAAGCGTCTTCAGGAACTGCTACTGCTCCACAGCAACAGAAAAAAGGTATGAGCCATACTGCTAAAGGGGCCATAGTAGGGGCAGCATCCGGAGCTGTAATAGGTGCTATAGCGAATAAAAAAGACCGTGTGGGTGGAGGTGTAGTAGGTGGCGTAGTAGGTGCAGCCACTGGAGCCGGAGTAGGGGTGATTGTGGATAAAAAGGAAAAGAAAAAAAATCAATAAAATAAACAACATTTCCGATAAGTAAAGAGCGGGTTTACCGCTCTTATTTTTTAAATTTATATTATAAAAATTATTAAATAACTAAACCTTAAAAACATGAAACAAGTTCTAGCATTATTATTTGTTGCGGGTATGATTACAGCCTGTAATGATTCCGCAAACAATACAACTGAATCTAACGATACCGTTGTCGTTGTGGAAGAAACTCCCGTAACTTTCAGTGAAGGAGATATTTCTAACAGAGATGGAAAAATTGTTGTTTATACCAATGGTGAATGGGTAGTTGTGGAGAAAGATATCACCTTGGACAATGGATGGGTGGTAAAACCTAATGGCGAAGTGGTAAATGCTGAGGGAGATCGTATAGTATTGGAAGAAGGACATCGCGTTTCTAAAGCCGGTGCTTTCTTTGATAAAGCAGGTGCCGCTGTTGAAAATGCTTGGGATGCTACCAAACAAGGTGTAAGCAATGCTGCTGAAGCCACCGGTGATGCCGTTAAAAAAGGCGCAGAAGCCACTAAAGATGGCTTGCACAAAGCTGCTGAGGCTACCAAAAGTGGAGTAGAAAAAGCTGCGGAAGCTACAAAAGAAAAAGCACAAGATGTGGGTCAGGCTATTAAGAAGGGAGCCGAGAAAGTAGGCGACAAGGCTAGAGAAATTAAAGAGGATCTGAAAAAATAATCCTCAGAGATAGTTATATACTCCTATGAGGTATGAATTTATATTCATGCCTCATTTTTGTTATATCATGGTGTGCTTATTTATTGCTTTGCTGAGAATTGGTTTAAGACAGTTTTTAATTCCTTCGCATTTAGATAACCGTTATAGCGCCATACAGGTTTGTACGCTTTATCTAACAATACAAGGGTGGGAAAGGGTAGTACTCCGTTAATAACACCCAGTTTGATTGCGAGCTCATGAATGCCTGTTTGAATGCCTGTTGGTTGAAACGAAAATTTAGTGCCCGCAAATGCGATATCTCTTTTTTCTTCAGCATTGAATGGGAGGAAATAAAAATACTGATGCAGTATTTCTGAAACGGTTTTGTTTTTTAAGGTTGTATATTGCAAGTGCTTACAATGATTGCACCAGTCGGTATAAATAAATATTAAAATAGGTTTTGGTTCTGTTTTTTGAAGGCTGTCTATGTCTTCAAATGTATAGGGTTTTAATTGTGCCTTTAATACTATCGGCATCAAGAGGGCTATTATTACAATGAATGGAAGCAGCCTGTTCATATTTTCTTTTATAGTTTGAATCGAATTCCTACAAATACGCGCAAGCCCTGATTAGGGGCATATACATAAGTGGGGTCGAAGGTTAAGGCATAAGGATTGTCAGGTGTAGGGACTACTTTACCTTGTTCATCAAAAACTACATTTTTGTCAAAAGGGTCATTCGTTCTTGCAATGATAAATGGATTTCCTTTATTGGGAGTCCAGTTCAAGAAATTTTTGATTCCTGCATAAACTTCCCATTGGTGCCATCCGTTATAAGTAAACTGAATGTTTTGAATGCTCCACCAAGGCGATTCAGGTTTGCGAGGGTCTAATTCACTAAGCAAAGGCAAACGCATAGGGCTATAAACATTGCCAGTATAATCTATTGTAAGGAATAGGGGTTTGAGCTGGTAGGATATAGCCCATGTACCTGTAAAATTTTCAGTGAGCATTTGTCGTGTAGTAATGTTGTCTTCGGTAATCGTGTTAGACATAAGTGTGAGGCCTGATATAAATTTTAACCCATTGCGTAGAGTGATATCGCTATTTAAGCTGGCACCTTTGCTTATTGCATGGCCGCTTAGATTATCGTATATAATTTTATTGGCATCGCTTTCATAATCCGGGATAATTTTATTAGTGAAGTAGGTATAAAATGCAGTGGCATCTAAACCAATAATACCTCCTGCAGGTAAATAGATTTTTTTACTATAGTTGAGATTGACATTGTAGGACCTCTCAGGCTTCAAATGATTGAGAATAACAACATCCCTCGCTCCAGTTAGTGCAGCATGATCTTCAGTGAAAAGGTTTACCACACGAAAACCAGTGCCTGCATTAAATCTTAGAGCATTATTGTCATTTATAGACCATTTGTAAGCCAGCCTTGGAGTGAAAATAGAACCATGTATATTATTATAATCATAGCGCAATCCCAGCAGCCATTTATGGGTAGGAGTCATATGAATTTCATCTTGTATAAATATACCCGGTAGCCACATTTTTTCAGGATTGTTAGTAGCGTCGTAATGCTTTGTTGCAGGTGTATTATCATCATAATAAGTGTAGCGAAGCGTAGCCCCCGCCAGTAAATCATGGCTTTTTAGTGTTTTATCCCAGGTTAATTGTCCGTATGCAATCTTTTGATTTGCAATATAGGAGGTAGTACCGTATCGGCTATCTTGATTATGGCTGATGAATGAGAATGCGAATAAAAGTTTTTCCTTTATTGGAAGCTCATAACTGCCCAGCAACTCTGCGCGGCTGGTATAAATGCTTTCCCCATAAATTTCGTCTCCTCCGCGGAAGGATTTGTTCCATCGTATGTCGCCGCCCCAGCGGTCTTCATAAAGGTATCGGCCTGCTACACTTAGCAATCGGCTTTGTTTACGTGTAAAATTCCATTTTTGAAATACGGATATTCTGTTTTGGAGGGTGACGTCCGTAAAATTGTCTTGGTTTTTATCTATTCGGTTCTGATAGTTAAAATAATTGACTCCAGTCAGTATGGTGGCATTGGAACCCACATTGGTTTTAAAGCTTAGATCAGTATTGTATTCCCCCCAAGATGTTGCAAATACATCGGCAAATATATGAGGTGCATTGTGGGGCTTCTTTGTGATAATATTGATAAGTCCTCCCACTGCTTCACTTCCGTAGAGGGAAGAGGCCGGACCTTTAATAACTTCAATTCTTTCAACTAATGAACTAGGAATTCCCGATAGTCCATAAACCGTACCTAAAGCACTTACGATAGGCATGCCGTCTATCAATACCATGGTGTAGGGCCCCTCAAGCCCATTGATGTGAATGTCGCCGGTATTACAAATGTTACAATTGAGTTGAGGCCTTACTCCATTTACCAGCTGTAAGGCATCGAAAATACTGGGTGTTGGGTTTTTTTTGAAATAAGCAGCATGGTATACTTCTACTGCTACGGGGCTTTCTAACCGACTCACTGCTTTCATAGTGCCGGATATCACTACATCTTGTAAAGTGGTGGTATCGCGCAAAGGCTCCAATTCTATGTTTAAAAAGAGGGGTTGTTGTGTTTCCAGATGGATTTCTTTTTCATATCTGCTATAATTCAGATGCGTGGCAATGAGTTTGTATCTCCCTGCCGGAATATTTTCAAGCTTGTAATAGCCGCTACTGTCTGATACTGTTCCTATCGTCGTTTTATCAAGATGAATGTTGACCGAGGGAATCGGTATGCCATCTGCTGTTATTTTCCCTTTTAGGATAGTTGTTTGGGCTTGTAATGCCTGTGTTAAGGCCATAAATAGGATGCCATTAAATAAACTTTTGGAAAGCTTCATCAAAATATATTTATAGTTTCATGTGCAAAACTATAAATATTAGGTCAGTCTAACAAATAAATAAGGGTAGTATTATTGCTTTAAAGGCATTAAAGAGAGAAAAGATCAAGGAACTAATTCTAGTCCCCAGTCTAGCCCTTTGTTAACAGCAGGTACCCCTTCTACTAACCATTTGGCAGGTTTTTCGCCTTTCAGCAGCCAATCGAAGAATTGTTGTTGACGTATCTGAATATCTTTTCTGTTTTTACGTTCTTCGAGATTGTGTTCTTCTCCGTTGTAATTGAGCATCCATACGGGTTTCCCTAAACGTCGCAGACCTGTAAATAACTCAATGCCTTGATACCAAGGCACTGCTCCGTCATTATCATTAGCCATGATTACTACTGGAGTAGAAACTTTAGGTAGATGAAACAGTGGGGAGTTTTCGATATATAAATCGGGTCTTTCCCAGAGAGTGGCCCCGATGCGACTTTGTGTTTTTTCGTATTGAAACTGGCGGTTGAGACCCGAAGACCATCTTATACCCCCATAGGCACTGGTCATGTTGGCTACAGGAGCCCCTGCCCATGCAGCAGCAAACATGGGTGTCATGGTAATAATTTGAGCCACCTGAATACCACCCCAGCTTTGCCCTTGCAATCCCATATGTTTGCTATCAACCCAACTGAATTTTGTAAGTGCTTTAGCGCCGCTTACGATATAATCATAAGCGCTCTTGGCAGGATGACCGATGGTATAGCTAATATCAGGAGTCATCACTATGTACCCACGGCTTATAAAAAAAGAAATATTTAGGCGGCTGGGCGTAGGAGCCGGGGGATTGTATTTGTAAAGATTGTCGGAGAGCTTTTCATAGAAATATAATATTACTGGATATTTTTGAGTGCTGTCAAAGTTTTCCGGTTTATATAAAATTCCTGTGGCCGGTTTGCCTGAAAAAGTTTTCCATTTGAACAAGGAGGCTGTTCCCCAGTTGTATTCCTTTTGCTGTGGATTGATAAAGGAAAGCTGTTCTTCCTTACCTGCTAGATAGACATACACATTAGGAGATTGTTCAAAGCTTTCTCTACTATAAGCAAATACAGGAGCATTCTTAGCCTTTAGTACGGTGTTAAAATGATAGGGCTGATTATGAAATAAGCTAGGAGTAAGAATATCGTGGTTCAGCTTATTGTGTTGTAAGATGACGAGTCCGCTTTTTTTGGTGGTATTATCAAATAGTTTCAGCAGATTCATTTGAGAGGTATGGATGTATTTTTCATCCGAATCGCCCGAGATATATCGATATGTGATTTTGTTTTTTCTACCGTTTTGTGTGAGGTTGACAGGGGCTACCTTACCCGATGGGTCTACTTGCCAGATATCATATCTATCATAGATAAGAACATATTGGTCTTCGTCAACCCAACCTGCAATGCCATAAGGAGCAGGGGAGTCGGGTACATCATTTTCCTCATCACATAAAAGTGATTTGATGCCCGATGTGATTTTTATAGTCTTACTACCATCAAAGGAATAATAGTGTTGAGTCTTGTGATTATACCATATCACATATTTACCGGTAGGAGCTATCCATGAAGCGCTAATATGCCCGTCGAGATTTGTAACTACTGGGATTGTACGGTTGGTAACAATATCTATCCAATATATATCCTTTGGAGTACGCCCGGCCCATTGCGATGTTACTCGCCTGCCCGTATCGGTAATAGCTACAAAATATTTTGCATCGGCCAAAGCTCCTTCATATACATTGGGAAAAGAAAGACTGCCTATCTGAAACATTCTTTTTTGAACAAAGTCGTATACGGCGAGGTAACTTTTTTCGCGGTCTCTTTTTTGATTTTTTAATTGGTAAGGTTGTAGATAATCATCTTTGTAATGCCAGATATCCAGATTTACTTTATCAATGTCTTTTATTGTGGTATCCTTTGAAGGTCTTGCTGGTGCTGTACCGAATAGTAGTCGTTCGCCGGAAGTGCTAAATCGTAGCTGTGCAAATTCACTTACCCTATATCCTTTAGGGAAATGCGGTGTTAACGTATCAATCAGCTTGATAGCACTATCCATTCCCTGTTCGTAATACCAAAGCTCGTAATCAGGCTGTACTTCTTTTGCTCTGCCTTTTCTTTGTAATACAAAGGCGGCTTGATTTCCGTCTTCGGAAAGGGTTAAATTCTTGAAGTCTTTGCCGCCTCGCATGATGGTATCTGTCTTATGTGTTGTAAGATGAAAGCGTATAATGCAGGTGGAGTTGATGGTATCGTTAAGATTTAAAGTTTGTTCAATCAACAGGTGTGTTCCTTTTTTATTGAATACATATTCGTTTACATGAGCAAATGTGTGCTGATAACCGGTGGAGGGATTTATCAGCAGTAGATGATTATTTTTTCCGGGATCAGGATGCTTATCTTTTTCTTGTTGTGGTTTTAAAGTGCTAATGAGATACTGTAATGAATCGATAATCTGTCGCAGACTATCCTTCGCTGGATCAGCTTTGTAACGCCTTTGAGCAGTAGTGATTGTAGTATCTCGAAATAGACCTGCCACCCACTCGTTTTTTTCTCTAGGCGTTTTATACGATACTAGGTTGGGGTATTTGAGAATTTGAGTTCCTCCCAGCATAGCAATACCTAAGCTGTCTTTGGGCATATCGGCGACTTGCTTTTTTTTGATCTTTGCCTGTCTGATTTCGCTGTAAAGCGGCTTGATTTTGAAGATGAGCCATTGATCATCGCCCGTAATAGAGGCGTCATAACCGCGCGGAATTACTTTTTTATAATTGTTATCAGTAGATTGTATAATCAGTTCATCATCGCCTTCTTGTACTTTGATGTTGTATACAATCCATTTCCCGTCTTTGCTTAATAGGATATTGCTTATCGATTGCCAGCTGTCATAAACACTATGGTCTAATACTTTTTTCTGTGCATTAATCAAAAGACAACAAGCGCATTGCAAAAGAATTAGCGTTAGTTTTTTCATGGTGTAGATATAGTAAATGGGAATTGATATCGAATGCAGTGTATGTTACAATTTAGTGAAATGAAAAATTATATTACAAAAAACCTTTACTCCATTATAGAGCATAGCATCTGAAATCATAAATTCAGGAGTGTGGTGAGGCGGGGCTTTGGTAGGGTCATTACCCTTAGGCATTCCGCCGTAGTAAAGAAATACGGCAGGAGCTTTGCTTCCGTAATGGGCGAAATCCTCTGCTCCGGTTACCCATCGTGTTTCCTGCACGTTTTTTGCTCCGATTGTTTTCTGTAGTAGTGGAACGATTTTATGGGTCAGTTCAATATCATTGAAAGTAACAGGATTGTTTTTGTATATGACCACTTCTGCTGTAGCATTATTGGCTTCTGCAATATGAGTGGCGATATGTTGGAGACGTCTATGTACATCATTTTGCATGGTGGTATCAAAAGTGCGAATGGTACCTACCATCTCCAATTCTCCCGGAATAATATTATGACGAACTCCAGCTTGTATCTTACCTACTGTAACTACCACTGGAGCTTTGGTGAGATCTTCCTGTCGGCTTACAATTTGCTGAATGGCATTGATGATTTGAGCTCCTGTGGTGATAGGGTCTACACTTTTCCAAGGTTGAGAACCATGTGAGGGTTTCCCTTTTATCTTAATAGTAAATCGGTCGCTGGCAGCCATGAAAGGCCCGGGTTTGTAATATACTTTGCCTTCTTCAATCCAGCTTTCAATATGCAAACCGAATATGGCATCCACTTTCGGATGATCCATCACACCTTCCTTTACCATAAGACTGGCGCCGCCTTCCTCACCGGGGGGAGCGCCTTCTTCTGCAGGCTGGAAAATGAACTTTACTGTTCCGGGAATGTCTTTTTTCATCGAAGCCAACACTTCCGCAGTGCCCATGAGAATAGCCACATGCGCATCATGTCCGCACGCATGCATTACAGGTACTTGCTCTCCCAAATATTCGGCTTTTACAGTGGATTTGAAGGGCAGGTCATTACGTTCTTCTACGGGAAGTGCATCCATGTCGGCGCGAAGGGCTATTACAGGACCCGGTTTGCCTCCTCGCAGGATACCCACGACGCCGGTTTTGGCCATCGTTTGGGTTTCAATGCCCAGCTTTTTAAGATGGGCTAAGATGTATTGTTGGGTTTTAAACTCGCGATTGCTGAGTTCCGGATTTTGATGAATTTGCCTGCGCCATTCTACGAGCTTGGGTTGTATAGCTTCTGCTTTTTGTGCAATCAGTTGTTCGATGTTTTGTGCAAAAAGCGGAAGTGCAATAAAATGGCACAGGCTAAGGAATATTTTTCTCATTTTCCTAAGTTAGCTAAAAAATCATTTTAGCTAACACCTTCCACAGTTACATTCTTATCAATTTTCTGAATGAGTCCTTGTAAAACTTTTCCGGGACCACATTCGGTGAATTTGGAAGCTCCATTTTCTACCATCGATAGGATGGTTTGTGTCCAACGTACTGCTCCAGTAAGCTGCGCAATGAGGTTTTGCTTGATTTCATCTTTATCATATACAGCTTTTGCAGTAACATTTTGATAGATGGGGCAGATAGGTGTATGGAAATCGGTTTTTTCAATGGCTTCTTGAAGTTCTTTCCTTGCAGGTTCCATTAAAGGAGAGTGGAAAGCGCCGCCAACAGGTAGTACCAGCGCGCGTTTTGCTCCTGCAGCTTTCATTTTTTCGCAGGCCACTTCGATGCCCTTGATGCTGCCACTTATTACCAGCTGCCCCGGACAATTGTAGTTGGCCGGAACCACTACTTCGCCGGTTTCTTTTTGTACTTCGGCGCAAATTGCTTCAACTTTTTCATCGGGCAGGTTGATAATGGCTGCCATGGTAGAAGGTGTAATTTCACATGCTTTTTGCATAGCGCTGGCACGCACAGCTACTAGTTTCAGACCGTCTTCAAAGCTAATGGTGCCATTGGCCACCAGTGCTGAAAATTCTCCTAATGAATGCCCGGCCACCATATCGGGTTTGGCTTCTTGGATGGATTTATAAGCCACGATAGAGTGCAGAAATACTGCAGGCTGGGTAACGTTGGTTTGTTTTAATTCCTCATCTGAGCCATTGAACATAATGTCGGAGATTCTGAATCCCAGCACCTCATTGGCTTGTTCAAACAGCTTTTTGGCAAATACACTTTGTTCGTAAAGATCTTTTCCCATTCCGGTAAACTGAGAACCTTGTCCGGGGAAAACGAAAGCATGCTTCATCTTGTTATGACTTTTTTTCTAAATATAGTTATTTATAAACCGGGCTAAAGTTTCAGCAAAATGCGGCTACCCTTTAGCTTTATTGTTAATGCAAATCTGCACTGATTAATTTTAAAAACTCGCTTCGGGTGGGATTTTTTTGAAATTCTCCATCAAAAGCAGAAGTTGTAGTAACCGAGTTTTGTTTTTGCACGCCTCGCATCATCATGCACAGATGTTTTGCCTCGATTACTACTGCTACACCCAGAGGGTTGAGGGTTTCTTTAATGGCATTCATAATCTGTACCGTTAATCTTTCCTGTACTTGTAGCCGTCTACTAAATACATCTACTACGCGAGCAATTTTACTCAACCCCGTAATCCATCCGTTGGGAATATAGGCTACATGTGCTTTGCCAAAGAAAGGCAGTAGATGGTGCTCACACATGCTATACAGTTCAATATCTTTCACCACAATCATTTCGCTAACATCTTCATGAAATTTGGCGGAGTTGATAATAGCATGTGCATCCATCTGGTAGCCCTGCGTCATGAACTGCATGGCTTTTGCTTGACGCTCCGGAGTTTTTAGTAATCCTTCACGCGAGGCATCTTCACCCAACAGCGTGAGTATTTCTTTATAATGACGGATGAGTTGCTCCGTGATTGGGGTATCGTAATGTTCTGTTTTTTTATAGGACATGCTTTTCTAAAATTGTGATACGGGTGTTACCTGCCGGCCGGGTATTCTACAAAGTTTCGTGGAGTTTCATACAACCTCACTTGAAGGTCGAGATGCTCACTTATATGAGGCCGGATAAGGTTATAAATAACGATAACGATATTTTCTGCTGTAGGATTAAGATTTTTAAATTCTTCTGTATCTAAATTAAGGTTTTTATGGTCAAATCGGCTTACTACTTCTCTCTTAATGATATTGCTTAATTCTACTATATTGACTACAAATCCCGTCTGCGGGTCGATCTCTCCGGTTACTTTGACCACAATATCGTAATTATGTCCATGATAATTGGGAGAAGCGCATTTCCCAAAAATTTGCGTATTGGTAGCTTCGTCCCATTCCGGATTATATAAGCGGTGGGCTGCGTTAAAATGTTCCTCTCTGAAAACGGATACTTTCATTAATAATTCGGTCTGTTTTACGATTTTATATACAGGAACGTACGTTCAGGGTTAAAAAATTATTCTCCAAAATATTCCACATAGATGCGGGGAGTTTCGTAGAGCTTTATGCAGTGAAGCTGTACACCGGCAGGAATGTGTGGTTCCAATTGTTTCCAGATTTCGATTGCTAGATTTTCGGTACTACACATTTTGCCTTTCATGAAATCCACATCTTCATTAAGATTTTTATGGTCTAGCTTTTCAATAATATGTTCCCTGATAATGGTGCTCAATCTTTTTACATCAAATACAAACCCTGTTTCCGTATGTGGCCGAGCTTTTACGGTAACGTATAGGTCGTAGTTGTGCCCATGCCAGTTGGGATTGGCACATTTGCCAAAAACCGCCTGATTCCTTTCCTCGTCCCAATTCGGATTGTAAAGCCGATGGGCGGCATTAAAATGCTCTTTTCTTGTCAGATATACCATCGCGCAAAGGTAATATTTAGAAAGAATACCGACATTTGCTGCAACATTTTTTTTATGAATGTTCTGGTTCTATCTGCTACAAAGCTTGAAATAGCAGCTTCTACATCCTTTTTGAGGAAAAATAAAGTTGATGTGCTGATTACAGGTATTGGCATGCTATCAGCTACTTATGCACTAACCAAGGTTTTGTGGCAAAAAAAGCCCCGCTATATCATCCAAGCAGGTTTGGCGGGGAGTTTTGATAAAAACATTCCATTGGGAGCCGTATTGGCGGTGTCAAAGGACGGTATTGCGGATTTGGGTGTGATGGAGCAACAGCACTGGCGCTCGGTGTTCGATTTGGGACTCATGAGGGCTAATCACCCCCCTTTTACAAACGGCTGTTTGTTTAATCCTTATAAAAAGCTTTTAAAGAGTTGCGGTTTGCCACAAGTATCAGCCGTGACGGTGAATGAAATATCCACCAACAAAAAAAGAATTGCATTGTTAAAAGAGCGTGGTGCTGTACTGGAATCGATGGAGGGTGCAGCATTGCATTATGTGGCGAAGCTGGAGAAAATCCCCTTTTTGCAAATGCGAGCCGTTTCGAATTATGTAGGAGAGCGTAACAAGGAAAAATGGGATTTTAAAATGTCCTTGGCGCGTTTGAATGAGGAGTTAGTGCGCATTATTGGGGTGCTGAAAGATGGAGTGATATAGTATTTGTTCATGTTTAATTTTGAAATTAGATGACAATATCAATAGGTTTTTCTCCCTGTCCGAACGATACTTTTATTTTCGATGCACTGGTAAATGGTAAAATAGATACGGGAGATATAAAGTTTGAGCCAGTATTAGAAGATGTGGAATCGCTTAATCAGTGGGCATTGGAGGGGAAGCTGGATATTACCAAACTGAGTTTTCCGGCTTATTTCAGAACAGCTACTACGTATCGTTTGTTAGATGCAGGTAGTGCATTGGGGAAGGGGGTTGGACCATTGCTGATTAGCAGCATCGATAGGCCGTTTTCTACGGACGATGTAAATAAAGCTACTGTTGTGTTACCTGGTATCAATACTACAGCCCATCTGCTTTTCAGCTTTGCCTATCCGGGGGCGCTTCATAAAACTTTCAAAGTGTTTCATGAAATCGAAGATGCAGTAGTGCGTGGTGAAGCCGATTTAGGTGTAATTATTCATGAAAACCGATTTACTTATCAGCAAAAAGGTTTGCATAAAGTAATGGACTTGGGCGAATATTGGGAGACAAAAATGGGGGTGCCCATTCCTTTGGGGGGTATTGTTATCAAAGAATCGTTGGGAGAGGAGTTGCGTCAAAGAGTAAACACGCTTATCAATAAGAGTCTACAATATGCGTTTGACAGATATCCTCAAGTTTCGGATTATGTAAAGCAGCACGCACAGACGATGAGTGAGGGAGTAATGCGTCAGCACATCGAATTATACGTTAATAATTATAGCCTCAACTTGGGCCCCGAAGGTCACAAAGCTGTTGAGGTATTAAGGAGCATTTTCGAGAAAATAGCACAGTAATAGAATCATATAGATTTTATTATTCCTGTCCCACTTGAATGCTTTGTACCATTTTTTTGGCTGCCGGTTTGCCCTGGTAAATAGCTGGAGACCATTTAGGCATTTGTTCCATTTTCTCTACCAACACCGCATTGAAGTAGTCATCCACTCCTTTCAGTACTTTAAAGTTTACGGCAGAGCCATCAGTATCGATAATGAATTCTACCTGAGCAAAGGCTCTAGTAACATCATCGGGAAGTACTTTTTCCATTTCTTTGCTAAGCTCTTTCAGATACTTAGAAAAAGCAGCAGCACCACCCGGGTACTCAGGCCATTTAGCCACTGAAGTAGGTAAGAAGTCAATTTTACGCACAGTAGGTTTGTGATTACTGGTGGGGCGCACCTTAGGTTGAAACTTAGGTGTTTTGGGAAGGGCGTCTTTAATAACATATTCTCCATCGTCTCTAATCATCACCACCGGCACCTGTTTATATGTTTCGAAATAATCAAAAGCATCTTCCAATTTAGAGGCAAATGCTTTTAATTGCGGGTTGTCTTTAGTGAGCGTGTTGATGTATTCGTAACTTTTCTGCACATCAAATTTCACAGGAAAAATATGTACTGGGATAAAGTCCAGTCCTGCAGCTTTACTGCTGGCGGTCATCACATACAATTCCCCGATCTGGTCATCCTTGATGGGGATACAACCCACAGTGGAGCAACCTCCATGGATATAGATATCGCCTCCAGGTCTTACCGGGTCGCTTAATACACGGTCAGATGCATTAGGATAATTTAACCGAAGGGATAAGTAATAATTGCTGTTTGGATTAAAACCACTGATATGATAGAATCCTTCCGGAACCTGATAGTCGCCTTCAAATCTTTTAGGTCCTAGTGTTCCTACAAGCGCACACACCTTGTATATCTTAACAAGCTTATAGGGCTCTTCCAGTTTGTTTTTAGCCCATACCTCTAGCTGACTGTCATACTTAAACGAACGTATGTACAGATATCTGGCCGGCCAAATTAGGTTTTTGGCAGCAAAGAGAGCTTTTAAAGCAGCTTCTTTTCTGGCAAAGGATTCTCGTGGTCGCTGAAATCCCAGTTGATAAGTTAAGAAAGAAGAGGTGGAGACGTCAAAAGTGGAGGTCTGAGCTTGTAATGAAACAAAACCAATCAGAAGGATTACTGTCCAAATAAACTTTTTCATCATCAAAAAAGATTGCCTGTGGTACTGCGAAGAAAATGAAATATTTACGATTTTATGCAATGTTTTGAATAATATATACAAATTTAGAATATAAGAGTTGAAAATTTCCATAACTAAATGTTATAAACTGAAAGGTGCATATGACACCCTTACCTATCTTTGCGACATGCGAAAAATCGGAATCTTAGGGGGAGGACAATTAGGCAGAATGTTGTTACAGGCGGCAGCCAATTATCCCGTTGAAACATATGTATTGGAAAATGATGCTGAATGTCCTGCAGCTCATTTATGTCATCATTTTACAAAAGGGGATATCACCCGGTATGATGATGTTTACAATTTTGGAAAAAATTTAGATGCCCTCACTATAGAGATTGAAAATGTAAACATTGACGCGCTTGAGCAATTGGAAAAAGAAGGAAAACGAATTTTTCCGAAACCTCAGGTATTGCGCATTATTTGTAATAAAGTTCGTCAGAAACAATATTACGCTGATTATAACATCCCTACGTCAGAATTTGTCGTAACGCAAAATTTGGAAGAATTAAGACAATACGTGCACTTGCTGCCAGCAGTACACAAACTGGGGCAAGGAGGGTACGATGGCAGAGGGGTTCAAATAATTGAGAATGAATCTGATATAGAGAAGGGGTTTGATGCAGAAAGCGTATTGGAGAAAAAAGTGGCTATCGAAAAAGAAATAGCACTTATGGTGGCGGTAGCTAATGATGGAAAAATAACCATGTATCCGCCGGTGGAAATGGTTTTTGACGATGTGCTAAACCTGTTGAGTTATCAGCTTTGTCCGGCAGAGCTGAGTCAAGAAGTTTATTTTAAAGCCGAAGCAATTGCTCTTACCACAGTGAAAAACTTTCAATCTGCCGGTCTTTTTGCAGTAGAAATGTTTGTTACGCCTTCGGGCGATGTGTTGGTAAATGAAACGGCCCCCCGGGTACATAACAGCGGCCATCATACTATCGAGGCACATTACAGCTCGCAGTTTGATATGCTGTGGAGAATTATGCTCGATTATCCGTTGGGTTGTACCGATGCTATCATGCCTTCGCTCATGCAAAATATATTGGGAGCGGAAGGGCACAGCGGAGAAGCTCATTATGAGGGGTTGGAGGAAATGTTAAAGTTGGAAAATGCATTTTTTCATATCTATGGTAAGAAAAATACTAAGCCTGGTAGAAAGATGGGGCATGTAACCATCATCAGTAAAGAAAAGGCCGATTTGCTTCATAAGGCAAATAAGATAAAGCATAATTTATCTGTAGTTGCCAAAACTCCCCATGAGTAAGTCAGGTAAAAACAAAAGGTTTTGTAGATTTGAACGTCTCATAATAACATCATCTGCTTATTCATTTAGATTAACGATTTTGAATGCTACTGAATTTTTTAAACAAAAACGGAATATTACTAGCAATTGTTTGCCTGCTGTTTGCTGCTTGTGGACAGAAGCAAAACAATGCAAAGGGAGGGAATAATAACGGAAAACGTGCTGCGTCAAAACTGGATGGCTATATTGCTAAAGTAGCACCGTATGCGGAAATAATCGAAGTGCCGGGTACGATTGTCGCCAATGAGGCAACTGAAATACATCCGGAGGTTTCAGGCCGCATAGTGCAACTCAATATTGCCGAAGGTAAAGTGGTGTCGAAAGGTACTTTACTGGCCAAGATTTATGATGGTGACTTGCAGGCTCAGCTCAAAAAACTGCAGTCGCAGTTGGCAATAGCCCAATCCAATGAAGAACGGGCTGCACAATTATTAAAAATTCAGGCTATTAGCCGAAGCGATTATGATGCCGTATTGTTAAATCTGAATAATATTCAGGCCGATATTGATGTAGTGAAAACCGATATTCAGAAAACAGAAGTGCGTGCACCTTTCAGTGGAAAAATCGGTTTAAAGAATATTAGTCCTGGTACTTATGTAACGCCGTCCACGGTAATCGCCACTATCAATCAGGTAGAAGAATTAAAGCTCGATTTTTCTATTCCTGAAAAATATATTGGTAATATCGAAAACGGGCAGATGGTACATTTTACCGTTCAGGGAAGTAGTGAAACCTATACGGCAAAGATATATGCAACATCTGCAAACGTAACACTGAATAGCAGAACGCTGGACGTGCGCGCGAAAATAGTTGGCAACACTGCAGGATTAGTACCGGGCGCTTTTGCTAAAATTAGAATTGAGCTCGCTCCGCGAAATGTAATTTTTGTGCCATCACAAGCAGTTATTCCTACGATAAAAGGAAAGCAGGTAATTGTGTACCGTGAGGGTAAAGCTGTATTTACCGAAGTGGAACTGAGCGGACGGGATTCGGCCAGAGTGGCTGTGGAGAGAGGCCTAAAAGAAGGGGATACGATTGTAGTATCTGGTGTCATGAGCACCAAGCCTGACTCGAAGATTGAGATAGGAAGGATTGTATATTAGAGGAATCGACAGAAAGCGGTTTCCCCCAATAGCTTGTCATATATCGTTTTTTTATTTGTAAATAGCCGAAGCGGGAGATTTTTTAATGAATATTTCTGAATTAAGTTTAAAGAGACCGGTTCTGGCAATAGTGATGAATATCATCATTATTGTATTTGGTATCATCTCGTTTAAGTTTCTGGGAGTTCGGGATTATCCTGCTATCGATCCTCCCAATATCAGCGTACGTACTACTTATGCAGGCGCCAATGCTGATATTATCGAATCTCAGATAACAGAGCCGCTCGAGGATGCTATCAACGGTATTCCGGGTATCAGAAATATCACTTCTATCAGTAGTAATGGTGTCAGTAATATCAATGTTGAATTTGAAGTAGGAGTAGATCTGGAAGCTGCCGCTAATGATGTGCGCGATAAAGTAGCGGCTGCACAAAGAAGCTTACCTCCTGATTTAGAAGCTCCTTCTTCAGTGAGTAAGGCTGATGCCAGTGCCGAGCCTATCCTGGCCATGACTGTGCAGAGTGATACCAAAAACCCTATGGAGCTGAGTGAGTATGCCACGAATGTGTTGGTAGATCGTCTTCAAACTATTCCTGGAGTAAGTAGTATTGATACATGGGGTGAAAAGCGGTTTGCTATGCGGTTATGGCTCGATCCTAATAGAATGGCCGCACTGAAAGTAACTACAGGAGATATTCAGGCCGCTTTGCAGCGTGAAAATGTAGAGTTGCCTTCTGGAAAACTTACAGGAGAAAATACCGAGTTGAGCATACGAACCTTTGGACGTTTAGATACGGAAGAAGAGTTCGAGAATGTAATCATAAGAAATGAAAACGGTGCAGACATACGTATTAAGGATGTAGCGAAAGTAGTGCTGGGTCCTGAAAATGAAGAGTCGCAGTTGAAGGAGAGTGCCGTACCAATGATTGCATTGGCTGTCATTCCTCAGCCAGGAGCGAATTATGTTTCCATATCAAATGAGTTTTACAAACGCCTAGAAGAGATAAAGAAAGAGGTGCCTTCGGATATTACCTTGAAAATTGCCCTCGATCAGACTACTTATATTAAGAAATCTATTAAAGAAGTAGAAGAAACTTTATTCATTGCCATTGGCCTGGTAATAATTATTATCTATCTGTTTTTCCGCGATTGGATTTTATCCATCAGGCCATTACTGGATATTCCGGTTTCGCTTATTGGTGCTTTTTTCATCATGTACATAATGGGGTACACCATTAATGTGCTTTCGCTGCTTGCCATTGTATTGGCCACAGGTTTGGTGGTGGATGATGGTATTGTGGTTACAGAGAATATTTTTAAAAAGCTTGAACAGGGCAAAAGTAAACGCAGAGCCGCTCTCGAGGGATCCAAAGAAATTTACTTTGCAGTAATTGCTACTTCTATTACGCTTGCGATCGTGTTCCTTCCTATTGTGTTTCTACAAGGTTTTGTGGGACGTCTGTTCCGTGAATTTGGTATTGTAGTGGCAGGAGCGGTACTGATATCAGCTTTTGTATCCTTGACCCTAACGCCGGTGCTGAATGTATTTGTTGCGAAGAAAAATGTACATGATCATTCATGGTTCTATAGAAAAACAGAACCCTTTTTTCTGGGTATGGAAAAACTTTATGAACGTACGCTGAAAGCGTTCATGAAAGTGAGGTGGATGGCATGGGTGATTGTACTAGTGTGTTTTGGTATTATTTACTTTATTGGAACCAATATTCAGTCTGAGCTAGCACCGCTGGAGGATAAGAGTCAGTTTAGGCTCAGTTTGTCGGCGCCGGAAGGTACTTCGTTCTATGCTATGGACCGGTATATCGATAAGGTGTCAAAATTCATAATGGATTCGGTTCCTGAACATGAAATCGTACTTTCTCTGGCAGGGTCTAGGCAAAGCGGAAATGCAAATTCTGGGTTTGTACGCGTAAGGCTGGTGCCTCCTACCGAGCGGGAGCGCTCTCAAAAAGAAATTGTAGAATATGTGAACCGCCATGTTTCTAAATTTACAGAGGCTAGGGCATTTGCGATACAGGATCAGACTATTCAGGTAAACAGACGTGGGGGGCAGGCTGTACAGTTTGTAATTCAGAATAACAACTTCGATAAACTGGCCGAAGTGTTGCCTAAGTTTCTGGAGGAAGCTAATAAGAGCGATATACTGCAACAAGTAGATGCCGATCTTAAGTTCAATAAACCTGAACTAAGAGTACGTATTGATAGACTTAAAGCTGCACAGCTAGGCGTATCCGTTGCAGATGTTTCACAAGCGTTACAAACGGCATACAGTAATCAGCGGTTGGGATATTTTACCAGAAGTGGAAAGCAGTATCAGGTAATTGCACAGGTAGATCGGTTGGATCGAAATGATCCTGATGATCTCAAGAAAATATTTGTACGTAATAAATCCGGACAATTGATTAGTTTGGATAACATCACTACGGTGGAAGAGTCTACTACACCACCTACAATTTATCACTATAACAGATATAAATCGGCAACTATATCGGCTAATTTGGCTGAAGGTTATACGGTAGGCGATGGCGTTAAGGAAATGAGGCGTATTGCCAATCAAGTATTGGATGAAAGCTTCACCACATCACTTACGGGATCGGCAAGAGATTTTGAAGAAAGTAGTAGTAATACGGCATTTGCCTTTTTGCTAGCTTTAGGGCTCATTTATCTAGTGCTTGCCGCCCAGTTTGAAAGCTTTATAGATCCGTTTATTATTATGATTACGGTGCCATTGGCATTGGCAGGTGCCTTACTATCCTTATGGATATTCGGCCAAACACTGAACATCTTCTCACAGATAGGTATGATTATGCTTATCGGTTTGGTTACGAAGAACGGTATTCTTATTGTGGAGTTCGCTAATCAAAGCCGCAGGCGCGGCATGTCGAAGCCACAGGCAGTGGTTTTTGCTGCCTGCCAGCGTTTGCGTCCTATTTTGATGACTAGTATGGCGATGGCTTTAGGAGCTTTGCCTATTGCATTGTCATTAGGAGCGGCAGCTACTAGTCGCATACCTTTGGGAATCGTAATTGTAGGGGGTATCACCTTCTCTTTAATTCTTACATTATATGTACTGCCGGCCATATACAGCTATATGTCTGCTAATAAGAAAAACCGGGAGTTTGAAGAGCTGCTGAAAGAAGAGGATGAGCTATCTGAGACAAAAGAATTGGTTACTGCATAAATTTTATATAAAGAGCTTTAATAGGTTTTTGTTATATCGAAAAAATGAGGGTTACGTTCATAAAGAAGATTGCGGCAATACTGTCAGCTTGTTTCTGGATTTCAGTAAACGGGCAACGTGTGCTGACACTGGAAGAGGCCATTGCTACTGCGCTTCAAAATAACTACGATATCCAGCTTGCCAGAGGCGATTCTTTAGTGGCGGCTATCGATTACAGTTACAGAAATGCCGTTTTCTTACCTTCTGTAAATATAAACGCCGGTGCTACATTCAATAATAATAATCAAAGACAAACGCTGGCAGACGGTAGCGAGCGGAAATCCAATAATGTAAGGTCGAACAATATTCAGGGGAGTTTAGGATTGGATTGGGTGCTTTTCGATGGGTTGCGCATGTTTGCTACACGCGATAAGGTAGCCGCATTACTGGAATCCGGAGCCTATAGCGCCAAAGAGCAAGTGATTAATACTGTTGCGCAAGTAATCAACATCTATTATAATATCGCCAGACAACAACAATTGATTAAAGCTACGGATGTTCAGATTGAGCTAAACGAAGAAAGAGCCAACCTAGCACAATATAAGCTGGATATCGGAAGCGGAACCAAGCCTGATGTATTGCAAAGTAAAGTGGACTTGAATGAACAGAAGGCGTTAAAAATGCGCCAGCAGACGCTGGTAACACAGCTCAAGAGTCAATTACTTCAGGTGATGAACAGCAAGATTCAAGAACATGAATTTACAATCCCAGATACTATTCCTTTAAATTTTGACATTACCTTGGGAGATGTGCAGGATGGTCTGGAACGTACCAATCCTACACTGCTGCGTGCACGCTCGGCCATTGATATTGCAGAGTATGAACTGAAAGAAACCAAGGCGGGACTTTGGCCTACTTTGTCTTTTGGATCGGCCTACAATTTCAGTCGTACTTCGAATAAAAAAGTGCTGAACAATTTTTCTACCTTATTTAATCAGTTTCATGGGTATAATTATGGCTTTACTGCCAGAATTCCTATTTTTAATCAATTTACAGTAAAGCGTCAAATAAAACAGGATAAGCTGAATATTACTCTGCAGCAACTCCAGTATGAGAACCAACGTTCTCTTATTAGACTAGCAGTATTAAATGCTTTTAAGGAGTACATACAGCAGCAAAACGCCTTAAAGCTTGAAGAAGAGAATATTTTACTGGCGGAGGAAAACGTAGATATTGTTTTCCAAGCTTACAAACTTGGTGGTGCTACACTGGTACAGCTTCGTGAAGCCCAAAACAGTTTAGCACAGGCTTACGACCGCTTGATTGATGCTCGTTACAATTTAAAACGTGCAGAAACGGAGCTGTTGCGGTTAAAGGGTGATATTATTAAGTAAAGCTTTTTTACATCTTACAGACTCTTGGAGTGGTCTTCCTCTTCTACATAATCTGGAAATACTTTCTTTTTTCGGAATGAGAAGTGACGCTGGGCTAGATAACTTACTATGATAATAATAGCCGTAGTGCCTATTTGCGCAAAAGTGGGATAAATATGCAAACCTTCTACCGCCACTTTCAGTAATACATAGTTTAATAGTAAGTTGAAAGAGCATACTAATAGGTATCTAAATAACTGTACATGACCTTTGATTTTACTATCGTCAAAGACGATATACTTCATTAGAAAGAATCCAAATAAAAAAGAGGCGGTAAAAGAAACGATGAGCGCTGCCGTATAGGACTCAAATGCATATATTCGAAAATTGAAATCCTCTTCTCGGAAAATATAATGGTAAGCTACATAGAATACTGCCAATCCAAAAAGCGTATTGGCTGAACCACACACCAAGTATCGGAATGCCTGCAGAGGCATCAGCTTTTTAAATGGTGGATAAAAAAAGTCGATGACTGGGATTATCAGTTTTCTGGCACTATAAAAAAGCTGTCTCATCGGAATTGCGAAGATATTGGTATTTAAAACTATTTGTGAGGGTTGGTTTCTTATTTTTGCAGCAAAATTTAATGGTATGAGCATTGTCGCGGAACTGAAGCCTGTAATTGTGTCAACATTGAAAAGCCTCTATAATCAGGATTTTAAGGAGGATACTATTGCTATAAATCTTACAAAGCCTGAATTTGAAGGAGATTATACTTTAGTACTTTTTTCATTTATTAAGCAGCTGAAAAGCAACCCTGAGGTGGTGGGCAAGGAAATAGGAGAAAAACTAATTGCCGACTATCCACATCTTTTTACTGCATATAATGTTATAAAGGGATTTTTAAATCTTACAATTAGTGATTCTTACTGGCTGAAGTTCCTAGATCAGCATTACGCACACGTAAAGACGGAGCATGCGGGTGCTGCTAAAAAGATCATGCTGGAATATTCTTCGCCCAATACCAATAAGCCCTTACACCTGGGGCATCTTAGAAATATCTTTCTGGGGTGGAGTGTGTCAGAAATGCTGAAAGCGCAAGGCCATGAGGTGTTCAAAAGCTGTATTTCCAACGATCGCGGCATTCATATCTGTAAGTCGATGATTGCTTGGAAAGAGTTTGCCAACGGCGCTACACCCGAAAGTACTGGTATAAAAGGCGACCATCTGGTGGGTGATTATTACGTGAAGTTTGGTGAAGAACATAAAAAGCAGGTTGCTGCTTTAATGGAGGAGGGCATGAGTAAAGAAGAAGCCGAAAAGAATGCTCCCATCATGAAGGCTGCACAGCAAATGCTGGTAGACTGGGAACAAGGAAATGCAGAAGTGGTAGCATTGTGGAAGCAAATGAACGGTTGGGTTTACGAAGGATTTAATCAGACATATACACGCATTGGAGCCGATTTTGATAAAAACTATTACGAGAGCGAAACATACCTCCTGGGAAAAGCTTTTGTACAGGATGGATTGGAGAAAGGGGTATTCTACAAGAAAGAAGATGGTAGTGTATGGATTGACTTAACCGCTGACGGGCTGGATGAGAAAATTGTACAGCGTAAGGATGGTACTTCAGTTTATATTACTCAGGACCTAGGGCTTGCAGACGAAAAGTACAAAGACTTCCCTTATGATGAAAGCATTTATGTGATAGCTGATGAGCAAAACTATCACATGAAAGTACTAAAACTGATATTGCAAAAGCTAGGTAAGCCGTATGCTGATAAAATCCATCATCTGAGTTACGGGATGGTGGAACTACCCACCGGACGGATGAAAACCCGTGAGGGTACTGTTGTGGATGCTGATGATTTACTGGATGAGCTGGTGAAAGTGGCAGCAGCAAAAACAGAAGAATTGGGTAAGGTGAGTGGCTTCACAGAGTCTGAGCTTAATGAGCTTTACGAAACAATTGCCCTGGGGGCACTAAAATTCTTCCTGCTACGTGTAGATCCTAAAAAACGAATGATCTTTAATCCTGAAGAAAGCATCGATTTTCATGGATTTACCGGGCCATTTATCCAATACACACATGCGCGCATCCGTTCTGTGTTGAGGAATGAAACGATTAAAAATGATGCGCCGGTAACATCTGAGCTTTTAAAACTCGAGAAAGAATTGCTTGTTTTGTTAGAGCAATTCAATATAACACTTCAGCAGGCCGCAGCCGAATTTAACCCTTCATTGATTGCTATTTATGCATTCAATGTGGCGAAGCTGTACAACAGCTTTTATGCAGCACATTCCATACGCAATGCTGAAAGTGAGGAAAAGAAACAATTGCGATTAAAAATATCGCAGCTTACAGCCAATACCATTGCGGAAGCTATGCGCTTGCTGGGTATCAAAGTGCCCGAGCGTATGTAAGGCTACTTTGCTAATGTCTATAGCAGATAAACTGAGGGGGTACATGTTTGTACCCCCTTTTTAGGTGGCAATACTATTTTAAAATCAGTCCGGCCAGAGGTGGAATATTGATGGTAATGCGGTATCGTTGTTCGATTGCATCAACACATTCGCATCTAATTTGAGGATTATACACATCTCCGGTTCCGTCATACTCTTTTAAATCAGAATTGAAAATTTCCTGAGTATACTGTTTGCCCGTGATTTCTATAACCCAGTCGGTTCGTACTTCCGGAGTCATATTTAATACAATCAGTAGATCGTCTTCTGGATTTTCACCTTTACGTTTATATACTATTACGCATTCTTCACGATGATTTAAATCTACCCATTCAAATCCATCGGTAGTGAACTGTTTGATGTGTAGGGCGGGCTCGGTTTTTAATAGTTGATTCAGCTGTTTCAAACAGTGCTGTGCGCCTCTATGACTTTGGTATTGTAATAAATGCCAGTCTAATTCACTTTTATAATTCCATTCGCTGGTTTGTCCGAATTCACTGCCCATGAATAGCAACTTAGCTCCGGGGTGTGTCCACATATAAGTAAAAAATAGCCGGAGGTTGGCGAATTTTTGCCAGAGGTCTCCCGGCATCTTAAAAATGAGCGGACTTTTGCCATGTACTACTTCGTCATGACTGATGGGTAGCATGAAGTTTTCGTCGTAGTAGTACATCATGCTAAATGTAAAGTCGTTCTGATGATGTGCTCTATATATGGGGTCGCGTTTAAAGTAGTTTAAAGAGTCGTGCATCCATCCCATCATCCATTTCATGCCAAAACCTAGTCCTCCCGTGTAGGTGGGTTTGGAAACACCCGGCCAGTCGGTAGCTTCTTCGGCAATGGTTTGTACATCGGGAAAATCTCGGTATACCATTTCGTTGAGGTCTTTGATAAACTGTATGGCTTCCAGATTACCATCGCCTCCAAATTCATTCGGTTCCCATTCGCCTTCTTTCCTAGAATAATTCAGTTTTAGCATAGAGCTGACCGCATCTACACGTATACCATCGATATGAAATACATCGAACCAAAAACGAGCATTGCTGATAAGAAAGGACTTTACTTCTCCTCTTTCATAATTAAAGATATAACTGTTCCAATCTGGATGAAATCCCTTACGCATATCGGCATATTCGTAGGTGTGGTTGCCATCAAACATGTACAATCCATGTGCATCGTAAGGGAAATGAGAGGGCACCCAATCCAGAATGACACCGATTCCTTCCTGATGAAAAGCATCGATAAGTCGCATGAGCCCCTGAGGATCTCCGAAACGAGATGTGGGAGCATAATAACCTGTAATTTGATACCCCCAGCTGCCATCAAAAGGGTGTTCTGCAATGGGCATGAGCTCTACGTGCGTAAAGCCCATTTCTTTTACATAAGGTACCAATCGTTCTCTTATTTGATCGTAAGTATTGTATTTATGTTCATTGCCGGGCTCTGGTCTTTGCCAGCTGGCTAAGTGTACTTCATATACGCTCCATGGCGCGTTCAGCGCGTTATGTTTTTTCCTGTTTTGCATCCATTCCTGGTCATTCCATGCATAGTATAGATCCCAAGTGATGGATGCTGTAAGGGGTTTTAGCTCCCAGAAATGTGCAAAAGGGTCGCCTTTGTCCCCAATAAAATTATTGGCTCCCACAATATGGTATTTGTAAACCTCTCCTAGCTTAAAATGAGGGATGAAGCCTTCCCATATGCCACTTTTATCCCAACGCGGATGCAGCGGATGCGCCAGCTTGTCCCAATTATTAAAATTGCCTATAACGTTTACAAATTTGGCACTGGGTGCCCATACACAGAAGTACATACCCCATATGCCGTTCACTTTAATAGAGTGCGAGCCAAATTTTTCATATAGGGTATAGTGTGTACCATTCTGAAAGTTTTTAATGTCTTCATCAGTTAGCAGGGAATAATTCCACACAGGTTTTGTGGTGTCGATGAAGTGCTCTCTTTCGAATTGTTCCTGTAATTGCTGAAGATTGATAGGCATTGTTACTCTTTGCAGCAATTTACGAAAAAACACCTTAGCGCAACAATCCATGTCTATAAGTCTTTGTTTACCGAGGAAATATAGCTTTTTGCCGAATTGTGGTATTTGTTACTGGAAGGTATTAGTACCTTAGATATTTATGGCTTTATATTAGTGTTGTTGTATTACGAATATTTAGTAATAATTGCTACAATTCGTAATTTTGACGATTTTTCGTTTCTTTGTGAGAATCAGGAAAAACTACGTCATACTATTGGTCAATTATTTAATGCTTTATATGAGATTTAGCTTAACTGTTTTTACCTTATTAGTCATTAATATAACCTATGGGCAAACATCAGGCATTACAGGCACTTTAGTAGACTCGGCTGGGCATCGGAGCCTTGAAAATGCTGTAGTAGTGGCCCTACATGAAAAGGATTCATTGCTGTTGGCACATACTCGGGCGGATGCTAATGGTCGCTTTGAATTACAAGCTCCGGATACATCGGGGATCATAGTATTAGTAACCCATCCTTATTTTGCTGATTTTAGCGAAACGCTGCGCCCCAATCGTGGTTCTTTGAACATGGGCATTATCAACATGTTGTCTAAAAGTAAAGTACTGGAAGAAGTGATTGTAAAAACTGGCGCACCTATTAGAATCAAAGGAGATACCACCATATATACTGCAGAGAGTTTTAAGGTTAGAGAAGGCGCTACACTGGAAGAGTTGTTGAGAGTATTACCCGGCGTACAGGTAGACCGTAATGGTGAGATTACAGCTCTGGGTGAAAAAGTTGAAAGGTTTCTGGTAGATGGCGAGGAATTCTTTGGAAGTGATCCCGGTATCGCTACCAAAAATCTTAGAGCCGATATGGTAAAAGATGTGCAAGTGTATAAAGGGAAAAGTGACCAGGCCGCTTTTACCGGTATTGATGATGGACAGAGCAAACAAACAATGAATGTTGTGTTGAAAGAGGACAAAAAGAAAGGATTTTTTGGTAAGGCCGAAGTAGGAGGGGGACTTAAAAACAAAAACCTCCTCAGTGATCAGGATAAATTTAGTAATGCTTTAATGTTTAATGCCTTTAAAGGGAAACGAAAATTTTCTGCATATGGTATTATGAGTAATACCGGATACCTCAATCTGGACTGGAACGACAGAGAGCGATTCGGAGGTGGAGGAGACATCGTTGTGGGAGATGCAGGATCCGTTACGATAACAATGAATAACGATAACTACAATCAAAGCGAGGGTATCCCTACTAACTGGAACGGCGGTGTACATTATAATAATAAGTTCAATGAGGACAAACACAGTATTAATGCTGGATATAGGATCACGAAAATTAATGCACCTTCTGAAACGAAGACCTATTCTAGAAATTTTCTTCCAGACTCTACATGGCTATCATATACCGATAATGCGGCTTTCAGCTCAAATATCAAACAGGGTGCTAATCTCATTTATGAGACGAAGCTTGATTCAATGAATACCCTTAAGTTGACAACACAGTATAATACAAATGTTACAGAATCGGATTACAGATATTATAGTGAGAACCGTACAGTTGACAGCGCCTTGATTAACCAGAATGATAGGGTAGGCAGTAGCAAAAACGATAATAAGAATTTCAATACGAATCTGCTGTGGATGCACAAGTTCAAAAAACAATATAGAACACTTTCTATTAACGCAAACCTAAATCATATAACCTCCAATGGGGATGCTTTATTATATTCAAAACTGGATTTTTATGAAAACGGAAGTGTAGATAGTTCGCATATTATCGATCAGCAGACATTATCGCATAATGTTTCCAATAATTTTAATACTCGCCTCACCTATACAGAACCGTTAATGCAAGATTTCTATCTGGAACTGAGTTATGGTTTCACGCTAAATCGTAATAAAAACGATAGGCGTATTTATGCCAACGATGGAATAGGCAATTATTCGCAGTTTATCGATTCTTTGAGCAATAATTATGAGTTTAATAACGTGAGCAATGCGCCGGGTATAAGTTTTCGCTTTAATAGAAAAAAGGTAAACTTGTCTTTCGGAACTGCTGCAGCATTTACCAATTATATGCAGAAAGATTTAACCAACGGCACAGATCGTAGTTATCATTTCGTAAACCATTCACCAAGACTTAACTTTATTTATAAAATCAAAAACAGTGAATCAATCAGGTTTAACTATAACGGAAATAGCAATGCTCCTTCATTAAACCAGTTGCAGCCTATTCCCAATAATACAGATCCTCTAAATATTTACGTAGGTAATCCACTGTTGAAGCCGTCTTTCAATCATAGATTCTCGCTTTCCTACAGTACATATAAAACCTTGAAAGAAAGAGGCATGTGGGCGGCTGTAAACTATAATTTTACCCAGAATGCTTTTGTGCAGTTTAGTGAATTTGTGCAGGGGATTCGTAGGTATTATACCGTAAATACGAACGGTATGGCGAATGTTTCATCTTATTTGAATTATGATTTCAAATGGAAAGGTCCTGGAATTAGATTAGGTGTAATGGGAAGATATGATTTTATTAGAAATGTGGATTATGTAGCTAATTTTAATTCCAATAATGGTAGGGCGGTTAAGAATATCACCAAACGAAATGTTTACAGCCTTTCGTTGAATATTAATAAGAATCTGAGCCAGAAGTTTGATATTGGTTTGTATCCGCAAGTGTCGTATAATAATACAAAGGCTACGGTTAATACTACAGCAAATGCTAAATACTGGAGTGGAGAATTGAATCTGTGGGGAAATGTACAACTGCCATTGAATTTTGAAATTAGAACCGATCTCAATTCTGTATTTATCCAAAAAGATCCGCGTTTCCCGACAAATAACAATTATACCATATGGAACGGCTATCTTACTAAGCGTATTTATAAGAATCAGTTTGAAGCAAGGTTGTCCGTTTATGATATTCTTAATCAGAAAAGAGGGTATAACCGAAACTTTGATAGTTATAGCTTTCGAGAAACTTATCGCATGACACTACAAAGATTCTGGTTGATTTCTTTTGTTTGGAATATTAGTAAAAATAATACTTCTACTAGAAATTAGTATGAAAATGAGAAACATCATCGTCATCATATTGTTAATGCAAGCTGGAGTGTTATACGCTCAAAAGTTTATTACCCACGGTTCCATAGAGTTTGAAGTAAAAACGAATGTGCACCGTATGATGAAAGCCTTATTGGAGGATGAGGAAAGCTCTTTTTGGGAGAGTATTGTAGCTTCCCAGCCTCAGTTCAATGTCACTTATTATAAGTATGAGTTTAATGATAATAAAGGGGTGTTTAGATTTGACCGTTCGGCAGATAAAAGAAATGCAGGCATGATGTTTTTGGGCAGGGTGAGCGAGGATGATTATTGGTATAATGACTATACCAATAATAAGTTTATAAATCTGAAATCTATCGATGATAATTATATCATCTCTGGTGATCTGCCAAACATCCAATGGAGAATTTATCCTAATGATCAGACTAATATAGCAGGATTTCAATGTCGTCGTGCCAGCACCATTTTGTTTGACAGTGTATATGTCTTTGCTTTTTATACTGATGAAATAAAAATTAGTGGTGGGCCCATGGGTTTGCACGGACTTCCGGGCATGATATTAGGTGTAACCATCCCACGGCTTTATACCAGCTGGGTTGCAACTTCTGTAACGCTTTCTACTCCTGATATAAAACCTCCTACAAAGGGTAAGCAGAAATCTTATGACGAAATGATGAAGATCCTTACAGATATCAGCAAATCACGCGCTAGGGAATGGAAAAATGCCGAGCGTTGGTCGCATCCTATGATTTGGCGCACCTTTCTGTAGTATTATTCCTGATATAATAGGCTGATAGTGTCCGTTGTCTGTTGTCGTACTAAAAATCTTTTATTGGCAGTATATTGCTCCAGCACGTCACTCTCGTAATGTCGGATAGTGAGCAGGGTGAGCCCCGGAGTTACTTGTACATCGAAATATTGGGCAGCTTCTGCGGCAAAAGCTGCAATCTTTTCTTCTTTGTGATCGAAGGTATAGATGATACTAATGGCGCCATTTTGTGTAAGGGTAGGGGTAAGAAACATTTGTTCTAGAAGTTCATATAATACTTCCGTAGTGTGTTCTCCAATAAAAGAAAAATCTTTTGATTTTAACTCAATCATTACCTGATTGCGTTTTATCACAATTATCGGAGGAAGATTTTTAGTGCTTTTATTATGAATGACGGTGCCTTGCAAGTCCGGATTTAGAAAGCACTTTACATACAGCGGAATGCTTTTGTTTTGTAAAGGTTTTATGGTTTTGGGATGTATAACCTGAGCGCCGTAGTAAGCCATCTCTATTACTTCGGTATAACTTAGTTCATGCAAGGGGTGTGCATGAGGAACTTCCTTAGGATCGGCATTCATAATACTTTCCACATCTTTCCAGATAGTGAGGCTCTCTGCATTTAGCAGATTGGCAAAGATTGCCGCACTGTAATCGCTGCCTTCACGACCTAGAGTGGTGCTTTCATTTTCATCAGTGGAGGCAATAAATCCCTGTGTCAGCACTAGTTTGTTGTTTTCAAGAACAGGTAGTACCTGTTCGATGATATTTTGTTGAGTGCTGGGGATATTAATGTTGGCATCTCTGAAGTTGGCATCGGTCTTAATAATATCCCTTACATCAAACCATTGATTTGAAATGCCTACCTCGTTAAGATAATGGCTAATAATACTGGTAGACAAGAGTTCTCCAATACATACTATTTGATCGTAGTAATATGAAAAATCTCTTACCGGCTTATCGTATAATAGCCATTCGATTTCAGTAAAGAAGTCTTTTAGTTGCGATTCACAAGCTAAATAATGTGTTACTAGCAAATATTTGGCAGTATTGAGGTGTTGATGTTTGATTTGTTCAAACAAACGAAGTGCCTCATCTTGTTTATTGTTATAGTAGACTTCTGCAACTTTTTCAAGCGCATTGGTTGTTTTTCCCATTGCGGAAATGACGATCAGGATCTTTTCATTTTCGTAACGGCGCAATATGCTGGCTATATTCTGAATCCGCTCTACACTATTTACGGAGGCTCCTCCGAATTTAAAAACTTGGATCATTGTTTTTTATGCTCTTGTTAGCAAATATCGTAGTTCAGCAGCAATTATGACGCTTTGGTGTATCGAATTGTAGATTATATTCAAAAAAGGATATTTCGTAGGCTCAGAGAAGAAAAGAAGCTTACCCAAAAATTTCAGGGATACTTGAAAATAGTTGTAGCTTTATCGCATGGCTGATGTTATTATTTCTGTAAGGGATTTGGTGAAGAATTATGGTGACTTTAGTGCTGTGAGGGGGATTTCTTTTGATGTGTATGAAAATGAGATTTTCGGACTCCTAGGTCCTAATGGTGCAGGCAAGTCTACCACACTGGAAATTATAGAGACACTGCGCAGAAAGACGAGCGGCAAGGTTACTGTAGCGGGTTATGACTTGGATAAGGAGCCAGATACCATTAAAGGTCTTATAGGAGTGCAATTGCAAGCTAGTGGTTACTATCCGGGATTAAATTTATTGCAGTTGATAGAACTCTTTGCGGGCTTGTACAATCAGGAAGTAGATGCTATGGCTTTACTGAGGTCTGTAAACCTAGAAGAAAAAGCTAAATCAAAATACAAAGAATTAAGTGGAGGGCAGAAGCAACGATTTTCGGTGGCTACTACTCTCATAAATAAGCCTAAGGTGATTTTTCTGGATGAACCCACTACGGGTCTCGACCCTCAGGCAAGACGTAATTTGTGGGAGCTAATTAAAAGCATTAAGGCCAGTGGTATTACTGTAATTATTACCACTCATTATATGGACGAGGCGGAGTATCTGTGCGACCGCATTGCCATTATCGATTCGGGAAAAATTATTGCATTGGATACTCCCGACCATCTCATAGACCAATTAGTGGCTTCGGGGTTTGAACGTCCTAAGGAGGTAAAGAAAGCAAATCTGGAGGATGTATTCTTGCATCTTACCGGTAAAACACTTCGCGAAGATTAAGACATAAAAAAAGCTCCAATCTTTTAGAGATTGGAGCTGAAGTATGGTAAAAAGGTTTTTTATTTCTTTAACTCTACACTATCATGCAACTCTTCGTCTACCAAAATACGACCGCAGTTCTCGCATGCGATGATTTTTTTATGCTGTTTAATTTCGCTTTGCTTTTGCGGAGGAATAGCGTAGAAGCAACCACCACAAGCATCTCTTAATACGGGTACTACCGCTAGCCCGTTACGGAAATTGTTGCGGATTTTCTCATAGCTAGCCAACAGTCTAGGCTCTACAGCACTTTTTGCCTCCTCTGATAATTTGAGATAAAGTTTCTCATCTTTTTCGTTGGCAGCAATGATTTTTTCCAGCTCAGTCTTCTTTGCTTCAAGCGCACCCTCTTTTAATGCAATATTCTTTTTAACTTTTTCCAGTTGTACAACCTTCTCAGCGATTTCCTCATTTGCGTCTTTAATGTGTTTTTCGGCCAGCTTTATTTCCAGCTGCTGCATTTCAATTTCCTTATTGATGGCCTCAAACTCGCGGTTATTTTTTACGTTTTCGCTGTCTTTCTCGTATTTCTTAATCAAGGCTTCACTTTCCTTAATGGCGGCTTTACGCTCATCAATGAACTCGGTAACACCATTTATTTCTTCTTCAATACGGGTTTGTCTTGCACGTAAACCTTGCAGTTCATCTTCCAAGTCGGCAACTTCCATAGGCAGCTCGCCTTTGAGGGTTTTAATTTCATCCAGCTTGCTATCTATCTTTTGCAGATGGATTAATGAACTTAATTTTTCTTCAACGGAGAATTCTTTTAGTTGTGCCATATTTTTATAAGATATTAAGTCTTTTTAAAATCCGCCTTTCTTAAAAAAAGAGGATTCTAAAAATAATAAACAGGATTGGTATTTACACCTGTTTTAAGGACGGCAAAGTTAGGGAATTTTTGCTCTAAAATATTAGCCAATAATTCAATAGTATATTGTTCACTTTCATAATGGCCTATATCTACCAAGAGAATGCGGTTATCCGCATCAAAAAATTCATGGTATTTAATATCAGATGTTATATAAGCGTCTGATTTTGAATTTATTGCATTTTTTAGTAAAAAAATGCCTGCACCGCCGCAAATGCTGACTTTTTTGATGCTTTTGCCTTGAAGCACCGTATGTTTTACTATAGAAAGGTTAAAAATGTCCTTAAGGCGCTGTAGAAATTCTTTTTCGCTGATGGCGTCATCCCATTCTCCTGTAACTCCTGCCCCGATTTCCTGATGTAGATTAGTGAGTCGTATGACTTCATAAGCTACTTCTTCATAGGGGTGATGGGTCTTGAGGGTGTGGATAAGCCGATGTTCTAGGTGAGCGGGAAAAAGCATTTCGATTTTCAGCTCTTCATCACTATGTCTTTGCCCTTTTTCACCAATAAAAGGATTCGCTGCTTCATTCGGTTTAAAAGTACCGATTCCTTTTACACTAAAACTGCATTCGCTATAATTGCCGATATGTCCTGCACCGGCTTGAAATAAGGCGTTCATGACATTTTCTGCATGAGCTGCCGGTATGTAGAAGTAAAGTTTGCTAAGTTGCTCCTTTTTCGGTGCAAGAATGGAGAGGTTTTTTAAGCCTAACTTTTGAGCAATCATACCGTTTACTCCGGATAAAACATTGTCCAGATTGGTATGGATAGCATAAATAGCAATATCGTGTTTAATGGCTTTGATAATGGTACGCTCTACGTAACTGTTTCCGGTAATCTTTTTCAGTCCTCCGAAAATAATAGGATGATGTGCTACAATAAGATTACAGCCTTTGGTGATAGCTTCATCAACTACAGCTTCGATAGTATCCAAACAGCAAAGTACTCCAGTACATTCCCAGTTGGCATCGCCGGTAATCAACCCGGCATTATCATAGTGCTCTTGTAGCGAGGGATGTGCTATTGATTCTAGATATCCTATAATGTCTTTTATAACCATGTGCCCACTCCGCGTTTAAGTTCTGCAATCTACAAATTTATGCTACGAATATAGCATCCTCTAGCAGCTTTTACCATAAATATCTTATACGAAAGATAATGGCTCCTGCAGAAGTTATTCAATAGTTTCTTCGAGCATGAGCAATTTACCATCATGGGTCACACCTTCAGCTACTACTTTCAGTTTTTTCGTACGATCGGTATTATAAAAATGAATAGGAATGGATGAGGAGGCGCCACCGATGCCTACTTCCGGCATCCAGGTAAGTGTAAGGCGGTGGTCAACATAGTTAACCTCGGGAGGTGTGGAATAATCGGGGCTGTAAAATTCTTTAATAATACTGTACCCGTCGTAATCCACAATATCCCCAGTACTTTCTATGGCCTCATTCAAGTCTTCACCGCGTTTGGTATAGATAGCTACTGCAGGACCATTGCCTCGAGCACCGATAAACTGTGGAAAAATTTTGATGAGTGCAATCTGGTTAGCTGGAATTGTGGATATAATAGAAGCATCCTGCATTGGCATTTCATCAAGAAACAACTGTACGGGCTGCCGACGGAAGAACAGGCGGTAATTATCCATAAACTGACCGTTACGTTGTACAATAAGATTGGGTACTCTACCCATTAGCCATTCGAAGATGTTGAACTGTGGTATAAATTGGCCAGTCAGATTAATGGTACGCGCATTGAGGTTTCCTGCAAACAAGGCACTCATGTATTTCTTTTCCAGCTCTTCTAATGTTAGGCGGCGCCCTTCAATATAGACGTTGTCCAACAATGTGCCGCTGCCACGTGTATAGCTATTGAAAGCTTGTTGCATATTGTTGATAAGTGATGTGTTAGTGTTAACGGCAGGTGGTCTTTGTAGTAGAGGTAAGTTGTAAGACTGATACAGAGAATCTGTATTAAGTTGAACAGTGATAAACTGACTTTTTTTACCCATTACATCGGTAAATAGTATTTTGGCTTTATCAAAGAATACAACTGAGTCCATTTTAAACCGGCCTTCGGCATCAGTTTTCACCATTTGCAGGGCTCGCCCCGAATCGGATGTGGCCACCCATACCAGCAGGTCTCTGTCTGCAAAACTTTTTTTCGAGCCACGTACGTTTACTTTACCGGATAGAGATATATAGCCGGGGTCGTTATATTGAGGTTTCGGTAAGTTGTTATCAGCAACCTGCTTCCAGGTAAAACGGCGCCAGCCGTTGGTTAACATTACCAGATCCAACGCATCTTTTGCTGCGGGGTGATTACTAAAATAAAATGCAGGATGGTGCACATATCCGGGGATATCGCTAGTTAATAGCAATGAGGATATGATATTTTCCTTCCGGAGACCCGGCTCGTTAAAATCATTATCCGTTACTGCTACCGAAAAGTTCCCTTCAACCGGTTCGGCAAAATGAATAGATAACTCGTTTTTTCTTCTGGGGCGGAGGTCAATCTTTTCTTTCTGTAATGAGGCTTTTACAAGGTATTCTTGATTATCTATAAATACAAGGCGTTCGGCCAGTGGTATACCGTCTTTATTAAAGAAAGTACATTGAAGCACTCCAGAGGGGAGCTTATCTGTAGCAATACTCCCTTTTAAGGAAGCATCAATAGCCTGTTTGAAAACCACTTTATGTTGCATTTGGCCTATTACATAAACTGGACGAAAACGATCGCCTCCTACTGATTGCAGTTGATATAAAAAGCCCTTTTCATTCTGCGAAATTTGCAGGGCAACGCCTTCTCGGGAGGCTTCTGGTAGTGGAAATTCGCGGCCATCTAGCAACGCTACATACGTCCTGCCCTCGATAGGCGTAAAGGCGAACTTGCCCATGCCATCGTGCATACTTTTTATAGGGGTAATAGTATTGCCACTATCATCTTTGATAAGAGCCTTGAAGTTTACCGGCAGCCCTGATGTGTTTGTAGCTTTGAAGGCTACTGTATTTTCAACTCCAGTTAATAAAATACCTCCTTCTGGGAAGAAGCGAAGTTGTACATTGCCAGCAACGGTTGGCTTGTTCTTAGAGGATTTGCCATATACTCTTATGGCGGTACTGTAAAGAAAATCTTTATCATGATTTAGCATTAAAGGTGAGTAGGCACGCAATTGATAAGTGCCGGTGCTCAGTGTATCCGGCAGATCAATTTGTCCGTAAGTAATACCGTTGAAAACCGGGAGAACTTTTTTATTAATCAATTCTCCGGTGGTGTTCAGCAATTCTACGAATAATGTAGAGTTTCTTGCCGAAGGTTGAAAATCGGAAATAAAATAACTTTTGAACCAGCAGGTTTGTCCGGCAAAATAATCTTGCCTGTCGAGATGCAGATATACTTTTTCAATCGGGTTCTCTTGATGCCACGCTTCTAATTTTTCGTCCGGTGTCTGTGCTTTCAGGCTTACAAAATAGAGCAGAAACAAACAGGCGAATAATATATTCCTTTGCATGTTCATAGTGCATTGTTAAGTTACAAAAAAATAAGCAAGAGATATCCCTTCTACATCTTATAATAGGATGCATTTAACAATGCATTTGCATAAAACCACCTGCGAATATTAATCGCCGCCCGGTTCGATGATTTGTTCCACCATCAGCATTTTACCGTCATATGTAATTCCCTCTACCACGACTTTGAAGCGTTTGGTTCGATCGTTATTATAGAAGATAATAGGAATTGTTGGATTCCTTTGAGCTACATAAATGTCGGGTGTCCAGCTCAAGGTAAGCCTATTGTCTACTTTATCATTATCCGGCTGAGCCTCATAATCAGGATTGTAAAACTCTTTTATAATTGTATATCCGTTATAAGTAATAATGTCTGTAGGAGAATCAATCGCGGCATTTAGTCCAGCACCTCTTTTCGTATAAATAGCCAGTGCTGTACCTCCTCCAGGCGTAGCAATTGAAGTAGGGATGAGTTTAACCATAGCGATCTGATTCACAGGTATGCTTTCGATCATGAGGGCATCCGTACGCATCTCGTCTAAGAAAAGGGTAACATTGCTGCCCTCTAATCCGCCTCCTCTGTATTGAATGGTATATTCCCCGGCACTACCTGTAATGCTTAAGCCCGGTAGACGACCTTGTAGGTATTGGAAGATGTCTCCAGCATAAGTTTCTTCACGTAAATCCAATATGCGACTGTTCATGTTTCCTGAAAATAACGGGCTGGCATACTCTTCATCGAGTTTTTCTGTTTCTGATTTGCGATAGGAGCGAACGGTTACAGCTTCTAGTGTTTTACCTTCGGCTTTAAGATAATCGTTAAAGGCAGTAATCATTTTTTCTTCGAGCAACGGTGCAGTGCTATCTGTAAAAGGAGCCGGCGACCATTCTATCGGGTAGGTACGGCGTAATGAGTCATTATGCAGTTTTACATTAATAAATTTGCTTTTCTTACCGCGAACTTCAGAAAATAAAATTTTCATTTTGCCGAAGAAAATAGCGGAATCAATTCGTAATTGCCCTAGTGAATCGGTTTGCATAATGCTTGAGGTTCCTCTGCGTTTTTGGGTGGTATCATCTGGCGAAATCATTACCAGAATATCCGTGTTGGGTAGTACTTTCTTTCTTCCTTCGATATATACCGTATTGCTGAGGTTGATGTACCCGGGGTCTTTGTATTTGGGTTGTGGAAGCTTATTCTGGGCCACATCTATCCATTTAAATCGGGTCCATCCGTTGGTCATCATTACCAAATCCAAGGCCTCTCTTACCGAATCGTTATCGGAGCTGAAGTAATAAGCCGGATTATGTAGGTAACCTCTTATGTGTGAACCTAGCAGCATCCAGGAATAAATGTTCAACGGACGAGTGCGGCTGCTTTCGTAGTCTGCATCGGTGATGGATACCGAGAAGTTCCCCACTACAGAATCTTTTAGCGCAATAGAAAAACGATTCCGCTGTCTGTTCCCCACATTGAGTGTATCAATATTCAGTTTTGCGGGTAAAATATATTCCTTGTTATTGATGAACACTAGGCGTTCGGCAAGTGGCATTCCGTCATTATTAAATACGGTAAGTTGTAAGATGCCGGAATAGATGCTGTCGGTAGGAATAATGCCCGAAATTTCTTTTCTGTTACCACCAAAGGGCTGTTTAAATAATATTTCGTTTTCCATTTGCCCAATCATATAGGCAGGCTGAAAAGCGGGGTCGTCATTCCCCGGAACAATGCGAAACATTTTTCCTTTAGAGGAATGTCTAACACTGAACAATACGCCGTTAGTAGTATGTTCTGGCAAAGGATATTTTTTACTAGATCCTTTGAGGGTAGCATAGTAACGCCCATTCGGTAATGGAAAGATGGCAAAAGACCCCATTCCGTCGTGTAAGCTTTTGAAGGAGGTGACGAGTTCATTCGTCTCACTTCTGATTTCTCCTTCCACATTTACCGGCATTCCCTTTTTGTCGGTAGCCTTAAAGGCTACAATATTTAAAAGATTCGTGATAAGGTTGCCCCCTTCAGCGAAAAATGTTAGCTGCACTTCGGATGCAAGTGGGGTTTTATTATCTTTCTGGGCATTGCTCCCATAAATGCGGATGCGTTTATTAAAAACATACTCGGGTTGATTCAGCATTAATGGAGAGTAAGCCCTCAATTGGTACACACCGGCAGGCGTGTTTTCGGGGATGTCGAGCTGTCCTACACTTACACCCATGTAAGCCGGAAAAACATTTCGTACTACTATTGCAGACTGCTCATTCACCAGCTCTGTATATACCGTAGTGCTTTTAGCGGAAGGGATAAAATCAGACATAAAATATCCCTTAAACCATATGGTTTGTCCCGCATAATACGATTCTCTATCTATATGTAGGTAGAGTTTTTCAATGGGATTCAGTTCGGCCCATTTTGTTACTTTTTCATCAATGTTCTGACAATACGAATAATTACTAAACAAAAATGCAATGAGCAGAAAAATAGGGGAAGTAAGTTTTTTCATACAAACAAAGTGTGTAAAGTGAAATTACTATAAAATGACTGAATAAGATTGCTAGGGTTTAATTTTCTATTAAAATGAAGCAGTAAAAACAGACATTTTGTCGCCTTATCAGGCATTGGCAATATTATTGCCATACTTCAGGTGACATACATAATTGTGGTTTTTAGAAAATACAACTTCAATTAGTTATAAAGAATTATATTTTTGCTTTTTCAAATTAAAAAATAAAAAACTAATAGGAATGAATCAGAACAGCGATAACTTTACCGAGCAGGAGGGATTGAATATTAATGTGGACGACAATGTAAGTGGTACTGAACATTTGAATGAGCCTGTAGAGGAAAGTCCCTTGAGTGCGCTGGAAGCCGAGCTGAATGAAAGTAAAGATAAGTATCTGCGCCTAGCAGCTGAGTTTGATAATTTCAGAAAGCGTACCGCAAGGGAACGAATCGAACTGCTGCAGACTGCCGGAAAGGAAGTTATTGTGGATTTATTGGATGTTCTGGATGATATCGACAGGGCTACCAAGGAGTTGGAAGCTTCTGCCGATAAGTCATTAAGTCAGGGGGTGAGCCTTATCTTTAATAAGTTTAGGAATATCTTACAGGCTAGAGGGCTAAAAGTGATGGAAGCGGTAGGCACCGACTTTGATCCTGAGCTGCATGAAGCCGTAACGCAGATTGAGGTGAATGATGAAAGCAAAAAAGGTAAAGTTGTAGATGAGGTTATTAAAGGATATTATTTGAATGACAAAATAATACGCCATGCAAAAGTGGTGGTAGGAAAGTAGCATATGTCAAAAAGAGATTATTACGAGGTACTGAATGTATCCAGAAGTGCGACTCCCGAGGAAATCAAAAAAGCTTATCGTAAAATAGCCATGCAATATCACCCGGATCGTAATCCGGGCGATAAAGAGGCCGAGGAAAAGTTTAAGGAGGCGGCCGAGGCATACGAAGTGCTTAGCGATCCTGATAAACGCGCCCAGTATGATCGATTTGGGCATGCTGGTTTGGGAGGCGCTGCCGGTCGCGGAGGTGGATTTGGTGGCGGCATGAGCATGGAGGATATTTTCAGTCAGTTCGGTGATGTTTTTGGAGATGACATATTCGGAAGTTTCTTTGGCGGAGGAAGATCAAGAGGCGGGCAAAGAATGCGGGGCGTACGCGGAAGTAATCTTCGGGTAAAGCTCAAATTAAACTATGAGGAAATTTCCAAGGGTGTTACCAAAAACATAAAGGTTAAAAAGTATATTGTTTGTAATACTTGTGGCGGTAACGGTGCTAGGGATAAGGGAAGCGTGCAAACCTGTCGCACCTGTCATGGTACCGGGCAAATACGTCGGGTACAAAATACCTTCTTAGGACAAATGCAAACCGTTACTACTTGTCCGGAATGTCACGGAGAGGGTACTACCATTACATCTAAATGTAATCAATGTAAAGGTAGTGGACGGGTATATGGCGAAGAAACCATCACTATTGATGTGCCGGCTGGTGTGCAGGCAGGTATGCAGCTCAATGTAAGCGGCAGAGGTAATGCGGGTGAGCGGGGTGGACCTCCCGGTGATCTTATTGTACTCATCGAAGAAGAATCTCATTCTGAATTGCAGAGAGAAGGACTGAATGTGGTATATGACCTGCATATATCCTTTACCGATGCTGTGTTCGGTACCACGGTAGAAGTGCCTACTATAGATGGTAGGGCCAAAATAAAAATACCGGCAGGAACACAAAGTGGAAAGATTTTCAGATTGAAAGGCAAAGGCTTCCCTAATGTACACTCCAGTTATGAAAAAGGTGACCAGCTTATACATGTTAGTGTATGGACGCCTCAGCATCTAAACGATGAGGAAAAAGCAATACTGGAAAAACTGGCCAAATCACCTAACATGAAACCACAGCCCGAAAAGGGAGACAAAAGCTTTTTCGAAAAAATCAAGGATTTGTTTAACTAGCATTTCGTTTTTTATACCATACTTATGTAATCGGGCTTATCAAGCCCGATTTTTTATTATAGGCCTTTGTTTGCAGGGATTTATTTGAGGTTGATGTTTTAAATTCTAGGCTATTAATAGTATCTTGGCCGCTCAAAAATCTAACGAATGTTCCAGTTGACGAATAAAACAGCCGTAGTAACGGGAGGAGGAAGCGGTATTGGTAAGGCCGTATGCTTATTATTTGCCCAGCGTGGAGCCAGCGTGAAAGTTGTAGATGTGAATAAGGAGGCTGCTAATACAACCGTCGCTGAAATCAACGCTTCAGGAGGAATGGCCGAAGCGATAGCGATAAATGTAGTGAATCAGGAGGAAGTGGTGTCCGCTTATCAGACTATTGAAAAAATTGATGTTTTGGTAAACGGCGCCGGCATATCGCATATCGGTACGCTGGAAACAACGGATGCTGCAGATTTCGACCGGGTATATTCCGTAAATGTGAAAGGTGTGTATAACAGTATGTACGCTGCCATACCTTTGATGAAGAAAAACGGAGGCGGTGTAGTTCTCAATTTGGCTTCCATTGCGTCCAGTGTGGGCATCCCAGATCGTTTTGCATATAGCATGAGTAAAGGGGCCGTACTGGCAATGACTTTATCGGTGGCTAAAGATTATGTGAAGCATAATATTCGTTGTAATTGTATTTCTCCTGCACGGGTGCATACTCCTTTTGTAGATGGTTTTTTGGCAAAAAACTATCCGGGCAAGGAAGCTGAAATGTTTGCTAAGCTCTCGCAAACCCAACCCATAGGGCGTATGGCCAAACCCGAAGAGATTGCAGCACTTATTCTGTACTTATGTAGCGATGAAGCTGCTTTTATCACCGGCTGCGACTATCCTATCGACGGTGGTTTTATCAAACTAAATAACTAATCACGCTAATTTTAACAGATAATATAAGCTATTAGATTAAACATGAAACTGATACGTTATGGTATGCCGGGAAATATTAAGACCGGTGTTATTATTGATAATGTTAAATATGATACTTCTGCATTTGGAGAAGATTATAACGAAACATTTTTCGAGACAGATGGATTAAACCGTCTGGAACAATTTGTTAGAAACAATAAAGACCAGCTTACTAAAATAAGCGATGATATACGGCTTGACAGCCCTATTGCTCGTCCTTCTAAGATAGTGTGCATCGGATTGAACTATGCCGATCATGCCAAGGAAACCGGAGCCGCCATACCCAAGGAGCCTGTTATCTTCATGAAATCTACTACATCTCTTTGTGGTCCGAATGATAACATTGTAATTCCCAGAAATTCTACAAAAACCGACTGGGAGGTGGAATTGGCTGTAGTGATTGGCAAGAAAGCCAGTTATGTAGAAGAGACTGAAGCGATGGATTACGTAGCTGGTTATGTATTGCACAACGATGTAAGTGAACGTGAGTTTCAATTGGAGCGTGGTGGTACCTGGGATAAAGGAAAAGGGTGTGATACATTTGCACCTATGGGGCCATTCTTGGCTACAAAAGATGAAATTTCAGATCCGCACAACTTGCGCCTATGGCTGAAGGTAAACGGAAAGATCATGCAGGATGGCACCACCGCCAACTTCATCTTCAATATTCCACATGTAATAGCTTATGTAAGTCAGTTTATGACTTTGCTGCCTGGCGATGTTATTTCTACTGGAACCCCGGCCGGTGTGGGAATGGGTTTTAATCCACAGGTTTATTTAAAGCCGGGCGATGTGGTGGAGCTAGGTATTGATGGATTAGGAACGGCCTCCCAAACCTGTGTGGCTTGGAGTAAATAAATTTTACTAGAAGAACGTTTTATTTATTCGCTTGCGTTATGTATACTACGATTGATGCCCATCAGCACTTTTGGAAGTTTGATCCGGTAAGGGATTCATGGATTAACGATGCCATGAAGAAAATACGCCGCGACTTTTTACCTGAAGATTTAAGGCCCGTACTGGATGCTAACGGCATAGATGGTTGTGTAGTAGTACAAAGCAGCCAGTCCGAAGTGGAAAATCTATTTCAGCTTACCAATGCCATGCAACATGATTTTGTAAGAGGTGTAGTAGGTTGGGTAGATTTGCAAGCGAAAGACATCGACGAGCGGCTGGCACACTGGCGCTATTACAAAAAGCTCAAGGGATTTCGTCATGTATTACAGGATGAAAAAGATCGGGCATTGATGCTAAAGAAAAAGTTTTTAAACGGTATCAGCCATCTTGAGAAATATGGATTTACCTACGATATATTGATTTATCCCGATCAGCTCAAATACGCATATAAGCTGGCCGCACGTTTCCCCAATCAAAAGTTTGTTATCGATCATATTGCCAAGCCTTATATCAAGGATGGCCGAATTGATGGCTGGAAGCAAGATATGCAAGCCATAGCCCAACTGCCCAATGTCTTTTGTAAGATCAGTGGAATGGTAACCGAGGCCGACTGGAAACAATGGAAGCCGAAAGATTTTATACCTTATCTAGATGTAGTGGTGGAAGCATTCGGTACAAAGCGTATTATGTATGGTAGCGACTGGCCGGTATGCCTCGTAGCTGCATCGTACAAAAGAATGAAGGGTATAGTGGATCAGTACTTCAAATCCTTCTCGGATGCAGAGAAAAAGGCTTTCTACGGCGCTAATGCTATTAAATTTTATAATTTATAAAATGACTTTTACTCTAAAATTCTTTGGGAATAAAAACTTTGTATTTTTCCAGTATCTTGCCGTCTGCGTATAACTCAAAGTTTACATATCCTGCTGTGTAGAAGTTGGAGCGGTCTAGTTTGAACCTTCTTTCTTTGATATCATTCATTTCAAACAGCAGCTTACCTGCCTCATTAAAAAACTTCAGGTCGTACTTTCTTCTGTCAAAAGGCAATTCTACCCGCACATATCTGTCGGATGATGTATAAACATATTTTGAAGGAACAAATCCCGGGGGTAAAAAGTTAGGAGAGAGGTTGGCCTCGGTAGGCGTACCACTGTAAAATGCATCGGTATAGCCTATTGTATCAATAACGGGCCGTTTAGACTTTGTTGTGATATATTGCCCTCCATCAAACTGGATATAAAGCCGGTAGAACATGCTGTCGTGCGGAGGCTTTGTATCGGCAAAGCCATTCTCCTTAAGGGTAGGGTCCGGCATGCTGGCTATCGTTTTAAAATAATAGAGACTATCGGTAGAACGCTGAATACTGATTTGTTTTATGGACGAATTGTAATTGTGCGTCCAAGACAAAACTACACGACCTCCACCTATTTTGAATGCTGAAAAATCAAGCAATACATCCTGCGCCTGTGCATGAAAGCCCCCTGTAATACCTGCAATCAGAAAAATAATAATCTTCTTCATAAAATACTTCCTTTCGAGATATCTGACAAAGATAAGAGAGTGTATAAATAGGAATTAATAAATTAACGTTCCTTTGGGCAATGACAAATTCCCTTGAAGTCCGCCGGAATGAATAACCAGTATTCTTGAGCCGGCTTTAAACTGTCTGCTTTTAAGCAGTTGGTATAATCCAAAGAATAATTTACCTGTATATACGAAATCGGTAGGTATGCGGGTGACGGAATAAAACATGTTCATAAAATCGATTAACTCCGGCGAGCGTTTGGCATACCCGCCAAAGTGGAAATCGTGATAAATATTAATATCCTCCAAGGGATTCAGAAGTAGGGATCTTATTTCGTTCTCAATGCTGAAGTTGTTTTTTAATACACTAAATCCCAAAATTTTGGTGTGCGTCCTTTTGGAGTTGATTAATCCTGCCATCATAGTACCTGTACCTGCGGCACAACATACAATATCAAATTTGTCCTTATCGTAAGCGATGGAGCCTGCCCCGGCTGCGCCTTTGTCACCGTAACCGCCTTCGTTGATGAGATAATCTTCAGCGGTGATAAAATTTTCGGGAAGCTTTTTCATTTTAAAATCGCTGCGAGGTAGAAAACAGAACTCCATGCCATATGATGCAGCTTCTTGTAGAGTATGACCGTATTGCTTGGGTGCTTCACCTCTAATGATGCCTTTGCTTTTCAGCCCATGGATGCGACATGCAGCTGCAGTAGCCACAATATGATTAGAGTAAGCCCCACCATAAGTAACAATAGTACGTTTCTGTTGCTCAAGGGCTTCCTGAATGTAATACCGGAGTTTAAACCATTTGTTACCACTCACAACGGGATGTATTTTATCCAGCCGAAGTACGGATACTTCTACATCTTCATTGCTCAGAAACGCAATAGGATCGGTTGTGATCAAATCTTCGTCAATTATCTTCATTCCTGACAGAGTCGTTAGCTAAATTACCTTATTTTTGAAACCGTTTATTTGTTTAACATCAATTATTATAGATTTTACGCGCATGAAACCGACATTAGTGATATTGGCCGCCGGTATGGCGTCCCGTTATGGTAGTATGAAACAGGTTGAGGCTTTCGGGCCCAACGGTGAAACCATTATGGATTATTCCATTTCCGACGCCATAAAAGCGGGTTTCGGGAAAGTTGTTTTCTTGATACGTAAACAGTTTGAGGAAAACTTTCACAAGCTGTTTGCATCCAAACTTGATGGCAAGGTAGATTATGAATTTGCCTTTCAAGAGCTGGATATGTTTCTGGATGGAGCCGAAGTACCTGCCGAAAGAACCAAACCTTGGGGTACGGGGCATGCCGTTCTTTGTACAAGGGATGTGGTGAAAACGCCTTTTGCTGTTATTAACGCCGATGATTTTTACGGATACGATGCTTTTGAAAGAGCTGCTCAATTTCTTACTACTGAGTGTAACGAAAAAACATATGCCGTTATCGGTTATCCACTAGTTAATACTTTGTCTGAGCATGGAACTGTTAATAGAGGAGTATGCGGATTGGATGCTCAAGGCAATCTGGCAACTGTGGTGGAGCGCATTGGTATTGGTGTGAAAGACGGTAAAGTGCTGGTAGAGGACGGACTGCAGCCTGCTGAACTTTCGAAAGATACAGTGGTGTCTATGAACTTTTGGTGTTTCCATCCGTCTGTTTTTGATTTGTACGAAAGAGATTTCAAAACCTTTATTAAGGACAATATCACAGTACCGAAGGCTGAGTTTCTGATTCCTGCAGTGGTGGATAACTTCATTAAGGAGGGTGGTGCTGTAAAGGTGATCACTACTTCTGCTCAATGGTTTGGTGTCACCTATAAAGAAGATGCACCGGCTGTGCAAAAGCAACTTAACGATCTGATTAATCAGGGAGTATATAGTCCCAATCTTTGGGGGTAAGCCCTGAAACGCTGTAATATAAAAGCCGCAGGTAGTGTACTATCTGCGGCTTTCTGTTTATTTAAAATAAAAAGCGCTGCATAATACATGCGGCGCTCTTTGTGGGATAGGTTTATCTTTTATTAGTTCACCTTTACCATATAGATATAATCCTGAATTTTTTTAGTTTGTTGGGATGGTTTTAACCCAATCAGTGAACTTTTAGTATTCAGCTTAATATTTTTTAAAATAGAATCGGAGGGGGACTTCTCCTTAAGATCGCTTAGTGCATTAAAGATGTTTCTGCTTTGTACCGCAAACGCTACACCGCCGGCATCTCTTTGTCTTGCATTGAGAATTCCGATTACTTCACCATTGCTATTGAATACGGGGCTGCCGCTGTTACCTCTTTCGGCTCTGATATCGATCTGGCAGCTCAAGGTATCTCCATTATAACCTGTTTTAGAGCTAAGGTAACCTTGACCATATACAATATCTTCTCTTGGATAGCCCAATGTAAATATAGGTTCTGCCAGGTCGGTTGATTTTTTCGTAAACCCGTAAGGAGGTGCAGGCAGCGGTTTAAAATCGGGATCTTCAATTTTTAAAATAGCGATGTCGGTAGCCGGATTGCGGTAAACCACTTTTGCTATAAATTCTTTACCATCTCTATTTTGTACGGCCACATTCTGCGCTTTTTCTACTACATGATTATTGGTTACCAAAAAGCCTTTGCTATCGATAATAAATCCCGTGCCGCTATTGGTATAGGGTATCTCAGGAGTTTGAGCGGTAATACCGCTTTGTTTCAGGTTATTAATTTCTTGGTCCTGTCTTTCTGATTTTTTAGCCAGTGTGTGAATATCCTTTTTCAGTATTTCGAATTGATCTTTCGGAGTTTTAGTAGTAACGGAGCCTATAATACCACTTATAATAAGGGTAGTAATACCGGCTATAGAAGCGGCAATAACTGCTGTTTTTTTGAAACGATTAAATAGATATACAAGCTTTCCTTTTCCGGAAGGAGCATTTATTTTTCCCTGAACAGACAGATGGTTATGAATTTCATTTAATGAAGTCTGAAATTTTTTCCATTGGTTGAAACGATTCAGCTTTTGCAGAAAAAGTGTGTGCTCGACCACCATTTGATCTACATCACTATCTTCCTTCCGCAGTTGTTCAAACTGCAGCCGTTCGTCAGGAGTCATATTACTCATAACATACCTTTCCACGGCGTCCAGTAAGATAATATCTCTTTCTTTGTTCAGGTCATTCATCACCAATCACAGTTTTTTATATTGAGAAAAGAATATTTTTTTCAACCTCATTAGACATTTGTATTTCTGAGTTTTGGCATTTTCTGCATTGGTATACCCAAAATCTTCTGCGATCTCCTGCATGCTTTTATTTTTGAAATAAAAGGCTTCTAACAAGCTCTTACAGGGTTCTCCCAAGTGATTGATAGAGGTATACATCATTTCAAACTCTGCATCTTTCTCCTCGTGTTCATTCACATCATCGTCTACAACAACACGGGTTTCCTGCGTATCATCCAAATCTGCCGTATATCTATGCGTTTGATTCAGTTTTTTAAGCCATAATCTCCGGGCAACCGAGTAGAGATAAGTGCGTATTTGACAGCTTAGTTCAAAATTGCCGGAACGAGCTTTGTCGAATAGAACCATCATAGCCTCCTGAAAAATATCTTTGGCATCATCAGTAGTACCACTATTGTTCAGAATTAATGCCTGTATCAGGTTGTAATTTTGACTATAGATGATTTCAATCGACTTTTTATCGTTGTTTGCTAATCCTTTCAGTAAACCTAGTTCCTGTTCTAGTATAGAATCTTTCAACCTGTGTAGTTTTTAATACGCAATTTTAAAAATAGTAACCCTTTTTCAGCCAGAAAAAAAATTAGAAAAAAATATTTATAACGGGTTACTTTTTCCTGAAAAGGGTATCAATTCTTTTACAATAAAAATGAATATTTTATGAAAAAGTTATTATATGTGCTGGGAATCAGTATGTTAGTATTTGCGGCTTGTAATAGTGCAGATAACAATAATAGTGAAAATGTGGATGCAAACGTATTGCCTCCTGATTCTACAGTAACCGATCCGGTAACAGAAGGAGCATTAGACTCTACAGCTACTAACATTGATAGTACGAATACAGATACAGTTACTTATTAACCCTTAGTTTATTATTCGGCAAGCAATATAGAGGAGCCATTCCGCTTTGTGCGGGATGGTTTTTTATTAATAATTGGTATGTATTTTCCTAATATTACCTTTAAACCGGAAACTTTACGTACCTTTGCACTCTTTTTATGACAACATTTGAATCGTTAGGACTTGAAGCAGATCTGCTCCAGTCTCTTGAAGCCATCGGTTTCGTTACTCCCACTCCTATACAGGAAAAAGCCATCCCAGTTTTATTACAAGGAACAAAAGATTTTGTGGGACTGGCACAGACCGGGACTGGAAAAACTGCAGCTTTTGGTTTACCATTATTACAACTTATTAATAAAGAACAGCGTTCGCCGCAAGCGCTGGTGATATGCCCTACACGGGAATTGTGTTTACAGATCTCGGCCGACTTAGAAAGATTCAGTCCGGCAAAGAAGAAGGTACATGTAGCCGCTGTATACGGAGGCACATCCATTACGCAGCAAATTCAGCAGCTGAGGAAAGGGGTGCATATTGTAGTAGCCACACCCGGCCGCCTGATTGATCTTATAGAGCGTAAAGCCATTCATCTGGAAAAAATTCATTATGTAGTACTGGATGAGGCTGATGAAATGCTAAACATGGGTTTTAAGGATGACATAGAATTCATTCTTAAGGAAACCATAAATCGTCACAGTATGTGGCTTTTCAGTGCTACTATGCCGCCTGAAATCAGGCAGGTAAGTAAGCGCTATATGGATAAACCCGTAGAAATTGCTGTAGGAAAAGTAAATTCCACCAATGTTAATATCGATCACCAGTATTTCTTGACACAACATGTCAATCGTTACGAAACTCTGAAACGGATTATCGATTTTAACCCGGGCATTTACGGGATTATCTTCACCCGCACTAAGGCCGATGCGCAGCATATTACTGAGCAGTTGATTCGCGAAGGGTACGATATCGACGCGCTACATGGCGATCTAACCCAGGCGCAGCGCGATAAGGTGATGGCGCGTTTTAGAGAAAAATCGTTGCAACTGCTGATTGCTACTGATGTGGCTGCCCGTGGTATTGATGTGCAGGGAATTACTCATGTTATCAACTACGAGTTGCCTGAGGACACCGAAGTATATACCCACCGTAGTGGTCGTACCGGACGCGCAGGCAGAAGTGGTGTATCGATTTCCATTGTAACACCTAAGGAGCTTTATAGATTACGGCAGATTGAAAAACTAGTAAATACCCGCTTTTCCAGAATGGATATCCCTTCGGGAAAAGATGTATGTCGCAAGCAGTTCTTCTACTTCATTGAGCGTTTGCTAAGTGCTGATATCAGTAGCGGGGAGTATGAAGCTTACCTGCCGGCACTGCGCGAAAAATTTGCCGACATGGAGAAGGAGGAGATTCTTCAGCGCGTAGCAGCACTGGAGTTTGACAGATTCCTTAGATATTACGAAAATGCCGCCGACCTGAATATACGAGCACAAGAGCGAGAACCTCGCGGTACAAGGGAAAAAACCATAGGCAGAAGATCGGCTGGTAATTATCAGCGCCTGTTTGTGAACCTAGGAACTAAGGATGGTTTTTATAAAGCCAGTTTCTTACAGTTTATTTTAGACATGAGTGGGCTAGATAAAAGCGTATTGGGACGCATCGACATGAAAGAAATGAACAGCTGGATCGAAATAGAACCTCAGGCTGCCAAAAAGATGATTCGTGCTTTGGATGGTAAAAATTATCGTGGACGCAAGATTCGTATGAACGACGCGGATAGTGGTGGAGGCAGAGGTAAAGGACGACGTTCTGCTTAAAATCAATAAACAAAATGTATGATATCAAATCGCCGAAAGGCGATTTTTCTTGTGGGTATCAAATTTTAAAATGTATCGCCCCTGCGTGTATAAATTTTCTATAAATTTATACAAACGTGCTATATGAACTTTGAACTGACCGAAGAACACCTGATGATACAGAAAGCTGCCCGGGACTTTGCTCAGAACGAATGTTTGCCCGGAGTTATCGAAAGAGATGAGCAACAGCTGTTTCCTGTTGAGCAGGTATCCCAATTGGCAGACCTAGGTTTTATGGGAATGATGGTGCCCGAAAAATACGGCGGGGCCGGCCTCGATACTTTAAGTTATGTGCTGGCCATGGAAGAGATATCTAAAGTGGATGCCAGTGTGAGTGTGTGCATGAGTGTCAACAATAGCCTGGTTTGTTACGGATTGGAGGCCTTTGGAACAGAAGAGCAAAAGCAGCGATACCTTACACCTTTGGCGCAAGGTAAGAAAGATGGCAAATTGTATATCGGTGCTTTTATGCTAAGTGAGCCCGAAGCCGGAAGTGATGCTACTTCTCAACGAACTACTGCTATAGATATGGGAGATTATTACCTGCTGAACGGTACGAAAAACTGGATTACCAACGGCAGTAGCGCATCTGTATACCTAGTAATGGCCCAAACGGATGCTACCAAGGGGGCAAAGGGGATTAATGCATTAATTGTTGAAAAAGACTGGGAAGGTGTGACGGTAGCAAAAAAAGAAAACAAAATGGGTATTCGCGGTAGCGATACACATACGGTAATGTTCAACGATGTAAAAGTGCCTAAAGCAAATCGTATTGGTGATGATGGTTTCGGATTTACATTCGCTATGAAAACACTGGCTGGCGGTCGTATAGGCATTGCTGCACAGGCATTGGGTATTGCGGCAGGCGCATATGAGCTGGCGAAGGAATATGCTAAAACGCGCAAGGCTTTTGGTACAGAGATTATGAATCACCAGGCTATTGCTTTTAAGTTGGCCGATATGCATACGAAAATAGAAGCCGCCCGCTTGTTATGTTACAAAGCGGCCTGGGAAAAGGACCATCATAAGGATTATACGATTAGCTCTTCCATGGCTAAGCTGTATGCATCGGAAGTGGCCATGTGGACAGCTATAGAAGCGGTACAGGTGCACGGCGGATACGGATATGTAAAGGAATATCATGTGGAGCGGCTGATGCGTGATGCCAAGATTACGCAGATTTATGAAGGTACCAGTGAAGTACAGCGCATCGTCATCAGTCGCGGCATCCTAAAATAGCGTGGCTAAAACGAAGCATTAAGCATACACGGCTTTTACAAAGCGGTCTTTTCCCTGCATGTCTTTTTTTAATGTTGCCGAATAGCCATATTGTGTAAATACAGCAACGGTGTCGGTACCCAAGGCTTCATGTATTTCTACATAAATTTTTCCGTCGGGTTGTAAAAGTTGCCTGCCTGCACGAGCAATCGCATCGTAGAAAATTAAAGGATTTTCATCGGTGACAAATAGAGCCGTATGAGGTTCGTATTGTACCACATTGCGATGCATGCCGGCTTTATCTTTTTGAGGGATATAAGGAGGATTACTTACCATAATATCCACCTTGGGAAGCTTCGACCAGTTTTGTTCATTTAAGAAATCCAGATGCAGAAAGTTTATTTGGGTTTTGTATTGGGTAGCGTTTTTCTGAGCTACTTTTAAAGCCTGTTCACTGATATCGCAACTCCAGATATAGGCCAGAGGTATTTTTCTTTTTAATATAACAGGAATGCAGCCACTGCCCGTGCCAATGTCGAGAACATGAATGATGGCTTTCGTATTTTCTCTAATGATCCAATCTACTAACTCTTCTGTTTCGGGTCGAGGAATGAGTACATGATGGTTTACGAAGAAAGGAATATCATAAAACCAGGCCTCGTTGAGAATGTATTGTATAGGCTCGTAGTTTTGTAATCGCCGTATGATATCATGAATGCTTTTTATGAAACAGCCATCAGGCGTGAAACTTGTTTGCGGATGGGTGCGCAAATTAATTTCCGTAAGCGATTCAATAACCAGATACCAAATGTTTGCTGCCTCGCCGGGATCGTATAGGGGATTTAGCGCTGCTATAAATTCATCCTGAAGCTTGCGAAGAGACATAGTGCAAACTTAATCATTTACATTTGCAAAATGCAAAACGTTATGCATCAGCAATACATGCAACGCTGTTTTCAGTTAGCCCGATTAGGATGTGGCTATGTAGCTCCTAATCCTATGGTGGGGGCGGTATTAGTGCACGAAGGTGAGATTATCGGCGAAGGCTATCATCAGCAATATGGAGGTCCTCACGCTGAGGTCCATTGCATTGAAGATGCATTGAAACAACACAAAGATAAAATTATCTCTTCCACTTTGTATGTTTCATTGGAGCCCTGTGCACATTACGGCAAAACACCACCCTGCGCGGATTTGATTATAAAACATCAGATACCCCGCGTGGTAATTGGTTGTAGCGATATCTTTCAAGAGGTGAACGGTAAAGGTGTGCAGAAATTGCAGGCTGCAGGAGTGTCGGTAACAGTGGGAGTTCTAGAACAGCAAGCCATTGAACTGAACAAAGCTTTCCTTACATATCATACACATAAACGCCCGTACATTATTTTAAAATGGGCACAAACTGCAGACGGATTTATTGATTCGGTAGGGGAGGAGCGATTGTTGATTAGTAACGAATACACCAACAGGCTGGTACATCAGTGGCGTAGCGAGACTGTAGCCATCATGGTGGGTGCTCATACGGCGATTAAAGACAATCCGATATTGAATAATCGTCTGTGGATGGGTAAAAGCCCGAAGAAAATTTTGTGGGACCCGCATTTGCGTGTTCCTAAAGATCTGCGTTTGTTTGCCCAGCAGGATGAGACGCTTGTCTTTAATAGGCAAAAAGAGGCCGTAGAAGGAAATATTCACTATCTGCAGGTAAATGGCAATGAGATGATACGCGATGTATTGCAAAGGCTATATGATTGGCAGATACAAAGTGTATTGATAGAAGGAGGGCGACAATTGTTGCAATTATTTATTGATGCGGGCTTGTGGGATGAAGCAAGAGTAATTGTAAACAAAAATGCTATTATTAGAAGCGGTGTTGCGGCGCCTGTACTTTCAGGTCAGCAGCCATTAAAGACAGTGTACTTGGCTAACGACGAAATCAGTTATTATAAAAACAGCAATAATCTTTTTGTTCATGGAGTTGCCTGATTATTACAATACGATTGAGAAAGTTGGTACGGCAGAGTTTAAAGATAGAGGAAGCCGGTTTATTGCGATAGCTTATCCAGTAAAGACTGTTGCAGATTGTAAACAAAGAATAGCTGATATAAAAAAAGAATATCCCAAGGCAAGGCACTATTGCTTTGCCTATCGCTTAGGCTTGGATAATAATCAGTTTAGGGTAAGTGATGACGGCGAGCCTTCGGGCACAGCCGGAAGGCCTATATTGGGGCAAATAGATAGCAAAAACGTTACGGATATTATCATTATTGTCGTGCGTTATTTTGGGGGTACTTTATTAGGGGTGCCGGGTTTAATTAATGCCTATAAGACCGCAGCTTCGTTGGTATTACAAGTGACGCCATTAGTGCGCAAGCCCGTCTTAATTCCCTATCAGATTCAGTTTGATTATACGCAGATGAACGAAGTAATGACGGTGGTAAAACATTTCGATTGCGAAGTCATTAAACAAGAGCTACAATTATTTTGTAATATCAAAATTGGTATACCTAAAAATCGGCTTAATGAGACATTGATGCGGTTGAATGATATCAGAAATATCACATTAGCTCCCGTAAAGACCTCGTAATGTACTTATTGAGCTGTGGCTGAAAAAATAGCATGAAAATTGTGCAAAAACTGCAGTTTAGTCATGTTTAATTGATTGAGTATGACATCATTACATAAAAAGTTGGTCTGGATTTTGATTTGATAGGTATGGGTGTCACCCAATTAAAAGAGGGTGTTCCGGTAAACAGTACCAGAGCATTTGCAAATCAAAAAGGACAACTTAATTATGAATTTAGGAAACTTTACTATAAAAGCTGCGGAGGTCTTTCAGCAAGCGCAACAAATCGCATTTAATGCGCGAAACCCCAATATTGAAACAGAACACCTGTTAAAGGCGCTGCTGGAGCAGAAAGATACTCCTGTAGAATATCTTCTTAAAAAGAACAACGTTACCATTAACCTGCTTGAGAACAAGCTGGAGGAGCTTATTAGTAGGCTTCCCAAAATATCCGGAGGCGATCCGGCTCAGCAAATCAGTAGGGAGGTGAATAACGTTGTCCTACGTGCAGGTGCCGAGCTGAAGCAGTTCAACGATGAGTTTGTTACTCCTGAGCTGCTGTTGCTGGCCATTGTGCAGGGAAATGACAATACAGCCAATATTTTAAAAGATGCCGGACTTACTGCCCAAGGCCTGATCATTGCCATTAAAGAACTGCGTAAGGGAACGGGTAGTGTGTCATCCCAAACCGAATCACAGGAATTTAATACCCTGAATAAGTACGCTAAGAACCTAAATGATCTGGCTCGTGAAGGAAAGTTGGATCCGGTAATTGGTCGAGATGAAGAAATTAGACGTACGCTTCATATTCTGTCGCGCCGTACTAAAAACAATCCCATGTTGGTAGGTGAGCCCGGTGTGGGTAAAACAGCCATTGTAGAAGGCATTGCTCATCGTATCATCAATGGAGATGTACCGGAGAATCTAAAGACTAAGACCATTTATGCATTGGATATGGGCTTGCTAATAGCCGGAGCCAAGTATAAAGGTGAATTTGAAGAGCGGTTGAAAGGCGTGGTAAAAGAGGTGCAGAACAGCGAAGGGGGGATTATCCTTTTCATTGATGAAATACACACCCTGGTGGGTGCCGGAGGAGGTGAGGGAGCGATGGATGCAGCCAATATTCTTAAGCCGGCTCTGGCACGTGGCGAGCTGAGAGCTATCGGTGCCACCACTTTGAATGAATATCAAAAGTATTTCGAAAAGGATAAGGCATTGGAACGTCGTTTCCAGAAGGTGATGATTGATGAACCTTCGGTGGAGGATGCAATTTCTATCCTCCGTGGCCTGAAGGATAAATACGAAACCCACCATCATGTGCGGATTAAGGACGACGCCATCATTGCTGCGGTAGAGTTATCTAACCGCTATATTACCGATCGTTTCTTACCTGACAAAGCCATCGACTTGATTGATGAAAGTGCGGCTAAGTTACGCTTGGAAATGAACTCCATGCCCGAAGAGCTGGATAAACTGGAGCGTCAAATTCGTCAATTAGAGATCGAACGTGAGGCGATCAAACGCGAAAACGATGAGGAAAAGCTGAAGCAGCTGAATACCGAAATAGCCAATCTTTCCGTGGAACGCGATACTTTGAAAGCGAAGTGGTCCGAAGAGAAAGAACTGGTGGAACAAATTCAGACTGCGAAAGCCAATATCGAGAATTTAAAAGTAGAAGCCGAGCAGGCCGAACGTAACGGCGATTATGGTAAGGTGGCAGAGATCCGCTATGGTAAGATTAAAGAAGAAGAAAATAAAATTACTCATCTTACCAAACAGTTGGATACCGATACCGAAAAGCGGTTGTTGAAAGAAGAAGTAGATGCTGAAGATATTGCCGAAAGCGTTGCAAAAGCTACCGGTATCCCTTTAAGCAAGATGTTACAGAGCGATAGGGAAAAGTTGTTGCGTCTGGAAGAGCACTTGCACCGTCGTGTGGTAGGGCAGGACGAGGCCATTACCGCTGTAGCGGATGCCATTCGTAGAAGTCGTGCCGGATTGAACGACCCTAAAAGGCCTATTGGTTCCTTCATTTTCTTGGGAACTACCGGTGTGGGTAAAACCGAGCTGGCGCGGGCATTGGCGGAGTACTTGTTTGACGACGAAAGTATGATGACCCGCATTGACATGAGCGAATACCAGGAAAAACATTCCATTAGCAGACTGGTAGGTGCTCCTCCCGGATATGTGGGTTATGACGAGGGAGGTCAGCTTACCGAGGCTGTAAGACGTAAGCCTTATAGTGTAGTGTTGCTGGATGAAATTGAAAAAGCACATCCGGATGTATGGAATATTCTTTTGCAGGTATTGGATGATGGCCGTCTTACCGACAATAAAGGCAGGGTGGTGAACTTCAAAAACACCATCATTATCATGACCAGCAATATCGGTAGTCATTTGATTCAGGAAGCTTTTGAGAATGTATCAGAAAGGGATATTGAAGAGGCTGCCGAAAAAGCTAAACAGGATGTAATGCAGTTGCTGCGGGAAACAGTGCGTCCTGAGTTCCTGAACCGTGTAGATGAAATTATTATGTTCCATCCTTTATTGAAGAAGGATATATTAGGAATTATCAGGATACAACTTGAGGCGTTAAAGCAGCTGGTATGGCAAAATAGTGGCATTGCGCTCGATTTTACAGATTATACCGTAGAATTCCTTGCTGAGCAGGGCTTTGATCCACAGTTTGGAGCGCGCCCATTGAAAAGGCTTATTCAGAAGGAAATTGTAAACCAGCTGAGCAAGCGCATACTGCAGGGTGATATTGACAAAGGACATCCGATATTAGTGGATGTTTTCGATAATACTGTAGTTTTTCGAAATGAAGAATCCAAAGAAGTAAAGAAAGCCTAGCAATAGGCTTTCTTTTTTTATGTAGCTTTATAGAGCTTAAGGTTTATTTTAAAAAGCAATATTTGAAGGTGAGAAAACTTACAGCGCCCTCTAAATGTTGAAGAACTTGATGTCCCCCTCAGTAAAGAGGCTCCCTAATATTAGGGAGTAGTTGGAAAGAAAATGTTGGCGAGTTCAAAAAAAAAATTATCTTCAACCGCTTTTTAGATTGTGGCATTTATGGGGTACATTGTAGTATGAAAAATACCATTTGCCATAATAAATTATAATACTTATGAGCGTAAAAAGAGACGACGATGGAATATTGGCTCCCCGCGAAATTTTTGTTGGGAAAAAAGATGCCCCTGTTGTTTTAATGGAGTTTGGAGAATATGAGAGTGAAGAATGTGCCAAGGCTAACGAGATTGTCAAGCAGATTTTACAGGATTATGAGGGTAAGGTGAAGTTTAATTTTCGTCATTTTCCCCAGACAAGAATTCATCAGCGTAGTTTGAAAGCCGCAGAGGCAGCTATTGCTGCAGCGCAGGAAGGTAAATTTTGGGAAATGCATAATGTATTATTCCAAAATCGTCGTAACTTAGGTACGACTAGCTTAAAATTGCACTCAAAAGATGCGGGTGTAAATAATAAAAACTTTCTCGAAGATTTAGTAAACGGTGTTTACGGCTGGCATGTTCAGGATGATCTGAAAGAAGGTATTGACAGAGGCGTAAAAGAAGTGCCGACGTTTTTTGTAAATGATCAAATGATAAAGGGTAAAGCTACTTATGCTTCCCTTGCAGCAGCAATTGAGGCCGCTTTGAAAGAAACAAAAAAATCAACTAAACCAAAAACTAAGTCGAAGGTTAAAACGAACTCTAAATCATTAACAAAAACAAAAAAATAAACAGTGTTTTTGATATAAGTGTAAAGAGTAGAACAGCAACGATTGAATATTTGCCGATATTACTAATAATTGAGGTTGTGTGGGCTGAAATCCTTTGTGGGTAAGGTTTTGATCGAACAGTGGGTGATTGCTGTTCCCTTTTAGTATAAGGAATTTTCATCAAAAAATAGCAAAGTTTATAGGCATTCTTTTTGTAAATTTTGCTATCGAATTTTGAAATTTTTCAAAACCTGTATTCAGGCAAAGTTGATTTTGTTCAAACTAAAAAAAATTATCGTGGATTATTTTTTTTATGTTGAATAAATGTGGATATTCGCTGTCCGCCGTATTTTTTTTTATCGTATAAGCTGGTGGGATAAAGCGCTGATAGTTTATAGATAAATTAAAATTTTTGACCCATAAATTTTATTGTTTCAATGGAGAAAAGTGCCGAAAAAGTTTGGTCCAATTGTTTAAAGATTATAAAGGATATAGTTGAATGGCAGCATTATAAAACTTGGTTCGAACCTATAAAGGCAATTTCTTTAAAGGATAACGTACTTGTAATACAAGTGCCCAGTCAGTTCTTCTATGAGTATTTGGAAGAACATTATGTGAACTTACTGGCTAAAACACTCAAGCGTGAGCTTGGCAAAGATGCCCGACTAGAGTATCGTATAATGGTGGATAGCGGTAATAATGGCAATAAACCGCTTACCATGGATGTAGCAGGACACGGGTATAAAACTTATTCCAATAACGAAATGGATTTCCCGCTCGTGATTAATAATTCTGTAAAAAATCCTTTTGTTATACCCGGTATTAAGAAAATGCAGATCGATCCTCAATTGAATCCGAATTATACATTCGATTCTTATATTGAAGGCGATTGTAACCGGGTGGCACGTCGTGCGGGAAAAACCGTAGCCGATAAACCAGGTGCCAACTCCTTCAACCCATTAGTAATTTATGGCGGCGTCGGATTGGGTAAAACCCACTTGGTGCAGGCAATCGGTAACGAAGTAAAAAGACTGCATCCTAATAAAATCGTACTATACGTCAGCTCCGAAAAATTTATCAACCAGTTTATGGATCACAGTCGCAATGGAGCGATTAACGACTTTATTCATTTCTATCAACTGATAGATGTGCTGATTGTAGACGATGTACAATTTTTCAACAAAGCCGAAAAATCACAGGATGCCTTTTTCGCCATTTTTAACCATCTGCATCAATCCGGAAAACAATTGGTCCTCACTTCTGACAAATCGCCAAAAGACTTGGATGGAGTACAGGAACGTTTACTCAGCCGGTTCCGTTGGGGATTAAGTGCCGACTTGCAGATACCGGATTATGAAACCCGTATCGAAATTCTGGAAAGAAAGATGAAAGCCGATGGCCTAGAAATGCCGAAAGAGGTAGTGAAGTACATTGCTTATAATATCAACAGCAATGTGCGTGAACTGGAGGGGGCTTTGATCTCGCTCCTAGCGCAGTCTTCGCTTAACCGTAAAGAGATTGACCTAGAGTTGGCCAAGAAAGTATTACGCAACTTTATAAAAACTTCAAGCAAAGAAATTACAATCGATGCCATTCAGCGAATGGTGTGCGATTACTTTAATGTAGCTTACGACAAGCTTTTACAAAAAACCCGCAAGCGGGAAATCGTACAGGCGCGTCAAATTACTATGTATCTGGCCAAGATGTTTACCAAGAACAGTCTGAAAACGATTGGCGAGCATTTTGGCGGACGCGACCATACTACTGTGATACATTCTTGTCAGACTGTTAAGGATCTGATGGATACCGATGCCATTTTCAGAGAAAATGTATTGGAGCTTCACCAGAAGGTTCAGTTAGCAGCTATGTAATCCGATGAATTTTTTTGGGATTATCTAAAAAAACTTGTGGCAAGATTGTTTTAATCTTCAAACTTTTCCACTATATTTGCCACCCCTTTTGGTGAGGTGGATGAGTGGCTGAAATCAACGGTTTGCTAAACCGTCGTACGGCCTCAAAGCCGTACCGCGGGTTCGAATCCCGCCCTCACCGCAAAACTTGAAACGTTCGGGAGCTGTACAGTTCCCGAACGTTTTTTTATGGCATGTATTAAGCTGCGAGGATTTAGGTAAGTAATTTTTAGTTAATAGGATTTCTATTTATCATAATAAGTTTTTCTCCATAATTCGTATTGTATTTAGCAGAGTAAGTATCACAGGTATACAAAAAGAAGCCATGCTATTATCATGACTTCTTTTTTATATTGGAGGAGTGATTGTGTACTGCTATTTATTCAGTAATTGCCTGTTCGTTGATAAAACTTTCGGCAATTTCGGTGAGGGCTACGTCTGTTGCTTTTTCGTTTTCCAATGTCTGATGCAATAGTTCTGCTACTTCGGTGTGGCCCATTTGTTGTGCAAATGCGTAAAGCGTACCATAAGTGGCTATTTCATAGTGCTCCACTTTTTGTGCAGCAAGGATTAGGCCGGCATCACGCGTAAAGGATTCGCTTTCGGTGTCGGCAATAATTTCTTCGGCTTCCTCCGTAAGTCCGGCCATGGCCTCACATTTTTTAGCCACTGGTTTTTCTTCCAGTAATTCAAAGATTTTTTCGAGGGTTTCTACATGTACTGCGGTTTCTTCCTGATGTTTTTCAAAAGCTGCAGCGAGCTCTTCGCTGGTGCTTGCTTTTTGCATCTTAGGAAGCGCCTTGGTTAGATGCTTTTCTGCCCAATAAATGTCTTTTAATTCATCGACGAAAAATTGATGAAATTCGCTGTTTTTCATATCAGCGTCTAGATTAGCTGTTTTCTTTCTTGATGGTGCCATGATTTTAAAATTTTGTTGGTGAAGGAATGATGTAATGATTTTGTGAGCGGCAGGGAAGGGGCTATCGTTTAGAGGTTTTCTTTTTTGCAGGAGCCTTTTTAGGAACCTTTGCTCCAGCTTCCCGGGCTTCAGAGAGGCCGATGGCGATGGCCTGTTTACGGCTGGTAACTTTTTTGCCACTACTGGTTTTGAGTTTGCTCCGCTTCATTTCGTGCACAGCCTCCGCCACTTTTTCTCCGGCTTTTTTAGAATATTTTGCCATGATGTGTCTTTTCATGCTAGTAGTTCAAAATGCCTGCCAATTACTGTTAATATTATTTATGATTTGGGGGCGGTTGCAATATGCAATGCAAATCATAGGTGTTAAAGAATATAATAGTATAACGACTCGATTCAGTGTGGAGGGGATAATAGTGGTTATGTGCTGGTGTTCAGTTGCTTAATTTTTCCCCCTGATACAAAAAAATAGCCTGCTTTTTAAAAGCAGGCTATCAATAGGATAATCTTTTACTCTTTAAGATCTTCTCATTACTCCATACACAAATGCGGTAGGTTGATCTACTCTATACAGACCTCCCAAGTTTAGCCCCGGAACGGTACTCGATACCCAGTCGGGGCGGAAAGACTTGCCTTGGAAGAAAGATGTTCCGAAGTCTCCGATTTGGGCGGCGCGTGTATTCCAGTTTCCGTTTATAGATAGGTTGCCTGTAAGCTTAATAATACCGTCTTCAAAGGTGTAGCTGCTTAAGGCTTCTGCAAGGTATACTGTTGTCGGCGCCGAATTAGCATAGTAGTTGATACGTATCGCAAACGTATTGCTATTGTTGAGTTTTATTTCAAAATCTCTGATAGTTCTTCCTGATGCTGCAAATCTATTTACCAGATCATTATACACCGTATTAAAGTCAGAGGTAACTCCCGGGGGCAATGATGTTCCGTTAGGCACGAAAATGGAGTTATAGGCTTTATTGTAAGCATATACACTTAAGAAGTCAATAAGTGGAACAGGATTTTGTTTTACTAGATATTCCGTTCCTCCTGCGTCATATATGGCCATGGTATTGGCGTCTTTTAACGCTGCATGTATGAATCGCTTATCCAGAACTGCGGCACCGGCATCTGTCATAACCATTTTATCTACAGTATATCCAAATTTTTGTGTTACTGCTACAGCAGAGCCATCTTCTGTTCTGGTAAAAGTAATACGCTTGCCGGTAGCTAGGCTGCTATCGGTAACTGCGCCTACTGCAATTTTATCACTACCTAGTTCTATATAGTTGTTGAATTTAGTAGAAAAAAAGTTTCTGAAGCCGTTAATATTAACTAAGTACTTTCCTTCATAGTAGGCGGCTTTTTGAGCAGCGGTAGCTTTTACCAGTTTAAATTGTTGACGATAGCGTTTTCCCACGAATATGATGCTGTCTGCAGTAGCATGATCGTAAATAAAATCTATATCGCTTCTGAATCCATCCCTTATAGCGCCTCCATACATGTTGGGGTTAGGAGCGTTCAATAAGGAAATGTAGTTGTATGTGTCAAAGGTTAATGCAACCCCGGCATCCTGTCTGATACGGTAGCGAGAGGATTTTACTTCTACAGCCGATGTGTTCGTTAAATCAGCCATCATCTTTACATTTTCCTGATCATCGAATTCCATAAAGAATCCGAAGCCACCTCCGGTACCGGTAGAGAGGATGCCTATCCAGCCATATTCAGCGCCGGTAAGAATAGATTTTACGGAGTCTATCTGCTTGGCGACGCGTGCTTGCGGTAGCTCATCAAATACAGGTACATATGATTTCTTTTCGCAGCTTGCCAATAATATAATGGCGGTGAATACTGCAATAATATGTTTGATTGTTTTCATTTTCTTATAAGGTTTGTCCTAAGGTTCCATAAAAATAATTTCCCGGTTCTCCGGATTTTGTAAATCCGGCGATTTTAGCGTACACCGATGCGGGTGCGCTTAGAGGTATCCAGTCGGCAATAAATGTTCCTGATGTTAGGTAGGCCTGGATGGTTGTTTCGAAACCGCTTACAAATATTTGTGCATTGGAATAACTTCCGGTTGTTCCACTTTGTGCCACTTTTGTAAAAGTAGTTATGCCGGTGTTGGCATTTGTTGCAAATGCGAAATCATAATCAGCGGCAAAAGCAGATGTACCTGAAAGGTAGTTGAGACGTACTGTGAGTGAAGTGGGTGTGTTAAATCTTAATTGCATATTTAATAGTGTGCGACCCAATCCGGCCATATATGTTTTCATATTATTATATACCGTATTAAATACGTCTGAGCTCCCATAATCTTGGTACATCTGATCATCAGGTGCTATTGTAACAGTTCTATATAGGCCCTGATTAATCCAATAGGGAAATGTTACTTCCGGATCCTTAATAGTGTCTTTCAGATATAGTTGTACTTTCTTTTGAAGTTCTCTAAAATCAATCTGAAGACCTGAGTTAAAGTATTGCAGTACGCTTTGCTCTTTTGCACGTAATGCGGCAGCACCTGCAGCGGATGTTCTGGTTCTGATAAGATTTTCGAACCAGGAGGGGCCCCATACCACAGGATATTTTACCATGTCGGCAAAGTCTTCCATAGGATTTTGTGCCGAATACGCTCTCATAAATCCTAAATTTTGAGCTTGAGCGTCTGTCATGTTTTGCCAGTCCCCGGTATATTCGCTCTTGCTAATTTCTCTAAATTCAGCAGGAATGATTACACGTTGATTAAGGATATGGGTAAACTCGTGGTGAATAGTTCCTAGTCTGTCACGCACCAAAGAAGTATTGGATTTAGAGAAATTATTTAAATCAAAAATGTTTACTCTTACGCCACCCACGGCACTACCCCAGTAAGCCGTAGTAGAGCTGTAGGACGACGATCCGTATAGTACCCACTGTTTGGGCATGTTTACCTTCATGAAGGGCATGCCTGCAACAGCGACATAAGGGTTGGCAAAGCCTCCTATTACAGTTTCCATAAAAGGTTGTACCCGATCGACATCGATAGGTGTGATATTGCGATCGTACTCGTGGTGGTATCTGCTATAGCGATATATAACCTCCGAGTTGTAAACGTCTAACAGGTTAGCCTTTAGCCACTGATCTAGTTCAGTATTGGCATTATAAGGAACGTCCGGATTTAGATCGTTCATATTAATCGGGGTAAATTTATCATCCTTTCTACAGGAATTTAGTAGAATGATGAGCAATCCCGAGTAAACAATAGGTTTAAAAAAGAATTTTGAAATCATGGATCTTTTTATTTAAATGAGATTAATTTCAATACTATCTGGGGTTCAGTTCTATGCCAGCGAGTTTCGCTTCTTCTGGTATTTGAAATAAGCGTCTTGGATCGCCGGGTTCTAATTTTATAATAGTTTCGTCTTCGCCTATGTAAAGATTTTTCACTACAGTGATATCATGACGTACAATATCCAGCCAGCGTAATCCTTCCTGCATAAATTCGGCTTTTTTAGCAGCAAGTATGGCATCTATCATAGCTTCCTTAATATCACTTTTTTCAAAATAGTTCATAACACGTTCTGCAGTGAGCAGGTCAGTCGAAGGAGAGTATCCATTAACTCTAGTACTATAGAATGTGTTAAGATCTTTTAATGCTAATTCGATAAGACCTAATTGGGTATAGCTTCAGCCCGATTCATAAGAGTTTCATCGGTACTTAGCAGTATCTGTTGGATATACGGGTAACCAGTATCGGGGGTAGTGTAAAAGAAGTATTCTAGCCATTTGGTGGTAGAAGCACTTACCCCGTCGGTGTAAGTGGTTAAATAGTTAGATAGAGCTTTACCTATAATGTTATTGGAGGCAGCATATGTTTGACGCCCCTTCAAGCCCATACCATAATGATAGGTGTTGGCCATACGCTGATAAGTAGAGTTGGCTGAAGTAAGCAGTAGGGTAGACGGGTTTTCCGGTTTGGAAAACTCGATACGGTATTGATCGCGTCCCATTTGTGCAAATGTGGTATTCCAAGGACGTAATCTCGATGTGAAGTCTCCACCTGTTACTACAGCATTGGCGTGTTCAATTACCTTTTGCCATTCGCCTTTAAATAAATAGAAACGTGCTGCAAAGGCATGAGCTGCGGCTCTTGTAAAATGATATTTAGGTACCTGATATTTAGAGTCGTCAATTAAATTAATGCCTTCTACGAGATCTCTTTCGATTTTCTCGTACACTGATTGTACGGTTCCTCTATCGTATTTTACTAATAATACCTTTTCAGGTTCTGTAACATAGGGTATGCCTGGCGCGTCATTAGGGGTTCCTTTTTTGTAAGGGGTAGCAAAAAAGATAGCTAGCATATGATGTGCATAGGCTCGTGCTACCAATGCTTCACCTTTGTAAGGGAGTGCCTCAGGCCCCATATTGCGAGTTTCTATGGCCTCCAAAGCCTGATTAGCAGCAGCTATGGCGGCATAACAACTGTTCCAGTAAGCAGTAGCTGAGTTGCGCTCACTACCGGGCCAGTCTTGCCAGTTGTAATACGCAGTTAATAGCGCATCATTAGCTCCTATACCGGGCCCTTTGTCCTCTACGTTATCAGATGCTGTTTCTGCAAAGGTGATATATTCATTTCTAGGGTAAGCGGTAGAAAGTAGTTGCCCTAGTTTTTCCGGACTGTCAATATAGGTGCGCATATCCGGATCTACATCTAAAAATCCTTTTTTACACGATACTATAGTTAGTACGCTTGTCAGGAGAATGATAGATGCTTTATTATTGAATTTAAGTTTCATATTTCGAGTTATTTTATAAGCCTAATTTTAGAGATAAGGTTACTTGTCTTGAAACGGGGAGCGCAACACCGCCCGAGTTAATGAACTCCGGATCTTGTCCGTTTAAGTTTTTATCTGCATATAGTACTGCTATATTGTTGGCTACCAATGCCAGCGATGCATTGTCTACTCTTAGTTTCTGACATAGGTTTTTTGAAAGATTATAACCTATACTAATATTGGATAGCTTAATATAATCTCCTTTAGCTACACGTACATCTGAGTAGTTATAGGCATTGTATGGATAGCGTGCATCAACAGCTGTACCGGTATTGGTAACTACTTGTCTCAGCGATAACATATCTAGGATAGCAGGAACTGTTGTGTATTGCTCATCACCCGGAAGTACCCATCTGTTCAATACGTCTTTAGTAAGTGTAGTCATATCACCATAAACAGCTGATACCGTAGGGTTCTTTCTTACCACATTTCCAAAGGCAAATTTGAAGAGGCCGGATACTACAAAGCTGCCATATCTAAATTGGTTGTACCATCCACCAGCAGTGGTAGGATCTATCGGACCATTATATACTAGATTGTCCAATACAGTACCTTGAAATGAAATTTGAGTAGTTCTGATGTTGGCATCGGCTGGGCTGATGAAAGTAGGGTATCCGTAGTTATGATCTAGGCCGGCAAACTTAATGGAGAATAACCCTCTTTGCGGATATCCTTTAACTGCAGCTCCGTTAGCATTGATGGCTGTCCACACCTGAGGTTGATTATCCAGTCTTGTAATTTTACTTTTATTGAAAGCTATATTGACGCGTGATGTCCAGTTAAATTTATTGCCCTGAATTACTCTGCCATTCAATGTAAATTCAATACCGTTGGCTTTCATAGTTCCGTAATTTCCTCTTTTAACGAACTGGCCACCGATACCTGATGTATTCAAAGGACCTATCAAATCTTTTATTTTACGATCGTAGTAGTCTACGACAAATAATATTCTGTTGCCTTTTAAAAACCCTAGCTCAAGTCCTATGTTAAGGTCTTTAGATTTTTCCCATGTGAGTTCTGAGTTTTCCAAGCTGGATATGAAGATTTGAGTTTCCTGATCTTTTACATAAGGTCTTCGAGATATCTGGTTATAAAAGGTAGCGGCAGAGTTAGTAGCACCGTTTACGTTGGCGACCAATCCATACGATCCTCTTAAAACAGCTGAGTTGAGAATCTCGTTTTTAGTCCAGAAGTCTTCACGATGGATGTTCCAGTTACCTGAGATGCTCCAAGTTGGGAGCCATCTTGCTGTTTTGCTTCTCCCCATTTTATTGGATCCATCGTATCGGATAGTAGGTATTAAAGTGTATTTATCTTTATAAGAATATTGCAATTGCATGAAATAAGCTAAATATCTGTCAACCCCTGTGTTCATGCCGAAATAGGGATCTACCGACTCTTGAGCTTGTTTGAAATACATATAGTAAGGACTAACCAATCCTCCATTCTCATATTGGTATCCTACTCCATCAAAATATTCATATTGACGTCTGGCATCGCGACCTTCCATTGCGGCATAAGCGGTTAAGTGATGATCGCTTCCAAAGTCCTGACTATAGTTCAGTTCCTGACGGAAGTAGTAGGTAGTTAAACTATTGGTTGTAATGTTGTAAAAACCACCGCTTGGTAATACCACCATTGGATAATCGTATGGCGCATCAGGATCACTATACAGGAAAGGGTTATTGTCCACAACAGTGGGGTCTTGTGCTGCCTTGTAAGCTTTAACAAGATTGGAGCTTTCCAGTATATGTACTTGGCCATGAGATTTAGTATACCTATATGATCCGGTAGCCGAATAGGTTAATTCCGGTATGATTTTATAGTCTATTCTTCCCTGAACTTTATAATCAACAACGTTCAGTTTTAGGTAGTTGCTATTGAGCTCATTAATGATATTAAATGGAGCATAATTCAAGCGGAAATATTCCAAATTACCGTTTTCGTCATAAGGTGTTAAAATCCGACTGGTTTTTAGTGCGTAATTGTAAGGATTGATATCAAAATTGCGGAAGTTGGATCCATATACTACATCAGCTTCCGTGTCTTTTGTTCCGGGTGCACGTTGATTACGTACGGACCCACTCGTTAATAATTCAGCGGATATTTTTTTACCCATTTTGAAGTTTAACCTGTAGTTACCGGTAATACGTTCTATACTATTACCAATGGTAACTCCTTCGTCTTTTAAATACGAAACCGAGGCATAATTTTGTGTACGATCTGTACCTGATGTTATACTTAAAGAATGTTCTTGTATTAGAGAGTTTTTAAAAAGAACATCAAACCAGTCTGTATTTGAATTCGCATATCTTTCCAGAAATGCATTACGTTCTTCGGGAGTATTTTTTAGTGCATAGGTATTAGTAACAGGATCGTAATTATACAGCTGGCTGTACATTTTCGCTATGGGACCACCCGAGCTTCCGTTGATCATGCCCGGCATTTCAAAATATCCTTTATTCATCATTTCCACCAAAACTGCCATGTGGTCAGCAGAATTGAGGACATCAAACTGTGAATAATTGGGCTTGACATATCTTGAAAAATTACCCGAATAGGAAACCTTGGCTTGACCTGCAGTGGGGCGACTTTTTTTGGTAGAAACTACTATTACACCATTCATTGCCCTTGCACCGTACAAAGCAGTAGCAGCGGCATCTCTAAGAATGGTGATATCAGCGATATCATCGGGGTTGAGGCCCGCAACTGAAGAGCCTAGAAGTGTATTCATATCTCCTGTTGATAGGGCTTCATTTGAGATATTCACTACATCTTCCAATATTACTCCATCTATTACCCATAGGGGTTTGTTGTCTCCAGATAGAGAAGTGGCTCCTCTTATTCTCAATTTGTGTGCAGCTCCAAATGTTCCGGATACATTCTGTAAGGAAACTCCTGCAAATTGTCCCTCCAACATTTTGGATATGTCCGGAACTCCGGCTCTTTCTAGTGCTTCGGCGCTTAAGGAGGTAGCAGCTCCTGTGAAGTTTTTCTTTTTAATGCTGTTGTAACCTGTGGAAACTAGCACTTCTTCCAATCTGCCTTTATCCTCTCCGGTTAATACAAACTGCAAGCTTGCCTGGCCGGAATAGGTGATTGTCTGCGAGTTTAAACCCACATAAGAGACTTCCTAGCTTATCACCTTCTTTAACACTAATAGAAAAGTTACCTTTTGAATAGAAAAGTTACCTTTTGAATCGCTATTAACACCACTACTAGTTCTAAGATTAATAATGGTAGCTCCGATCAAAGGGTTTCTTTCTTCATCAACTACTACACCCTGAATTTTTTTCTCCTCATTTTGTGCGAAGGGTGTCTTGGGTTAACCAAAATAAAAAATAGAAATAAAAAGAAAGTCAATGCTTTATAAGCAAACTTTCCCGAGGTAACATTCATTATGAGCAGATATATTTAATAATTGAAATATGTTTTCTTTCATGATTTGACAATAAGTTTCCTGTCAATATACCTATGATAAAAGTATATTGCATTTAATTATAATGTGTCTTCATGAAACCCAATGACAGACCTATTTGTGTCGTTTTAGTTGATTAGGACTTTATTGAGTTAGTTTTAAAGTTTTCAAACTCCCACCACATCTAATGATCGCATCACATTAGATATTTATTGCGCTAAGATAATCCACTTTAATATACAAACAAATTTTAAATAGAGAATTTTTATAAATCGAATTTATAGTAAAGAAATTTTGTATACAATGGGGACTAAAATAGAATTGGATGAATCATATTATGAGTAAAAAAGTAGGTAAAAACGTTGCGAAGATTTCTTTTAATGTAAAATTGGATACAGAAAATGCTTATATAATGGCTTGCAGACAGATCTTACCGGTAGGGTTACTAGGATTGATGTTGACTGGAATGTATTTTTCAACTTCTGCATCTGCAAATACAACTCTAAATGTGGTATCTGCAGTGTTTACAAATGATATTTATAAAGGCGCTATTAATCCCAATGCCAGTGAGAAAAAGTTAATGTCGGTGGCGCGAGCCTCCCCCTGGTGTTTTGGAATTTTTATGATACTCATAGCACTTGCAGTGCCTTATCTTGGAGGAGTAGTAGAATTTACGATAAGCTTAGGTGCTATTACGGACGGACCTCTACTACTGCCCCCCATCTGGGCTTTATTTTCCAAACGTCTGACTGGTAAAGCCACTATCAATATTACTTTAGTGTCATTGGCAGTAAATATATTTTTTAAGTTGATATTGCCTGCCATTAATGGATATAAGTTATCCAGAGGCAGTGAAATGCTGCTAGGGGTATTGTTACCACTGATATTACTATTGATTTATGATTTCATTTTTGCCAGAAAACAGTCGACTAGTGAGGATTATCAGTTATATCTCAACTATAAGTCGGAAAAGAAAGTAGTAGCTATGCAAATGGATGCAAAGGAAATGGCAATAATACGTACTCAAAACAAGTTTGGATTGCGCATGATTGCATTTTCTCTTTTATTTACCGGGCTGCTGCTTTTAGTATTGTCTTTAATTACACCTCATTCCAAAGGTTTAGTGCTAGTTATTGCAATTTTAATTATGATAGGGGCTATCATACCTTGGCGTGTATCTAAAAAATAAATGTATTGTTCTAAGCAAATAGGGGTTGGATACAATCGCAGTACAACTCTTGGATTATAAAGTTGGAGTACTGAGTAATTGATTCGATAGATTGTACCCACACCATTCCTTTGATAGCATTGGTAAGAAAAACTTCATCAGCTTGTTTCAATTGTTCTTGCGTGCAAATGCTTTCTGTTATGGATACTGACTGCATAAGATGGGTGCGCATTACTCCATTGATACAACCTTCCGTTAATGGAGTTGTGTAAATTTTTTTGTCTTTTATCCAGAAAATATTGGCAATACTACTCTCGCAAATGCGATCATGCTGATTTAAGATTAAACTGTCGTCCCAACTATTTATCGTAGCAGTACGAGCTGCTACACTATATATAAGTGCGGAGGCTGTTTTCAGCTGTGCATAGGTATCACAGCTTTTTTTCATATCTGTAAATATCCCCACTTTTAATCCTTCTTTATTAAGTGCATTGGAGGTGTTTAATGGCCAAGCTTCTATGATATAATCTAAATGTTGATGCGTGTCGAAAATTGCGCCGTTGCCATTGGAAAAGGAGAGCCGAACTCGTGCTGAATCTTCGCAGTGATTATATCGGCAAAGTTCAAGTATGTTTTTAAAAATGGTATCTATGGTGGTGAGAGGAGATAGCTTGTATTGTAAAAGTTTTAGAGTTGTTTCAATACGTTTCCGATGATAAGCTTCCAGTACAATATTGCCTCGAAAGATTCTTATGGTTTCAAAAAAACCATCGCCATAGCGGTAACTTCGATTATCGGCCAGCAGTACGGGGTGTTGTGCATCGACAAAGTTTCCGTTATAGCATATATGAGGCATCGTGTGAGATAATGGGTTGATAGTTTATCTAATCATATATTGTGGTCTCAGAGGGTCTTCCGTACTGTTTTCTGTTGTTGTGTCCCCTGCCAATCGTTTTTGTTGGGCAATAATGGAGTCGAGTACCTGTGCCAATTGTTTAGGATGATCTCGATAGTAGGCCAAGCTTTTATCAAATTCCTTTTTAGATACTTTGTGAATTTTCAATATGCGCTCCAGCATCTCGTTATTGACGGCTGCTCGATTTAAATAAGGGTGGCGAGAATATACATAACCATTCAGAAACTCACTGCCTCGAGTTACATCCCATAAAATTTTTTCCATCTTTTCTCTTGGTAGCACTCCTGATGGGGTACCTTTACCACAGGCTAATATTATCCCGGTCAAAAGCAATATAATCAATCCTCGTTGCATCATACTACACAGTTTCTGTTTGGTGGTTATTGAGAATGGTATTGATAATATCCTTGGCTACTTCAGTTTTAGGCTTGGGTGAAAAAGCAATTTCTCGGCCATCTTTTGCATAGATGGTGATTTTATTATAATCACTTCCGAATGGTGTACCATCGTTCATAGAGTTTAATACAATGAAATCCGCATTCTTGGTTTTTAATTTTTCTAATGCATTATTTTTTTCATTGTCTGTTTCCAGCGCGAATCCTACAAGGATTTGGTTTTCCTGTTTTATCGCTCCTAAGCTCTTCAGAATATCTTTAGTTTTCACAAGTTTGATCTCAGGAACGTCGTCATCCGTTTTCTTTATCTTCTTCGGGCTTACGATTTCCGGTTTATAGTCGGCTACAGCGGCGGCCATGATAGCTATTGCTGCGTTAGAAAAATGTTCATGACATGCCTGATACATCTCATCGGCCGAAGTTACTTTTATTACTGTAATACCATCGTAAACTTGAGGTAATGGTACTGGGCCCAATACTAGTGTTACAGCAGCACCTCTTTCATGACACTCTTTGGCAAGCGCAATTCCCATCTTACCCGAAGAATGATTGCCAATAAAGCGTACAGGGTCGAGGGCTTCATGAGTAGGGCCTGCTGTTATCAGAACCTTTTTCCCCGAAAGGTCTTTATGTTTTGTAAAGAATTCATTGAGGAAGTTTACGATATCTTCCGGCTCGGCCATACGCCCATCGCCAAACAATCCGCTGGCTAGTTCTCCTCTTGTGGGAGGGATAATGGTTACTCCATCTTGGTGGAGCGTGGCTATATTCCGCTGCGTGGTGGGATGATGCCACATGTCTTCATCCATTGCAGGAGCCACTACAACAGGGCATGTAGCAGAAAGGTATACCGATAGTAGCAGATTATCGCAATGCCCATGCGCCATCTTTACCAGTGTATTGCAGCTCAACGGGGCAATGAGCATCACATCGGCCCAGCGTCCGAGTTGTACGTGATTGGCCCATGTATTTTCTTCAAATAGGTCTATGAGCACTTCGTTTTTGGAAAGAGTAGAGAGTGCTAGAGGGGATACAAAGTCTTTTGCAGCAGGCGTAAGTACTACTTTTACGGATGCTCCTTGCTTTGTAAGCAATCGTACCAGATGCACACATTTATATGCAGCGATACTTCCCGTAATGCCTAATAATATTTTTCTGCCTTGTAGATTCATTATTAAAACTACCACTGTTCATGGCTGGTACAATAATAAAAAGCACCTGAACAGTTTTTACAAAAATATTTAAAACACAAAAACCACAACCTGTTTTAAACAGGCTGTGGTTCTGAATGTCTTTTTAAGAGCTTTGATTAACGGAAAAGCTCGTCTTCTGCTTTTCTGAAATAAAGTTTGTCTTCCAGAAATTCATGAGTGGCTAACAGAGCAGGGTTAGGCATTCTTTCGTAAGCTCTAGAGATTTCTATCTGCTCTTTGTTTTCATGTATTTCTTCCAACGTATCGGTGTGGCTGGCAAACTCTTCTAGTTTGCTGTGCAGCTCCTCTTTTATAGCAATATTCACCTGATTCGCTCTTTTAGCGATAATGGTGATAGATTCGTAGATATTACCGGTTTTTTCTCTGATAGCATTTACGTCGCGGGTTTCAATACTATTGGAAATTCCGGCGCTAAGTTGTCGTCTTAACTTGCTCATTATTGCTGAATTTTTGAATTTCTGAATTCGATGAAGTGATATAATCCTCTACCTCTTTGCGGTATTTACTCTCGGGAAAACGCTCGATGAAGTTATTTGCGTGTTCGATAACTTCTCTAAAGCGCTCCGCCTTTTTGCTAGCGATACTAAGCTCTGCAAAGCGGTAGAACGATTTTATAGCCATGAATTTGTACTGATCGGCCGAGTTGGACTCCGGGTAATTGTCCAGTAATGTGCTGAAGCTTACACCGGCTGCTCTAAACTCGCCCAAATTGTAATAGAGCATGGCTGATTTATATTCTTTTACTTCCAGTTTTTTTCGCAGTTCATCCACCAAGCGCATTGCCTCATTTACTCTTACAGATTGAGGATGGGTATTGATGAATGTTTGGAAATAACTGATAGCTTTATAGGTATTGGTTTGATCTAGCTCTGCCTTGGGAGATTGCTTGTAGAAGGTATATGCACGCATATATTCCATCTCCTCACTGCGGGGGCTATTGGGAAAACTTTCTAGGAAAGTTTTAAAGAGATTTTCAGCGTTAGTGTAGTCTTTCTGATTATAGGCTGTGTAAGCATATTTGTAATAGATATCCTGAAACTGAGGAGTGGTTTTGTAATAGGGTAAAACATCCTCATAAATGGTCATTGCTTTCCCCCATTTTTTCTGCTCATAGAAAGCTTCGGCCATTTCCAGTTTATAAGCAGCGTCCTTGCTCTTTAATATTTTATTCATTCCTGGTTTGCAGGACACTAAGCCACAAATAAAAAGAAACGCTAATAGAAATCTCATAAAGTTCGCAAAGTTAACCATATTATGGCAAAAATTGCTAAAAAATATGAGCTCTCTACCACTGAAAGCGTTAACTTTTTGATAAAGAATTGGTTTCAATAAAATTGTTAGTAAAATGTTGATTTTCAGTTCCTTATTTCTGATTCTTATTATGCTCTGCCAAATAATGATCCAAGGCGGTAATCATACTGGGTGATTTAGGCTGGGGAGCGATGATTTCCGGATTTAAACCGGATTTTATGGCTTCAGCCCTAGTATTTTCCCCAAACGTACCTACTACCATTCCGTTTTGTTTGAATTTTGGGAAATTATCAAACCAGCTTCTGATACCAGATGGGGTGAAGAAGCAAACCACGTCGTAGTGTTTGTCTCCCACTGTTTTTTTGATATCGTTGGTTTCTGAGCGGTACATGAATGCCAACTCGAAATCACAATTATTGCTTTTCAGCCAGTTTACAATATTGTTATCTTGTTGGTTTTCCGAGCATACATACAGGAAGCTGATATTGTCCTTATGCTTGCTCATGACATCGAACAGGCTTTTATTAGTACCGTCGGTGCCGTAAAATACTTTGCGTTTTCTGTACAGAATAAATTTTTGCAGATATAATGCTACCGCTTCGGTGATGCAGAAATACTTGGTGTCTTGGGAAACGGTGACTTTATTTTCTTCACATGTGCGAAAAAAGTGATCGATAGCATTGCGACTAGTGAAAATAACGCCGTTAAAACGGGATATATTGATTTTCTGTTTTCTGAAGTCTTTTCCGGATATCGGTACGATACTTATCAGGGGTTCAAAGTCAAGCTTTACGCCATATTTTCTTTCGAGTTCGAAAAAAGGAGATTTTTCGCTTGACGGTTTTGGTTGTGTAATTAAGATGTTTTTGATCTTGCTTACTGAAGACCTCATACCCGTTTTTTTCACTTCATTATTCATTCGCGTACTTCTGAATTGGCTGCAAATTTACAGTATTATTTTAAAATTGATAATATTCCTTTGTAGAGCACCATCGTTGGAACAATTTCCAATGCTGCTACATATATCAGGAAATGGAAGAAACTGATAGCTTTTTCTTTTCTGATAAGATTCAGTGCTGATATATATCGGTATAAAATCAGTCCTCCAATCAATACCCAACTCAATGTCCAGCCGATGGTTGCTAAACCTTTATCGCTTAGTGCTATAATAAGCGTTAATGGGAGTATTACAAGTATAAGAATTTTATTAATAAGAAAAATAAGAAAAATATAATTATCAGTAAGCGAGGTTATCTGGAATACCCAGCCCATAAACTTTAGGAAGAGAAATTTAGCCAGATAAACACCTCCCAGTATAATGCAACTTCCGGCAAGTATTTTCCAGAAAGGATACGTGATGGAGGGCGCAAACGTGTGAACAATCAATGTGAGATAAAACCCTGCAGCAATGATAAAAAATAAATTAAAAAGCAGGGAGGGAAGAGAATTTTGAATAAGCTGCTGTTTAATTTGCCTTTGTTTTAAACTTCTTTTGAAGAAAAGCTGTATCAGGTTGGAGTAATATTTGTCGAAACCTGTTTTCAATATAGCAAAGATGAGGAGCAATGCTGCAAGAGTGTAGAAATAGTATTCTTTACCGGGCGGATTGACTTTTGGAGTATAAGGAGGGGGCGCAGCCTTTGCAGCAAAATTAAAAAAGGGATGCTTGCCTAATATCCTTTGCGTAAGTTCCAAATGTTCTTTTGGGGTCAACGGCGAAATGGGGTGCACTACTGATACAGTAGGCTGAATACTGTCAGGTATTGTTTGTTGTTTCGATGCTGTCGTTGTTGTTGCAATAGAAGGCTCCTTTACGGAACTATCTTTTTGAGAAGTGGTTTGAAGTGGGGCATTGGAGGGTTTGCGAGAAGTTGCAGCCGTACTGTCCTGTGCCGAACGCTGTGCATTTTGCTGCGTGCGTTGAGGGGTTGTAATGCTTTGTGGCACAGTATCGCGGCTTTCTCTACGAGGATTTACAGAATCGTCTTTTGCAAGGGAAGACGGCTTTCTTGCGCTATCGGTATTTTGTCCCCAGATGATGCCAGAGATAAAACAAAAGAAAATGATGAATACGAGCCTCCTCAACTGGATAATGATTTTTGTTGGCAAAAATACAATTTAGCCTTATAAAGCCTAAAAGTAGTTGATAAACCCGAAGTGAATTTTGGATTGCCGCAGATTGAAGGAGGTATCGTTACGTTTACCTGTAGCCCATGTGAGCGTAAATAATCCTACTTTGGTTTCAAATAATAATCCCATCCCTCCAGCAATATAGGAATAACTGAGGCTTTTGGCTTTGCCTCTACTATCATCTTTGCCCCAACCTCCTTCTGTAAATACATTAAAGTACGAGTTTTCGCCTACGAGATACCGGTACTCTAAGGTTCCAATGCCATATTGCGATAAGAACTGGCTTTGTTCGTCAAAACCGCGGAGCAGATGATAGCCTCCAATTTGAAAGAGTTCATTTCGGAATATTTGACTGCCGGCAATATATCCTCCATTGATAGCAGTTTTAATAGTGCTTCTGCCTTTGCCTAACGGAAAATATTTGGCTACACTCAATGTAGAGCGTAGTTGATAAGATTTAGTTTTTACGGTGTCGTATAAGCTGGCAAAATCAAAATCAGGATTAGCAGGATCTTTCAACGAAAGGATTTCATCGTTGCGTTTGAGTACCTTATTACCCACCGAAGTGTTAAATATAATGTCAAAACCTCTAACCGGATTGAATATGTAATTGGTGTTGTTCAGTCGGTATTCGATTCCAATATTGGTGAGACGCACATCGCCTTCGTCGGGAAGTCTTTTCAACGCAATAACCCGAGCCGTGTCTACTATACTCAGAAAACTACTAAACCGTTGTACATACAACTGTGCTTGTTGTTGTGTGTTCAGCGCCAGTTGTACACCTAGTTTCCCATCAAGATTTAAAAATGTGGAATCGCGCTTCTGCATATTGAAACCTATATCCACTCCAAATGGAGACTTAAATAAATACGGCTGTTGATAATTGAATCGCAGTTGTTGCGATGCTACCTGCAATCTTTGCCACAATAGACCGATAATTTCTCCGCCACCAAATGCATTTTTAAGGTTCAACAACCCTTCACCTGTGATTAATAATTTGCTGGGCGTATTCGGATTGCTGTTAGGTATGAAACCGATGATGAGGTTGACCTGACTGCTTTTTTTCTGATCAATAAAGACTTCTATCGTACAGCCTGTACTGCCCCAAATTATCTGGGGAGGAAATTTTTCTTCGATATAGTTGAGTTTTTTTAATTGATTGCTTATTGCCTGAAGTTTTCGCTTGCTGTATATCGAACCTCTTTTGATATCCAGAAACTGATGCAGATAATCGTTGCTGATTTTGGCATTGCCTGAGACCCTAATACTATCGATATAATAAATGGGACCTGAGTGTACATTGATGCGACCCGATACTTCATTGCCGCTAATATGCAGGCTGTCCATGTAAATTTTTGAAAAAGGATAGCCGTTGTTTTCAAAATATTGCAGCATGCGGTGCTGAATTTCGGCTAGTTGATCGGGGTTATAGATTTGTTGAGCAAATTTATCGGCATGCCATCCGATGTGAGATAGCCAACGCTGCGAAGCACTGTCTGCAGTAACAGCTACCCATTTGTAAATTTCACCAGTATAAAGCTCTATGGTGGCGGCAGTAGTGTCTTCATATAAAGTATCAATAGAGGCACTGATATATCCTTTTGCCTGTAAGGTGGGTACAATCTGTTCAATATACGCATAGCAATCTTCTTTGCCAATAAACTGCTTTTGAGGTTGCAGAACCTTGTGTATAAAAATACTATCCTTGTCTACGGCTATAATGCGAAGGCTGAAGTTGCCCTGTGCATATACTTGTGTTATGCAGAAATACAGTATTACTGTGAGCAGGTATCGTATATTTGCAGGTTTCAACAAGAGTAAAAATAGATTATTAATGTTAAACTCGAAAGAGGTTTAGTGCCTGTATGAGTGGTATTTATATACATATTCCGTTTTGTAAACAGGCCTGCCATTATTGCAATTTCCATTTTGCAACATCATTGCTTAAGAAAGATGCATTGGTAGGAGCACTGCAGCAGGAAATAATTCTTTCTGCTACCACTGCGTCTCGTGTGCTGCATACGGTTTATTTTGGAGGCGGCACGCCTAGTATATTACCTATAGAAGATATTGCCGCTATTTTGAAAACGATCACCACCATTTATACGATAGATTCAGATGCCGAAATTACACTAGAAGCCAATCCGGATGATATTACTATCGAAAAGTTAGCCGGCTGGAAGGAGATAGGCATCAACCGTCTGAGCATAGGCATACAGTCTTTCTTTGAAGAAGATTTGCAGTGGATGAATCGCACTCATAATGCGGAACAGGCCAAAAAAGCACTAGAGCTGGCTTTGCAATATTTTGATAATATTACCATTGATTTGATATATGGAACGCCGGGACTTACCGATGCGAAGTGGAAGTATAATGTAGAAGCTGCTATTGGTTACGGTATACCGCATTTATCTTGTTATGCACTCACAGTAGAACCTAAAACGCCTTTAGAAAAACTCATACGGCAGCATAAAAAAGATGATGTGAATCCGGATATGCAGGCTGACCAGTTTTTATTACTGATGGATTGGCTGGATGCTGCGGGTTATGAGCATTATGAAATATCCAACTTTGCCAAGCCGGGTTGTAGAAGCCGGCACAACTCTTCGTACTGGCAAGGTAAACCCTATATAGGCATAGGTCCGTCTGCGCATTCTTTCGATGGTAAGGAAAGAAGATGGAATGTTGCTAATAATCAAAAATACATTGACGCCATCCAAAGAGGAGAGTTGCCTTTTGAAAAAGAAGTGCTTTCTCCTACACAAAAACTCAATGAGTACATCATGATTGCTTTAAGAACCTGTGAGGGACTGGATTTAAGTCGTTTGCAGAAGTATGAAAAAGCAACCATACTTAAAAACGCTCAGAAATATTTGCAGCAACATTTGTTGTCTTTTAATGAAAACATCCTAGTGCTTACCCGTAAGGGGAAGTTGTATGCAGACGGTATCGCCGCTGACTTGTTTTTGGATGAGCTATATACGGGACGATGCAGTGAGTGACACAAATACGCTGGGTCATGCACTACAGTCGGCCACATCATAAAAAATTAAATCAATACTTTTTCTATTGCTGCAAAGCCATGAGCGGGCGGTACCTGTTCCCATAGAATTTTATAAATGCTTTCGGCAATAGGCATTTCGGCGTTGACTTGTTGGTTAAGATTGTAAATGCATTTGGCTGCATTGTAACCCTCTGCAACCATGTTGAGCTCCAGCTTGGCAGCCTGTACAGAGTAGCCTTTCCCAATCATATTACCAAACATACGGTTGCGACTGTGGAGCGAATAACACGTCACCAATAAATCTCCAAGGTATACAGAGGCCGCATAGTTTGCGGACTTATGCCCTTCATTATCGGATTCATGTTCGCCTACAACAATATGCTGTGCTCCGAATTTTTTGAGAAAGCTGGCCATTTCATCCGCGCTGTTGGCAATGTATACACTTAGGAAGTTATCACCGTAATCTAGGCCGTGTGCAATACCGGCGCCCAGTGCATAAATGTTTTTAAGAATAGCTGCATATTGTACGCCGAAAATATCGTTATTCACAACTGTATTAATAGCGCTTGATGCGAAATAATTGGCGATGCTTTGTGTGTACGCTGTGTCAATACCCGAGAAGGTGAGATAGGATAATTTTTCTGAGGCTACTTCTTCGGCGTGACAAGGTCCCAGTACTGCAAAATAATCACTTAATGGTACGTTGAAATATTTTTCCAGATAAGTGTTGAGTAAAATGTTTTCTTGAGGTATCATGCCTTTTACGGCGGAAAGAATTTTTTTGTTTTTCAAGTCCTCCGGACTAAGCGACGATAGAATATCGGTGATATAAGCTGATGGAGCTGCAATGACAATAATATCGGATGTGGTTATAACTTGCCTCACATCGGTGCTGATCGCTAATAAATCCGTTTTTAAATTTGCAGATGTGAGGTAATGAGGATTGTGCCCTCTTTGAAGGATATATTGAACATTCGCCGGATTTCTTACCCACCAACTAATTGGGTTGCCATTATCTGTAAGAATCTTTACCAACGCAGTGCCCCAACTGCCACTTCCTATTACCCCAAATTTTACGCTCATGGATATATATTGCTTGCCATGTAAAGTAGAAATGCCAAAAGTATTTATTAATTCCGACAAAAAACTTTACCAGCTAGTGTTTTACTAATTATTGATTTGTCTTAAATGAATAGAAGCTGTTCGCTTGTTGTGTACAGGTGACCACCAAATCATTAATACATACATGTGCCGGTAAAGTAGTGCAATAAAAGATAATGTCGGCAATATCTGCTGCAACTAGTGGTTTGATGCCGTCGTATACCTGAGCGGCTTTATCCGCATCGCCCTTAAATCTGACGTTGGAAAATTCTGTTTGTGCTGCTCCCGGATTAATAGCCGTAACTTTTATACCATATTTTAATAAATCGATACGCATAGCTTCGCTCAAAGCAACTACAGCATGTTTAGTAGCGCAATACATATTGCCCTGGGCGTACACTTCTTTGCCTGAGATGGAGCCGATATTGAAGATATGTGCATTTTCTGTTTTCAGAAGATAGGGTAGTACGCTTTTGGTTACGTAGGCCAGTCCTTTGAGATTGGTATCTACCATTATATCCCAATCGTCCAAAGAAGCTTCATCGAAATTATCACGACCGACAGCGAGTCCGGCATTGTTAATGAGAATGCTGATTTGTTGCCAGTCTTTGGGGATGGTGTTGATGCTTGTTTCCACGGCTTTTCTGTCGCGTACATCCAATACTAATGGCAACACGCGTATGCCATATTGAGCGGATAAAAGCTCTTCCAATTTATCCAGTCTTTCTTTCCTGCGGCCGGTTATGATTACATCATAACCTTCTGAAGCAAATTTATATGCACAGGCTTCTCCAAAACCTGAAGTGGCTCCTGTTATTAAGACGATTTTTTTCATATCTCAGTTTATGGTTTTAATAAATATTCAAATCTGATAAGAAGGCTTCCAAAATCTTATTGCTTTCTTGCGGCTCTTCAATCATACCCAAATGTCCTGACTTTTTCAATATGTGTACCGATGCTGTTGACGGTAGGGAAGCTTGCCCGATAGTTTTGTGCACATCAATAATTTCGTCTTGCTCACCATAAATGAACAATACCGGAACTTTAGTATTCTTTAATACTTCGGTACGGTCGGGTCTTTGCATCATAGCTTCATAATAATTGATTACCGATTCATTGCTCATTTCGGGCAGATTCTTAATGAAGCTTTCGTACAGTTGGGGTTGTTCTTGTTTTGTTGCAGCACCAAACATTTTAGGGGCAGTGGATTCTAAGAACGCTTTGGCTCCGTGTTTTCGGGTAAACTCGATACCTTTCCTTCGCCCCGCAATTTTTTCTTCATTGTCGGCTGTAGCCGTGGAATGAAATAGTCCGAAGGCTTGTAGTAACTCGGGATATTTTTCTGCAAAGGCCAGGGTGGCATAACCGCCCATGCTGTGTCCGATAAGAACAATGTTTTCGATTTCTTCCTCTTCGATAATTGTTTTGACCATGCTGGCCAGTCCTTCCATACTCACATTACTGATAAGTTCGGAATTACTGATGCCCGGTAGGTCGGGAGCGATTACCTGATAATTTTTACTCAGATAACTAATTTGTTCTTCCCATATGGTACTGTCTGCACCGAATCCATGCAGTAATACCAGCGCTTTCCCGTCCCCGGCTGTATAATAACTGATGATTTTGCTATCAATACTTATCGATTTTCTTTCCATAGTAATGCTTTTTTAGCGATAGATTTCGTTAGGCTAAATTTCTATTATTAAAACGATACTTCGCAGCCATATTGTTTTTAGTTCCTTTTTTTAAACTTCCAAATGATAGTGTACAACAATAATGCCGCAGCTGCAAAGCTTGCTATTTGGGAAAGTATGTCTCCATATTTTGTATAAAAGGTTTCTGTAGTGTATGCGGCTACTGTTTGTTTTAATGTGCCTTCAGTATCCCAGTTTAGCTGTTGAATTATATTTCCGAAGGGGTCAATAAAGCAACTAATGCCGGTATTAGCGCTACGTGCAATCCATTTTCTACTCTCAATAGCACGAAGTCGGGCATAATTCATGTGTTGTTTGTATCCCGGTGTATCCCCCCACCAACCGTCATTTGTAATCACACAAATTAGATTGGCATTTTTGCGGTTGAATTCGGCTAGATAATCTCCATAAATGCTCTCATAACAAATAGCTGGAGTAATTTGAAATAAATGATGAAGGGTACTAAAAACATGAGTAGCGCTATCGCGCGCATACCCGCCTGCAGTTCCGCCGAATTTCTCAAATAGCGGTGCCATGAAGCTTAAAAACGAGGGGAGTACTTCCACACCCGGCACCAGCTTTGACTTGTGGTATATCTGAATGTTCTGGCTGTTCAATAATACAGCGCTGTTGTACATTTCATAATATATTTGATTGTCGAATGTGGCGCGTGTGTACCTACTTACTTTTGTATTGAAAGTTTGTACTCCTTCTAATCCGGTTAAGAGGTTGATGCTTGGATATTTTTTGAGAAATTCCCAGAGCGGCTCCAAGAAAGCACTTTCACGTATCTTACGTTCATCGGTTTGAAAGGGGATAGCTGTTTCGGGCCATACGATGAGTGCGGTGTTGTGGTCTATGGCTTTTTCAGAAAGGGTAATCAGTTTTTTTAGTTGATCATGCTGGGTACTGATGTCAAACTTCTGATAAGGGTCAATATTGGGTTGTACTACTACGACGTTGTACTTGTTGTGTTGTAAGGTCAACTTGTTTTTTATTAAGAAGGAAAATAGAATTGGGATAAATAAAAGGGCAATCCAAATGATTGCATATTTAAAGTATTTAGTGGTTCTCCCTTCGGATTGGTATAATTTAATGATATGATATACCAATACATTACTTATCAATACCCACAAGCTCCCACCTGATGTGCCAGTATATTCATACCATTGTATCCATTGCGGATGGGTTGCAAAGGCGTTACCCAATGTGAGCCAGGGCCAGCTTAAATCCCAGTTATGATGAATGTATTCGAAGGCAAGCCAGTAGGGAATGATGGATAGAGTGCCTAAGGCTCCATTGATCCATTTTTTGGTGAGGTAATAAAGGAGCCAAGGTATGCACATGATCAAGCTGTTGGCAAAAAAGGCGCTCAGTGCTCCTTCCAAACTGGCATTGGACACCCACCATGTGGTCAGCACATTCCATAAAATCATGTGCAGATAAGTAAGGCCGAAGTATTTTTTAATACTTGAGCAGGAATCGGTTATTGTTAATAAGGGTACCCAAGCAATAAACAACAAAAAGGTGAAGGGTGAAATCGGCCATGCAGCCCAAAGCAACAAGGCCCCCAAAACAGAAAGCAATAAATTTTTTTGCGGTACTTGCATGCCGTAAAACTAAGGTAAAAAGCCCGAACCTTATTGGAAGAAGTCCTTGTTTTGTTGAATGTATAATGGGCTACGCTTCTACTAAGCTGTAGTAAGTACAGGCTTTCTTCTTTCGCCTATTTGCTGACGCCACATAGCATAATAGAGCCCTTTTTTCTCCAGAAGTTCAGTGTGATTACCGGTCTCTGCTATTTCTCCACGTTCCAGTACATAAATGCGGTCGGCATGCATAATGGTGGAAAGCCGATGTGCAATCAATACTGTTATCTGATTGCCTTTTGAGGATACTTCGCGGATGGTTTGTGTAATTTCTTCTTCAGTGATGGAGTCCAGTGCCGATGTAGCTTCATCGAATATGAGCATATGCGGATCGCGTAGCAGCGCTCGGGCAATGGCAATGCGTTGTTTTTCGCCTCCACTGAGCTTCAATCCCCCTTCGCCTATAACTGTTTCAATACCGTTTTCTGCTCTTTGTAAAATAGATGTCGCACTGGCTTTTTGTAAAGCATCGAATAACTGCTTGTCTGTAGCGGTGGGATTTACAAAAAGCAGATTTTCTTTAATGGTTCCGGCAAACAGTTGTGTGTCTTGCGTCACGAAGCCTATTTGACTACGCAATTCATCAAAGTTCATCTCGTTGCCGTCAATATTGTTGTAAAATATTTTCCCTTCTTTAGGGCGATAAAGTCCTACGAGGAGCTTTACAAGCGTACTTTTACCACTACCGCTTGGACCCACGAAGGCGACGGTTTCGCCTTTTTTCACTTCAAAGGAAATATTATTAAGAGCCTTAAATTGTGCCGTCTGATGTTGGAAAGAAACTTCGCTAAACTCCAGTTTGTGTATTTTGCCGATATGTTTAGGGGTAAGTGGTTTGGGTTCGGCTTCTTTCTGCATGAGAGTATGAAAGTTTTGCAGGGAGGCTTCGGCTTCCCTATAGGAAAGAATGATATTGCCAATTTCCTGCATTGGTCCAAAAAGGAAGAACCCGTAGAATGTAAGTGATAAGTATTGTCCGGGGCTAATAGAGCCTTTAAATATCAGCCACAGCAAGGTAAATGTAATGACCTGTTGCAGAAAATTAACCATAGTGCCCTGGATAAAACTAAGCGCACGTACACTTTTTACTTTTCGAAGTTCTAATCCCAGTATTTTGAAGGTGTTATTATTTAGTCTTGAAATTTCCTGATCGGTCAGCCCTAAGCTTTTGACGATTTCGATATTACGCAGACTTTCTGTGGTGGCACCCGCCAGCGCAGTGGTTTGTTGCGTAATATTTCTTTGAATGAATTTGATTTTTTTGCTAAGCAAACTGGTTACAACAGCTATCAGTAAAATGCCCACCGCATACACGGGCATGATGCTCCAGTGCAACTGAAACGCATAGATGGAAACGAATACAACACTTACAATAATGATGAAAAATACGTTGATGAAATTACTAATGAACTTTTCTGTATCCAGTCGCACTTTAGTAAGAATGGATAATGTTTCACCACTGCGTTGGTCTTCAAAGTCTTGGTAAGGCAAACGCATGGAATGTTTTAAACCATCCGTAAAAATAGTAGCACCGAACTTTTGTATGATGACGTTTACGGAATAATCCTGAAATGCTTTTGCGATACGACTTACCATGGCGGTACCAATGAGCAATAAAAGATAAAACAATACGCCATGGTAGCCATTGCCACCAAAAATATATTGCGTTTCGGTACGAGGGATGGTTTGCCCTTTGTCGAAATAATGTGGATGTGTGGCAAACAAATCTAGTAGCTTACCACCAATCATAGGAGAAAATAGGGAGAAGACCTGATTAATGGCTGCCAGAAACAAAGCTAATACCACCAGCCATCGATAAGGTTTGAGATAGTGTAGAAGAATGCGCATATTGTTTTTCTTAGCTTGGGTAAATGCCGCAGGAAAACGACATTATGTTTTTAAGAACAAAGAAATGCATGAATTGTTGCAGCACAACATTGTCAAATACAATAAATCCTTAAAATTCAGCAAGCCATTATGCAATTCAAGGTTATCCTGCCCAATTTTCTCTGTCCAAACTTCTGAACTGAATCGCTTCGGCTAAATGTTCCGGTTTTATTTTTTCGCTACCTTCTAGATCGGCTATGGTGCGCGATACTTTCAAGATGCGGTCATAGGCACGGGCCGAAAGGTTGAGTTTTTCCATTGCAGACTTCAATAACATTTGTCCTACGTTATCGATTGCGCATATTTCTCGAAGCATTTTGCTGGTCATCTGTGCATTAGCATATATGCCAGGAAAAGCTTTATACCTTTCGGATTGCACGGCTCTAGCATTTATTACGCGTTCCCGAATCATTGCTGAGCTTTCATCCTTACGAAAAGTAGAAAGTTCGCTAAACGGAACAGGTGTTACTTCTACGTGCAAATCGATACGGTCCAACAGAGGACCTGATATTTTATTGAGGTATTTCTGCACTGCTCCCGGGGGGCAGGTGCATTTTCTTTCGGGATGGTTGTAAAAGCCGCAAGGGCAGGGGTTCATGGACGCAATAAGCATAAAGTTGGCAGGAAAGTCCACCGCTACTTTTGCTCTAGATATGGTTACTTTCCGTTCTTCCATGGGCTGGCGCATCACTTCCAGTACGGTGCGTTTAAACTCAGGTAGCTCATCCAGAAACAATACCCCGTTATGGGCTAAGGAAATTTCGCCCGGTTGCGGCAAAGTTCCGCCCCCCACCAAAGCCACATCCGATATCGTATGATGGGGGTTTCTGAATGGACGTCGGGAAATCAATGTAGCGTTTTCGGGTAATTTACCTGCTACTGAATGAATTTTAGTGGTTTCCAACGCTTCGTGAAGGGTCAAAGGAGGGAGGATGGTAGGCAAACGTTTGGCGAGCATGGTTTTCCCCGCTCCCGGAGGTCCGATAAGGATCGCATTATGACCTCCTGCAGCTGCTATTTCCAGTGCACGTTTAATATTTTCCTGACCTTTTACATCTGCAAAATCAATATCAAACTCGTATTGCGAAGTGAAAAACTCATCGCGTGTATTGATGGCGATAGGTTCAAGTCCTTTTTCTCCGTTTTCGAAGAAATTAATAACTTCTTTGATATGCTGTACTCCATATACCTGCAAATTATTGACCATTCCTGCCTCACGGGCATTCACTTTGGGTACAATCAATCCCTTAAACGCCTGTTTGCGAGCCTGTATCGCTATAGGCAATGCGCCTTTGATGGGGCGAATGGCGCCGTCCAGGCTCAGTTCACCCATAATGACGTATTGGCTTAGGCTCTCGGTGTTGGAAATTTGTTCTGAGGCTGCCAAGATACCAAGGGCAATAGGTAGGTCAAATGCCGTACCGCTTTTTTTAATATCAGCAGGCGCTAGGTTTACCACTACCTTGGTGCGAGGCATTGCATAGCCATTAGTCTTGATGGTGCTTTCCACACGTTGCAGGCTTTCCTTCACTGCATTGTCCGGTAGGCCGACAATGGATGGATCCTTGCCACTATTCATCCAGTTTACCTCTACAGTGATAGGAATAGCATCCACGCCATACACAGCGCTTCCATTAATCTTCACTAACATAGTTGAAGATAAAAGTAAAAATTATTTTGAATATCTGGCAAGAAGCACCGGTGTGTGAATGACTATAGTAGGTATTATTTTTTCCCGATTACATCAAGATGCACTTTTACATCATCACCCATAGTCATGCTATTACCCCCAATGCCATAGTCTTTGCGGTTTACTATAAAATCACCTATAAACTGATAGCCCGCCTCCACAGGAGTTGCAGTGAAGTCAAATTGAATGTTTTTGGATACTCCGTGCATGGTAAGTGCAGCTTTGGCTGTATATTGGTGGTTCCCTTTGGCCAATAGCTCCGTAGTTTTAAGCGCGATTAAGGGAAATTTTTCAGCATCAAAGAAATCAGGTTGTTTCAGGTGATTGTCTCTTCGGGTATTATTGGTATTGATAGTATTTACATCTACAGTAACATCAAAAAAACTTGACTTTAATTTTTTGGGGTCGAATTTCATAGTGCCTTTTAATCCTTTCAAAGATCCTGTTACATCAGCACCCATATTTTTGATAGTAAATGAGATTTTACTGTCGGCATCGGACGGTGTTAAGTTTTGAGCCGTAGCAGCATACGATAATAGCGTTAAAAGTGCAATGGTTACGAAATTTCTCAGCATAACAAATGTCTTTAGTAAGGTCAGTTTGGTCATTTTACGTCTCTTAATATTGACTTGTATTGAGCATTACCAGCGTGCAGGCCTCCACGGGTTGGATACCTGCCCGTTTGGCTTTGAGTAGTAAGTTATAGTTTTCTGCTCCAGGATTAAAGATAATACGTTTGGGTTTTAGAGAGATAATATAATCTTCGAATTCTTTCTGATTCTGTTCGTTCATATAAATCGTAACTGTGTCAACATTTGGAATATCCGCTTTTTTTTCTAGAATTTCTACATCGGTTACTTTACCTTTTCTACGTCCGATAGCTACTACTTCATGTCCATGTGCTCTTAATCTTTTAATGGCCATATTGCTGTAACGCGAAGGATTTTCAGATGCTCCCAGCACTAAGGTTTTTTTATTCATGAGTGGGATTTTTGATGATTGAAAGATTGGAGATTATGTATTCATAAGAATGAGCTATCCTCTAATTTTCTTTAAATTTAACAATATTCGTTGTCTTTTGGTTGAATTAACTAAAAATAAAAGCCACAATAGAATATTGTGGCTTTTGAATTTATTATAATGAATTAAGATTCACTTAAACGAGCATTCTCAAAGGCTCTTCCAGTAGACTCTTCAGTGTTTGCAGGAATGCAGCTCCGCTGGCCCCATCTACTACACGGTGGTCACAGCTCAGTGTTACCTTCATTACATTGCCCGGAACAATGGTTCCGTTTTTCACTACCGGTACTTGAGAAATGCCTCCTACAGCCAGAATACAAGCATCCGGAGGATTGATTATGGCGGTAAACTCATCTACACCAAACATTCCTAAGTTAGAAATGGTAAAGGTGTTGCCCTCCCAGTCGGATGGTTGGAGCTTTTTATCCTTGGCCTTTTTCGCATATTCTTTTACTTCGGCGGCAATTTGGGAGAGGGATTTGGTATCGGCATTGCGTACCACTGGTACCAATAAACCTTCATCAACAGCCACAGCTACACCTATATTTACATGCTTATTTACTCTGATGGTATCACCTAACCAGCTACTATTTATTACCGGGTGTTGCTTCAGGGCTATAGCGCACGCTTTGATTACCAAATCATTGAAGGATATTTTAACCGGACTGGTTTCATTGAGTTTGGCGCGGCTTGCTACTGCCGCATCCATGTCAATACTCATGGTTATATAGAAGTGCGGTGCACTGAATTTGCTTTCAGACAAGCGTTTTGCGATTACTTTGCGCATTTGCGATACCGGCTTGTCTTCGAAAGCTACCTGCGCTGCAGGTGTGCCTGCTGATTGTGTAGCCGGAGCTGCAGCTGCTGTAGCTACATAATTATCAATATCAGCTTTAACGATTCTTCCGTTATCTCCAGAACCTTGAACTTTACTTAGGTCGATACCTCTTTCTGCGGCCAGCTTTCTCGCCAAAGGAGAGGCTTTAATGCGGCCATCAGTTGATGCTTCAGCAGGTGCTGATGAAGCTGCCGGAGTGCTGGTTTCCTGCGGTTGAGCTTTAGCCTCTTCTTTAGGCGCAGCAGTGGCGCCACCTCCTTTTACGGCTGCAACTATTTCATCTACATTTACCTTACCTTCTTCCCCTATTATACAAAGCAAATCGTTTACCTGAATTTTTTCGCCGGCTTTAGCTCCCTGATATAACAGTTTACCACTTTTGTAGCTTTCCAGCTCCATAGTAGCCTTGTCTGTTTCAATTTCAGCGAGCAAATCACCTTTTTTCACATCGTCGCCTACATTTTTCGCCCAGCTGGCAATGACGCCTTCAGTCATCGTGTCGCTCAGACGAGGCATCAGCACCACTTCTTCCATCTTTGAAACATCAATGGAAGTAGCTTTGGGTGCAGCTTGAGCTTGTTCTTTAGGAGCGGCCGGAGCCTCTTCTTTTTTATCTTCTTTCGGTGCAGGTTTATCACCGCTTTTGCCATTAATTAGCGCCGAAATATCTTCTCCAGGTTCCCCCACAATTACCAATAAGTCATCTACCTGTAATTTCCCGCCTTTTTCAGCTCCCAGATAGAGGATGGTTCCGTCCTTATAACTTTCGAGCTCCATGGTGGCTTTATCCGTTTCTATTTCAGCCAACAAGTCGCCTTTTTTAACACTATCTCCCACTTTCTTATGCCATGCAGCAATAACCCCCTCAGTCATTGTGTCACTCAAACGGGGCATTAATATTTTTTCAGCCATGTATCTTGAATATTTCGCCCGAAATTAGTGAATTATGAGTAAAGTTGAAAAGTTAAAAAAACGGAATGTGCTAAAAAGCACTAGAATGCAGTTCTAGACGCTGTTCTAGCGTGATCTAGGAACTGTTTATTCGTGAATGACTAATGAATGTTTAGGGGAAAATTTATCTATCCAGCTCCAGTTTTAATTTCTCTTTAAGCTGCTGCACCAGAGGGTATTTGGCAACTAGTTTTTGATATTGTTCTGTAGCGGATAAAACTCGGGGCAAATCTTCCACCTTGGGCTGACGTGTAGGGTCAATAGCATTAAAAATCTGTAGTTGCGAGTTTTGTAATGCTTTTTTAAGAAATTCCGCAGCTTCGCTCTTGGTTACTTCTACAAAACGATTTTCCAGTGGATTGGAAGTATAAACGTAGAAGGAGTTAGCATCGGCAATTTTGATTTCAGCTAATTCAAAACTTTGTGCAGCCGGATTGCGCTTTTCTTTTAATTGTTGAATGAATTTTTTCCAAGCTTCCTGCAAGGCAGCTTCTTCCAGTGGTTTATCTTCTCGGGTATCCTGTGTTTGATAAAACTGTTTTCTGAGTTTTTCAATACTACTGAATTTAAGACCAGCTTTCGGTGCGTTTGTTTGTTGAGTCGCAGTATGGGCCGCCATAATTTCGGAAGAAGGCTTATCTGCGGCCACCGATGTTGCAGTTTTAGGAGCAGTTTTTGCCTTAGGTTCTTCTGCAATGGTGAGTCGGGCTCCGGCAGTCTCGGATGGAGTATCACCAGTAGGATTAGGAGTCTTTTTAGATTGCACCGGCTTTATAGCCATCGGCTGTATCTGTCTGTAGGGGATGGCACCGGTATGCTCAGCTATTTTTTTTTTACTCACTCCGCTGTCGTCCAGCGAAAATTGCAATGCCTGCTGCAGATAACATAATTTAATAAAGGTGAGTTCTACATGCAGTTTTTTGTTTTTCGAAGCCCGATAATTGATTTCAGCCTCTGTGAGGATATTGAGCGCACTAATAAGCAGTGAAGCCGGAATTTGCTTAGCAGTAGTAATATATCGTTCTTTAAAGCTTTCTACTGTATCCAATAAAGACACTACTTTTTCATCCTTGCTAACAAGCAGGTTGCGGATAAAGGCAGCCATACCATTTAGGATCAAGTCGCCTTCAAAACCTTTGCGATTAATGTCATCCAATAAAAGCATGGTGCTGCTGAGGTCTTGCTGCAGCATATAGTCCATAAGTTTGAAGTAGTAGTCTTCATCTAAGATATTCAGATGCTCCAAGGTGCTGGCATAGGTGAGTTCGCCATGACTAAAACTCACAATTTTGTCCATAATACTCAGCGCATCCCGCATACACCCCTCGCTTTTCTGGGCTATTAACTGTAGCGACGCTGTATCAGTCTTTACACCTTCTTTTTCACAAATACTTTGAAGATGTTCTACCGTGTCATTAGTAGTAATTCGCTTGAAGTCGAATATCTGACAGCGGCTTAATATGGTAGGAAGAATTTTATGTTTTTCAGTGGTGGCCAATATAAATATGGCGTAGGAGGGGGGCTCCTCTAAAGTTTTCAGAAAAGCATTGAAGGCCGAGGAACTTAACATGTGCACCTCGTCTATGATATATACTTTATACTTTCCTGCTTGAGGTGCAAAGCGCACTTGCTCTACCAGTGTGCGGATATCATCTACCGAGTTGTTACTGGCGGCATCCAGCTCATGGATATTTAAGGAAGATCCCTGATTGAACGAGACGCAGGAGCTGCACTCATTACAAGCTTCTCCGTCTGGAGTAGGAGACTCACAATTAATGGTTTTGGCCAATATACGTGCACAGGTAGTTTTACCCACACCTCGAGGCCCGCAAAACAGAAAAGCATGCGCTAACTGATTTTGCTTTATAGCATTCTTGAGGGTGGTAGTAATGTGCTGCTGTCCTACTACCGAATCGAAATTCTGAGGTCTGTATTTCCTTGCTGAAACTATAAATTTCTCCATGAACGAAACTTCGCGACAAATGTAACATAAATGAACAATGAATTGTTCTACTTTAGCAATATGTGGAAAATTGATGATTAAAAATTTACCTGATAAGAATCATTTCCACAGAGGGAGTACGGGACAGATTGCTGAATGTATATTTTGAATCTGGATAATAAAAATTACATTTTCTCCAAATGTGAGACAACGATTGCGCAATGCTTTAGTATACTTCACCTACAATTATTATATAATGGGTTTTATGAAATCTAATTGTTATGTACGCTGCCTACTGGCTTTGTTAATGCTATGCCTGGGAAATGTACTTAGTGCCCAGCAGCCTAAATCTCCGCCCAATATTTTATTTATAATGGCTGATGATTTGTCTGCTATCGATATAGAACCCTACGGGAGTCGACAGGTACGTACGCCCAACCTTATGAGACTGGCTCAAGAAGGGATGTGCTTGGATAATATGTACAATATAGTTCCTATGTGTTCTCCTACACGTCAGACGTTACTTACGGGACTGGGGCCAGTGCGCAATGGAGCTTATCCTAATCACAGTCAGATATACGATGGCATCAAAACATTACCGGTTTATATGAAGGAGTTGGGATATCGAGTAGCCCTCATAGGAAAAAAGCATTTTAATCCGCTGAGTGCTTATCCTTTCGACTTTTTAGGTGGTCGTGATCATGATAACGGTAAGGGTATTGACGTAGACTTGAGCAAGGCAGAAGCATATATTCAACAATCAGGAGAGCAGCCGTTTTTTTTAATGTTTACCAGCAATCAGCCGCATGGGCCTTGGACTAGAGGTGATGTGTCTCTGTACGATGAATCGAAGATAGAAGTGCCACCCCATATGGTAGATACCGAAGCCACACGAAAACAGATGGTAAGTTATTTTGCAGAAATCACTTATTTGGATAGTCTGGTAGGGTATTGCTTGGATATGATTGAACGTAACGGCAAAAAGGATAATACCATTGTGATTTTTACATCCGAGCAGGGTAATTCTTTTCCTTTTGCTAAATGGACTTTATACGATCAAGGGCTAAGGTCGGCCTTTATTGTAAGATGGCCTGGAGTGGTACCGGCGGGATCTCGCAACGACGCTTTGATGCAGTATACCGATGTACTTCCTACGCTCATCGATATGGCTGGTGGGAATCCGGCTACTGTGCATACCGGATCTACTGATGCTTTGGGTAATACAGGGTTCGACGGTCAAAGTTTTAAAGAAGTGCTTACCGGCAGTCGCAAGACTTTTAGAGATTATGTATATGGTGTACAAACTACAAGAGGTATCATTGATGGAAGTGATGCATATGCTTGCCGTTCTATCAGAAGCAATCAGTATTTGTACATATGGAATTTACATCATCAAGGTCGTTTTTTAAATGTTGTGACAAAGTCGGCATTATTTAAAAGCTGGGTTAAAAAGGATTCCGTGAGAGCTATGCAGTATGTTGAAAGACCTGAGGAAGAGTTATATGATTTAGAAAAAGATCCCTGGCAATTGCATAATCTGGCTAAAAGTGCAAAGTATAAAACAGTGAAAAAAGAATTGAGAGCAAATCTAGAAGCATTTATGCAGCAGCAAGGGGACAAAGGTGGGGAAACCGAGATGCAAGCTTTAACTAGACAACCGCACTAAGAATCTGCAAGTTTTTTTCAAATAAATACACAAAATGAAGAGATATTATATATTACTTGCTTTGTTTATCGGAGCCGTCTATTATGCGCAGGCTAAAGAACCTCCTCGTAAAGATAAACGTCCCAATATCATATTGATTATGGCAGATGATATGGGATATTCCGACCTAGGTTGTTATGGAGGAGAGATTCAAACACCTAATGTGGATAACATTGCTCGAAGTGGCATTCGCTTCACACAATTTTATAATATATCGCGTTGTTGTCCCACCCGAGCCTCTTTGCTTACTGGCTTGTATAACCATGATGCGGGTATCGGTCAGATGACCGGAAAGCGCGATGATAAGGCTTATAAAGGACATATTGGTAAAGATGCTGTTACGATTGCGGAAGTACTTAAGACAGCAGGTTATAGAACGGCCATGAGCGGCAAATGGCATGTTTCGAATACGATTATGCGACCTACCCCCGAAGAGCAGCTGAAATGGTTGAGCCATCAGGTGCAGTATCCGCTGTTCTCACCTATTGATCAATATCCCACCAGTAGAGGTTTTGAGAAGTTTTACGGAACCATCTGGGGCGTCATTGATTTCTTTGATCCTTTTAGTCTGGTAGAAGGTACAACACCTATTACTTCTGTGCCGGAAGGCTATTATCATACCGATGCGATAAATGATAAGGCCGTGGAGTATATTAAAGAGTTTGCTCAGGGAGAGCAACCGTTCTTTTTATATGTAGCTCATAATGCACCTCATTGGCCCTTACACGCTTTACCGGAGGATATCGAAAAATATAAGGATACGTATACCAAAGGGTGGGATGCTATTAGAGAACAGCGTTATCAACGTATGATAAAGATGGGAATTATTGATCCCCAAGTTACTAAATTGTCACCCCGTCATCCCGGAGAAATGCGGTGGGAAGATAATCCGCATAAAGAATGGGATGCTCGCGCAATGGCTGTACATGCGGCAATGATTGACCGCATGGATCAGGGGATAGGACGTATCATTCAGGCATTGAAAGAAACCGGACAGTATGAAAACACTCTTCTTATTTTTTTAAGTGATAATGGTGCAAGTCCTGAATTGTGTGAGCGTTACGGTCCGGGTTTTGATCGTCCTGGCTCCACAAGAGCGGGTATGCCTATAGCTTACAATACAGATAAATCGGTATTGCCAGGTCTGCAAACAACTTTCTTTTCCATAGGGCCCGACTGGGCAAATGTAGCTAATACGCCTTATCGTATGTGGAAAGCGCAATCTGCCGAAGGAGGAATTCGTACGCCCATGATTATTTCATGGCCGGCTGTAATTAAAAACAAAGGGGCAATCAATCATCAGCTGGTTGGTCATGTAATGGATTTTATGCCTACTTTGATAGAAGTAGCGGAAGCACAATATCCGGAGGAGTATAACGGTCATAAAATACAACCGCTTGTAGGTAAAAGTTTTGCGGCTGTGTTGAAAGGTGGATCACAATCCGGGCATCAAACGTTATTCAACGAACATGAAGGAGCTCGTTATGTGAGACATAAAGGCTGGAAATTGGTACTGCTCAAGGGACAAAAGGAGTGGAGTTTGTATGATATTATTAATGATCCTGCGGAAATTAATGATTTGGCAGCACAACATCCTGATAAAGTAAAGGAACTCGAAGCCATGTGGAATAAGTGGGCGCGGGAACATCATGTGCTTCCTAAACCTAATAATAAATAAGTGTGAAGACCATGGCTATGGAACCCGTAGCTATATTCTTATGCTATAAAGGTTTTGGCCATTTTCTCCAGCTTGATGGATACAACCGTAGATCACGAGTTATTGGGAGTATTATGAGTTTCGGATCAGACAGAAGCGTGTAAATGCAAGTATTTAGGTATGTCCTTAGGCATAGAATACTTGTGATATCGTTAATTAGAATAAATTTGCAGGGGCTAATACCTCCTGCAAATTTTTTATGGGATATATCCGGGAATATTATGAAAGAATGGTGCCGCTACAGGAGTCTGAATGGGCGATTATTGCTGCTCATTTTAGGCGAAAACGATTCAAAAAGCATCAAATAATTACCCGGCAAGGTGAGGTAGAACAGTATCTTACATTTATTGAAAAAGGTATTGTGCGTTTTTATATTCCGGATGATGAGAATGAATTGACATTCAATTTCTGCTTTGAGAAGGAATTTGCCTGTGCTTATGACTCTTTTTTAACGCGTACACCCTCTGAGTATACAATGCAGGCACTGACCGAAACGCTTGCGTGGCAAATATCCTATAGCGATTTACAAAAGATATATGTGCAAGCTCGGGTGGGTAATTGCTTGGGGCGCCTGGCAGCTGAAAAGTTATTACTAGTAAAAAGCAAGCGCGAACTATCCTTGCTGAAACTTAGTGGCAAAGAGCGTTACATGCAATTGTTGAATGAGCAACCAGAAATTTTGCAATCTGTACCGTTGAAATATGTAGCATCTTATATTGGTATTACTCCGCAGGGTTTGAGTCGTATTCGTCGGCAGATTTATTAACATATGTTCATTTTTTATCCCGTTTATTTCGGGCATTTTTGTACTTAAATTATAATATGACTCGGGCTATTTTAGCTTATGGACACAGTATTTTACAACAGCCTTGTGAGGATATTGATCGCCATTATCCCGATTTAGACAAGCTGATACCTGATATGTGGGATACGATGGAACGTGCCAATGGTTGTGGATTGGCTGCTCCTCAGATTGGGCTTCCTATCAGGCTTTTTATTGTGGATAGTAAAACCACCTTTGAATATCTGGACGAGGAAGAAAGAAAGCACTACTATTCAGCGGAGGATGAGGGTATTAGGGAAACCTTTATCAACGCCCGAATCACCGAGCGTTCTACGGAAGAATGGATAGACGAAGAAGGCTGTCTGAGTATTCCCGGTGTGTTACAACCGGTACAACGACCATGGTCTGTGACTGTATCCTATTACAACGCGGAATTTGAATTGCATACAAAAACTTTCAGTGGACTTACCGCGCGTATGATTCAGCACGAGTATGATCATACCGAAGGCGTCTTGTTTTTAGATTATTTGAACCCTTTAAAACGAAAACTGCTGGAGGGGAAACTTAAAAAGGTTCAGAAAGGACAGATATATTCCCGTTATCCTATGCGTTTTGTACGATAGGGTTCTAATCTCTACAAACATTCATCTGCTAGATAAAGAATCGATTCATAATTCTGCTTTACGGCTTCACTCATGGCTATTTCACAGGTCTTGGTAGATGAATAATAGCCCTCATATACTGTTTCACAAACTTCCTTTGCCTCGGCTGCTGTAGCTGATGCAGTGAGTTCAGGGAAAAGAAAGCCTCTATCTCCAGCCATGCCACAACAACCTGCATGTTTCGGCACTGTTACTGCATGAGCAAAAGCCTTAGCTACATTTTCCAGCTTGTGTTCGATGCCCATTTTTTCAAGGGCACACACTGGATGTAGTACTACTTTATTCTTTTTACTGTGAACGGAAACTTTCGGTAATACATAATCATGCAGATAATCCACACTATCGATGATATGTAATTGATCGTAACACTGTTGGTTTTCTTCAGACAGAGCTGGACGTAGATGATGTAAAGTATATGTACAAGAGCTAACATCCATCACTACAGGATATTTTCCTTGTTCTGTATCGCGCCATAGATGTTCCACAATTTTATTGGCGGTATACTTGTAGGCCGGGTAAAATCCTTTAGATGAAAATATCTGCCCGCAACAGGTACCAGATATGTTTTGGAGTACCTTTACATTCATGCCTGCTTTCTTTGAAACACTCATAAAGGTTTCCATGATGTTCTTTTTGCCTTTTTCACCACGTCCCAATACTCTAGAAATACAGGCCGGAAAATAAACTATAGTAGGTGCATCTATATGTGTGATGGCAGGGGTAGATAAAGATTTTAGACTAGGTGGTATACCTAAATGAGTTGACCATTGCGGTATATCGGGTATTAATTTTTTTAGTGCTGCAGTAAGGGGCTTTAATACCTTTTTGCCGGTGAGGGTATCCAAACTTCCGCCTGCATATAATGCAGCGCGTACCGTTTTTTCTACCCAGCTAAAATTTTTGGCTACCCATAATGCACGCTTATTGATAGATGCTGAGTGGTTTTCTCTTCTTAGTCTTTTAATTAAGTCGCCTGTATTAATATCCACGGGACAAGCTCCTGCACATAATCCGTCTACTGCACAGGTGTCCATACCATGGTATTGATATTCTTTTAGGAGCTGATTGTATGCTGTTTTATCACGATGTTGTAATTGAGCCAGGGCTCTTCGTGCTACAATTCTGCGTCGCGGCGTCATAGTGAGATCGCGGCTCGGACAGCGATGTTCGCAGTAGCCACACTCAATACATTTATCCACCTCTTCCTCTACAGAAGGTAAGGGCTTTAGATTTTTAATGTGAGCTTCTTTATCGGCATTGATAATGACGCCTGGGTTTAATAGATTGTACGGGTCGGCAGCTTCTTTAATACGCTTCATGATGGCATAGGCTTCACCTCCCCATTCTGTTTCGACAAAGGGAGCCATGTTTCTACCCGTACCGTGCTCTGCCTTCAATGTGCCATTGTATTTTTTTACTACCAGCTCTACTACATCATTCAGGAAGTTCTGATAGCGTTTTACTTCATCCGTTGTGTCGAAAGCCTGAGTTACGACAAAGTGAATATTGCCATCTTTGGCATGACCAAAAATGATGGCATTATCATAGTTGTATTCTTTGAACAACTTTTGTAGATCCAGAATGGCATCGCCCAATAGATGTAAAGGAAACGCTACATCTTCTAGAATCACTGTCGTTCCACTAGCTCTTACAGCACCTACAGCTGGAAACAAACCTTTACGAATTTTCCAATAGAATGCTCGCTGTGCAGGATCTTCCGTGAATACAGGTTCGTTGAGTAGTGAAAACTCGCCAATACGATTCATGAAGGTGGCTACACGTTCATTCAGCCGACTTTGTTCTTGCTCCTGAAACTCGATGAGCAGCGCTGCAGTAGGTTCAGGCAGTTCTTTAATCAGCGGATCAATACCTTTTACATTTTCGACAGAACGTAACGATGCTCTGTCCATCAGTTCTACCATTTCTGCACCCGTTTCGATAAGCGGTGCAATAGCCTTACATGCTGCATAAATATCGGTGAAGTATAAAAGTGCTGTAGATTTATAGGGTAGGTCGGGGATGGTGTGCATTACAGCTTCAGAGATGAAGGCCAAGGTGCCCTCTGCGCCAATCAACAGATGCGCAAAAATATCCAAGGGATGCTCATAATCCACCAATGCATTTAGAGAATAACCGACCGTGTTTTTTGTCTGGTATTTTGAACGGATTTTATGGAGCAATGTTTCATTGCTCAGCACTATATTTCTTAAACTAGTTAGCTCATCGGCCAATGTTTTGTTATGCGTAAGAAAACGATGATAGTCCTCTGCGTTTTCGGTGGAGTAGACATTACCATCCGGCAAAATAAATCTTATATATTTAGTAGTGTGATAAGAGTTGAATCGTACGCCACAGCACATGCCGCTAGAGTTATTCGACAAGATGCCACCCATCATCGCCACTGAAATACTAGAAGGGTCCGGACCGATTTTGCAAGAATACGGTCTCAGGTAGGCATTAACCATTGCACCGGTTATGCCTGGTTGTACACGTACTTGCGAGGCGTTTTGCTCAATATTGATCTTATTCCAGAAGCGGCTCAAATCTACCAAAATGCCATCGGTAATGCTTTGCCCGGAAAGACTACTGCCGCCGGTGCGGAATACAATAGGTATTTGATGAGTATGGGAGAAAGCGAATAGTTGTTTAATTTCTTCTTCGTTTACCGGCTGCACTACAGCTTTCGGAATAAGCTGATAGAAACCGGCGTCGGAAGCATAAGTAATAACATCAATGAGCTTTGTCTTAATTCTTTCATCGGGAAGTATTGCATTAAGAAGTTGCCGGAGTTCCATCTTCTGTAAATATTAATTGCGGACGTAAAGGTATGTTTTTACATTGAGAAGTGTGTGTGGAATTTCAAGGTATAATCGTCTCTGACAGAAGTGTCTATTAGGGAATATGCCTGTAAAGCGGTACAAGCAAAAAGCCAATGTGCTGAAAAATCTGTACGTTTGAATGTGTTTACGATTGATGATATATCTCAATATGGAATTGTTTCAGATTATAAATAGAGTTATGAAAGTGAAATTATTGATCATTTGTTCGATTGTTTGTATGTTGTTCACACCTGTTCTTCTATTTGCTCAGCAAAATAGGTGGAAGCAGGGAATTTTGGTAGATGAATTCATTTTTGATAAGGCGCCTTTCCCTCAATCTCATGCCGCCACTATAGCTGAAACTGAAGAAGGAATTGTAGCTGCTTGGTTTGGTGGAACCAAAGAAGGGCATAGTGATGTGTGCATTTGGCTGAGTCATCTAAAAGATGGAAAGTGGACAGCGCCAGTTATGGTTGCTGATGGGGTTTTAAACGACTCTACACGTTATGCCTGTTACAATCCTGTTTTGTATTATACACCGCAAAAAGAATTATTGTTATTTTATAAAATAGGACCGAATGTCGCAGGTTGGACGGGTTGGCTGAAGCGTTCAAAAGATAACGGACATACTTGGAGTGAGCGCGAGCCACTACCTGATGGCTTTTTAGGTCCCATTAAAAATAAACCCGAATTGGTGAATGGGGTATTAATTTGTCCTTCCAGTACAGAGAAGAATGGATGGAAGGTGCATTTTGAATATACTTCGGATTGGGGAAAAACATGGTCTAAATCGCAACCGATTAATGAGCCAGAAAAATTCATGGCTATTCAACCCTCTATTTTAAAATATTCAAATGGACAACTACAGGCTATTGGACGTACTAGAAATACCGTGATATTTCAAACTTGGAGTAATGATGGTGGAAAAACATGGTCCGAAATGTCTGCCCTAGATTTGCCTAATAATAACTCCGGAACAGATGCGGTGACATTGCATGATGGTCGTCAGTTGCTCGTGTACAATCATGTACTTCCTGATTCCAGTTGGGTAAAAGGTAAAGGGCCACGTACACCACTGAATGTAGCCTTATCCCAGGATGGTAAAAAATGGTATGCAGCATTAGTATTGGAAGATTCTCCCATTAGTCAGTATTCTTATCCATCCGTTATACAAAGTAAAGATGGAATGGTACATATTGTTTATACTTGGCGAAGAGAAAAAATCAAGTACGTAAAGATTGATCCTTCTAAATTGATATTAACTGAAATTAAAAACAAACAGTGGCCTGGTAAGATTACTGCCAAGGGGGTTGTGACAGATGATTGATGCATCTAGCGTGCTCTTTCGAGGTAGCAAAATTTTCCATCATATTGATAGTATCCTACATCGATTTGCTGCTAAAAAGTATAAACTTTAGCCTAAAAAATGCAGACGCTTGCCGGGAAGTTTGTGCCTGTAATGATTACGCCCTTTAACGTTAAGGCCGAGATTGATTATGACGCATTAAATGTTTTGATTGATTTTTATCTCAAAGCGGGGGTAAAAGGCTTTTTTGCGAATTGTCTGAGCAGTGAAATGTTCAGTATCAGCGAAGCCGAGCGACTTGAATTGACCAGACATATTGTGAAATATGTGAATGGTCGAGCGCCTGTAGTGGCTACGGGTTCATTTGGATTCACTATCGAAGAAAAGGCCGATTTTACCAAGCGTATTTATGATACAGGTGTAGATGCCGTGATATTAATTTCCGGCCATTTTGCAAAAGTTGACGAGGATGATAATGTGTTATTGCGCAATTTTGAAAACATGCTTGCACTCACACAGAATATTCCTTTGGGAATTTATGAATGTCCGGCGCCATACAAGCGTATTCTAAGCACTGCTGTTTTTAAACAATTAGTACAGACAAACAGATTCGTTTATCATAAGGACACTTCCATTAAACGGGAATATGTAGAGGCCAAGCTGAAAGTGCTACAGGAAGTGCCTAACAAATTGGAGTTTTATGATGCGCATACTCCGAATGCTATGTTTAGTATGCAGCATGGGGCGGTGGGTATGTCTTCCATATCAGGCAACTTTTATCCGGAAGTATTGGTATGGATGGTAGAACATGCCAATGATGCCGATATGTTGGAAAAAGTAAAATGGTTGCAAGAAGAGCTTACGGCAGTTGATCCTATGATTCATATTGCTTATCCAATGAGTGCAAAATATTTTTTACAGAAAAGAGGCTTGCCTGTAAAGCATATCAGCCGTGCCTATGCCATGCATCCTACTCCTGAACAAAAAAAAGAGTTAGATTTATTATACGATAAGTTTTTATACTGGTGTGAGCAGTTAGATATTCGGCCTGTGAAAGTGACTTAGGTTTGTTTAAAAATATGGAATATGCCTGCCATTGATTTTTTCATTATCAATAAGCGATTTAAAAAATTGCTGACGAGCTTCTTTATTTTTTTGCTGTTAGTATTAAAAGTAGAAGCGCAGTCAAATAGTGATAGCGCTTATGCGATGCCCTTGAAGGAGGTGCTGGCGGAAGTGCAGCAACGGTATAGTATTACGCTTCGTTTTGATAGTTCATTAATTGACGGAAAGATTTTACCCTACGCCCGTTGGCGATATCGTGCGGATGTAGAGGAGACATTGAAAAACATTTTAGCTCCTTTTGATTTAATGGCAAGGCGAGATGGTACGAAGCGTTACAAAATTGGAAATTACGAATACTACCGTTGGCAACCGCAAGATGGGTGGGCTGAGTTAGACCGAATCGCAGCTCACTATAATAATCTAGAGGAATGGCAGCACAGAAAAGAAAAACTAAAGTCTTGCTTATTGCATGCACTGCGTCTTTCCAAACTTCCCACTTACCCTTTAAGCAAACCTATTGAAACGCCTGTGCGTAAGTATAGGGGATATACGGTGAGTAATATAGCTATTGAGATTCTGAAAGGAGTATGGATAAATGGTTCTATTTATCGTCCCGATAAAATCAAGGGGAAAGTTCCGGTGATAATGAATCCTGATGGCCATTGGCAGGATCACCGCTTTCGTGCCGATTGTCAGCTGCGCTGTGCGGCATTTGCAAAAATGGGGGCAATTGCCATTAGCTACGATTTGTTTGGATGGGGGGAGTCGGAGTTGCAATTTAAGTATGAAGATCATCGGAAGGCCCTTGCTCAAACCATTCAGATTTTGGGTGCGATACGTATACTGGATTATTTGTTGAGCCTTAAGGAGGGGGATACGAGCAGAGTAGCTATTACCGGTGGATCTGGTGGTGGTAGTCATACCATACTAATGACTGCCATTGATGATCGTATTAAAGTTTCAGCTCCTGTTGTTTCGGTTTCATCTTATTTCTATGGAGGCTGTCCTTGCGAAAGTGGAATGCCCATTCACTTGTGTGAGGGTGGAACTAACAATGTAGAAATCGCAGCGATGGCAGCTCCCCGCCCTCAATTGCTCATTAGCGATGGGGCAGATTGGACTGATAAGATGCCAGAACATGACTTTCCTTATTTGCAAAAAATATATCAATGGTATGATCGAAAAGATCATGTAGAGAATGTGCATTTCCCTGAAGGGAAACACGACTTTAACATTGAAAAACGTGAGGCTGTATACCGTTTTATGGCAAAACATCTTGGCCTAAATATGAATGCTATACTTGATAGAAATGGTAATATAGATGAGTCGGACATTACTATCGAGAAGAAGACGGATATGTACGTGTTTGGAGAGAAGGGGGAGCGCCTCCCTGCTCATGCCGTGATGGGATTTGATAATCTTCGTAAGGTTTTTGAAGAGGCTATAAAATAACAAGGCTTATTTGTTAACTAAAATATTGTAGGGTGGTTTGTAAAACAATTAAGAAGTTATTGCTGGTTCTTCTGATGATGCTATCTGTTATGCCATATATAAAGGCACAGCAGGATAGATATAAAATTGGGGTTATTGACTTGATGCTATTAAAGCGTCAAAAGCTCAGTGCTATTCCTTTGGCAAAGGAGCTCAATGCTGACGGATTGGAAGTGGACATGGGAGGCTTAGGCAACCGTCCTACATTTGATAATAAACTGCTCATCGATTCGGTAAGAGAACGATTTTTGCAAGCCGCAAAAGATAATAACGTAGAGATCTTTTGCTTGGCTATGACCGGCTATTATGCACAATCTTTCTGCGGGCGTGAAGCTTTTGAAAAATCTATAGAGGATTGTATTCGAACCATGAAATTGATGAATGTGAAGCTGGCTTTTTTGCCGATGGGCGTGCAATGCGATATGAAGAAAAATCCATCGGTAAGAAATGCTGTAGTATCACGCCTACGATGGGTAGGTGCTATGGCTGCAAAAGCAGGTGTGGTGGTAGCTATTGAAACTTCACTATCTGCTAAAGAGGAGAAAAAACTATTGCACGAAATTCATAATCCTGCCATAAAAATATGCTTTAACTTTTCCAATGCCATTAAAGAGGGAAGGGATTTGGATAAGGAATTAAGGACATTAGGGAAGAAGAATATTGCAATGATTCATGCAACGAACAAGGATAGTGTGTGGTTACAATACGATCCGGAGATTGATCTTTATCGAATAAAGAAAACCCTTGATCGAATGAAATGGAAGGGATGGTTAGTGGTCGAACGCAGTCGTGATGCAACTCAGCCGTCCAATGTTCGTTATAACTACGGTGCTAATGTGGCCTACCTGAAAAAGATTTTTCAGCCGGAATAGCATTCCCCCTTACTTAAGCACATTCATTGGCATTATTTGCTGCCGGATGGGGCAGGATAAGGAATCGGTCCATATACATTAATCTTGTGAAAATATATTAAAGTCAATTTTGCTATATGAGTAATACCCTGCAGTATTATCCCAAGTACCCTTCTGTTCAGGATTTGAAGAAAAAAGCTAAAAAGCGTATGCCCAAGTTTGCTTTCGATTATCTCGAAGGCGGATGTAATGATGAACTGAACGTATGGCGTAACGAAGAGGATTTTAAGCATATTCTTTTAATGCCACGTTATTTAAAGAAGCGGAAGGAAGTAGACATGAGCGTGGATTTATTTGGAACTACCTATAGTGCACCTTTTGGTATTGCGCCGGTAGGCCTGCAGGGATTAATGTGGCCGAATGCTCCGGATATTTTAGCTAAAGCGGCTTTGAAACACAATATTCCTTTTATTCTGAGTACGGTTTCTACCAGCAGTATTGAACAGATTGCGGTTTTGACAGAAAGTAAATTTTGGTTTCAATTGTATCATCCCAAGGAAAACAGTTTGCGCGATGATATTCTAAGACGTCTGCAGGATGTAGAGTGTCAGGTGTTGGTGGTGCTGGTGGATGTGCCTTCCTTCGGGCTTCGATACAGAGAGATAAGGGCAGGTTTGTCTATGCCGCCGAAACACACGTTGCGTAATTTTATCCAAGCTGCTACACGACCCATTTGGGCGCTAGAAACTTTGCGAGCTGGAATGCCTTCTTTTGCTACTTTAAAGCCTTATATGCGCAAGGGAATGGATATAAAGCAGCTGGGGAAGTTTATGAACGATACATTTAGCGGTAAGGTGGATGCAGATAAAGTACGTGCTATTAGAGATCTTTGGCCCGGTAAGTTGGTAGTAAAAGGAGTGGTGAGTGAAGAAGATGCGGAGCTTTGTGCGCAGATTGGTGTGGATGGGATTATTATTTCCAATCACGGAGGGCGACAGATTGATGCTGGCGAATCCACGATTCAATCTTTAAAAAGGCTGGTAACACATTACAAGAGTAAGTATAAGATTATGATCGATAGTGGTCTGCGCTCTGGTCCAGATATTGCAAGGGCGCTGGCCTGTGGCGCTGATTTTGCTTTTATGGGTCGCCCATTTATGTATGGTGTAGGGGCCCTGGGAAATAAAGGGGGCGATCACACGATTGCAATGCTGAAGGCTCAATTAAAACAGGTAATGGAGCAGGTTTGCTGCGAAAGGCCGGAAGAGCTTCCGTCGTGTTTGATTAAATAAGTGATTTGCTCATCGGCATATTTATACCCTTCCGTAATAAATGGTGATAGATGGAAGCTTTAAGTGAGGCTATTTCACTATTAGGATGGCCGATACTCACGTGATGGAGTGGTTGTTTAAGTTTTTCACTGTAAAATTTGTAGATCGGGATGCACTAATAGACGTTTATGGCTAATTTAGAGTGATTAATTTATTGAGCCATATGCAAAGAATAGTACTGCTACTGATTAGTATGGGCCTGTATAGTTTTCTTCAGGCCCAGTCTCCAAAAGTCCCTTCGCTTGTATTTACCGATGCAGCTTCTTTAGAATTGATAGGTCAAGCCTTTCCTCTGAAAAGTTATCACAGAATTGATACTACATTATATCCGGACTTCCCTGCGGCGGTCAAGCAATTGCTTACTAACTCCGCAGGGCTTGTTATTTCTTTTAAGACCCGAAGTCCTCGTATTGCCGCGAAGTGGTGTGTGACAAACAGAAGGCAGAGCAACAATATGACACCCATTGTCAATAAAGGCTTGGATTTGTACATTAAACGTGAAGGGAAGTGGGTATTTGCCGGCGTAGGTCGCCCTAGCAATGTTTGCAGCGAATATATAATGGTAGAAAACATGGATAATTCCGAAAAAGAGTGTTTGCTATATCTACCTTTATATGATGAGGTGAAAAGTTTACAGATCGGAGTGGATAGTGGTTATCAAGTGGTGCGAGGTATTAATCCTTTCAAAAAGAAAGTTGTGATTTATGGTTCTAGTATAACGCAGGGTGCTTCGGCTAGCAGACCCGGAATGGCTTATCCAGCAAGATTATCAAGAGAGATGGGAGTCAATTTTATTAACCTAGGATTAAGCGGAAATGGGAAAATGGAAAAAGAAGTAGCAGATATGCTGGCTACCATTGATGCAGACGCCTTTGTACTAGATTGCTTTGCTAATCCAAGTCCGGAGCAGATTGCCCAACGCACAGGGTATCTGGTGAAGGCTATCAGAGCAAAGCATCCTAATGCTCCCATTATCATAATACAAAGTGTGATTAGGGAATCGGGTAATTTTAATCAAGTAGTCAGAGAAAGAGTGCGTCAGCAAAACGAGAATGCTTATCAAGAATATCAGCAGTTGATAAAGGAGGGGGTTAAAAATCTTTATTTGATCAAAGGCGATAATCTTTTAGGAAAAGATCATGAGGGCACCACAGATGGTGTACATCCCAATGATATTGGTTTTGATCGTATGCTACAAGTAATTCAGCCCGAACTCACACGTATTCTCAAACCTCTACTACACTAATCGAATTGCTCTTATGAAGAAAGTGTTTTTATGCTGTATCATAGCTTTGTCGTTCTTATCACATTCTGTTGCTCAAGAAAGAGATCGTACGCCCGTTAAACTACGAGTTGGTACTTATAATGTAGGACACTTTAATCAGGGAATGAAAGGGGGGTATGAGCCTAAAGGTAAAAGGTTTTACCCCAATAAAAATTCTACTACGGATAGATATATACAGAAAGAGCTGCTGAATTGGAAAAAGTGGATTGGAGAACAGAGTATGGATATCTTCTTTGTGCAAGAATGGAATCAATACTTCGATCAGGATAGCACTTATAATGCGGCAGATGAGCTATTAAAGCCCTACTACAATAATCTCTATTTTGGTAAAGCACACACTTGGATTTTTAATGGCATAGCTACAAACTATCACTTGCAGAATATTCGTACACAGTATTGGTATGAGGATTATTATGCATTAATAGGCGACTTGAAATTAGGTGATATCACTGTACAAGTTATTTCCACTCATATTCCTTGGCAGGCTGCCGGTCATAAGAAGGCATTAGAAGCCATTAAGAATGAATTGAAAAAGTATGAATACTTTATTTGTGCCGGAGATTTCAATGCTAAAGACGATGCCGTACTATCCTTCAAGGAAGCCGGGTTTAATATAGCTAACGGCGGACATCTGGGGTGGTTTGCAACAAGTAGAACAGTAATACTGGATCGTATGCAGGATGCGCCCGATAGGCATATCGATAATATTATTACGAGCGGCAATATTAAGATCATGAATGTGTCGGCACCCACAACCGGACTCAACGACCTCGATCATTTGCCGCTGCTTGCTGATATAATTATTACTAGATGATTGTTGGGTTCGGCAAAGGCCTATGAACCAATAATTACTTTAATACCTCTTTCTTCAAACTGATTTACCAGTTCAGGAGTAATTTTATCATCTGTTACGATATAAGAGATTTGTTCGATACCGCAGATTTTTGCCACTCCACGTCTATTAAACTTCGTACTGTCGGCTAGAAGAATAAGTGTTTGGGCTGCGTCAATCATCTTCCTGTTTAATGTGGCTTCGGTAAGGTTAGAAATTGTGGCGCCATGATCCATGTCGATTCCGTCCACACCAAGAAAGAGCAGTTCGCAAGAAATATCTTCCAGAATCTGAAGCGCATACCCTCCGGCAACAGAAGAAGAATTTGGTCTGATTAAACCTCCTAATTGAAGTACTTCTACATTGGTACGATTACTGAGCTCTAGTCCCACTTTCAGTGCAGGCGTAATTACTGTGACTTTGTGCTGGGGATGAAGCGCGGATGCCAAGGCAAAAGCAGTGGTACCCGAGCCAATCATGATAGAGTCGGCGTTTTTAATTAAGCTTAAAGCTGCTTTCGCAATCTTTTTCTTTTCTTCAATATTAATAAATTCTTTTTCATTTATGGGACGATCCACGGCGTAGGGATTATTGAGAGAGGCGCCACCTTTTGTTCTAAATAGTAAGTTTTTTTCCTCCAGGATTTTCAAATCCTTACGGATTGTTACGCCCGAAACCTTCATTTCTCGGGCTAAGTCGTCGATGTTTACCTTACCTTTTTTATTGATCTCGTTTAAGATGTGCTCATGTCGCTCAGTAATGGTTCTTGTTGCCATGGTGAATAGGGTTTAAAATCAGGGGATAAAATTGCTATTTTTAAATTTAATTTTTATTTTTAAAAATGTTTAAATTTATTTTATTTTGTTAAAATTTCTTGCATATATGAATAACGACTTAATTCAAAACGGATTGTTTGCTAAAATAGGTCTTCCCAAACACCTCGCTTGGGGGTATCTAGGAATTCTCATCTTCATGATGGGAGATGGGGTAGAGCAAGGCTGGCTAAGCCCTTATTTGATTAATAACCGCGGTCTCAATATTGAGCAAGCCGCAACACTTTTTAGTGTTTACGGTTTTACTGTGGCTGTTTCCTCATTCCTGTCAGGCATATTGGCCGAAGGATGGGGTGTGCGAAAAATGATGTGGGTGGGCTTTTTGCTGTTTGTAGCTGGTACTGTGGGATTTGTGGGTGTAGGACTCCAAAACCTAGATTTTCCCACTATGATGCTGACTTATGCCATTCGTGGTTTTGGTTATCCTTTATTTGCTTACACATTTTTGGTGTGGATCACCTATCGTACTCCACAGAGCAGACTGGGAACAGCTGTAGGTTGGTTCTGGTTTGTGTTTACAGGTGGTTTAAATGTATTTGGCGCTTATTATTCCAGCTGGGCAATATCGCGGCTGGGACATCTCAATACATTATGGACTTCATTGTTCTGGGTGGCATTGGGGGTAGTATTTGCTCTACTGCTTAATCGCGATAAAGTAGAAAAAACAGGCTCACGTAACAAACTGCAGGAAGTAAAAGAGAGTTTTGCCATTGCAGTAAAAGAGCCAAAGGTATTACTGGGGGGGATTGTTCGAACTATTAATACTACTGCTCAGTTTGCCTTTCCGGTATTTATGCCGCTTTATTTTGAAAAGTATAATTTCTCTACAGAAGACTGGCTGAAGATATGGGGTACCATCTTTACAGCCAATATAATATTCAATCTCATTTTCGGTTTTGTGGGTGACCGCTTAGGATGGCGTAGAACCGTTTCGGTATTTGGTGGCGTGGGTTGTGCTTTATCCACACTATTATTTTATTATTCACCTCAGATTTTCAATGGCAGCTTTTATATGGTGATGTTGAGTGGTGTGCTCTGGGGTGCACTATTGGCGGGTTATGTGCCTTTATCGGCATTAGTACCATCCTTGGTTACTAAAGGGAAAGGGGCTGCTATGGCATTTTTAAACCTAGGAGCCGGCTTATCGGTAGTGGCAGGCCCACTAATTGTGCGACTGTTTATTGGTCCTCTAGGAAATGCAGGTGTTATATGGATCTTAGCCATTCTGTATTTCGTTAGTGCGGTTCTTACACAGTTCATCACATTGCCCAAAGCACAAGATAATAATGCATAGAATTATAGCTGTTTAATTATAAAAATCAAAGAGATATATGACTATTTTAATTACTGCGCCTTACAATGAAGCGGGACGTAAAGAGTTGGAAGCCTGTTTTGGAAAAGTTGTTTATAAGGTATGGAAAGAAAACGGGCGCGCCTTTAATGCATCAGAATTAGATAACCTATTGACAGAAACACAAGCGGATGCGCTAATTACGGAGCACGACGAAGTAACGGAAGATGTGATTCGTAAGCATGCTCGTTTGAAATTTATTGGTGTTTGTAGAGGTACACCATCTAATGTAGCCGTACAGGTTGCTAAAGAACTAGGTATTGAAGTATTTAACACTCCTGCGCGGAATGCACAGGCAGTAGCGGAAATGTTTATAGCTAATGTGATCACTTTCTTGCGTAAAACGATTCCTTCGATCGAGTGGTTGAAGGGGCGCAACTGGCAGGCCGGAGCACACGACTCTTATCTACAGTTTAAGGGCAATGAAATCGCCGGTATGACCATCGGTATGGTTGGATTTGGTGCAGTAGGGCAACGTATTGCCAGTATGGTGAAGTCTTTCCCTTGCAAGATCCAATTTTATGACCCATTTATTACAACTCCATTTGAAGACTACAAGCTGGTGAGTTTGGAAGAAGTGTTTGCAACTTCTGATATCGTTTCGATTCATCTTCCGGTGAATAAAGATACCATAGGTATGATAGATAAACGTCTTATCGGGCTGATGAAGAAAGACGCCATTTTTGTCAACACTGCTAGAGCTGCGGTTGTAAAGCGTGATGATCTACTCGAAGCAATAGAGGGTAATAAAATTCGTGGCGCCATACTGGATGTATTCGATCATGAACCTCCGGATGATACCGATTACCGCCTCATTGATCATCCTAATGTACTGGCAACACCTCATACCGCAGGTGCTACACATGAAGTGGAAGATCATCATGTACGTATCATGAATGAGAAATTATTACAATGGGCCAAACAGCAAGCCGTTCATCAATAACGGAAATATTTAAAAAGTAAAGAACAATGAAGAATGCTCATATTATTATAGATTTCGGAACAGGCAATTTGCGCGCAGCTGTAATTGCTACAGATGGGAGTATACTAGGTGCAGCACGTGAAGATGTTCCGTATATCAGAGATCATCAATATGACGATTCTATTTATTTTGATCCGGCGGCTTTATGGGATCTGATTTTGGAACTTACAGCTATCGCATTAAAGCAGGCTGGCCTGGTGAAAGTGCTGGGAATTACAGCTACCAGCCAGCGTGAAGGTATTGTAGTATTGGATAAAGCCGGTATACCCGTAATCGGAATGCCGAATATCGATCACAGAGGAAGAGCATGGGAGCATACCTTGCAAAATAAAGATGAAGTGTACCGTCTTACAGGACGATTCCCTACTTCACTCTTTTCGGCATTTAAACTGGTGGGATTAAGAGAAGGTAGGAAGGATTTATGGGAACAGGCGGATACATTCTTGAGCATTAGTGATTGGATTGAATACATGTTCTCGGGAGTAGAACATTACGAGCACTCTCAGGCATCAGAAACGTTGCTGTATGATGTAGCGCGTAAATCTTGGTCGGATGCTTTATGTGAAAAATTCAACCTCCCTTCGTCGCTATTGCCTCCTTTGTCCGATTCGGGAACCGTATTAGGGAAGATTAAGCCCCAGGTAGCGGAAGGCTTATCCATTAATCCTGAAGCTCAGGTAATTGTAGGTGGAGCTGATACGCAACTGGCAGTATTGAGCACCTGTGCCAATGAGGGGGATATTGTAATCGTTTCTGGAACCACTACACCTATTATCAAGTTGTCAGCAACTTATGATTTGGACGAACGCCAGCGTATTTGGACAGGAAGACATATAGATGAGAATAGTTTTATGGTAGAAGCCAATGCTGGTGTTACCGGATTAAACTATCAACGCCTGAAAAAGATTTTCTATCCCAATGAAGGATACGAAGTGATTGAGCGCGAAATACAATCTGTAAGCGATTATCAGTGTGTGGCTTCTTTAGGTTCTTTAATAGCAGACGAATCCAAGCCACTTATCAGAGGTGGATTTATTTTCAATACTCCCGTAAACAATGAGCTTTCGAGAGGAAGCTTCATGTGGGCTACTCTTTGGGATATGGCATGCAGTATTTATGAAAATTATAAAACGCTCGTATTTGTAACACATTACGACAAGTCTTATATCTGGACTTGTGGAGGAGGCTTAGAAAGTAAAATCCTGAGGCAGTTTATTGCTAATCTGACAGGAAAGGAAATCAGAATACGTGATAATTATCGTCATGCTTCGGTTGTGGGTGGTATGATGATTTGCAACAATGCATTGAAGATAGATAGTTATGCTGTGCAGGATTATGAAAAAGTTGAGCCTATGGACGATAAGCAACATCAGCAGCTATATGAACAGTGGAAGGATAATAGAGCGCTCTTAAAAAAGATTTTCTGATGGATGAAGCATATTTTATAGGGATTGATCTGGGAACACAGGGGCTCAGAGTAGTGATATTAGATAATAAGGGTAATATTGCGGCCAGTTCAGAACAGGGATTTACTTTATCTCCCGAAATGCGAATGGAGCAGAACCCCAACGAATGGTGGGAGGTATGTGTACAATGTTTAGAGAAGGCTGTAGCACAGTTATCGGCTTTTCAAAAAGCAGCTGTTCGTGCGGTGGCTGTGGATTCTACATCAGGTACTGTTATTCCTATTGATAAAGAATATCAGCCCTTGCATAATGCCATTATGTATAGTGATCAGCGCTCGGCAGAGCAAGCTAAGCATTGTACGGCTGTGGCAAAGCAACATCACCCACATGGATTTACCGGCTTTAGTTGGTCTACCGGTTTGGCTAAAATGGTGTGGTTTATCAACACTTTTCCTGAGAAGGCCGATCGTATTTTCAAATGGATTCATGCAGCCGAGTTTATAACAGGGAAGTTAAGCGGTGTATGGCATGTGACGGATTATACTAATGTATTGAAATCTGGTTTTGATCTTGCCGCCCTTTATTGGCCTGATTACATTAGTGATGTGTTAGGGATAAGAAAAGATTGGTTGCAAGAGGTGCTACCGTCGGGAAGAGTCATCGGAACTCTTAATAAAGACTTGTCACAACAGCTGGGACTTCCTTCTAATGTAGCAGTTACTACTGGTTTAACCGATGGATGTGCTTCACAAGTGGCATCAGGCGCCATGAGGCCTGGCCAGTGGAATACCACAATCGGCACCACCTTGGTGATTAAGGGGGTTTCGGTGAAAGAAATTAAAGACCCGGAGAATCGGATTTATAATCATAGGCACCCTGCTGGTTTTTGGATGCCGGGTGGGGCTGGAAATATCGGTGCGGACTGGGTTTCTGCCGGATTTAAAGATGAGCTGGAGCATTACAATAATGCAGCTGTTACACTCACACCTACCGGACAAATTGCCTATCCGCTTTTGCAGAAAGGAGAGCGCTTCCCCTTCCTAGCTCCTGAAGTATCAGGCTTTGCTCCTGAAAATGTTTCGAAGGAAGTGTTGTACACGGCCAATATGGAAGGAGTAGCCTATGCCGAGCGTTACGCGTATGAATTAATTAGTAATCTTTCAGGGGAAGAAGTTTCTGAAATTTATACTGCAGGAGGTGCCAGTAATAGTGATATCTGGCTGCAAATACGTAGCGACATCATGCAAAAGCCAATATGTAAAATGAAATATGTATCAGGAGCTGTGGGTACAGCCATCGTGGCAGCTTCCACCACTTATTTTAAGGATATCACCGAAGCGACTGCAGCTCTTACACAGGCAGAAAAATGGATTTCCCCCCGTTCTGATATGCACCAGCAGTATAATGATTTGTACGGACGTTTCCTGAATACGATGAAGGATAAAGGATTTCTGAAATAGAATAATTAATTAAAAACTTACTTTAGTATATCATTCAACATAAGATAGATGTTAAGAGTAATATTGTTAAGACATGGAGAAACGCCCTACAATGCGGCGGGTAACAAATATTGCGGAAGAACCGATTTGGGGCTTACTGAAAAGGGCTTGGCGCAAGCTGCAAAAGTAGCTGCCTCCTTAAAAGGTGTTAATATAGATGCAGTATATTCTTCTCCCTTACAACGTGCAAGAATAACTGCAGAAATAGCATCGGGCAATCGCCCTGTAACTACAGATGAACGCCTTATAGAAATTGATTTCGGGTTATGGGAAGGAAAAACAAAAGAGGAATTTAATGCAGAAAACCCTTCTTATTGGAAAGAATGGATGGCCGATCCTCGTTCTGCAAAGGCGGGTGGTACAGGAGAGTCGGGTGGTGATGTAGTGAAGCGTGTGAATGACTTCTTTAATGAAATGCTTCAAAAACATCACGGGCAATTGATACTGGTTGTGGCTCATAATGGTGTAAATCGCCTATACATGGCAGAAAAATTAGGTATGCCACTCTCTAATTATCGCTCTTTTGATATAGAAAATTCTTCCATTACTTATTTTGAGCTGCAAGATGATGGCAGATTTGTCCTGAAAAAATTGAATGCACAATCCTTATAAGCGCTGGCGTTATTATCTAAATGTGGAAACCATGAATAGAAAAGGTTATCTCGTTTTGCTTTTGAGTGTGTTGATTTTGGTGGGATGTAACGCGTCTCGTAACTCCTCATCCGCACAAGATGCCGTTGTTTCTATAAATAGTCTACCTCGCAATATTTATATAGAAGGCGGTAAATTTCACGTGCAGGGAGTAGTGGTGGATGTAAAACGGGGTTATGCTTATTTTTCTTTTACAACAAGTCTTGTAAAAACTAATCTTAAAGGTGAAATAATAGGAAGTGTGGAAGGCTTTTTGGGGCATCTGGGATGCTTGGATGTGAATCCTGAAGATGGACGCCTATACGCTTCTTTAGAATATAAGAGCGATAACATTGGGAAGGGAATCTTGAAGGGTTTGGGAAATGATTCTTTGCTATCGAAGCAGCAAGGAAGTTCTTTCTACATAGCCATTTTTGACCCTGAAAAGATTACAAGACCCGGCATGCATGCCGAAAAAGATCCGGTGCTAACAACTGTATATTTGAAAGAGGTGTTGGATGATTATACTGCAACTGTAAAGCATAAGGGTAAAGAAGTGCAACATCGTTATGGTTGTAGTGGCATTGATGGCATCTCTTTTGGTCCGCAGTTTGGTAAGAAAAATGGCAAAACTTATTTGAATGTTGCTTATGGTATATACAGCGACACGTCGCGGTCCGACAACGATTATCAAGTGATTTTACAATACGATCCACGAGAGCTGAAAAAGTATGAACGTCGCTTATCTCAAAATCATTTTGAAGCAATAGGCCCTGATAAGCCGTTGAATAAGTATTTCGTGTATACAGGCAATACTACCTATGGTATCCAGAATTTGGAATATGATCCTTACACGGGATTTTGGCTCGCCGCAGTATATAACGGGAAAAAAACTCTTTTCCCCAACTATGGCTTATTTGCAATAGATGGAGGGAAAGCACCAGTACTGGAAACTTTAAAGAGATTTGATAATGGTGAAAAGGGGAAAGTATTGCAATTGGCAAAAGCCGGATCTTATGATGTTAAAACCAATACATACGGGTGGCACTTTAAGTGGGGTGCTACCGGGATACATTCATTAGGAAACGGTTATTTCTATATTTCTGAAAACGGTACTACTAAAGAAAAAAAACAGTATTGTAACCTTCAATTGTATCGGTGGACCGGCAATCCGGATATTCCATTTGAAAAGGTGAAATAAAAAATATTGCCGATTTTCTTGCTGACAAAGGGTTGTCACCCGGCCTATTGAAATTTGTTGTGAAAAAAAATAACACTATGAGCACAACAATTTCTATTGAACGTCCTATTCTTACCAAAGATGAATTACTAGTAGCCTGGCAAGGGCATCGTAAACTAACCAGAAGGGTTATAGAAATTTTTCCGGAAAAGGATTTGTTTAACTTTTCCATTGGGGGGATGCGCCCATTTGCTGAACTCTGCAGAGAAATAATTGCCGTTGCTGCAGGAAGTATGCAGCAGATTGTAACAGGGAATATTCGCCCTTTAGAAGAGTGTATGCCTGAGGTTCAGGAGAAGGCAGATATACTCGAGTCCTGGGATCAGACTACTGATATTATTAATACCTCATGGTCGCAGATTCAGCCGGAGCGTTTCAGAGAGGAGATCAGCCTGTTTGGTGCCTACAACATGTCGGTGATAGGCATAATACAATATGCCATAGACAATGAGATTCATCATCGTGGCCAAGGATATGTTTATCTACGGGCATTAGGCATAGAGCCTCCTTTCTTCTGGGAAAGATTTTAAGCCCAAAACCACTCCTTGTTTTTATACAGGACATATTGCAAGCAAGTAGTAAGATTTTACATCACAACAATAAAAACCACCATGCAGGAAAAATAGCCCTTCGGTAAATTTACGGTTAAATCCTAGCTGGTGAAACGATTGTTGCAATATGTTCTGTTTTTTATCTTTTCTATTGTCGGGCTAATTACTTCTGTTATAGCTCAGACTGTGGATGTATATGTAGCTCCTAATGGGAATGATGCTGATTCAGGAACTTTACATCGGCCTAAAGCTTCACTTGCGGCTGCTTTACGTCAAGTAAGAGAGATACGTCGTCTGAATGGAGCGGCACTTACACAACCGATTCATATTATTTTTCGCCCGGGTACCTATTATTTACAGGAGCCTGTATTTATAAGACCAGAAGATTCCGGAACACCACATAGTCCTACAATCATTCAAACTGACGGCTCAGGGGAAGTCGTTATTAGCGGAGGAGCTATAGTAAGTGGATGGAAAAAACTAGAGTATCCTGTACAAGGTTTGTCTGAAAGTGCTATGCCCCATGTATGGGTGGCAGATTTGCCAGATGCATTATATGGTCTACCTCCAGTGCGTCAATTATGGGTGAATGGAAAAAAAGCGGTAAGGGCCAGATGGCCTAACGGCATGGAGATGCAGCGTATCCTCACTTGGGATAAAAAAGATGAAACCTGTTTGATTCCGGCACCTCCTTCTTCATTTACAGAAGTAAAAGGCGCCGAAATGTTCATTCATCAATGGTGGGAAATAGCGATTCTGCGCATTAATAATATGCAGCGGTTGGGGGATAGCGCACGCTTGAGTTTCAGACAGCCAGAAAGTCGTATACAGAGCGAGCATCCTTGGCCGGCACCCTGGTTATCGAAAGAAACAGGCAACTCGGCTTTTTATCTTAGCAATGCCATTTCGTTTTTAGATGAACCGGGAGAATGGTTTGCAGACCACTCATCTGGAAAACTTTATTATTGGCCTCGGGAGGGCGAAGATCTCGGCCAGGCTATGGTGGTTGTGCCGGTGCAAGAGCAACTAATAAAAATATCCGGCACTGCCGATGCTGTCATACAGCATATTTATTTTAAAGGTATTCATTTCAAATATGCAGCATGGAATCGTCCTTCATTAATGGGCCATGTTCCGCATCAGGCGGGCATGCCAATGACGGATGCTTATAAACTAAGACCTGCCGGTACTAGGGAGAAGGCTTCGTTGGAAAATCAGGCATGGATTGTACGTCCTGCGGCAGCTATCGAGGTTTCTTTTGCACATGATATTTCTTTTGAAACCTGTACCGTTCAGCATGTAGCATCCACGGGTCTGGACTTTATACAGGGTGTTAAACATAGTAGCATTAAAGGCAGCCTTTTTAAGGACATCGGTGGTACTGCAATATTAGCAGGTATGTTTGCCGAGGATGGTATGGAGATACATCTGCCTTATAATCCACAGGACGAAAGAATATTTACTGACTCCATAGTAATTGCCAATAATCTAATTACCGATGCTACAAATGAGGATTGGGGTGCTGTGGGCATCGGCTTGGGTTACGTGCGTAATACCACTGTTAAACATAATGAAATTGAGAATGTAAACTATTCGGGTATTAGTTTAGGCTGGGGATGGAGCCCTCAGCCCAATGTGATGAAGGATAACAGAATTATCGCTAATCGTATTCATCATTTTGGGAAACAGAATTATGACTGCGCGGGTATTTATACCTTAAGTGCACAACCCGGTACGCTTATTAGTGAAAATTATATTGATAGCGTATTTAAAGCCCCCTACGCCCATTTGCCCTCTCATTGGTTTTATTTGTATACTGATGAAGGTTCTGCGTATATAACTATTAAAAATAACTGGACTCCTTCTCATAAGTATCTTCAAAATAATAATGGCCCCGGCAACCAATGGCAGCACAACGGACCAGAGGTGGATGCGCGGGTGAAACAGCTAGCAGGCCTCGAACCGCAGTATCATTATTTATTGAAAGAAAAAACTGCTCATACTGTAAACCAGCCTATTAATAAGGAGCATGAAGAATTAGTGGAGATAATAGTTGATAGAAAAAGTAAATTAGATGTGGATAGACTTAAAGCCTTCTTAAAGCAAAATAATGTTAATCCCAATAGTATCTATCGATGGAAGAATAGATATGTCATCTTTGATAGGATACAGGACTTATCGGTCTTTGAAGGTAAATTGAAAAAAGAGTTTCCTCAACTAACTGTACGAGCGTATTATCATCTTTATTATCATTTTGATAGAAGTAATTGTAGTGAAGAAGTTTTCTCAGATAAGGAAAAGGAACATATAATCCTCACCGCAAATCTTGTGGAAGATGCAGATAAGCAGCAGGAATATTTCCATTATCATGATGTGCAGTTTGATGAATGGCCCGAAGTCGCAAAGGGCTTCTGTAATGCTCAATTTGAGCAGCTGCTTTGCTTTACAAGAGATCGGCAGCTGATGTTGGTTATCAGCATCCCAAAGGGAAAAAACTTGAATGAACTAAATCCCAAAACAATTGAGAATAATCCTCGGGTAGTAGAATGGAACCAAATTATGGCGCAGTATCAGGAGAGTATAGAAGGCGCAAAGGATAAAGAAGTGTGGAAGTTTTTCAAAAAGCTTAATAAATAATTGAACGTATTTAAATATTTATTGCAATGTTAACTATTGGAATATTAGGACTGGGAGAGGGTAGGAGTACAATGAGCGCAGCTCTACAGAGCAAGAAATTGCATTTGAAAATGGTGTGTGATGTCAATGAGAATCTTTGCAAGCTGCGTTGTAAGGAGTTTGATTTTGACCGTTACACGACGCAGTATGAAGATATGCTAAAGGATGCGGATATTGACATCATTGCCATCTATACGCCTGATCATTTGCATGCTGAGCATATCAGTATGGCATTAAAGCATGGCAAGCATGTTGTATGCACTAAGCCATTTATTGATAACTTAAAAGATGCAAAACCCTTATTGGAATTGCAAAAGCAAACGGGTAAAAAGATTTTTGTAGGACAAAGCTCTCGTTTTTTTGAGCCCGCAATGCGTCAGCGTAAAGATTTTGAAAATGGTGAAATTGGCGAACTTATTACAGTAGAAAGTCATTATCACGCCGATCATCGATGGTTTTTAGAAAAGAATTGGGCTTTGGAAGAGGCTTTTAAGTGGCTATATGGTGGATTAAGTCATCCGGTAGATTTTGTCAGATGGTACTTGCCTAATATAGAAGAGGTGATGGGGTATGGAATGATCAGCGCTAATGGTAAAAAAGCTGGTCTGAAGCATGAGGATACTATGCATTTTATTTTTAAGGCAACTGATGGAAGAATTGCTCGTGTGAGCGGCGTATATACATCTCCTATTCAGCCTCCTTACCGCGAAAGTGGTATGAGTACTGTTTTGCGAGGTACGGAAGGGGCTAGTCAAGCCGATTACCATGAGTTGCGTTATGCAATTACTGACCGGAGCGGAGAGGAAAAAATAATTACCTGGGGTGATAATGCCTTAAAATACTATTACCGTTTTGAAGGGCAAAGTCATCATGCGGGCGAATATCAAAATTACCTTGAATATTTCGTTGATTCGATTGAGCAGGAATTTACCGCCTATCCCGATATATCAGAAGGAATTGGAACAGTAGCACTGCTGCAAGCCATGGATGAAAGTCTTAAACAAGGAACTCCCATAAAAATAAAAGCAATATTAGAGCGGTATGGTTTGGATTCGCAACTCGTCGGGTTGTAACATTCTATGCAGCGTTTTTCAAAATCGCCATGTAATTATTATTTAAAAGAAGCATTAACGTGAATACAATTCTATCCAAGCTTCAAACGATTGACTATGTCATAGTAATTACTTACCTAGTAATACTATTATTTATAGGATATAAAGCCAGTTTTGGAGGGAAGAAGCAAAAAGATGAAACCCTGTTTTTGGCTGGAAAATCTCTTAACTGGTACAATGTGGGGTTCAATATGTGGGGAACCAATGTAGGCCCTTCAATGTTACTGGCATTTGCCAGTATTGGCTATGCTACAGGCATAGTGGCCGGTAATTTTGAATGGTATGCCTTCGTGTTTTTGCTTTTGTTGGCGGTGGTATTTGCGCCTCGTTATATTGCCAGTAAAGTAACCACCATGCCAGAATTTATGGGACAACGGTATGGTGAGGGCACTCGCAATATTCTGGCTTGGTACGCATTGGTGAAAATTCTTATATCCTGGTTGTCGTTGGGACTATTTGCAGGCGGTTTTCTTGTACGACAAATATTGGGAATCCCCATGTGGCAATCAGTAATTGTGTTGGTGTTGTTTGCTGGATTATTTGCATTTGCAGGTGGACTGAAAGCTATTGCCAAGGTAAATGTGTTTCAGATGATTTTGCTAATTGGCGTATCCCTGCTGCTCTGTGTAATGGGTATTCATAAAGTAGGAGGGGTAAGGGCATTGATACAACAAACACCGGATGAATACTGGAGTATGATAAGACCCGCTTCAGACCAGGCTTATCCTTGGTATGCTATTTTGTTGGGTTATCCAGTTTCAGCTATTGCATTCTTCTGTACGGATCAGGCGATGGTGCAGTCGGTGTTAGGTGCGCGTAATCTTGAACAAGGACAGTTGGGAGTGAATTTTATAGGATGGTTAAAAATATTGTCCTTGCCATTGTTTATCATTCCGGGTGTGGTTTGTTATGTGTTATATCCTAATCTGAGTAGTCCAGACGAAGCCTATATGACGCTTGTTACGAATTTATTCCCTCCAGGTATGAACGGGTTGGTAATAGTGGTGCTGATTGCAGTGTTAGTAGGAACGATTGGATCTTCTTTGAATGCTTTAAGTACGGTTTTCACTACCGATATCTATGCTAAAAAGATTCGTCCCAATGCCGATAATCAGCAGCTCATCAAAGTAGGCAGAATGACTGTTGTTGCAGGTTGTTTTTTTGCCATTCTTATGGCTATAGCTATTGATAGTATTAAAGGATTAAACCTTTTCGATGTATTTCAGGCTGTGCTTGGGTTTATCGCACCTTCATTAGCAGTAGTGTTTTTGTTGGCAGTGTTTTGGAAACCGCTTACACGACGAGCTGTGAATTTTACCTTGATATGGGGCTCTATTATCAGTTTATTTATCGGGGTATTGTATTTATGGGTGTTTCCGGCAAATAGTTATTCCTTTTGGCCCCATTATCTGTTTTTATCTTTTTTAATCTTTTTATTGTTGCTGATTTTGGCTGTGGTGATTTCTATTGCAGACCCTACTCCACAAAAGGCTACAGTTATAGAGGAAGAAATACCCGTTACTACTTTACGTGTTAAGAGGGCATGGACGGCGCTAGTGATTGCAATGATTGTACTATATATAATATTTCATTAGTATGAGAAGAATGAATTGTTTGTTAAGAATTGCATGTTTTATTTGTTCCGCCCTATGCTTGGGTAACAACCTGTCTGCTCAAACTTGGATCTGGTATCCGGGCGACTATGAGATATGGTTGTCCAATGAAATGCAGAATCGTCGTACAGAGCGCGGAACGTTTTTCCCCGTATTCTGGAAAATTGATAACCATTATCCTTTAGTGGATTTTCACAAGGTATTTGATGTGTCTGCGGATGAAGAAGTCGAAATTTATGTTGAAGGACAGTACAATGTAAAGCTGGATGGAAAAGCTTTTGAAGGATATCCGCAGAAAATTTTTGTGCCGGCAGGACGACACAAGATTAATATTAAAGTCTTTAATCAAAAATCGGTACCGGCTATTTTTGTCCGAGGAAAAACGATTAAAAGCGATAGCTCTTGGTTACTGACATATGAAGATAAGGAGTGGATAGATGAAACAGGCAAAACATCGGATATATCTACCACTAAATGGGTAAATGCAGGATATTGGAATTTTAACACACCTGAACAATTGCCTTCTCAATTTAAATTACCGGTACGCCCTCAAGATGCCGTTAGTATGACAGCTGTCGGTGCTGGTACATTGGTGGATTTCGGCAAGGAGACATTTGGCTTTATCAAATTGCATAAACTGAAAGGGAAAGGTAAAATTACGGTGTACTACGGAGAAAGCCGTGAAGAAGCTTTGGATACAGCACACACGGAGACATTTGATAAGGTATATATAGATCAAAAGGAGGGGGATTTTGTATTCGAATTGTCCAAAGCTTTTCGATATGTTAATATCTTCACGGACCCGGATGTGCATTTTGAGAAAGTTTCCATGCTTTATGAATATGCCGATCTGGAAGATAAAGGATCTTTTAGATGCAATGATGAAGAAATTAATCAGATTTATGAGGTTGCTAAATATACATTTCACTTAAGCACGCGTGAGTTTTTTATAGATGGTATTAAAAGAGATAGATGGATTTGGAGTGGTGATGCGTACCAAAGCTACTTAATGAATTACTACCTCACCAATGATAATGAAACAGTAAAACGTACCATACTGGCATTACGTGGTAAAGATCCCATTACCAGTCATATTAATACTATAATGGATTATACACTCTATTGGTTCTTGAGTATCTATGATTACTATCTATATAGTGGAGATGTAAGCTTTGTGCGTAACAATTACGATCGGATGAAATCTTTGATGCATTTTGTATTGGGCAGAAGAAATAAAGATGGTTTGCTGGAAGGCTTGCCCGGCGACTGGGTTTTTATTGATTGGGCCGAAGGTTTGAGCAAGGAAGGTGCTGTGAGCTTTGAACAATTGTTATTTGCACGTAGTCTAGAAACGATGGCTTTAGTTGCCGATATAGTAGGACAGCAAGAAGATGCACAGCAATACGCTAAGCTTGCCGGAGATGTGCGTAAAAAGCTTTTTGATATTTATTGGAGCCAACAAAAAAAGGCATTTGTGCATAGCTTTGTCAAGGGGAGCCCTACTCATCATGTGACACGGTATGCAAATATGTTTGCAATCTTCTTTGATTATTTGTCTGATGAGCAGAAGTCCTTCGTTAAAGATTCTGTATTGTTGAATAAGCGTGTACCTCCGATTACCACTCCTTATATGAGATTTTATGAGTTGGAAGCGCTATGTGCTTTAGGCGAACAAAGCTATGTGACACAGGAAATGAAATCCTACTGGGGTGGGATGTTAAAGTTGGGAGCCACTTCATTCTGGGAAGAATATAATCCTCAAAAAAGCGGAGCAGATCATTACGCTATGTATGGCAGAAAGTATGGTAAAAGTCTGTGTCATGCATGGGGAGCGAGTCCTCTATATTTATTGGGAAAATATTATTTAGGTGTGAAGCCTACGTCGCCTGGGTATGCAACATATACCATCGAGCCTGCATTAGGCGGATTAAAGTGGATGGAGGGAAAAGTACCGACGCCTAATGGTAATATTGAGGTTTACTGCAGTACTACAAAGTTGCAAGTATTATCACCTGTAGGTATTGGTAAGTTGATATTGAAAAGTAAAATTCCTCCTAAGTGCAAGGATGGCATTTTTGTAAAAAGAGGGGATAATTTGTATGAGCTGAAAATAGAAAGTAACAAGCGGTATCAAATCACTTATCAAGCATTCTAAGTGTGCAAGGGATTGCTAAAAATAATAATAGGGTATGAAGAAATTTGTTCTTACTATATTAATAAGCATAGTGAGTATTTGGAATTTGAATGCTCAAGATGCATTAGTTAATACACACAGGAGCCCGTATGCAAAGCTTTGGGGGGCTGGTTGGAGTAATATAAAATTTACAGAAGGTTTTTGGCGTGATCGTTTTGAGATTTTAAATAAAGTAATGATTCCTTCAATATGGAATATATATACGAGCGATACCGTTTGTTACGCCTTTCAAAATTTTAAGATTGCTGCAGGGCTCGAAAAAGGCGCTTTTAGAGGACCGTCTTTTCATGATGGCGATTTTTACAAAACGCTAGAGGCGTTGGCAGCAGCTTATGCAGTAACTAAGAATGAGCAATTGGATAAGTGGATGGATGAAGCTATTGCTGTTATTGAAAAAGCTCAACGGCCCGATGGGTACATATATACTAAGAATATTATCGAACAGAAAACTTCGGGTGTAGTGAAGATGTTTGATGACAGGCTCAGTTTCGAAGCTTATAATTTCGGACATCTAATGACAGCCGCCTGTGTGCATTATAGAGCGACAGGAAAAAAATCTTTGCTAAACATTGCTGTTAAAGCTGCGGATTTTTTGATTGAGTTTTATGATAAGGCCACACCGGAGCAAGCTCGAAATGCTATCTGCCCTTCACATTATATGGGATTAGCTGAGCTATATCGTACTACTCAGTACTCAAAATATCTGAGTTTACTACAAAAGCTAATTGATATCAGAGGAACTACTGACGGCACGGATGATAATAGTGACCGTGCACCATTTAGAGAGATGCAGCGTATCGTAGGGCATGCTGTGCGAGCTAATTATCTGATGGCAGGTGTGGCAGATCTGTATGCGGAAAATGGCGATGAAACCTTGAAAACAACTTTAGACCGTCTTTGGAATAATATTGTCCATACTAAGATGTATGTAACGGGAGGTTGTGGGGCTTTGTACGATGGGGTGTCAGTTGATGGTATATCCTACAATCCAGACACGGTGCAGCGTGTGCATCAGGCCTATGGCCGCGACTATCAACTCCCTAATCTCACAGCACATAATGAGACCTGCGCTAATATAGGGAATGTATTATGGAACTATCGCATGTTTTTATTGTCGGGAGAAGAGCGATATATGAATATTGTTGAACTTGCTTTGTATAATAGTGTGTTGAGTGGTGTGAGCCTTGATGGCACAGGATATTTTTATACCAATCCTTTAGCACATAATAAAACTTTCCCGTATATTCTAAGATGGTCGGGAGGTCGTGTGCCATATATTCATATTTCTAATTGCTGTCCCCCAAATTTAGTACGCACATTAGCCGAAGTAGGCGAGTATATGTATAGTGTAAGCCGGGAGGGGTTTTATATTAATACTTATAGTAGTAATAATGCTGATATTACACTTGCTGATGGAAGTAAAGTTTCACTAAAACAACAGACTGATTATCCCTGGGATGGAAACGTAAATATCGTGTTTACAAAAACTCCTGATAAAAGTTTTAATGTTTATCTAAGAATTCCCAACTGGTGTGAAAATGCGCGTATTTATTGGGATGGTAAAGAAGAAGTAGTAAAAGGCGGGCAATATTTTGCATTGAATAAAAAATGGAAGCAGGGAGATAAAATCGCCCTTGAATTGGATATGCCGGTAACATTATTGGCATCGCATCCGCTCGTAGAGGAAACTCGTAATCAAGTAGCAGTGAAACGAGGCCCCATCGTGTATTGCATAGAATCACCAGATGCCTCCGAGCACTCCGTATTTAATGTTATGATGCCTGTGGATGCCAATCTTAAACCTGTTCCCACTTATATTGCTAACACTCGCATTATGGCATTGGAGGCTCAATTGCCGGTATTGAAAGCTGATCATTGGGAAGGTAGATTGTATAATGAAGTGCCAAAAACAGTGGACACCGCACAGATTAAACTGATCCCATACTTTACATGGGCCAACAGAGGACTATCCGATATGTCCGTCTGGATGCCAATATTTAGATAGTGAAATTTTATAATTTGATAGTTGTAAATTGCTGCTTATGCTAAAAAGAATATCTTTAGCGCTGATTTAATGATTGCGGATGAATATTGGGTTTAAAATTTTGCTTGCTGTTTTAGTAGCACTGGAATTACGTGTAGCAAATGGCCAACAAAGTGGGGCGTCAATCGATGCAATATTTAGAGATCCCCCAGAGTCAGCTAAACCCTGGGTGCTTTGGTATTGGATGCACGGCGCCGTATCAAAAGAGGGTATAACCGCCGATCTCGAAGGGTTACGTAATAACGGTATTGGTGGTGTATATCTGGCTTGTATTTATGATACGGTATCCCGGATTCCGTATCCCCATCCTGCCCGTCAATTATCTCCTCAATGGTGGGAAATGATTAATCATGCCTTAAGAGAGTGCAAACGTCTAGGCATGAAGATGTCTCTGCACATGAGTGATGGATTTGCGTTGGCTGGTGGCCCTTGGATCAAACCCGAGCAATCCATGCAAAAACTGGTGTGGACAAAAACATATGTAAAAGCACCTTTACACGATCCTATCGTATTAGAACAACCTAAGGCTAACGAAAATTTTTATAAGGATGTCGCAGTATTTGCCTATCCAGCGAATTGTGCGCAGGCATTTAGTGATACGGTTCTGGTACCTACTGTTATCACCAGTACAGGAGAAAGAGCTTCTTACCTTGCTTTTCCGATAGATGACACCAAATCTTTTAAAAGTGATACTGCTTGTTGGATTCAATATAAATATCCTTCACCGTTTACGATACGATCGCTGAAAATACGTACTGGAGGTAATAATTATCAGGCCCTAAGGTTGACGGTATTGGCAGGTTATAATGGAATCGAGTTTGACACGATAATTAAATTACAACCGCCAAGGCACGGCTGGCAGGACAGCGATGAAGACTATACTTTTTCTATACCCACTACAACGGCAATGTATTTTCGTTTTCTGTGGAGTAAGGATGGTTCGGAGCCAGGCGCTGAGGATTTGGATGCTGCTAAGTGGAAACCTTCACTGAAGGTAAAAGGTATCTATTTGAGTGATGAGCCGGTAATTAATCAGATTGAAGCAAAGAATGGAAGTGTGTGGCGTGTGGCAACAAATACAGATGAGTTGTGCGTATGCAAAGAAGATGCCATACCTTTCGACAGGATTATCAATATTACAGACAAGATGGATGAAGACGGACAGCTGCATTGGACGCCACCATATGATGCGAACTGGATTATTACGCGAATAGGCCATACCTCTACAGGGCATACTAATGCAACGGGCGGCGCAGCAAAAGGTCTGGAATGTGATAAATTTGATGCGGAGGCCATTAAACTTCATTTTGATAATTGGTTTGGTAAAGTGTTTGAAATGACCGATCCCGGACTTGCCAGAGAAGTGCTTAAAATATTTTATATCGATAGCTGGGAGGCTGGGAGTCAGAATTGGAGTAAAAACTTTCTCTCCGAATTTAAAGCACGCAGAGGATACGAACTTTTACCTTATCTATTAGTGATGACGGGTACCCCAATAGAGGATGCCGCCACTTCCGAAAGGATACTACATGATGTGAGGGAAACAATTGCAGAATTAGTGAATGATATTTTTTATAAAACGCTTCGGAAACTGTCTGCTGAAAAAGATTGTGAGTTTATGGCCGAAAACGTGTCTCCTACCATGGTGAGCGACGGTTTACTACATTTTAAAACAGTGGATTATCCTACCGGGGAATTTTGGCTACATAGTCCTACACATGACAAGCCTAATGATATGTTGGATGCCATCAGTGCAGCGCATATTTATGGAAAGAATATAGTGCAGGCAGAGGCTTTTACTAATTTAAGAATGGCCTGGACGGAGCATCCCGGTAATATAAAGGTTGTTGGGGACCGCAATTTTGCTATGGGAATTAATAGAATGGTGTTGCATGTAACGACACATAATCCATGGCTGGATCGTAAGCCTGGTATGACACTCAGTAATATCGGTCTTTTTTATCAACGCGATCAGACTTGGTTTAAGCAAAGTAGGGCATGGATTGATTATATGACCAGAGTTTCCGCTATGCTTCAGTATGGGAAACCCGTTGCTGATATTGCTGTTTTTACAGGAGAGGAAGTGCCTCGAAGATCCATTTTGCCTGATCGATTAGTGAACACGCTGCCTGGAATATTTGGTAAGGAACGCTTGCTATCGGAGCAAAAACGTTTGGAAAATAAAGATCAGCCACTCCGTACCATTCCTGATGGGGTAAAGCATTCGGCTAATATGGCCGATCCGGAAGATTGGACAGATGCCCTGCGAGGGTATAAGTATGATTGTTTTAATCCTGATGCATTATTGGGCGCTAAAGTTAAAAATAAAAAAGTGGTATTTGAGTCTGGTGCTGAGTATGCTATTTTGGTTTTCCCCGGAAAATTGCTAATGAATCCTAATAGTCATCTAATGTCCTTGCATATTGCAAGAAAATTGTTAGAATTGTCAAGGGCTGGTGCTATTATTCTTATTGATAAAGGACATAAGGAGCCTATAGGTTTTAAAGATAACAGCGAAGAGTTGCAAAAGATATGGAAAGCATTGTTGCGTAGTCGCAATATAATTGACATACCTTATATGGAAGAAACATTTGCAAGGATAGGAGTAGAGCGGGATTTGGATGCTACAGCCAATAAAGAAAAAATTGCTTGGACTCATAGGAAGACTAATAATGAACATATTTATTTTGTTTCCAATCAGGAGAGCAAACCTGTTCAATTTACATTATCCTTCAGAGTTAAGGGATATACTCCTGAGATTGCGGATCCTGTAACGGGTTCCATTACCCCGGTGTCCGATTGGAGGGTTGTAAATGGTAGAACCATTATTGTACTTCCCTTGGATACACATCAATCTGTATTCATTATATTTAGAAAGAAGACAAAAGTATTGTCTACAAAGAATCAGTTTTTGCAGACTAGTTCATTGCTTGATGATATATCAAGTAACTGGTCAGTGCAGTTTGATCAGCAGATGGGTGGACCTACAGAAGTTGTTGATTTTCCTGTATTGCAATTGTGGAATGAAAAAAATGATCCTCGTATAAAATATTATTCAGGATCTGTTATATATAAAAGACAATTCTCATTATCTGATGTGAATAAAGATAGCCCTATTTATCTTATTATTGATAGTGTTTTTAATATCGCATCCGTTTCTATTAATGGCAAATACTGTGGTACTTTATGGACAGCGCCATACCGATTGGATATCTCGGATGCTATCCGAAAGGGGATAAATAATATTGAGATCACAGTGACTAATACTTGGTTGAACCGTCTTTTATACGATATTAGCTTGCCTGAAAAAAAGCGTATCACTTGGACTTCAGCTAATTTAGAGTTATTGAAAGGAAAATCTCTGCAGAAAGCAGGCATATCGGGACGGATTAGAATAGAGCAATAATTCCATATTTCCCAATCTATTCAATCGATTGCGCATATTTATTTTTGGTGACATTTCTAAGAGGTTCTTCATTATTTTTAAGTTTCCTGAATTGGATAATCTAAAAATTAGCCATGAAAAGAACCTGCTCTTTAATATTTATAGTAATTCTTTGCACAGTCCTCGCATCTTCTTTTGTGCATCATCATATTGCTCTAGTAGCTAGTAGACCTATAAAAGATTCTTCACTAATTATTCCTATAGGAGGAAATACATGGAGCAAACCTATTCAACCGCGTTCCAGAGTAATTTCGAATGCCGGTATTGTTAATTGGACTGATGCTAGTACGCAATTCGATACTTATTTCAGGGTGAGCACTCCAGGGAAACTGCATCTAAAAATTAGTGCAAAAACTGAAGGTAGGAGTTCTTTGAGGGTTATTATTAATAATGTGCCGAGAGATATAACAGTAGATGGAAATGTTTTTCGTCTCTATTCGATAGGTACTTGGGAAATCAAGGATACTGGCTATGTTAAGATAACATTGAAAGGCCTTTCTAAAACAAGCAACATTTTTGCGGATGTGTCGCATTATGAAATAGGAGGGACTGTTATTACTTCACGAGTAAATTATGTTCTCAATAATGAGGGCAACTTTTTTTACTGGGGGAGAAGAGGACCTTCTGTGCACTTGTCCTATCCGTTTTATTCAGAAATAAAAGCAAAATGGTTTTATAATGAAATAACAGTACCAGAGGGTGAAGACAAACTGGGGGCTTATTTTATGGCGAATGGCTTTGGAGAAGGGTATTTTGGTATACAGGTTAATTCTCCAACAGAAAGACGTGTATTGTTTTCTGTCTGGAGTCCATACAATACCGATGATCCTAAAAGTATACCCGAAGATCAGCGTATTATTATGCTGAAGAAAGGGGAGGGTGTATATACAGGTGAATTTGGAAACGAAGGATCGGGGGGGCAGAGTTTCTGGCGCTATAATTGGAAAGCAGGAACTACTTATCGATTCTTACTGAAAGGAGAACCTGATGGCAATAATAATACTATTTACACTGCATATTTTTTTATACCCGAAACCAATAGCTGGAAACTGATTGCTTCTTTTAAGCGCCCTTATACTGATACCTATTTGAGGCGCTTGCATTCGTTTTTGGAAAACTTTATTCCAGAGCAGGGAGACCAGGAACGTCAGGTGTTGTTCGGTAATCAGTGGATTTGTGATGCTAATAATAAATGGCATGAGCTTAATGAGGCAGTTTTTACTTATGACAATACTGCAGCGAAAGGCTATCGCATGGATTATGCAGGAGGTGTATTGAAAAATCAGTTCTTTCTACGGAATTGTGGTTTTTTCAATCATTATACTCCCTATCAATCACGTTTTAAACGACCTATAAAGGGAAGCCCTCCTTCGATCAATTTTGATGAACTTCCATAGCTGTGTGGCGATTCTAGGTTAAGTTAAGCTGCTAATAAGTACTATGTTATTGTAATAATATTTTTATATCTTTTTCTCTTTCCTTAGGTAATACTATTAACGATGTGATTTTTCCGTTTTTAAGAGTCGCTTCCACAGTGGTCTGTTTAGGAGCGTGTAATTTGAAATGTACATCCCATTCTTTAGGCCATGCAGGAAAAAGATAAATTGTATCGTCAACGGTTTGGAGTAGCATTTCTTGCAGGCCAATCATACCACTACCTCCCCAATTGTGATCTGGTACCCAATCAAATCCAGGCCCCCAGAAAGCAGGGAAACGTCTTCCGCTATCTTTCAGTTTTAGAGTGGTTAGGCGTTGCGCTTCTTCTGTGAGACCCAAGCGCGCAGCAAATATATTATCCTGTTTCCATCCAATATGACTACGGAATTTCAATGCAAAACTGTCTAGATGATAAGTGTTGATAGCAGTATCTAACCCACTTCTTCCTATTCCGTAAAGCCCCCAAGGAAACACGGGATATAGTTGTGGTGATTCGGTATTATTTACCCTTGCCCAAAGCCGGGCCGGAGCAATCGTGGGTTTACCGTTATAACTCATAAAGGGAAGGGGAGGTATACGAGATAGAAATTTTTCGAAATATTGTTTTTCTTCACTTGTGAGATATTTTGTTCCTGTGGCTAATAATGCTGTTGTTACTGCTTTTAATGCAGCGATGGTGGCGCTAGCATTATAGGTTAGTTTAAACGTTTCTGCTCCCGATCCAGGATAGAGAATTAAATAATTGTTTTCATCAAGTGGTTTGTTGCTCCTAAGCTTACCCCGATACTGGTAGTGCTCATCGAAAAATACCAATGCGTTTTTAATGAGCGCAATATAATCGCCAATATCATTTCCTGTATAGAAATGGGTTTGTAGTATCATCATGCAGAACTCGAGCACTGTATCCCATTCGTATTCCAACCAAGCATTGTATTCAATGCCGGGGTCGAAATCTGCGGGCCGTTTCCAGCCATATTCTGTAGGATTGGGTAAGCCGAAATTCTCTATTTGCTCATTAAAGTTGGCTCCTTTATGTCCCCAATAAATTTTTGTGCGCAGTATAGCCGTAGGCAAAATTCTATTATAGAAATCAAACTGGGGTTTCATCATGTCGATATCACCACTTTTCAGCATAGGCCAATATACCAGCCGCTGGTTTTGTGCTGTAAAAGTGCCGCCCCCCCAGTTGCGATGGTCCGGTGTGCCTTTTATAGTACTATCGGTAAAGACAGGATCTACCGTAAAAAGTCCCCCATTAAACTTTGTAGGGTAAGATCCATAGGCATTGCATCCCAGCATGTATCGGAATAGCTGATAGTTGCGACCTACTTGCCAACTTTCGGTGTTCGATTGAGATGGATCGATAACAATAAAACTTCTTTCCCAAAAATGATTCCACCACCGGATTGTTTGCTGATGATTACTTCGATAGCTTTTTGCAAGTCGATATACCGCATCCTTCCATTGTTTCAGCGTTTCCGTTTGTTCATTGTAGAGGAAAATTTCAATAGAATGATGCTTTTGTGGGGCTTTTGAAATGAGACTGTAGCTTTTGTAGGGTGTGTTTACATAAATGCCGCTATCTACGTAGCCTTGTATAAATTGAGGAGCTTTGATAAATCCCCCACTTGTAAGGTTTTTAAGAGGGTTAAATAATTGTGATTTGACCGAATCCAAACCTTGCTGTGTTACTGTTGCATCGAATACATCAGCACCACTATTGCGATGGTAAAATACAATACCTTCGTTTTCGTAATGAATTTCATCTTTTTTCGTAACAACATCTACATGTTTGGCCCATTTCCAGGAATTTGCATTATTCTCTTTGCCTGTCTGTAAGCGATCAGTATACCGCCAATTTTCATACAATAGCTCCGCTTTTAACGGTTTACTGCTTTGGCTTTGTATATGTATGACCGGATGTTTAACATCTACCCATATTTTTAGCTGAAGTCGAATATTATTATCTGCAGCTTCAATCTTAATATATCCGTCTTTCAGTATCAGTTCTTGTTTAAAGCTGGCATTCTTGAATGGGTTGGGATGAAATCGAAGTCGTATTCTACCACTTTTCAGAAATGTATTATTTTCATCAAAACTTCCACTTTTCGAAAAATACATCAGTAAGTCATTATTCTCCACCCACACATTACAACCAATATCACCTCCGCCTACAGGCATAGATTCACTGGCATTATTGCTTTGAGAAGTCCAAACGATATTGTAGGAATCAGGTAGTACCTGACTATGAGCAAATGAGTGAAATAAAAGTGCTAAAGGCAATAAGCAAACTTTGCCCATATCCAAAAGATGAGGTAGGAATGAAATAAAGTTTGTAATTCTTTTTAAAATTTTCATCGTGCCCGAATATAAGGAATTAAACCTTTCTGTTATAGAGGAGTCATGCAATTTATAAGTATATTGTACTTTTTACTTTTTTAATAATAACCTATTTTTGATTAGATCTGAACCAGCATATTCAGAAAAGTTAGAAGGTTTGTCATGACGGAAGTAAAACAAGGATCACATAAAAATATCTGGTATGGAGTGGGACGTAAAAGAATTGAAATACCCAAACCGGTATTGCGATCTAATATTATAGTAAACCCATTGTTAAATAATCTGTATATCGCCAGTCTGGGGTTCTATCCCAAGGCTAAAGGACATTATACAAAACGTAAACATGGACTTGCTGAAAATTTTCTTTTCTATTGTGTAGATGGATATGGGTGGTACATGTTGGATGGGGAGAAGCATGAAGTGGGGCCGAACGAATTTTTTATACTTCCGCAGTATGTAGAGCACGCCTATGGTAGTACAGAGCATGACCCTTGGAGCATTTACTGGGTACATTTTGGTGGTAAATGTTTACCTGAGTTTAATAAAATGCATACGGTGAAGGAGCATTTCAAGCCTCGCCTTGTTAAAGACAATGGTGAAGCGCCCGCTGTGTTTAATAAGATGTATAAGACGCTTGAATTGGGGTTTAGTTTGGATAATCTGTTTTTCGCTAATATCAGTTTACAGCATTTTTTATCCTTGTTTATTTATAATTCACGCCATCATCCTGCCACCCCCGATACTAAACCGGGCTGTGTGGAGAATGCTATTTTGTATATGCAGGAGCATATAACCGATATGTTAACACTTAAGCAAATTAGTGCTCATACCAATTACTCTGTTTCACGGTTCTCCAATCTTTTTAAACAACAAACCGGGTATGCTCCGATGGACTATTTCATGCAGATGAAAATTCAGCAGGCGTGCCAGCAGTTAGATTTTACGGATAAATCTATTAAGGAAATTGCTCTTAATTTGGGTTTTGATGACCCGTATTATTTCTCTAAGAGGTTCAAACAAATTACTGGAATGCCCCCAATAAAATATCGTGCTGCTAATAAGCATTAATTATTTAGACTATCGTTACTTCCACCCCCATACTTTCCAGCGTTTTAATGGTGTGTTCTGAGACGTTGGAGTCGGTTATAATTTGCTCAATATCGTCGATATTGCAGATTTTGCCAAATCCGCGTTTCCCGAATTTACTGGAGTCTACTAGGATAATTGTTTTTTGAGAAGTTTCGATCATTTTTCGGTTTAGTAGTGCTTCCGACATACTAGAAGTGGTAAGTCCATAATTTAAATCAATACCATCAACCCCTAAAAACAGTTTACTGCAGGAAAAGTCGGTTAATATTGCTTCGGCGTACGTACCTGTAACAGAAGCGGAAGTTTTACGCATTAAACCTCCCAATTGTATTACTTCCACTCCCTGATGGTGAATGAGCTCCAGTGCTACATTTAGTGCCGAAGTGACAACAGTGAGATTCTCTTTAGCCACAATGTTTTTTGCAAAATACTGAACCGTGGTTCCGGAGGCAATCAGAATACAATCGTTGGGCTCGATGAGCTTGGCTGCATAAGCGCCAATTTTTTGTTTTTCTGCAGCCTGCAATGTTACTTTTTCTTCAACGTGTCGATCAGCAATATACGGATTGGTGAGTGTGGCTCCACCGTGAGTACGATACAGCAGTTTTTTATCTTCCAGAAACTGCAAATCTTTTCTTATTGTAACGGAAGACACATTAAGCAGGGTGCAGAGGTCTGTTACCTTTACACTTCCTTCCTTTTTGATCAGTTCTATAATTTGCTGATGCCGTTCTAGTAGGTTGCTCATTAGTTACTGAATATGGGTGTCAAAAATACTAAATGTAATGATTCTCTCATTTTAAATATGTTACTACTAGAAAATGATTGTAATGTAGTTTGACTTTACTGCCTGCAAAAGGTTAAAAATAGGAGGTACTATTTTTAAATATTACTGCTCTCGGCAAAATGCAGCACTTTATTGTTTCAAAAGCCCTACTTCCCCTTACTTTTAAAATAATAGTGCAGTGTTGCCCGTTGTTCATGAAAACGTTTGCGTAAATAAATCCGTCCTGTACTGTCTGGTGTTGCTAAAAAGTGGTTAAACTTGCGCAGATTGTTTGTCACTGACGACTAAAAAAACGCTATATGATAAAATTTTTCCAGTTCGTTTTTTTTCTTTTTATCTGCACGATATCGGCTTGGTCCCAGTCACGTGAAGTGAAAGGAACTGTTTTGGATGAAACAGGGGCTCCTTTAGCCGGGGTGACGGTAACCTTGTCTGGTACTAATACTGCCACAGTTTCTGATAATGCTGGCTCTTTTACCATTAATGTTCCGCGTACAGGAACACAACAGCTGGTATTTACTGCTACAGGATTTACCTCACAAACCATTACCGTAACATCTTCTGTAGTGAATGTAGTGATGGCGAGGCATATTGTCACAGGAGATGAAGTGGTAGTAATTGGTTATGGTACTTCTAAAAGAAGGGATCTAACCGGTGCAGTGGCTACTATGTCTGGTAGAGATTTAGCAAAAATTCCCGTTGCCAACCCGTCGGAAGCTTTGAGTGGTAGGTTGGCCGGAGTACAGGTAACCACTACCGAGGGGTCTCCTGATGCGGAAGTAAAAATTAGGGTACGTGGCGGCGGCTCAATTACCGGCGATAACAGCCCACTGCTGATTGTAGACGGCTTTCCTGTAAACTCTATATCGGATATTGCTCCTGGTGATATCGAATCTATCGACGTATTAAAGGATGCTTCTTCCACAGCCATATATGGTTCTCGGGGAGCTAATGGAGTTATCATCATTACTACCAAGAGTGGTAAAGCAGGAAAATTTAGACTGAATTACAACGGTTATGGTGGTTATCGCAAGCTAGCGAATAAACTCACAGTACTCGATCCGCTGGATTATGTAAAATGGCAATATGAACGCGCCTTGTTAGATAATAAGCTGGATGAAACTTTTACTCGTTATTTAGGCAACTGGCAAGATATTGACTTGTATGCAGAAGCGCAGCCCAACGATTGGTTGGAGCAGGTATTTGGACGTATAGGGCATACTATGAACCATAATCTTAGTATGAATGGAGGTAGCGATAAACTTCGTTATGCTGCGAGCTATACCCATATAAGCGACAAAGCTATCATGTTGTCATCAGGATTTACTCGAGATAACCTCACTCTTAAGCTCAATGCTAAACCACATGCTAAAGTAACCACCGACTTCTCGATGAGGTATTCTAAAGCTACCATTGAGGGTGGTGGGATGAACGAGCAAAATGAAGTTTCTTCCGCCGATTCAAGATTGAAGTATGCCATGATTTATCCGCCTATACCTGTAGGAGGACTCACCGATGCGGAAGAAACCGATGATGCGTTCAATATGTATAATCCCATAGTGGCGGTATACGATAATGACCGAAGACAGCGGAGAGTCAATCTGAACCTAGGGCTTAGTGTGGGATGGCGTCCTTTTGAGAATGCTCAGCTTAAGACTGAAGTAGGTATGGATGAATATCACTATGATGATGATCGTTTTTACGGTCCTACTACCTATTATGTAAAAAATGTACCTTCTGCAGAGAATCAGGGGTTGCCCGCTATACAAATGCAGAAGATGCTAAAAAGAGCTATGCGTAATACCAATACTTTCAGTTATGATTTCAAAAAGCTTCTTACAGGCAATCATGATCTGAATGTTTTGGTAGGACAGGAGTTTATTAATGTGAGTCAGGAAATGCTAACAACAGTGGTTCATGGCTTCCCACGCACATTTACATTTTATGATGCTTTAAAATTGTCTGCCCAAGGTGCTGCGAACTCGGTAGATAATTATTTGTACCCTGATGATCGTCTTTTATCGTTCTTTGGAAGAGCTAATTATAGCTATAGAAGTAAATATTTATTGTCTGTAACGTTCCGTGCTGATGGTTCCTCCAAGTTCTCCGAGGGGAATCGTTGGGGATATTTCCCCTCTGTTGCTGGTGCGTGGCGTATTTCTTCAGAAGATATCTTTAGTGGGTTGCGCAATGTGTTTGACGATTTGAAGCTGCGCCTCAGCTATGGTACTGCTGGAAATAACAATATTCCTTCAGGGCAGATGGTGCAGACTTTTGATGTAAGTACCACTACATGGGTAAATGGTTATAACAGCTATTGGGCAGCTTCCAAAACTATGGCAAACCCCAATCTGAAATGGGAAACTACCATTACCCGGAACGTAGGATTGGACTTCACACTCAAAAATCAGGTATTAACCGGTACTATTGATCTATATCGCAACAGCACTAAAGACTTATTGATTTTATTCCCCGTATCTGGAACCGGTTATGATAACCAATATCGTAATATGGGCGAGACCCGTAACCAGGGATTGGAAATTACGTTGAATTGGAACGCTATCGATAAGAAAAACTTTGGATTAAGTTTTAGTGGTAATATAGGGTTTAACAGAAATAAGATTATTTCACTCGGCCTGATGGAAAACTTTGGTGCTGAGTCAGGCTGGGCTTCTACCGAAGTGGGTACCGATTATTGGGTAGCTGTAGGAGGTTCTGTAGGAAAAATGTACGGATATCGCCTAGAAGGTACCGGTAGGTATGAGGTTTCTGATTTTGAGGGTTACAATCCTAGTACAGGACGCTGGATTTTAAAAGAAGGCGTGCCAGATGCCAGTGCCATTGTAGGTACGATCAGACCGGGATCTTTAAAACTGCAGGATGTAAACGGGGATAATGTGGTGAATGTTTCGGATAAAACAATTATCGGTGATGCCAATCCTAAGCATACAGGTGGCTTTACTATCAATGCAAGAATTTTTGATTTTGACTTAAGTGCGATGTTTAACTGGAGCTATGGCAACAATATCTACAATGCTAACAAAGTAGAATACACTTCTACCAGCAAATACCATGGAAGAAACATGATTGATATCATGGCTGAAGGCAAACGTTGGACCAATTTGCGGCCAGACGGGACGCTTTCTAATGACCCCGAAGAGTTAGCGGCTATGAATGCTAATACTACCATGTGGTCTCCTTACATGAGTCGATACATATTTACTGATTGGGCTGTGGAAGATGGAAGCTTCCTAAGGTTGGGTACACTCACGCTGGGGTACAATTTACCACAGTCTATAGCCCGTAAGGCCGGTTTACAAAGTGCACGTATCTATGCTACCGGATATAATGTATTCTGTATTACCAATTATTCAGGTTTCGATCCTGAAGTATCTACGCGCAGAAGAACGGCGCTTACACCGGGTGTGGATTATTCAGCCTACCCCCGTAGCCGGATGATTATACTGGGTTTAAATCTCTCTTTCTAGCATAAAGTGAATAGGAAATGCATAGCTTGTTTAACCAAAAATGATTTAACAATGAGAACCTCACTATATAAAATATGTTTGCTGGTTTCGGTAGTAATAATAACCGGATCCTGTAAGAAGCTGCTGGATACGCCCACCAAATCCTCTTTGGACGAAGCAGTAATTTTTTCCACGCCTAGCCTGGCGGAAGGAGCTATTGCCGGAGTAATCCAGTCTTTCTGTGAAACCAATTCCTATCGAGGTCGTTATCTGGTATATTATGGGATCAATACAGATTGTGAAGTGTATAACTCCCTCAAGTCAATAAACGATGATAGGGCCTGGCTATCGAATTATAATACCAATGTAAATAACAGCCAGATGAATACCGATAATAATGCGTGGGCAAAGTTTTATGAAGGTATAGAAAGAGCAAATCTGGCTATCCGAGGTATTAGAACTTATGGTGACTATAAAAACAATCGGGATTTAGCACAGATTCTCGGCGAAATGCTTACGTTGCGAGCTGTTGTTTATAACGATCTTATAAAAGGTTGGGGCGATGTGCCGGCACGTTTTGAACCGGTTACTACCGAAACCACTTATCTCCCAAGAGCAGACAGAGATGTGATTTACAAACAACTGCTGGAAGATTTAAGGGAGGCCGCAGAACTAGTGGCATGGCCTAACGAAACTGCAGCTACTTCTACCACTGAAAGAGTGAATAAAGCGTTCGTCAAAGGTCTTCGTGCGAGAATCGCATTAGCCGCAGGCGGATATTCTCAACGTGCCAATAATGAAATCCGTAGAAGTAATGATCCGGATCTAGCTCCCGAAAAAATGTATCAGATAGCTAAGCAAGAGTGCTTGGATGTGATTAATAGCGGTACTTGTCGCTTGCTAGGCTTTGAAGAAGTATTCAGAACACTATGTGCGGAAACCGGACAGGCAGGGCTTGAGTCTTTATGGGAAATTCCGTTCAGCGAAGGCCGCGGTCGCGTGATCTTTGATTTAGGTTTAAGACACACTACTACTGATAAATATACAGGGCAAAACCGTGGGGGCACTAATGGTCCTAATCCCATTATGTATTATGAATATGATAAGGATGATGTACGTCGTGATGTAACTTGTGTGCCTTACGAGTGGACTAACGGTGTTCAGGTGCCCACCTCATTAGGAAGATGGCAATTTGGAAAATACAGATATGAATGGTTGCCAAGACGTGTTACATCTTCTAATGATGACGGGCTGAACTGGATGTATATGCGCTATGCTGACGTAATTCTGATGGCAGCAGAAGCCATTAACGAGCTTGATGGTCCTCAGGCTGCAGCCCCTTATTTGAGAATGATTCGTGAAAGAGCGTTCCCTAATAATCCTGAAAAAGTAAATGCTTATATGTCTGCTGTTACTGTAAGCAAAGAGGCTTTCTTTAATGCTATCGTTAAGGAGCGCGCACTGGAGTTTACAGGAGAGATGCTTCGTAAGGCGGACTTGATCAGATGGAACTTATTAAGTACTAAACTGAATGAAGCTAAAGTAAAACTGGAGCAGTTGGAAAATAGAACCGGGCCTTATGCCTCATTACCCAGAAATATTTATTACAAGACTGCCGACGATGGTGAAACTGTTATTATTTACGGTTTGAACTTCGGTGATACTGACGAAGAAGGCGCAGCCCTTAATTATGGCAATAGTAAAAGGTGGACTATGACTGCATCTGGAGATCAGGTGAATTATTGGGATGCCCTATTTGTTCGGGATCCTAATTTACAACAGTTCTGGCCTATCTGGCAAGTATTTATTGATAATAGTAACGGTAAACTGAACAATGATGGGTATAACTTCTAAATACCTCACCCAAAATCTTCTGTTATGAAATACGCGTGTAATTTTTGCTCCATAATATTGGCTGCGATGGTTGTGTGCAGCTATGGATGTACCAAAACTATCGAGAAAGAAAGAACTTCTCTTGAAACCTCAAGGTTGTTTTCTCCTACTAAGCTTACAGCCACCGTTGTAAATCGAACCTCTGTAAGATTGAGTTGGGGACAAGTAAGAAAAGCAGGTACCTATACTATTGAGATTTATGAAAGTAGCAGTGGTACCGACTTCTCCGGAGCTCCTTTTCGGGTTGTTGAGGGGGTTACGCTGGATCAAGTACCGTATACGGTGTCTGGTCTTGATGGAGAAACACGATATGTAGTACGTGTAAAAGCAGTAGGAGAAGGCGTTGAGGACTCAAAGTGGGTGAGCGCTACTTTTACAACAGATGCGGAGCAAATATTTTATCCGGTTGATCTAAATGAAATAGAACCTACTTCGGTAGTATTGAGATGGCCGGCCGGAGAAGCAGCTACTCAGATCGTTTTGATACCAGGAAATATTACTCATAGTGTTACAGCAGAAGAAGTAAGTGCCGGAGCCGCTACTATTACCGGATTGGTGGGAGAAACTACTTATACGGCACGATTGCTCAACGGAACTAAAACTAGAGGAACGATTACATTTACAACCCCTATTGATTTAGGCGGAGCAATACAAGTTACTCCCGATGACGACTTGACTAATATCTTGCAAAACGCTTCTGATGGAGATGTCTTTGCTCTTATGCCGGGAACATATGTGGCCCAAGATATCTTTATTTCAAAATCTATTTCCATTAAAGGTGCTAAGCCTGCTGAAAAGCCAGTGCTCAAAGGAGTTGTACTGCGTATTTCAAATGGTGCAGGTTTGCAATTAAAAGATCTGATTATAGACGGTACCGGTGCTCTCGATGGAAATCAGTTTCTTGTTTACAACGATGATATGAATACAGCCTATGGCGATTTGAAAGTAGAAGACTGTACCATATTCAATTATGTAAAAGGGGTAATGTATGTAAATAAGAAAGCCTGGATTCTTTCGGTGCTATATAGAAACAATATAATTTACAACATAGAGTGTAGTGGTGGTGATTTTATAGATTTTCGTAATGGACTGAGCTCCACATTTACATTCGTCAATAATACTGTGTATAACAGTGCGGCCGCACGGGATATTTTCCGAATGGATGCAGGAGGTTCTACCAATTTCCCGTCTGTTACTAGTGTTATCGATATTCAAAATAATACTTTCTACAATATTGCTAAGAGTAGCTCTAATCGGATGCTCTATATTCGTCTTGCATCTAATCAGATTACTTTTTCAAAGAACCTCATTGTTAATTCTGAAGGATACTATAGCAATCAGGCGGCAACCAATATCGTAGCTAGGAGTAACAATAACTATTATAATGCACCTAACTTTACAAATAGCTCGGTGGCTAATGCTAAAAATGACCCAGGTCCATACACTACTTTGAATCCAGGATTTGTAAATCCGGATGCAGGTGATTTCACGGTTACTAATCTGGATCTAAAAATTGCAGGGGTAGGAGATCCTCGCTGGTTACAATAGTTTTATGAATATTGCTTTAAATACCAATGTGACGCGGTCGTTTCTTTTATTGATATTAATTAGTTGCTCCTTTCTCGCTACCGGTCAGGATAAAGGTGATGCCAGACCGGTAGCTTTTCCCGGAGCAGAAGGATTTGGAAAATATGCTACCGGAGGAAGAGGCGGGAAGGTGCTTATAGTTACTAACTTAAATGATGATGGGGAAGGTAGCCTGCGTCATGCTTTAATGACGAAGGGGCCTCGTATTATTGTATTTGCGGTTTCTGGTACTATTCATTTAAAGTCCCGACTGAATATTCCGGGAAATGTTACCATTGCCGGACAGACGGCCCCGGGAGATGGTATTTGCATTGCGGATTACCCTGTGCATCTAACCGGAGATAATATTATTATTCGCTTCATTCGCTTGCGTATGGGCGATAGGTATCAGAACCAGGGACAGACGCCTGGCGCCGGTGCAGATGATGCATTAAGTGGTGTCGGCAGAAAGCATATCATAATTGATCACTGTAGCATGAGCTGGAGCACAGATGAAGTGTGCTCTATATATAGAGGTGATAGTACCACCATTCAATGGAGCATGATTTATGAGCCGCTGAATTATTCTTATCATTTTGAAGAAGGAGATACTGATTTTGAAGAGCATGGTTTTGGTGGTATTTGGGGAGGTAGCCATTTCAGTGCACATCATAATTTGTTTGCTCATTGTAACAGTCGTACTCCCCGATTTAACGGTGCCCGTTTGGGCGCAAAGGATGAGTTGGTTGACTTCAGATATAATGTAATCTATAACTGGGGAAAAAACTCCATTTATGGAGGAGAAGGAGGAAGATATAATATTGTCAATAATTATTTTAAGTATGGACCTGATACAAAATCTTCTGTAAAATATCGTATTGTTAATCCTTCTACGCCGCAACAAAAGCATTTGTCTTTGGGTGCGTTTTATGTGAATGGGAATATTGTAGATGAGGCTCCTCAAGTTTCTAAGAATAATTGGCTAGGCATACACATGGATAAAGCCGCCAATCAAAATGATAAACGACGTGCGGTAGTGGGGCAGCCATTTCAGGTAGAACCTCTTCCACTAAAAACAGCTGCAGAAGCTTATACTTCGGTGCTTGAAAAAGCCGGAGCCTTTTTACCCAAAAGAGATACGCTTGATGAACGTATTATAAGAGATTTGAAAAATAGAACTGGCCGCATTATTGACGTACAAGGAGGTTATCCTCATGGTACGGATTACGAAACATCAAAATCGGCTTGGCCCGTACTGAAAAGTGCAGCAGTACCATTGGATACGGATAAAGACGGTATCCCCGATGACTGGGAGCTCAAAAATGGACTAAATCCGAATGATCCAGCAGATGCTTCAATGAATACATTGCATAAATATTATACCAATATTGAAGTTTATATCAATAGTTTGGTTCCCCAATACTAATGTGTATAAATTACAAATCTGCGTTTAATTATATTTTCTAGTAGTATAAATTACTCGCCATTACACTAAAACATATTTTTCCCAATATTTCAGAATAATCTTAATATTGTTAAGCTCGAAATGCCGAGATAAGCACGGCTGATATTTTTATTACTGATTACTGAAAACAATGAGGTTTTATTACTTTGTCCTTGCATTATGTTGCAACATCATTATCATCTCATGTGCCTCAAAAACGCAGGTTAGTAAAGGTGTAGTATCGCTTAAGGTTATGAGCTATAATATACATCATTGCAATCCGCCGTCAAAACAAGGTGTGATAGATGTTGATGCTATAGCCAACGCAATTAAACAAGAAGATCCTGATATTGTGGCAGTGCAAGAAGTAGATGTGAATACGGGCCGTAGTGGAAGAATCAATCAGGCAGCATTACTTGCCTCCAAGACTAATTTAAAGGCTTTTCATTTTGCAAAAGCAATAGATCATGACGGTGGTGACTACGGGGTACTTATTTTATCGAGATATCCATTGTCTGACATCCATACTTATAAGTTGCCTATGGAAGCTAACTCGCAGGGAGAGCCACGTGTGCTGGCGATGGCTACTGTACATCTTCCGGGAGGTAAAAAAATAAAATTTGGTTCGACACATTTGGATGCTATGCGAAATCCTGCTAACCGACTACTACAAATCAAAACAATCAATGCCATTGCCGATACGATTGCAGTACCTATGATTGTGGCGGGAGATTTTAATGCCGAAGAAGGATCAGAAGTAATCAAATTGTTAGATAATCAATTCACGAGAACTTGTTCTCCTTGCCAACCTACCATTCCGGCAGTAAATCCTAAGAAGGCAATTGATTTTATTGCTTATAAACCCCAATCCGCATTTTCAGTAATTCTGCATAAGGTAGTGAATGAAACTTATGCGTCGGATCATTTGCCGGTAACTGCGGTAATGAAGCTGCATTTTTAAATAAGTAGTATTGTTTATAAATAAATAGGTTTTTGATATTATTACTTATATTTATATAGTGGATATTTATAATTAATTGCGAGCGACTCCCATTTTTTAATCTAATGCCTATACCTATGCCTCAAAAGCTTTTTAACGAACGTATTAAACAGATTCTCCTGCTGGCTATTATTTTGGTAATGATGATAACTGTGGTGAGGGAGCTGACTGCATTTTTGCCGGGGTTGTTAGGCGCCATTACATTGTATATTGTGAGCCGTAAACAGTATTTTAAGTTTATATATCAAAGGAAATGGAAGAAAGGGCTTACTAGCTTACTATTTATAATTTTTTATTTGATTGTTTTGGGCATTCCCATTACCATAGCAGTAACTTTAATAAGTCCTAAAGTGAATGCTATACTTGCCGATCCTTCGGCTATTGTTAATTCTGCAAAGCATACTATTAGCGTCATACAACAACGAACCGGATTTAACATTGTTTCTGAAAATACCTTATCAAGTGCTGTTAATACGGTTACTTCATTTTTGCCCAAATTATTGAATAGTACACTCAACTTAGTTTCTAATTTGGCAATAATGCTTTTTGTGCTGTATTATATGCTTTATCATGGGAGCGATATAGAGCGCTATCTTTCTAAAGCTGTACCATTGAAGCGCCGAAATATTAAGATATTATCGGACGAAACTAAAAAGGTGGTTATTGCTAATGCACTAGGAATTCCGTTGATTTCAATTATTCAGGGTATAGTAGCAACTATAGGTTATGCTATTTTTGGTGTAAAGGACTGGGGACTGTACGGTTTTCTTACAGGGGTGTGTGCCTTCTTTCCTGTTGTGGGTACTATGATTGTTTGGGTGCCTGTGGTGATATATATGTATGCGACGGGCGACACACTAAATGCAACACTTTTGTTACTGTATCATCTGGTTGTAACTGGAAATGTAGACTATGTGGCGCGTATTACGTTATTGAAAAGGATAGGTAATACACATCCGGTGGTTACTATTATTGGTGTATTGGTAGGGTTGAGCCTTTTTGGCTTTGTGGGTCTGGTATTTGGTCCATTGTTGTTGAGCTACATCATGGTATTGTATGATATATATATGAATGAGTTTGTAAATACCGATGATGACGATTATGTGCCTGCAGTCGAACCTGTATCTTCTAATGTAGTATCCGACAAATCTGATTCCGGAAATATTACAGGCGCTTAATATTTTTCTTTCAGAAGCTTCGCAACTTTTTTATCGATGGGCAGCGTCATAACATCCTCATTAAAGTAATACCAGTCAATAAATCGAAAGTTTTCCGATACTTCGTCGGGGTATACTGCGGAACCATTATTTACCGGAATATCTAAAGTTTCTAGAGGCTTTATGAGGTAGTAAACAGAAATAATCTGATGTTCGGGATTGAAAGCTGATTGCTGAAAGAAGTCGGTAGTGTACAGATGATCTACTACTTCTACGTCAATACCAATTTCTTCCTTACATTCTCTAATAATGCAATCTCTTGTCCCTTCTCCTAATTCCAGTCCACCTCCGGGGAACTTGGTGATTTCTTGGTTGTTATAATATATCCGTTCATCACTCACCAATACCTGCTTTTTGTCATTTACAAGCACACCATACACACGTAGGTTGATAGCTTTTATCATGCTTTGTATCCTTTATCCTTTCCGTTTATATATCTATTGTACCTTCAAATACTTTTTCAGCAGGACCTTTAAGCCAGATGTCACTGAAAGTGCCATCCTCGTTTTTGGTATAATTAACCTGTAGTTTTCCCCCCAGAACTTCGAGGTCAATACTGTTTTTCCCCGGTTCCTCTTTCGAAAAGGCTAGAGCTACTGCGGCGGCTCCAGTACCACATGCATAAGTTTCATCTTCCACGCCTCGTTCGTATGTTCTTACACGCAAACTATGATTGTTGATAGGTTCCACAAAATTTACGTTAATACCTTCTTTCTTGAAAGTATCGCTGTATCTGATTTTTCTCCCTTCTTCAAATACATTCATCTCTTTAAGGTTGGTTACCTGCTTCACATAATGGGGCGAACCTGTATTGAGGATAACGTGATCTTCGAATTGTTGTATGGTGCTTACATTCGACATTTTTAGCGAAACAATTCCTTTTTGTATAGTAGCAATATGTTCCCCATCTACTGCCCAAAATTTATATTCACTGCGTCTAATGCCCATATCATAAGCAAACTTTACAATACATCGTCCTCCATTGCCGCACATAGTACCTAATCGTCCGTCAGCATTATAATATACCATTTCAAAATCATAACCTTCTTTATTATTGAGCAGCATAAATCCGTCTCCACCTACGCCAAATCTTCTGTCACAAATTTTATGAATGGTCTCTTGCGATAACTCGTGATATCTCCCTTCGCGGTTATCCACAATCACAAAATCATTTCCGGTACCTTGATATTTATAAAAATGCATGTTGATGGAATGTTTTTTAAATTGTTGTTGAGAATAAATATGCTTTAGTATGTTTTACAGTGTGGTATGAAATATGAATCAGAAATTCTTGACAAATATCTCTAAAAACTTTTTTATTAACCGTTCAACGGCAGCTTTACCGTCTTTTGTAAATTCTTTTTTGATACGATTGGCAACGATCGCATTTAAAGCTAAGCAATGGTGTCCCAATAGTTTTCCGAGACCGTAAATAGCAGAAGTTTCCATTTCAAAATTGGTAATACGATGGGGACCAAATCTGAAGTCGGTCAAGCGATCAATTAAATGAGGATTGCTAATGCCTAAACGCAATACACGTCCCTGAGGGCCATAAAACCCCGGACAGGTCACGGTAATGCCTTGATGAAATCCGTCTGTAAAATGTTTAAGCAGAGAAGGGGAGGCTCCGGTGATGTAGGGATCGCTTTTTAATTGGGTATGCGTAACGAATGCTTGTGTTAACTCTACTTCTTCATTATCCTTGTCCTTGTTATAAAAACTAAGTAGGTTGTCGAGACCGAGGCCATGAGTAGATGCTACAAATTCATCCACTCCTATATCTTCTTGTAAAGAACCCGATGTGCCTACGCGTATGATGTTAATACTGGATAATTGTTCTTTAATCTGGCGGGTTTCGAAATCGATATTCACCAATGCATCCAGTTCGTTTATTACAATATCTATATTATCGGGTCCAATGCCGGATGAAAGCACGGTGAGTCTTTTGCCTCCGATAGTTCCGGTATGTGTAACAAACTCTCGATGCTGTTGTTTTACTTCTATTGTATCAAAATATTTGCTAAATTCCTTTACTCGATCAGGGTCGCCCACAGTTACAACAGTATCTGCAATTTCTTCCGGACGTAAATCGAGATGATACACTGCGCCTCTACTATTCAGTATAAGCTCACTTTCTGCAATCCTGCTCATATTTTTCTATTTATAGTATGATATTTTATCAAAAATACCCTATTTTTGCAAGCCTTCAAAACGGTCTCGTGGCCGAGTGGCTAGGCAGAGCTCTGCAAAAGCTCCTACAGCGGTTCGAATCCGCTCGAGACCTCCTATTTCAAAATTTTTAAGTCCGCTCTTGAAGCGGATTTTTTCATTTTACTTCTTCAATAGTAATATTTCCTGAGGAATCTTAACGTGTTTTATTCTCATTTTATTTTGTTGGGGCGGAGTTTTTTGTAGACATTTTTTTCAGTTAAGCATTGTTGGATATATCAAATAAAAACCCGCCTTTAGGCGGGTTGATGTGCGTACTATTATAGAAGAATGTTGATTGCTAATAATGCCATCTCACAAAAGCTTCCATGGCTGCATAACGGGTGAGTCCTAAGTCGGCATACAACTTT